>Ga0080013_1000271_pt1 | contig 73684 bp, 68 predicted proteins | sample ETNvirenome_6_85_FD_69236 | JGI IMG/M metagenome (GOLD analysis project Ga0080013, IMG submission 69236) | Marine viral communities from the Pacific Ocean - ETNP_6_85 (SPADES assembly) (version 2) | ecosystem: Environmental > Aquatic > Marine > Oceanic | place: Pacific Ocean | collected 2013-06-19
CCGATACCATACTATCTAAATCATCTTGGTAAGAAACTACCCCTGCATAGGTGGGGCCTCCTTTAATAGGCTTTCCTGCATCATCTAGTGCATCTAAACCTAGGATACTTTTAGTTTGGTTATGTATTTCTGGGTGTACTTTATCGTCAATATGACCTCTAACGACATCAGACCTTCTTCGCCAAGTATTTGTTTCTCCTGCTTTGTAACCACCAAATGATATATAACTTTTCAGGCTAGAGCCTACAACATAAACAGGTGTATCATCCGATAATGTATGTCCCCCATTACCCTTATCGGAATATGAAGCTACATAGTGATCCGCTAGTTTTGGGTTAGCAGCCTTTATTTGACCAAGTGAGCATACTTCATACCCTAAGTCTAAACTAGCGCAATTAGACCCCCCTTGCTCAATGCATTGATCTCTAAACATTGATGCCTTTTCTTGCACATCTGATTCGGAAAAATAAGCATAAATATTATCGTCTGCATACCCCTGCCCTGTCTTCTTTCCTACTGGGATAATCATATCAGGGTTGAGAGATCTTAGAAGTGGCAATTCTAACTTAGCTAAATTAACAACGTAATCCCTTAAAAGCTCAGGTGTCGCTGTCCTCTTCTGTAAATCTTTAAGTAACTCTGCTATTTCTGCGCTTTCAGTGTCTGTTGCGGTATCCGAAATACCGTCTGCCCATTGCATAGCTGCTCTAAACTTGTTATCATCCTCTAATAATTGAGAAGCGATATAATTTAAATGCTCTTCAAGTATTCTAGCCCTTTCTTTTTTATCAGTTATCCTTTCTATTACTGCAGCGATATGGATACTAGTAAGAGCTACCTCATTGATTTTTCCCCTAAAATCGTTCAATTCTTTGTCTGTATACTTACTTCGTGGTATTTGTTGGATTGGAGCACCACCGCAGTTTTTCATGGCTTGCTCGGCTGTGTAATCTAAGAATTTATTATTACTTATTACCAATCCCTGCTCAGTTTCTCCTCTACCTAGAAAAACAAAGTCCTTTCCGCTTTTCTTCACGAAGGTTGACATTTTAGCACAACCATCAAACTCTTTACCTTTAACAGCAGCATTAAGTAGAAAGCTAACAGACTCCGCTGCTCCCCGCATTAAAGTTATGTCCGTATTAGCTAGAAGATCAGGAGTAACTAGGGCTTCTTCTTCCCCTGTTTCCTTTCCATCTTTGTCCAAGACAGGAATCATTTCTATAGTAACACCCTCTGCTAGGGAGAATTTCCTCTCTAAACTTTGCCCTGCTCCTCCAGTAATAAAGGATCTAACAGCCGTACTGCTCTCATCTTTACCCGCAAAAAATTCCTCCGACCCCTGCTCTCTAGCTAAAGTCGCAACTTGATCTGCAAGTGCTACTAGCTCCTTAAACTTAGTGGTTAATCCATCAGGACCGTCATCAACTAGCCCCGCATTTTTTTCTAGTTGACCACCCGCTCTTTCCGTTGCTTCATTTGCTTCTAGCTCATCCCTTGTTTTCTTATTCGTTTCGTTTCGCTTTTCGTCTTTTTTATCTCTTTTTTCGGCCTCTGGAACCTCTTTTAAATATTTACGAGCTAAAACATTTCTAAACTCTTTAAACTTCTGTGTATTAACCCCACCAGTAGTATTAATAATAGGTCTGCTAGTACCTGGATTGCCTGTATTAAAGAACGCATATTGGTTGCCCTCCGCATCAGTAATAAGTCCAACTGTTCCCACGGGTACTGATTCTTTATCAGGAGCAGTAGGTATAGAGCCTATTTTAAGGTTTTGTGATGGCTCTGTTGCTCCAAACATGCTTACGAGAGTTCTATCAACTTCTTCTGCGTCTTCAGGTTGCAGTTTAACTAGAGTTTGATATGGACTAGCCACACTCTCCTCAAGCTTAATACTTAGCTGCCTCTTCTTTAGCTTGTCATAGCTTTCTAGTAGTTGTGAAAAGTAGTTCATTCTATATCATTATAGATAAGAAAGAGGCCCAACCCAGCGTAAAAGACTGCGTTGGGCCTCATTATATTAAAGTAAATTATTAAGGCGTAGAAATGTCTTCCCTATGTATGATAAAGTCGTAACGCAGTTTCATCTCTAAGGTATGGAATTCGTTTTGAGAGTAGTTGTACTCTGCGGCAGTCAGAGACTTAGGCCAAGCACCAATCAATTGAATATAGTTGTAAGGCTGCATGTCCGAAGAAAGCTGAACCAATTCAATATTAGTTTTAAATCTTCCTGGACTTTGTAGGTATGTGCTAGTGAACTCACCTGTAATTGGATCCCAAATTGTCTGGAAGTACTTAAAGAGCCCAACATTAGCTTTAGTTTTAACCAAGTTATCAAAAGTAACGGTCATCTCTTCTGTACTAGGCTTACCAGGGTAGTAAACCTGATCGTTAACTCTATGCACAGGAATATCTTCAACTTGAAGACCTATACCGTTAACCTGCTTCGCTGCCAAAGTTAGAGGCTTAGAAAAAGTTCCAATTTCTACCTCCGCAGGTGGATGAAAAGTGATTTCCCATTGATATGCTCTGATTGAATCAATGTCTTGGGATATGACTGGCATTGTATTGCCATCTGAAATATCCCTGTTTAAATTGTTAGCATAATATCCTGTGAGTCCCATTAGTTTCTCCTGTATTAACTACTTAGGTTTGTAGATTGGTTTGTTATATTAAGTTCAAAGACAATAACTTCTGCACTCTTAGTGGGCTTAATTAAAACTTTGCACCAAAGCTCATTCCTGTCAACCCTTACAGGAGTGTTGGTTGTTTCATCGCAAACTACTTTAAACTGAGTTATACCTCGTCTTCTTCTAATGTCATCAAGGAAGGGATCAAGGGTATTTTTAATCTTTTCCCAAGTTATCTCATCATTAGGTTCAAAAACATATCTCTGAGTAGCAGCAAGGATTGTCCGCTTAACAGAAAGCAGTAATCTCCTAACATTAATTCTATCAAGAGCAGTTGGCTCCCTTTGAGCAGTCCGTTGCCCAAATATCGTTATCCCTTGTTGTGGGAAATTAACAATGGGATTGATAGCATTTCCACCACTGTATAATGCATCTCTATCTCCTCTACTAAGCTCAACCTCAACTTCTGTTGGCTTAGTTAACCTTCCTCTACTGAATCCAGCAGGAGCGAACCATGACTCCGTTACATTATCAGTGAAACACATTTGTCGAACACCAAAAACTGCTGCGTCCATAAAGATATCTTTAAGGAAGTATGAATTAAAAACTTTAACACTTGGGTAATATATTGCAGCATAAGAATTATTTAGTGAAGAGTTTCTTAGCTGTGATTTGCCATTATGCCAATCAATTGCTTTCTGAGCATTTCCTATACCGATTGGAGTGCCGAGAACTGCAATAAAATTACCTGTCGCTTCTGCTAAGGTAACCAACTCATTTTGAACATTCTCTCCTGCAAACCCAGGAATAATAGCCATTGTTATTGGTACAAACTCATAATCTAAAGCGTAGAGACCCGTTTTCGGGTCTTCATCAGCATGACCGACAAGAGCAGAATCAGTAGTTCCCTGTATGGAAGTGCCAACCCCACTATCACCACCTGTAAGGCCAACCCCACCTTCTATAAATTTAGCGAATCGGGGGTTTACACTTTGAGCGGTCATAGGGGCACCACCCGCTTCCATCTCAGACATGTTAGCTCCAAATCCGATAACAGTACTAATAGGTCCTGTGCAAGTGTCGGTAGGATCAGTGGGGTCCGCGCAAGGCTCTGGAGGCGAAGTCCCTAGCAGTGATACATTACTTAAGAAAGGAATTGCTTGTGCATCAATATCTCCTCCCACGGAAGGTTGGCTCAACCATCCAGATATTACCTCAGAGACTGCTCCTTCAGGTCCAGTATTAATAACTTCTTCAACATAAGATCCTAAAGAAAGAGAAACCAGATAGTTTTCTTTAATACTTCCATCCTCAAAAACAGATAAAGTTACTTTACTTCCCCCCGAAGATGATGCTGAAATTGCGTTCCCTGTAATCTGACCATTTGCTTGTAAGGTTTGGTTGTATCCAGCACCTTGCCAAAGCGATTCAATTTGATAGCTTAAGCTACCTATAGTAAAAGTTACACCCTTTATGGTAATGTCACTAGAATAGGCTATCTGTAGATCTTCACCATTACCATTCGGTAGTGGTGGTGGTGTAACCACCTCATACGTGTCTGGATTTCCAGACGCATCCAATCCAACAAGCACATCTTTTGGCGTAGGTGTTGTGCTTTCTAGAGGGTTGGTAGAAAATGCTTCAATTCGAAGTGAAGCACCCGATCCTGCGTAAGATGTGGCAATCAAACCAGTAGTTTCACTACCGACCACTTCACCTGCTGATCCTTCTGTCCAGTGGACTCCTAAATGATCCGTAGGAAGTGCCCCACCAAGAACCGCTCTTAGTTTTTCGGCTTGAGTACCAAGCCCTCCTGTAATAGTAAAGGTCCTCGCCCCCTCAGGGAACTGAGAAACTCCATCATTATCTGTAACAGTTATTCTTAGGTATAGATCACCTACGGTTGCGCCTTCTTTTACCATTACGGCAGGGCAGGATCCCATACGAACTGCGGCTGTAGCGTTAGCGCCAGCCCCATCCCCCTCTGTATTCATAGCTCTTACGTACCAAAGCTGATTAGTAGTCTCTAGCATCTCAAGGGAACCTTCTATTCCTTGTCCGGGAAGGTCTTCATTTGGTCGCCCAAAAGTGTTAATCAATTGTTGTTGGCTCGTTATTAGCGTAGCTTTATTAGGCTCTCCCTTATCAGCAAAACCCACAACACCAACAACTGAAGGATTAACTGTAGGCGTATAATCACTAATATCTTTTTCTAGTACATAAACACCTGGACTTACAAAACTTGGCATAACTTATCTCCTAAGCATCTCTTACGCGCAGAAGGCGCATCCTTTGCATATTTTTAACTTGCTCTGTTATATAGCTTAAAGGAACCACTATTGTTTCTCTAGGCTTTAACCAGTGACTGGTATTACCTTTAGGTGTGGCGAAATGTATTTCAAAACTTTGTAAACTGCTGTTAGTTATACTTTTCATAATAATTCCTCTATTATATTTACTAGACCTTTGGCATAAGTTCGATTATTTTTTTAGGTTAAATACGCTTCAACACCCAACTCTTCTATCTTTCCAGTTGAAGTATACTTAAATTTTGGGCTTGGAATATATGTTTCTACTAATATAGTAAAACTTTTTCTTAATAATCTGTCCTCTCTATCAGAAGTTGTTACGTCAGAATTAGAGGCTTCATCTGAAAGAAAGGCTTTAGTATCTTTACTGAAAGGAGTTATAAAAAAGAGACTTGGATTAAACTTAAGTCGAACTTGTTCCGATAATTGATCTAAATCCTCCATATATTTTGTCCAAAGACTAACTGTGTAACTAATATTTACAGGACGATCAACAAAACTAATGACCCGCTCTGCTCTGCGCGTGTCTTCGTTGTAATATTTACTAGCAACAATCAAAGGCTTATATCTGCGTCTATTTATATCATCATCAATCTTTGCTTGTCCTACCGTTATAACGGGAAGAATTATATTGTTTTCCTGATATAATTTAGCAATTGTACGCTCAGGATTGGCGTGAAAACACTTAACATCAGTAAAGTCACCATCACCATTAATGTACCCTAAGTTTCCAAACTCATGAATCAAGGATCGCAAAGTCTCTTTATATATTTTTACAGGAAGTGTAGACTTTTTTGTAGCCTCCATGAGATATCCCCTAAGTTTTTCATTAGCTGTTCTACCCTCAATCGCCATGCATATACCTCCCTAAATCATCAGTTGAATTAAGGTTTGGAGAGTCCTGAATCTCTTCAGTATCACGGAGGAGTTTAGCGGAGCATACTACATGGTATACACCATATATTTCAAAACTATCTTCCTGAACTTGAAAAATTTCATACTTCTGTTCTTGAAATTTGGGCTTAACAATATCCCCAGGGTGTGGAATTCTATTCAATTTACTTTCAATATAGCTCTTATTAAACACGAATAGCTGTTCATTGGTAAGCTCTATCCCGAACTCGGATAAGTTTTCTTCTAAAGCTTTAGGCTCATAATGACCATGAACTAGTATAGCATCGGATGTAATAGGCTTATTTCTAGATTCCAGATAAACATTATCGTGGTCTTCACTTTGAAAATACTTATAATAGTAAAGCTCTGAGCCTGAAATCTTAATTAACTCATCATCAACCAAATTAAATAGATTAATATCTGCGTTTTCCTGATCAAAAAAGTTGAGTAAACTGTTCCCCTCTCCCTCTGGTAGAGGGGGCATATTAGTTGTAACTTTAAAATTCTTAGGCATATCTCAGTTTTCTTTTAAGCATCTCACTCAAAGGACTTCCTGTATGTATAGTTGAAGAATCCTTTCGTGGACCAGGGATCATCCAACTCAAACCCTTGTATTGTCTCGGTGGTCTTGTAGAAAATTGGTGTCCATGTCGGCTATACCCTTTCTCTCCTGGCCGTCCATGCCCTCTGGACCGCTTCGCATCCCCAGGCTTCCATCTTCTTCCAAGTTCCTCAGCAGAAGCTTCCCCAGGCTTGCGTCCTCCCCAATCCCGAAGAGTATTCACTAAGTCTACATAGCGATCACGCCCCTTTGTTTTGGGGTTCTTCACCGTTGAGCCGGGTGGTAATTGTGGTAGCTCTCCTGGTGGTAATTGTGATTGTCCTGGCAGTTCTCTAGGTATATTTATAACGCGAGGAGGTTTTGGTGGTCTAGCAGGGCCAACTTCCCCTGGAGGCTTAGGTATAATTATAGGATCCTTAGGCTCAACTGTAGAACGTCCTTGCATATACCAAGGCTTTCCTCCTCTACTTATTGGTCTTCCCGCCCAATTTATTCCTCCACCCCAGAATCCTCCTCGCTTCGTACCTGCGCGGCCTGTATCCCTAGCTCCAGTAGCTCTTTCCGTTTCGTATTCCACATCCCGCGTAGGCCTGCCGACTCCATGTAGTGTGGGAACTTCTACCCCCTTCCTAATAGTTTCTTTCTCAACCGAGGGAGTTCCTTGTGTGTAGGGATATGATGGATCAGTATCTTGATCTTGTTTACTCTTGAAGTATGTCCTATCCTTTCCCCAGGATGGGTGCAGTTCAAAAGGTCCACGCTCTTTTTCTTTTGCGGTCGCTAAGTCCTTAAAGCTTTGAACTGTTTCTGGATCACCTGACAACCTCTGAGCTTGTGCTTGTTGTTGTGCCTTTCTAGTGTATCGTAGTTTAGTTGTTGCATCCATATACCTTTGAGATGGTCCTCCTGGGGCATCCACATCAAACCCAGGAACCTCATCACCTGTCCTTTTTTGATAGTCTTGTTTAAATTTCTCAGGATTTAAATTCATTCTGAATAAATCACCTAATCCCGCTCTCCCTATCCGAACTTGATCGTCTCCCATTGTCCTTGCTTGCGCCCTAGCAGCCGCTTGACCCGCTAAATGCTTATGTACTGTCTTACCAGTTTCTTTGTCTGTATACTGGTCCTCCCCCTCACCTGCGGAATCAGGATTAAACTTAGGGTTAGGTATCACATTTCCTGCCCTAGCTGCCCTTCGGGCTGCTCTTTTCTGTCCTGCGCCTATGTACCCCTTTCTCCACCCAAAACGCCAGTCATCGCCAGTACCTATTACATTTTTCTTAAAATCTTTCAACCCCGAAGCTAAAGCTCCTCCTCTAGAACCCCCTGCCGTTTTCGCCGCAGTCCCTGCTAATTTACTAAGAACACGACCAAGTAACTCATCAATTCTATCATCAACTTCAGTTTTTAAGGTCTGCTTAAACTTTTTATGCTCATCAATCTTAATTATTAGTTTTTTCTTATCCATATCAATACGCAGTGAAGACTGGTGGTTCCTCTATTTGAGAAGTTAACTCCTCTAGTAATTCTTTCTTTTCCGCAGCGGACTCCTGAGCCAACTGCTGTGAGTTTAACGTAACACCACCCCCAGGAGAAGGGACCTGTCCATATTTTCCTCTAACATGAGACAACACTCCTTTTGCTACTGCTAAAGCGTATCTCTGTATCCAGTTAACGTAAGCAGGGTGTATTGTATTTGAATCCAATGCTCTGTACTCTATAATAACAAGCTCAGGTGTCATTACTGGAGCAGGATATAACTGAACATAGCGGTTGTTAAGTATATTATATGAGCCTTCTTGGCTCAATATTTTTCTAGTACTTTCCAACATACTTTGCAGAAGATAGAAATCTCCCACCCCAAAATTTTCAAACAGGAAATTCTCTTGAAAATACTTTATAAAAAAGTCAAATTCTAATGTTCCTGCTTGGGATTGAATACTGAGTAAAGACTTTTTGTATACGATATAGCTTAAATTATCAATCATATATGAAGGAAGTTCATAAACATTCTGACCAGCAGAAGCCTCAAAGACTGCATACTGCATAGTCCATAAGGGAGCATGGTAGTATATTTTTGTAACAGCCTCATCTATACAAGCTTTCAATTGGTAATGCGTTAACTCTACTCGTACAATAGGGTGCCCAAGCATACCCAAAATATAGTCTTTGATAGTTTCATCAAAGTCTGTAAACTCAACACCATCTGATAGCTTAGTTTTATTAAGCTTTTCTGGGTTGATATCTCCTTCTGGGGAATAACTTAGAAGATCATAACCCGAATCTTTGGAGCTACTGCGGTCTCCAAAGCTTGTTCCATAGCCATTAAGCCTTGGTCTTGGAAATTGTGATGATGTCGCCATCTAGTTCTACCTTCTTTTTAGGTCTCCCCTTCTTTTTTTCCTCAACTAAAACCAGTTGAGGATAATCTAATTTTTCTTTTGTCTTTATTATCTGCTTAGGTCTGATTTCCAGGATTTCGTCTCCAACACATAATAACATCCTGAATCTACAAGAGCTTCTGTATTTATACATTATTACAATTTATATAGGTAAAGAAAAGGGGGCCAAGGAAGTAAATTTCCCTGGCCCCCCCTATTTTTTAATGATTTAATTTAAATCATTCAGCATCATGGCTTAAGCCATACCGCTCTTCACTTTAGCGAATGGTGTGAAGAGGAAGTTAGCAGTAGGTCCAATTAGTCTCAGGATTCTGTAGAATCTAGAGGCTGGGGTTACTGCTGCCTTACCATAACGAGTGAGGATCCCCTTCCTGGGTTGGAAGTCAGTGGGATCAACGATGGTGGGTAGAGTTTGAAGTGGGATGTATGGAGAATAGACATAGCCTGAATCCATAGCGTTAGACCCCTTATAACCCATCAGAAGCTCGTCCTCAGGATACATAGGATCAACATAGAGATCCCACTGCCCAGCTAACTTACCTTTATACTCGATGTTTGCTCCACCAACATTGGATGGACCATCAGCCTTCTCCATGCCACCCTCAAGCTTTGCAGCAGAGTGAAGCATCGAAGCAATAAGTGGCGAACATACAATCCAGTTACCTGGACCACGGAAGGTGGTTTTGTAAATGTCCTGCGCCATCAACTGAAGTATAGCAAGCAAGTTGGCATAAACATGACCAACATGCTGTGGTGCGAAATCTAGAGCAGAAGTCGAGAAGTCATACAAGAAGACATTCGAGTTAGTTCCAGCAGAGTTACCACTATAAGCATTACCAAAGTCATACAAGAATGATGAAGCTTGGTTCGCTCCAAGAGTTCCTCCTGTCATATCAGGAGTAAGGTTGAAACTATTAGAGTTAGCCTGATCAAGATCTTGCATCTGGAAAAGAGCATCGGCTCCATCTTTCAAGGTGTTAACATCATATGCAATCATACGAAGGTCTTCAACAAGTTCACGGTCAATCTCAAGACGAAGTTCTTTACCAAGCATGTCGGTAAGTTCCCGCTCAAGATCAAGGTTGTGATAAGCCTTAAGGTCTTGAGAAGCCTCAAGAGTCCAAAGGGCTCTCATCTTACGAGTACGAGCGGCAACGGGTTGCTGCTCAATGTGGAAGACCATTTCTGGAATACCAGAACCAGCCAACCGCTCACCAGCAGAGACGTTGAATCCTCTGAGTCTTGCAGGGCCAACCCTGTTACCTTGGCCTCCGCTGTCGCCATCTGTCTTAGAAGAGGGCCAATCAGCAATTTTACCACCCATAGTAGCAGAAGTGAAAGGACCGCCAGGACCAGCACTCATGAATAGAGCGGAGGTTGTTAGGCTGTAACCTGCCAATGCCGATGGACTCCATCCTGCACTGTCTCCTGTAAATGTTGAGTTGGTTAGTGCGCCAGTCTCAGGATTATGAGTTTGATCAATATCGTAGTTAGCGTCCGCAAATATTGGTGCAGTTGTCAACCCTCTGTAAGTGAGGTTGTACTTGCTGTAGATAAGTTGCTCTGTTCCATTATCAGTACGACTGTTACCAATGTAAAAGATCTGTGATACAGGTCCTTGCATAGGCTGAACGCCAACAATGTTGTTGGCGATTAGTTCAGGATAAACACGACGAACAATAGGAAAAGCAAACTTCTGGAAAGTACCCAAGCGGCCAACGGTAGTTTGTGAACCACCAGTATCAACTGCTTCTTGTAGCTTTTCAGAGATGATCGACTTAGCCTGATTTTCAAGAAGTTGAGCCGTAACCCTTCTTCCGTAATCGTCGCCTATTCCTTCAAGAACTGGTTCCCATTTTTCTACGACTTCATTTTTGATTCCGTCTGTGGGCATAATATCCATAATTATTTTCTCCTAGTTTCGTTGAAAGGCATAAACGCCATAACATCTTCGGTTAAGAACTCATTATTTTGGTTGTGAGTCTCGGCCTGAGTAGCTTCAGAGTCTACTTCCTCTGATATAACTAAAGCTCTTTCATTAGATTTGAAAGGCTTTTCTACTACATCTTCAAGATGCTGTACGCTTTCCTGAAGTGTTTCATTTTTCTCCTCAATTAATGCTAGTTTATCGTTATAAACTTTAATAGTATTTTCTAACTTAGCATTTTCGATGAGGGCTTCGTTAAGCTCATGAATAATAAGCTGGTTTTCTTCAGCTATTTCCTGGGCTTCTTGTGACACAAGAGCAACAGCAGACTCATTATCGCCTTCAGAAAGCTCAATTGCCATGAGTGATTTTAAATACTCAAAGCTTCTAGCATTCTTGAAAGTTTCGTCTTCTGTTTCTAGTTCTCTTATGGCCTGTTCCTTTATTGAGTCCATTTTTAGTCGGAGAAATGAATAAACTTTGTCCTCTAAATCTTGGACTCTTTCATTAACTTGTTCCGTGATTACGGAATCAACTATCTTTGCAATATCATCAAGTGCTTCCTCACTTAAATTTTCAGGAAGTAATGATGCTAGGCTTTCCATTTTGTTACTCATAATAAGCTCCGTTTCTATCTATATTTATTAGTTATTCACTAAGGTATTAACTTTTTTTTATTTTTTGTAAAGGATATCTTAATCTGTTCTATCTGTTGGACCCCAAAGTTTCGCCTTCTTGCGTGGAGTAACTCCCGTGCTTGTGATCCTAGGTGTCTCTCGCCCTGGTCCCCCAAGAAGATCAGCTAGTAAATCTTTCACTGATTTCCCCTCCGGTTTACCTTGGGGTTTAACTCTTTCTATCTTGTGCGAGGGACCGATCCCTTTTATATGTATAGCAGTTTTTTTGGGCTCCCCAGGATCCTTTGCAGCCTCGGATATTTTCTGGTCAAAAACAGATCTCAATAACGAATAATCTATACTTGCATTCTCCTTCTTTGGAAGGAGTCCTGATATTGCACTCTTAACTCTAGAAAACACACCTTTTTTTGCTGGTTTTGTTTTCTTTCTAACAGCTTGTTGATTTGTAATATTCTGACCAGTTTCGTTACCTCTACGGGTAGCTGCTAAATGCTCAGGCTCCCCTGAATGAGGGTCCCCACCACCGCCAGTTAACTCCTGCACCTTTAAGGTCTCAGTGGGCTCTTCTGCATTATCGTAGGTTCTATACTTTCTCTTGCGAGGCTTTCTGTTATTGTGTCCGAAGTCAGCATCTCCCCTCCAAATGCTTAAGGGGTCATTTTTCTTGCCTTTTTTGGCGGTTTTTTCGATCAATTTCTGCTTGAGCAGGGTGGTAAATACCTTCTCTTTGGCTGCTTTGTCTAAAGTATCTTTAACTATGTTTTCAACTAACACAGATTGCTTTGATTCTGCTAAGGTAGGGAAGGCTCCTCTAGTTGAGGGGTCTGCAACCAAATCAAAAGTAACTAACTTAAAGTCTTCATTAACATTTTTAGTCCCATCTTCGCCATCAGATAATGTCCCCATGCCTCTTGAGGATATTCCTACCTTTACCCCGCCTTCGACCAACGCTTGAGCCACTTTACCTGCTGGGGTATTAAGAAGCTCACACTCACCTATAACATCATTACCCTTTATATGAAGGTTAGTTATTAAATGAGAAACATTACTAAGCTTAACTGCGTCATGCTTTGGGTGATCCAACTCACCCATTAGTCTTCTCTCATTAAGAGCCTGAGTAAGCTTAGTAACCTCACGCTCTAAAATAGCTTTAGAGTAAACCCTCTTATTGTTATTAGCTTCGTCTGCTCTTTGGAATACACCACGAAGCTTTTTGCATGTCTGACCATTCTTTTCCTCAGTCAGGACTTCCATCTCTTCTAAAATAAATGTGTCTACTAAAATCATATTACTTATGCTCCTTATACTTTTCAAACTTTTTAGACCTCTGTTTTCCGTGTTTTTTCATGGTTCTAACTGAGTGTGCTTTTATACTAGGAAATGCTGAATCAGGTGTAGAGCTACCAGGGGTAAACCCTTTTGCTATTCTACCACTGCATGAAGGAACATGAGACTTTTGCTTTTTTCGTTGCTTTGATATAACATAAACTCTCTTAGAGCCTTTTGTTGACATCATTTGACCAGGATAACCAGCACAAACGCCCTTCTCTAAAGTATCGTATACCTTAACTCTAGATTTCATTGCGGTAGCTTTCCCTGATTTGCCTTTAGTACTGTACTTACCTCGACCTTTGGGATACCGCTTGCCTTTAGCTTCAAGAATTTGATCGAAGATATCCATTACATTCTTTTACCTAACAAACTGAGAAGCTCATCTCTTCTTGACCTTTTCTTACGAGATCTTCTTGGCTTCTCTGCACAGGGCTTCTCTTCAAAGTTTGGGGGTATCATCCCAACTGTCGTTCTAGACCCACCACCAGCAAAACCAGAGCTTGTCATTTCTCGTAGAACGGAGGTTAATTCTCTTACCGCAGTTTCAAAACGCTCAACAAGAGCAGAATGCTCATGAATTATGTGCGGCTCTTGAGGTGCAGAAATCTCTATTTCAGGTATTTCTTCCTGCTGTTGAGGCTCTTCGTCTGGTTCTGGGATCTCTACGGAGAAGGATTCATTAAGAATCTGATTAAGCATACCTCTAGAAACGTCAATGTCTCTAATATCCGATTGCCCTTTTTCAGCCTCTACGCCTGTAAAAGGGGTTCTAGAAGTAGGAGTGGGACTTTCTAATTCCTGCTCAATTAAGTTAACAGCAAAGTCCCCAATGGACTCTACAGAACTCATTTCTCTTCAGTTTCTTCTTCTTCCTCTTCTTCTTCGTCATCGTCACCTTCATTTAGAAGGTACTCATTTGCCGCGTCAAAGAGTTCAAGCATGTTTGATGCATGCTCAAGGAGAGCATCATCTTCAAGGTTATCAAGAACAAATTCAAGGTCTTCAAGAGTAAAAGAGACTTCCTCTTCTGCACCCTCTTCAACTACTTCAACCTCTTCAGTTGCCTCAGAAACCTGAGCCACCTCTTCAGTTGCTTCTTCTATTCTTGCTACTTTTATGTTAGCCTTTCCCCAAGCTTCGCCCTCGCAGACCTGCTTGATAAATTCATCAGTTACTTCTGTGTTAAAATCCATTATTTTTTCCTCAATTAGAATTAGGTTATAATAACCTCTACATTTATTTAGAGGTTAGTGTGTGTAGTGTAAATAAAATTTTATTTTTTGTTAATCAGCAAACACCGTTTCAGCCCCACTAGAGACCTCCTCACCATCATCATAAGGATCACCATACCTAGCTACCCCAAAACCATTAGCATAGACTGTAGGTGATGCTGATGATATGGCTGTTTGATGCGGAGGGCAAGTTTCTTCATCACAGCAACCACATGAGGGCCAAGTGTGTAATGTATTGTTATGCCCTTCTCTATGAACTCCAGTTCCTTCTACAAAAACTGAAGGAGATGCTCCTTCGGTTGTGGTTGTAGCGTCACAACAAGCGTGATTAGTCTTTACTGTGTCTACTGTGGATCCTCTTGCTACTGCTGGCATTATTAGATTTGTGTTTTTACTCTAGGCACTGATTCCCCAGGGGGGACCCGTGTACCAGTATATGTAGGTGAAAAAGGGACCTTTGGCGGTTCGATTATTGCTAAATCTCCAGCCAAATCATTAGGTTTTTTAGGTGGTGCAGTATAGTATGGATACCCCACAAAAAAAGGAGGAGGAAACTTTTTATCTATTAAATGCTTATAAACATTTAATATTGGGTACGTCTCACTACCTGCACCCTCATAGCTTAACAAAGAAAGACTCCCATACTTCATAAACGTATCCCCAAATTTAGGGTATCCTTCAGATACAGAGGCAATACTAGATAATTTTTGCAGTCTTAGTTTCGCTTTGAAGTCCTCAAAACTATTAAGATCCAATCTAAGTGACTGCAATTCTGCTGGGGTTAGACGATAAAACAGTTCAAAGAAGGGGGTACGACTAGGCAGAGTGCCATAATTACGGAAAAGGGCATTCATAACTACAAGAGATTTATTAACAGAACCCCGCTTTCTAGGCAAAGTTTCTGTGCTTTTCTTGTAGTATGTTGTGGCAGGAAAACTAGTGGTGTTAAAAGTAAAGGTATCCGTTGCCACAATGTAAGTAAGATGGGAGCAATACTGCATACGAAGTTCTTGTTTTTCTTCCTCAAAATGTGGAACAAAAGTAATAGACCTAGTTCCAAATGTTGACATTTTTGATTTTCCATGAAAAGGAAGATACTCTGTTTTGTCTGTAGGAACAATAACTATATGCTGCGGTAATCTTCTTACAAAACTCTTATCACTTACATTGCTAAAAAATGATAGAGTAAAATCAGTAAAAGTTAAGGTCGCTTGTTCTTTATCAATTAAGTAATCTAAAATCTGATCTTCGTTACTTATAAAGAAAACTGCATTAGGAAATGCTTTAGTTTCTAAATCTGTGTTAATCGTAGTTGTCGTATTATAAGTTGCAGTTGTAGTTCTAAGTAAAGGATTTGCATTTTCTACATCAGAAACTGATGCAATGTCTAAACTCATCACCGTGTAGCTATTTCTTTCTGTGGTTAAATTGATTGAACTTTCAATGCTGTCAGTTTCTTTCGTTGCTACTGTAAAGTTTACCTCTAAAGATGTGTTGAGAAGATTAAATATTTTTTCAGTATCAATTATGTCTGTGATTCTTGCTTTGCCTTCGCTTATATCAGAAGTAAGTAATACCGTAGAAGAATTAACTAAAAGCTTATCCCCTGCCTCATAAGCTACAATATGTGTAGTATCTGAAGAATCAGACACATGAAGGGTGTCATCAGATGAGATATAACATAAGTGTTTGGTGCCATCTGCGGCTAACACTACTAGTCTTTTGTCAACATCTTCTGGGTGTGTTCTCCAATACTTCAACAAAGGATGCACTTCCACAGGGTTATGATTATTATCCAAATGAGATGAGTTATCTATTGCTTTTTTAACGGCGAGATTTTCATCCTTAATCACATCAGCAGACTTATACGCAGAATACTCTTTCCTTTTCTGTGTATCTGCTAATCTCTTGAAATAACTTGAATCAAAATACTTTAATTCATTTCTAATGAGTAGAGATTGTATTGTATTTAATATATTTGCTTTTAATGAGGTTCCCCCAAAGTTTTTAATGCCCTTAATCGCCTCTTTTAAATCTTCAGTAAGACTTTGCTCAATTAAATTTAATGAAATATCTCCGTATACGTAATCACTATAATTACCTGAATTAGAATTTAGTTTATGTATAGCAGCTATACTTTCGTGACTATTACGGGAAAAAATATCCTTAACATCATACCAAGCCAAATCTATATTAAAAGAAGTAGGTACATCTAAAAAAGAGGGGGTATATCCATAATTTGTTACTGAATATCTTTCATCAAATACACTAGATCGAATAAAATTAGTATACCTTCCATCCGAAGGAACAGAAAACCCCGCTCTAAAGAATACAGGTCTACTAGCAGCAGGTGTGAATTTGTAAGTTCCTTGTGGCTGCTTGTAAACCATAACTTACTCTATTTATTAAAGAGTGGCGGTTCCATCAAAAGCTGCAAGCCTTTTAATACTAAAATTACCCTCTGAATATAACTGTACATCAGAATCAGCATCAAACGCGCCATCGTCAGGGCAATGTATTCTTATTTGAAATGTTGTTGCTTCAGCCACATGAGCTATAACAAAACCTGAGAGTGGTGTCATAAATGCGTTAGAAAACTGATCACGTTGGTCCAGTCTCCACGTACACCCATTACCCACATTACGATTACTAGTATTACCAGTCGTACCACCATTAATATTAGCATTCCCTTGATCCTCATCAGTTCCATCGAATCTATAGGCCAAAGTGTTGGCACCCCCAGGGTCTGAGTACAGGCCTAATTTTACATCCAGATACTCATTATCTTCCCCTGAGTCGAAATCTCCAACGAAGAAACAAAATATAGCAAGTTCGACCTTGTAAATTCCTGGCTGCAAAATAAAAGTATTACTTTCAACCCGAATTTTGTCGCCAGTATTAAATAACTCTGTTTGATGCGTTGGTGGATAATTAAAAGCTACATTTCCGAGTTGCTGAAGATCTGTGGCATCAGGCCAATTCGTATTAACTATTTTTGAGTAGAATTCAGGCTGTACGGGGTTCTGATTCTCCTGAATATTGCCAATAACTGTTTGCAGGGCTGTAATAATGGGATCATATTTAGTACTTATGACGGTTTCTAAATTTCTAAGGTATTCCTGCACCTGTCGAGAACCGACTGCTTGGTTAGCTAAAGATAGGGGCGGGTTAGCGGCTGCGATTCCTGCTCTTTCATTATATGTTAGCTCTGCTGTTCTAAGGAAAGGTCGAATATCAATAACATTTGAGGGTATTACGGGAACCTCAGCCCCATCTAGCGCGGTGGAAGGTGTTACGACATAACAAAGAGGTAGGATACTTTGCCCAATCAAAGCATAATCAGTAGATTCAAGCTCTTCAGAAAGTAGTGGAGCGAGATTCATTAAATCATCAGGAGAGGGGAATGTTCCCTTAATACCTAAACTTGGGAAAGGATCATACCCAGCCTCTGGCCTATATTGGTCAACAAGAGGAGCAAGAATACTTTTATCTACTTGAGAGTCTGCTGGCCGCGCTTCACCTATAAGGTAATCCCCAGGTGCCATGTCACTAATTTTATCGGGATCTAAAGAACCATCTCCCTGGGTAAGCTCCCCAGCATTAGGACCTTTGGGCTTAAGAATCAACCCAGCACCCTTTACAAGCCCTAACCTTGCAGTAGTAAGCTCCTCAGGTGCGGCCCCATCACTTGTTTTTGCTATTGTAGTTTTAGTGTTATCAATGGGATGAGTATAAACGAAAACAAGATCAATACGGAATAGTGGTGTCGCTCCTGACTCATCATTATCCATAAAATCATCTGCTTTGAATACTGGGATAGTAATTTCCAACTGATCCTCAATATTTACAACAGAGGTTCTAGCTACACCACCCCACCTTTTAGTAAACTCTACAGATAATTGTCTTAAATCTATAAGCTCACTATTGCCAGTGTTGGTATGTTTCCACATAGCAGTTTTTACTGTAGGGATATCATAAATTTCATTGGAAGGGTCAGGGCTCCCAGTTTCATCGTAATCGGAACCTTTTGAATACCTAATATCATTAGAAATACTATTTATCGTACTATTCCAGTACTGGGCGAAATCGTAAAGACCATTAGAATTTATTCTAGTAGGATAATTACCAATTACATCACCAACCAACCTGTGTAAAACATCATTCGGAAGGTTTAAAATATAATGTGGTGGAAGGTATCCCGCTCCACCACCTGTAGTTAAGGAAGGACCCGCAAAAGTATCGAAGGAATTTAGGCCCTTTCCATAAGCGTCATTTACTCTTCCAATAAAGTTCCCAGGTCTTACCCTTACAACCCTATCGGAACCCGTAACATAAGGGCGCAATTCGTTTATATTGATTCTATCAACACCACCCCCTCCACCAGATCCAAGGCTCCCTCCTTGTATTTGATCTCTCAACCACAAACAATTTTCTTGCAGTTGCTTTAGTGGGATATTATCAACTTCCCAATAGTAAGGATCGTTTGATTTATAATAACGAACAGGGTCAGTAAATTTGAAGGGGCTCTCCGTGTAATTGTACTCTAAATTAGAATCATTACCGTACCCGCTTCCATTATCATTACCGTTATCATTACCGCTATTATTGCTTCCGTATACCATTTAATTACCCTTCTTTAGATCAAATTGATTTGAGGACCTAAATCCTTGTCCCTCATTAGTACCAGTGGCAGTTGAGGTTTCCCCTCCTGATGTATCATAGGAGCTATAGATTGTTACCTTGGGGCCTCCTCTGTCTCCAATTGCTCTAAAAGCAGCGTTCTTTGCATTAGCAAAAGTATTTGCTGCTGACTCATCTAACATAATCTGTCTAGGATCAATAGTAGGTCCAAACCTTTCAGAGGAGTAGTATCCTGATAATGCCATACCCGAAAGTCCAACATATTGACCAGTCGCCAAAATACCAGCAGATTCAATATGTGTACTCGATAAAAGAAGATGTTGATATCCTATTGAACTAGCATAACCCTGCTTTTTAATATCAGTATATCCAACCCCCGCTGGCCCAGATAAACTATACCCTTGGGATAAGTGCTGATAAGGTCTATTATCATTAATGATAAACGTATTTAGCCCACTATCAGGTAACGCTCCAAAGGACACGCCAGAAGCATACCCTACCTGCTTCATCGCAGAATCAACACTAAAGTACAGTCTGAAAGGCCCCCTATTTTGGTAAGTATCCATGCCAATAATATTCCCAGGACCACCATGAACAACGCTACTAATACTACTAAGTATATGAGCCCCCTCCGAAATATCATCTCCCTTTTGCATGCCTAGATTCAAATCATCTAAAGTTTGAACTCCTAAACCATAAAGATCACAAATAGCTATTCTTCCTGTATCTGGATGGAACTGCGCCCCATAAGATACTCCACTTGTATGACCAGCAGCGGTAATCGCTCCTGGTGCTGGATCAACTGGCCCAAAATCTCTGTTATTTAACAGCCCAGAAAGGTGTACCGCTCTTGGACCATGGTACGATTTATCTGCTGGGTGTGACCCACTTACGCTTATATAAGAAGCATTTAGTTTAGATGTGTCTGCTATATTCCATATTAAGAGGTTATTAGTTCCACCTGACTCTCTTGAAGGATCAAAGTATGTTCCGTTAGTATTTGGACCTCCACATGGGAAGTGTACATTTCTAACATTTACCTGACTACCTCCCAATGCGCGAACACATTGTCCTCCAAGGGATAAACTAGTTTTTATTACACCACTCGAATCCGAAATAGTAGGCCCAGCGTCCGTTAAAGACGCTGCGGGAGTCCACAGGTGATAAAGTACCCCCCCAGGATTCGTTGTACTTTTAATCTTATCGCCAGCAAGGCTATCAACTAGAGCAGATGTTACGTTCTCCCTAGAACCAGACTCTAAAGTGGTAGTTAGCGCAGCGTCAGTTGGGTTGGGATAAAACTGCATAGACCCGCTAACATGATTGGCACTTGTTCCATAAGCCCCCAAATCTGGGGCATGCGCTGCCGCAGCATAGTTAGTTAAATTTCCACTCTCAACCCAACGTCCACGGTAGTCACCTAAATCCTCCATGGTAATAGTAGAATTATTAGTGGCAACCAAACAAGCTCTAGTTGAATGAAGCTCTACAGCGGTGTGATTCCAAGGGCTTGCAAGCTGCCAACCATCAGCATCAATCTCACCATTATCATTTTTGTGTGGACAGAACTCCATAGTTGAATTATTATCAGCAAGTACATCAACACCAAACTGAGCTATAACGGTTGGGCCTCTAAAGGAAACTTTAGAGTTATTATCTGCAACGACTCCAGCATTGTGCAGTTGTTTTGCTAAAGTAGTAGGACCAATAACCATTGTTGTTCCTGACCCTGTACCTAAGAACTTTACCTCAGAGTTGTTTCTAGCAAGAACAGCAGATCCTTTAGTTGGATGACCCCCAACCATACCGCTAATGTCCAACCTACAGTGAATTAAATCAGCTTTAGATTGATTAATATCAACAGCAGGTAAAGAAGTGGTTTTGCTTGTCTTATCTACAACGCCATGCGACTGAACCATCCTAATAGAACCAAACCTAAGTGGTTTATTCTTAGTACCATAGATTGCATCAGCATAAGTGAAAGCACTATTAGAATCTAACAATAAATGTTGCCCGTTCTGACGGAAAAATGTTTGAGAAAACCTAATAGTTTTAACAGCATCTTCAGTTAAATCCCCTGTATCCTTTGAGTATCCCGCAAAGGTATGACCATCCCCGCCAAAGCTATCTCTTTTGAGATTTTTATTATACACAACCTTTGAGTTACTGGCTTTCAATCCTACATGCTCGTTATTTTCTACCGTAAGCTGGTCCGTTTGAATAAAAGAGTTATCTAATTCTAAACCGTATTCATTATTATAAACATCTAAACGTCCATTAAAATATACCTGTGAGTTTATCGCTTTGATTCCATAATTGTTGTATGCTGTATGAATATTTGTGCCTAAGTTATTACCTGAAGCACCTGCATTAAAAATACTATTCTCTAATAGTATTCCGACTTTATTGAACTGAGTGTGGAAGAGAAAGTCTGCGCCAGAAGCGTACAGCGGATCCGCGCTTACTGAAACATTACTGTTGAATACTCGCAAGCCTGCTGTCTCTACATTAGCCCGTTTAGAACCAGGAGAAACTGAATTGTCAGTTACCTCATAGTTTCTTACAGAGTAAAACCCCCTGCTAATGGTAACATTAGAGTTTTTAATCTCTGTACCATATACTCTACACCTAGCAGTTGAAAGGTTCTCTAAAACCACTCCATTGGAATTTTCAACTACAGCACCCGTATCAACAAGATATTTTCCAACAGGAGTAGCGTTTGCACCGCCACTAGTATTGGCACCATCTACACAGAAACCTCGGAGGTAGATAGGCCCATCACAATTATTAACCCTTATGGAACTAACAGTATTTGCATACACTATTCCTGCTGCGCTATCTGCGCTATTAGTAGCGAATGACGCGCCAGCCATGGATCTTTTTAAGATAGTTGCATCCTGTTGGTTTTTAGCACTAACATCAAAATCAAGAACAGAATTATCTAAGACGCTTAGAGGTTCATCAGGAGAGCCTCCAGTGCTACTGTGTGCTGGTTTAGAGTATTCATGAATATCTACAACAGCACTAACAGAACTTGAAAATAAGGAAGGAGCATGCCAAGGTGTCGCAGCACTCGCCTCATGCACAGAAAATTGAACTTTATCAGGTCTGTGTCCGCGCCTATTTTCATGCACGGTATTAAAGAATGACCTCATACCGTTAGAGCTAGGAAGAGCGTACCCTGCCCCACCAACCCCATCTGTAATAGCATGGTAACCAGGGTGGTGGAATATTAGCGGTGCCCTTTTCTTAGATTCTGCAATAGATACTCCAAGATTATTTTCTACCCTGGAGTACGTTTCATGAACAGTTGCCGAGAGATCAATAGCCGATACATACTCCCAAATCCTCCCGCCCGTAGATTCGTCTAGATGGGCACCATCGAAAGTTTGAGCAAGAGCACCTTGTCCACTGACTATACCAATAGCATCATCGCTGCCTACTCCAAATCTATCAGAATAGGCTTTAGCACAACCTCTATTTATAATCTCTAAAGCACCCTTTTCAGAACACGTAATCCCATCCAGGTGGATAGAGCCTATAGTACCGGAGGCAACAACTTCAATACATATAGGAAATCTAATATCTCTAGGTATAGAATCAATTGCGGTCTGTAAGTTAGTGAATATTCTACCATTACCCGTTTCATTAGTACCAGAAACAAGTAACGCCATCCCAGGAATAGACGAACCTCCATATCCTGTAGCTTTAGCCCAGAGGTATTCTGTTCTTTCCTCTAAATCATATAGAGGAAGATTATCTTGTTCCCAATTATAGAAAGAGCTAGTGTCATACTTTGTAACAAAAGGATTCCAATAAGTATAGGGCGTAGCACCACCGACTACTGTGTAAATATCATCAGGATAAAAAGGCATAATTTAAAATTGTAAAGTCCACTTGAAGACTAGCGAGAATGCGTTTGTCTTTGTTATTGCAGTAAAGGGTCTATATGCAACTAAGATAGGTGATTCTGCTGCTAAACCTCTAGGGTTCCTCATAAAAATACCTACCTCGTTTAAATCCATACCAATTCCATTTGCTGTATTTCTATCCAAAATTAAAATAAACCTCACTGAAGTTTTTGTTACTTTTTCAACATGATTAAAAGGTACTCTAACAAAAGGCGTTGTTGTTCCTAAAACAGAGCCATTCTCTATAGGTGCTAGGTACTCAAGAAATACCTCAGAGCCTGTTGATTGATATTGAACTTGTGATAAGCTAGAAGCTAACTTAAAACTTGAAACTCCAAATGTATTTATATCACCTGAGACTCCAACCTGAAAATTGAGTATTTGAAAATTCTCTATGGAAGTCCCGCCTGACGCTGAAAATAGATGAGATAGGCCAACAGCCATACCTGAGGTTATTACATTTCTCTCATCAAATACAACCTCCTCTGTCCCATCTGGGTACAGCTTAACAATCTCCAAGAAGCCGTTTGGTTTTACAGTATCATTTGTCCTATTCATTATAATTATATACTTATTTTAAACAACTAAGGCGTTATTTCCCATTGCAAGTCTTGTGATATAGGGTTCATTAGTAGTAAAGTGCCTTCGCCTGGGTTATGTTCCCATACAGGGTTCTCAAAATCGTCAAGAAAACTGGTAGCAGTATCACCCTCCTCCAGCTTGGCATGCGATAGTGCCACATATTTCAGGTGATCAAAAGATTCTAAATTATCAATATCTCCAAAAATAATAATTGGATTTAATCTGGTTCCGTGATCATTACCGTTATCCTCATATTTCACTGTATGCGTAACTCTTTGCCAATCATTAAACCCTTGAGTACATCCATCGCAAGTAAGTAATGTATTAGTATCTATCGTTGCAGCAGAGTATACCACACCATCAGCATTCGTGTGCGTCCCTCCGACACCCCAGTAGCCAGAGTCGGTTGCATACATAGCAAGGTTTACATTTACACTAGCTAGATTCGCTAGCTGGAAATACACTGAAAAGGTAAAAGTTTTATCAACTACTGATCCAACTTCCGCTCTAGCCATAGCACGGTTATGGGCAAAATTTTCGTTAGTTTTGTCAAGTTTATATAAATAATCCCACAAGCCTCCCCCGTAAGGATCTTTTTGTTCAGAAAATCCAGGGTAAGCTTGCCCATCATTTCTAATTATAATATTAGATTCACACTCTAGACAATCACCTGCTGCATTGGGGCATTTCGATCCAATGATCCAATTACCTGCATCCCCTGCCTCTGCTTGGCAAGGCCCACCAAAATCAAAAGGATCGCCTTTCTGCGCACCAGCCAGATAGTTATTGTTATATGTCCCACCCCCAATAGGAGTTGGATATCTGAACTCTTCTCCATTAACTATAACCTTACTAGGCTCATCAGGATATTGATGAAGTGTAACTCTCCTATTTGTTTGTAACTTTCTCACAGGGGATCCGTCTATACCATAATGCTGAAATGATCCAATATTATTCATGGACGATAACACAGAAGATAAAGTTCCAGGAACATCTCGGAAGTAGAAGTTAGCACCACCACAATTCTCTTCATCCCACTCAGTTGAAGACGGAGTAGCTAGAACATTAAATACTCTTTGTGTATCATAAATACAAAACTCCCCACCAGTTGGAGTCGTTAAAACACTAGAAGCAAGATGATCCCACGCTGCATCAATGTACCGTTTTTCACCATTCCATCCCTGCAAATTATCAAAACCATGTTTAGTGAACCCAGGGTCTGTTCGTACCTGCGATAAATAGTTTGGGTGATTCAAGCCACTTCCTTGCACCGATACAGGGTCATTTGGATCCCCACCACCGACTCCCGGCTCCTTGACGCCACCGCTTGTTGCCCAAATATCAAACATGTTAATCCCACTTACATACTCTAAACTATCCTCTTCAGCGCCCCAGGATAAAACTAAAGGTATATGCCTAATATTTTTAGCTATAGATATTGCGGCAGAAACCTCACTTGTATCGTGTAAGAAAACAAACGCACTATTCTTATGAAACTGTGGCATGTAGGAGGAAGCAGCCTCTATAGTTGCGCTAACTTCTAACTTATTACCAGCAATATCGCTCCAATTTGCCCCCGTATAGTTATCGTTGGTTTGATCATAAGATATATACTCAATCCTGCCCTGCCCAGAAGTCCAAAAGCGAAGTTTATCTTGTCGCGCAGGACTAGCCCTGAAAAAGTTTTCATAGTTTAAACCATCAGGGCTTTCAGAAACTACTCCTGCCACCATAAAATCTTTTGTTGGATCTAGCAATTTAGACGCATAGACTATAGGAGCAACCCCTCCACTAGAATGCCCCCACATATATATTCTGCTGTCATCAATGGGGTATTGGCTCTTCATCCAACTAACCGCAAGCTTTACATGACGTAATCCAGTCTCCTCCCATAACCCAAAAGCCTGAGCCTTATTACCAGCATCAATGGATGCTGCTGGTGGGTACGCATCTACTACAAGCGGATTTTTTCCAAGCCCTGGGTGAACCATGAACCAATTGCTATCAAGCACTTTTTCAAGCAATAGACCTGAAGCATTACCAGAAACGGTTAAGTCTTGTACGGTAACACCTTCAGCGGCAGAAAGACCTAAACCTACTACATTATAACCATGAGTACCCACAACTAGAGGAGATCCATTAGGGTAAACATCATAACTTGCAGGAGTATTTACTATAAAGTATTCATTGTAATCAGTGCCCGTACCCATTGAAGCCAAGCTGCCTCCTGTACCACTTAAAACTTGTACTACGTAACTATAGTTCCTACCTGGAGTAGCCATAGAGTTATCAGAACCAAAACTAAAAACCCACTCAATAGTGACGGAGAATTCTGCCGTTTTAACTATTGGGGTTTCTAAAGATCTATATGCTGCTAGAATAGTTCTGTCTGCTCCAGCAGCACCATCTGGGTTTTTCATAAATAACCCTAACTCGCTAATGCTTTTTCCATTACCACTATCTTCATCTAGAACAATCCTATGTCTGACAACCTCGCTATTACCATAAGAACTATATGATTCTTTGTCCAACCTAGAAAAGACACCAGAAGAAACAAAATAAACAAGATCATCGGTATCCACAAAATTTTCTTTCACCATTACTTGTGGTGTAGTTTTTAAAAGGAAGGGGGATTCTGCGCCATAATCAGCCTCCGAAAACGCTGAACTTAAAGTATAAAAATTACTTTTTAAGAAAAAATTAACTGAAGATAGGTCTCTCCTACTATCCCCTAATTGAAAATATGCAACTTGATGATCTTCTATATCCGTTGAGCCGCCGTTTGTGAAAATATTAACTAATGAATATCCTAAGCCATCAGTAACGATATTACTATCATCAAAAATAAGTTCTGAATCACCGTTTGAGTATGTTTTAGTTACTTTTACATTGCCCCTAATCATAAGAATTTAATTCTCCACACAATAGTTAGGTCCTGATACCCCTGTGCCCCAGGTAATAAGATGCTCTTATCATAAATTGCTGTTAAAGAATCTGATAATGTTCGTTTAGCAAAGAGTTTATATCTTAAAGGATTATTATCTTGTTTAAATCTAAATGGAGGGTATTCAACTTGCCCTGCAACAAAGTCTGTGGCTGTACTTGATCTTTCTAATTTAGCGTGAGATAAAGCAACATATTTTCCACTTTGGTAAAAATCAGCATTCCCCGTCCACGGGGTAGTTGCGTTACTTTTTAAAACAATATGACCATGGATAGCACTTGTTCCTGGTGGAAATGTTGCCGTATGCGATACCCTAGTCCAATTATTAAGGACTCCATCTTCAATAGATCCAGCAGGCAACTCCGATAAAGTGCCTGTTTGTGTCCACGCATCACCATTCAATTTAGTCCCGTGATAAAGACTACCTTCTTCCCCGAAACCATGCCCTTCCCCTACCATGTGTAGTCCAACAGAATTGGTGGTAGCGTTCTGGTATCTCTGGAAGTATACAGAAAAAGTATAATCTACAGCATCTACAGAGGACGCAAATGTAACCTTTGCTACGCTGCTGGAATCCGCTCCCGCATGTGCCGCAGCCTGCCATGTATCGCCCCCATAAGGATCTCTTTGGTTTCCATAGCCCATCAATTGTAATCTATTGCCGATGTTAGCCCAGGCACCATATTTTTTCCACCCTGATGCGGGAAGGAAACGGTATGGGTTTCCAGAAGCTTCTGTAGTATTTGCATAATATAAAAGATTATCAGTTTCGGTATGTGATGTAGCACTTAATCCTGCTAATGTTTTCTCTAAATCAATAGTCCACAATCCTAATGTAGTGATGCCCCCATACAAGTTTGAGAACCCTAAGTCTCCTGACGCTATTTTTGTTACATATATAACCTCACATACACTTGAGGTAGATGGCCTAAGCGGAAGCCCTGTATTTGTTCCTGCTGGTAAAGCAAACGCAGGTACGGCAAGGGGGCTTCCAACGGGGGAGCCAGGAGCCCCCTCTTCAGCAGACACCAATAATCCTGATCCCATCCCAGTGTGAACATTTCCTCCTCCAACTATACCTCCCAACTCACCCAAACATAAGTTATACGCTGTAACAAAACCAGACATATCCATAGCAGCAGCGTTGTTATACCCACCTCCCGCTGGTCCACCATAACTAATAGCACTTGGTCCATAATTCGCGGCGTCTGCCAGAGAGTCTTGTGCGTTTGGGTAAACTGCTGCGCCATGTCCACCAACATCATCAAAATGACCGTAAGTTAAAGAGCTTACAATAATAGCTTTTGATCCTGTACCAGACACAGGCCAACAACCCCTAAAGATTGAGGAGCCATCAGAAACAAACGGAAGAACATTTAAGTTGTGTCCTACTGCTTCGTATTTTCCTGCCACCAAGTTTCCTAACTTATCATAATGAAACTCACCACCACTAACATCAATAGCGGTATCTGTCCCAACCTCTAAAACAGTATCCATTGGAGTTGGGGGTGCAGGCAGCAGTATATTTCTTAATGGAGCTTGATAAGAAGATGCTAATAATTGAATATCATCTCCTTCCGTCCACACACTACTAAGTTCCTTCACACGCATGATTCCATCACTCTCTATACGACCAATTAAAGAACATGTTCCGTAATAGTTATTTGCGCTAGGTGCCCAGTAATGCCCATACTGCCTATACGCAGAGGCAGCTTTACCAAAACTAATTGCCTGTACAGTATAATTAGAAGTATCATTCATCCCAGACACAGAAGAAACAATTGAAGATGGGGTCATAAAAAGATCAACAATAGACTCTCCTGCCCCATCAACGATAATGTTTTCATCTGTGTAGAGGAGTTCCTGGGCGGGTTCTCCGAAGTTTTTATAAATTTCTACTATTCCAATCATTAGTTAGTAAAGTCTATGTCCGTTATTTGAAGGTAGTCAGCAGCCTGAGTTGATATGTTACCATCCCCCAACTTTTGGTAGGGGTGATACCTATAGTTTAATCTCCCCCCACCTGATGCATCCATTATCCCAGAAGTGATAAAGGAATTTCTAGAGCCTAAATTATTTGTTAACTTATTAAAGTACCGAAGAAGAACAAGAAGTTCTTCTTTTTCTAAATCTACATAAGCTTTCTTAGGGGCTTTCACATAACTTCCCTGAGACTTATGAGTTATTGAAGTAAAGTTATTACCCGCAAGATCATTCGGCTTAAACATATCATCTAGATAGAAGAAGCCTGTGTAGTCATTGTGAGCGAAATCAACGGCTGATATTTGGGTGTTTAATTTTATTAAGGGCATATCCTGTGAATAGTTGGTTCTTACTGCGGTAGTAACTCTTCCTATCCTACCCCAACTCCCAACATCAGAGACTGCACTAACTGAAACATCACCAGTAAAAACATTACCCGAAGAATCGAGATAACAAAGCTCTTTAGGCTCCCTAACAATTGGTTTATCCCCGACAAATAGATCATTATCAAGATAGGAAAAATCATATATATTGGAAGAATCCCCCTCATGAAAAAGAGTTCCCCAAGCTTTCCAAGCAGAGGTAAAGGCAACAGTATTTCCTATAGTATCATGTTGATACCCATATGGCTTTACAGCTTGGATACTAACACGTAAGCCATGTACCTCCCAAGGTTTCTCTGTTCCAAACTTTTCTTTATTATCCCAGGGGCCTTGGTTAGTTGCTGAATCATATTCATCAGAATGAATCATCCAATTACTTCTCCATTTTAATGAAACCCCAACCCTAAACCAACCATTACTTAATTTTTCAAACTTCCAGCAATTCTCTTCTGGAATTGCTGTATTCCAAACCTGCATACTAGAGGCATCCGTACCTGGGGTATACCTAAACGTAGCATAAGGTAAAGACTTAGCTGCATCCCAATGAGCAGTGTTTACATCATTTCCGTCATTTGGTCTGGTTCCATCAGCACCGCTAGGGCTATACCCAAACCAGCTTACAGGATGGTAAGGTCTTAAGTAACTTAAGGTTACTACAAAACCACCATAGGAATAAGTATTAGTATTTGTTACTGGATCAGTAGTAACTTCTGTATTTCCATCGCCTGTTTTTAAGTAAACAGAGAACGTATAATCTTGTCCGTCCACCAACTCATCATATTTTATATCTTGCCATATACCATTTGGTGGAACTCCCCCTGAGTGGAAATCTAGAGTTGCGTTCCGTCCCCAATCAGCAAAAGCATGAGGATCATTATCGAACTTTCTTCTTGTTTCTATTCCAAAATAAGTCCCTGTAGGATCATAGATCGCATCCCGCCATGGGTACTGATCAATTAAATTAGTCCTCATATCAATTAAATATTGATCTCCTGGGGTAAATAGATCATTTCTATGCCATAAGGCTACATGCTCGGATAAAGCCTGCGACTCTGAGATACTAAAATGCTGCTCCCCCGCATAGTACTCGTCAGTTAACCAAGGAACAGGATAATCAGGAGTAGTTGTTCTGTAGTCTGTATTTTCTAGAGACATTACAGGAAATATAGTATCGGCTGCTCCTTCAGGAAAATCAATAGGTCTACTTGTTGCTGTATCTACAATTCTCTTTAGTCCTGAATTTCCGTTTGGAGCACCTCCTGCCCCATAAGATGGATATTCTAGAGGAGTACTCCAACCCTCAAAATATCTCTTGTGCAATACCTGCAACCAGGGCCAATTCGTACCTGGGGGTCCTTCAAAATAATAATCCCAAGGATAACGGAGGTAATGCCCCCACCGATCTCCATTATTACACCATGCACAGTCTAAAGGATTAGCCCAAGGCTCTGGGGTCTCAAACCAGTCTCCTTTGTACTCCTTCCAGAACTCTTGGTTTTCACTACTCATATAGTCTTCTACAGGGATATTGTAATCAAAATTAGGGTAGGAGTAATTTAATACTCCAGGTACAAGATTTTGTTCTCCTGTAAAGGAGCTTGCTGCATGTTTAATCCTTACTGCATTCTCTCTCCAAAAACTAGCAGAAACACCAAGATCTAAAGGTTCATCTTTTTTGGAAAACTCAGGAACAGTAAAGTCTTCAACAATTCTGGCTCTATGCTTTTGTGTTATATCTGCAACACTTAAAGAATCGAAAAGGAAAGTTTTATCTTTCTGCGCCCCCCATGGATATACGAATACTTCTACAAAATACTTTTGATTAGGTCTATGCACCTGCTGCCCAGAAGAGGTGTCATTGGCATTTACGCTAAAGTATCGCAATGGGGTAGCAATCTTTTGGTTGATTGTATCAAAATTTATTTTTATTGTTTGTAGCTCTTCTTCCCCCAACAAATTAAGAGTAGGTACATTAAAGGTGGACTCCGTAGGAATTGATTCAGAACAATATGTTGTTTGTGTGCTATCTGGAGAAATCTCTTGAGATTCTATGCGTATGTTATGTGCCAACTCTTGTAAAACGGTACTTCTTCCAGAACTCTCGGTAACAGAAGAAGAGTCTATCATTCTCCAACTACCATCTGGCATGTAATTCCAAAAGACTTTATTATCATCAACATCGTTTTCTGCGTCTGTATGAATCCAAACACCCACATTAGCCCCCCCAATCTCAGGGATAGTATCCAGAAAAGGAATACACTTCAAAGTTAACTCAAAGGCATGATCAGGAATAAGTACCCCACCGCTATTAGTAGAACTGAGCGATAATTTAATCCTAGGTAGTCCATGGCTTACTGATTTAGATAATATAATTTTATTATCAACAAAGTACCTGTCTCCAGATAGTCTGGATAGAAGAGGATCTACTAGAATGGTAGAAAATTTATTTTCAGGATTAACAAGTATAGATGCTGAAGTGTCGATTAATTCTACACCACTTACTATATGGGGTGTCCTATATTCAGGAGCTTGAACATACAAATCAATAGGCTGTTCATATAAAGAAACCCCTACGCTTGCTAAATTACTAGTTACATAATCCTTACTTATATTTAAATCGAATTGTGAATCAAAGGATGATGCTTGTAGTAGTGAACTAGTAGCAAGAGCAGACCCATCTACTCGTAAATTTCCATTATAAAATATAGGCCCATAAACATGAGAAAGTAAGCTAGTTCCTCCATCCAAATGTGAGTCCAGTAACTTCCCGCCTAATCCTTTAGAGTAATAATGTGAAATATAATCTCTGTATAAACTATGCAATCCTGTGGAACGAATTTTGCTCAGGGTATTCTCAACATTTCTTTGGTCTAATCTCTTATCAAAAAACTCACTAAAATCAGATCCTAGATAAGTCTTTTGATTTTTTAAACTTTCTGCAACATCACACCACAGCGACGAAGTTTCAAAAAAGTCGGAATTTTCCTCCACCTCAATCCTTGCCTTTTCTGATTCCATCCTCTCAGTTAAAGCATGCAACACCTTGACGATATCAGAGATTTCTCCTCTTGTAATATAATTATTGAGAGATGACGTATCCCATATAGGATCAAAACCCCTCACTGGGTATGTGTTACTTACAGGAACATTAAAATAACTGTTTATAGAGTCGATACTATTAGAAACATTATAAACACTTGATATATTAGTTACATCATCAACTGTTTTGAAATTAAGAGATGACGGTATAAAGCCTAAGATATCATAAGAAAAACTACTAACAGGAAAAGAGGAAGATAAGTTATAGTATATGGGCATACTGTCACCTCTTCTAGAATACCAATCTGACCCTTCTTGAAATAGTGTATTCTTAAAGTTTCGCCTTCTTATAGATTTTCGTGGAATATCAATTGCTGAAGTATGCGTCAGTAAATCGTGCCCATGGGTAGCGAGAATGGTTGGAGTAAAGGGCGTGTTTAACTGAGCACGTTTGAAACACGGTAACCCTGCATGGGCACTTTCTAGTGGGTTAGTGCTAAAAGAATCATTGAATCCAGGGAATAAACTTTCTCCTAACGCACCAAAGATACGCATTGATAAGCCAGAGTTTTCATATCCTGCAAAAGCCCCAGAGGCACAAGTATCCCCAGCCCCTGGTTCAGTGTCCGTCGCAAAATCAAGCTGAGGCATTAAATTGTTTAAATTTATTCTGTAAGATAAGGCAGTGTTACCTATACTACTTAAATAGTCGGTATTCCTTAAAGCAAAATCTACTTGAGGTTTAGTTTTTGCTGGAGAAAAGGAATCTACAATCCGTAAACTATCTAATATATCGTACTTGGAATACCGAGAATCAGTTAGATATAAAACATCAAAATTACCCCCAACAACTTCAAAATGAAATACTGAGGATTTTCCATTCCACATACTTATGTAATTATACTTATCCTTTTTATACTCACTAATTAGATTATCATAATTTGGAGGAAGGTTTAAAGAGGAGGTTAAAAATAAGAAACCAGATTCATGTGCCTTCGTTTTGGAGGACCCTCTGGCTGTATTAGTTAAAACAAAATCTTTGAAATGTTTAGTTGATTTGAGGCCAACCTGAAAACAGCCCAACTCATTCTTTAAAAAAGTAAGTAATTCCTCGGTTATTGCCGTATTTTTATAATATCTTTCATCTTCCCACGGAGGTATGTGATGCTCTCTTCCTCTATAAGTAAAAACAAAATTTGGATCAGCAGATAAAGTAAGGTACTCACTCCCTATGATGTGCGAAGCACCTGTCATCATTCTGCCATCAGGCATCAAGTGTGTTTCGCCAAACCAACCTTTACCGCTTTCGGTTATATTAACTCTAAAAGGCTCCTTCCCTATACGGAAAAGAGCAGGGAATGCAGCGACTGCTCTTTGAAGTAATTCATCTACTACATACTTAATATTAAGGTCTAAATCCTCAGGATCGTAGTCCATCACCCCTAAGGATTGCGCTTGTTCTAATGTCCATATGTTTAAACTCTCAAATAATGGAGAGTCCGTTCTCAAAAGATAGAAAAGCAAATTAGGGACGTAGGACTCGTAGAATTCAGATATAGACTCCTCAGGATCTAAAGGGTTGTTAGGAATTACAGAATTTAAAGCATCAATAAGCCCCTCCTTCGTGCCTTTTTTCTTGTACAACGACATAGCATTCCGTAACTGCCTTCTCCAAGAATCCTCTATACTTCCATACAATCTCCACCCTATTAGGTCTGCTAAAAACGGAAGGTACTCTTTTGGACAACTCTCAATGGAAGTTAAAAGTTTAATACTTTCAACCTCATTGTTTATATCGAACATAGTATATCCTACTGCCTTTAATAGCTTATGCAAAGGACCATTCTCTACTACTTCATCTGAAAAGGTATTTAAATTTAAATAATTTTCAAAAGCATCCTTAACTAAAGTATTGTCTTTATCACTATAAAGAGGGGAGTATTCAATGTCAATTAAAGTTTTTAATTTTTCAAGGTTCTGTGTCCCACTGCTATACGAGCCAGTACCTGAGTAAAAATTGGCAGGAATTATATTTACATCGACAGAGCTAAGGGAATTGTAATTTCTCCATAGATATTCTTGATACATTTTGATTGCATAATCAAGGGTTATTGTTTTCCCTTCATAAAGCATATCTGTTAAGGCACTAAACACCAAAGATGATGGAGCGAATCCCACAACCTCTACAACCTCATTATCAACCACCGTATTACTTACAAGCCCTGAAGTATTTAAGAAATAAAGCCAACTTAGTGTGCTGGTTAGGTATTCATGAGTCCCTGATAAAGTATGATCAAACGCTGAAGCAGTATTACTTGCTAGATCGAAAGAGTTAAGCCTAATGGAAGGCAATAATGTTGCACTAACATAGGTAGAAAACTCCTCTTTGCTTTGATAGTTAGAAAAATTTACATTTAAAGGTTCTAAAATAGCTGTTTCAAAAAACCTAGGAGAAATATTCGTTAGACCGTTTTGTTTTACAAAATATTTTGCAACACCGACAGGGTTATCTAAATTAGGGAGATTAGCAGTAGCAGAAAGTTGTAACCCGCTTAACTCTTTATCAGGCGTGGTATAGGTAATATATTTTGAAGAGATTATATGACTATTAACTAGCTGAGTGTTTATATCTGGAGCTAAACCCGCTAAAGAGATATCATCCCTTAGATACACTTTGGGGGTTATAATCTTTAGAACATCAACATAGTTTCTCTTAAAATATTTTCTTTCTCCCATAACACTAAATTAATGCAAAGTTAATAGTTAAATTGTTTAGCTGAATAATTTCATTAAAAGAAATATCAATTACCTCAGGAATGTTATCAATAGTAGCATATCGTACCTGGGGTATGGTGTGTAGCAGCCTACCAATATTCTGGGAGACTAACCTCTTCCCAAAATCCGACTTGTCCACACTAAAATAATCCATTATTTTGGTGAAGGCTAATCCTTTAATTGTCCCTTCATCCTTCTGTAAGTTTTCATCTACGTGTAAAGTAACCACCAAGTCCAGGGTCCGTATAAGCCCATCTACTACAACAACATCATCTGTTAACATTTTTTTACTTTCAATAGCCTTAAGCAATTCAGTTTTGAATTGTATGGTAGATCTTTTTAGTTGAGCAGGTGATGCTATTTCAACTGCATATAGGTCAATAACATTAGCAGAACTATAAGCCTTTCTTGTAGCAGCGGTTATTTTTGCGTTTGTTCCTGCTTGACTAACAAATCTATTACCAAAAGCCACATAATCCTCTAACGTAACTAACCTATCTTGGCGTTTAAAGTCCATTGGTCCGTATCGTTTTGCATGTGCAACTGTCTCTGCATTTGCCCCGCCCAAAGCAACACTTGTATTAACCACTTGTGAAGTTACAGTCTCATCAGAAAGAGAATTATGTGCAGGAACAGGAGCAAAGATACTGTTAGAATAAATATTGCCCCTTACCCCACCACCTGTTCTATAGTTTATTACATAGTTACTGTTAGTTGGTGGAGACGCGCCTAGCAGCCCGTCACCAAAAAGCAATATAGCGTTAAATTGCTCATCATAACTAATCTCAAACACTCTATCGTCAGGCCCAGAGGCTTGGAATAAATTCTGAACCCCGGTGTATGTACCAGATGCATCACTCCCCTCTGCGTTAACAAAAACTTGAACACTGTTTTCACATACTGGTCCTTTTAATAGTCTAACTTTTTTTATTAAATCAGTAGTATCAAAAGCTCCTTTTTGAACGCTTAAAGACCCTTCAACTAAAGCTAAATTACTCCAATTTTTAGAATTATGTATTGCATCAGGATCAGTAGTGCCTGAAGCAAGAAACTCATCTGACTCCGTGGTGTATAATTTTAAAGAGGATTCTGCATTTAAATCAGTTAACACTCCATCCTTAGTCTTATACAAGATAAAGGTTAGCGGAGATCCGTCTTCTGGGGAAGCTACAGTAAAAACTCTGTCTGAAACATTAATTGTTAAATAATCATCCTCACTATAACTTCCAAACAAAGCAGGAAGTGTAAGTTTTCCGTTTGCTCCTGAAGAAATAGGACCCTTCATTCGTATACCAATAAGCTGTAAAAGCTTATTAACATTTTCTCTGTTTTGTGCAGTAGCAATAAAGTTTTCATTAGCAAGCATATCTACTTTCATTGACATTACGGAGCCCATATATGCAACAAGCTCTGCGAACATGATACCAAAATCGGATTCAGAATAATTTTGATAATCTAAAGGATATACCGCTTTTAAATATTTGATTAGAGACATTTTTAAAGCTAAAAAGTCAGTAGCAGCGTAATCAATTAAATCTTCTTTTCCTTTAAATGCAGCCCCAACGGGGAGAAGCTTTTCGAAATCAGATGCTGCTGTAGTAAAAGGTATTGAATCAGGTAATATATATGAATCAGTCATAGCGTAGTTTGCACCTCAACAGATGATGAGTCATCATCTCGGATTTTAATAGAAAGTATAATGGTTATTCCAGGGATACCTTTGGACGAGTTAGTTTCATTACTCTGTAAAACAACAAGCTTTAAAATCTCCCACTCAGGGTGATTGATAGCTATTGATGTATAAACTTCTTCAACAATTTCTTCATGCAGAGTTGCGTCAAGGGGCTCGAAAAGAAACCGCTCCAAATCTATTCCATAGTTAGGAAGCATTGGGCGTTCCCCAGTTTGCGTATTTAAAAACTGGCTAATCATACTACCTAATAAAGCTCTACCAGTAGCTTTATTAAATGCACCATAACCGCTATTAAGTGAAAAAGGATATTTTATACCTCGAATAGTCCTATTTCTTTTTAAAGAAGATATAGTTTCTTTAAATTCAACAGGTGTATCAAAACCATAAGTTGTTGTTTCTGTTATCGTAGTCATATTTTAATGTTCTTAAAGAATGCTTTTTGAGCCTTATAATTCTTAAGCACCTCCGTAGTATTTAGGGCTTTAGAGTAGAATTTCAAACTTCCAACATATCCATCTAAAGCACTTCTATATCCGTGTTTATTTGCCATAAATCCTCCTGTTGAAGCAGAAATCTTCATCCCATCAGTCCATCCACCGCCCACAATCCAAGGAGTATTCAAGCTACCCGTAGTAATATTATTATAGTTATTCGGACCTTCGTTAAATGCGCTTGTCCCTAATTGATTTACAGTCCCACTATAGTAATAAAAACTGCTGGTGGTAGCGTCTGCTGGGGAGACAAAGGTTGGAATTCTCGGCATTCTCCCTTCATCCACACCAAAAACCTTAGAGAGTGCAGACGTAGCCATTAAATTTCCATCTAAATGTATTCTAACTTCATCAAGAGCAGGATCAAATGATACGTTAATATGAATAAAGCCACCTGATACATCGTTAAATTTTACATTATTAACTAGTGTTGATGAATCTACTACCATTTTTAAATAAGTCGCTTGGTTAGAAGAATCCCCACTAGTAGATACAAACTCCACATCGGTTGAGTTAACAGATTGCGTAGTAGCTAAGAAGAAGCAGCTAGATAATGCGGTTGCGCTCACTGGCAAATCTAAAGCAGAAGCAGGGTCTACATCGCTTCCTGGAGTTACTCTTTCAGTAGAAACTATTTGTGGATCTCTAGAGAAGCCCATAACAAATCCCTTAGTAGCTCTACTATTATTCCCCTCTAGCAACATACTAGTAGGCTCACCTAATAAAGTCCCACCCGTATTTTCACACGCTAATAATAACTTGTAATAGTTATAATCTGCCCAATACCCGGAATCTGTGTCAACAACAGGGTCCGCTGAATCTCCGTAAACTTCTATACCGCTAAAAATAGATCCGTAATTTGGGATATGGACCCAAGTATCAATGGATGCCCCCTTTTGATTATATAATAAATTTTGGAAGTCAGGTGCATCGGGTAACTTAACGAAACTTCCTAAAGAACTAGTGTATACGGTGCTATTTGCATACCGTTGTCTAGTTATTCCCTTTAGTTTTGCTATGCCTAAACCTTTATCAAATACATCTCTAGAGTTCAAAGCTATCAATTGAGCGTTATTTTTTTTATCATTTGAACAATTTAAAAGGTTATATTCATCAGAAACAACATCAACTAGGTCAGAATCTAAGAAATTGTAAATTGCAAATAGCTCACTGGTGATAATGTTGTCAGTTAAGGATAACACAGGCGGGTCTACAGAACTAAATTCGCCTATAGAGATTATTCCACCAACGCCAATAGAAGGTACTATTAAAGGAGGCACTAATGTTTTAGCTTCGGCTCTTGCTGCTTTTACAAATTTTGGTCGTATAGGCAGCACAACTCCTGCAACCTCTCCTTCCTCAAAAATTAAATCTCGCTGCTTTTTGATATCAACATCTAAATTAATTCCACTTAGATAAGAGAAATCATTGATCGGAATGTTTCCTAAGGAAAATACTTCATCAGATCCGAACATCGAACTTGCCATCACCGCAACCTCAATTTGCTTCTTTCTCTTATTTATTTTAACAGTATGTCTATCAATTGCAGCAAAAATACTTTGTTTGAAGTTAACTACCAACGCCGAGTCACCCTCATAGCCTGATGCGATAAGGCTGGCTACATGACTAGAAAGATCATAAACTTCTTTACTTTTTTGATTCTCTAATACTTGAAGAAAATGATCATGCTTATACTGAAGGAGAAGAGGAGGGGAATTATTTACTTTGTTAGGATCAAAAGTAGTGTTAACATATTTGCCAATCTCACTTAGAGCAATTGTAGTCCCTTTTCCACCTAAGTTAGGATCATGCTGTAATCCCCACTTATCCCCAGGCATCACAACCCCTAAATCAGCAACAGTAGGTACTGGGCTTCCATCTGCATACGTTCTGGTTTGCGAATCGTAGTATAAACCGTCTTTAGATAGCAAAAACTGTCCTTTTTTAGCAGCAGGAGGACCAAAAACAAGCCTAAAGATTGGTTGTGCTTCCTCTTCTGCTGCTACTTTAGCAGCTTCAATTTCCCGCTCAGAAAGGATCTCTGCAATAATGTTTAAAGAACTAGTGCATTTATTCGAAAAATCTACCGCATTCTGGACTTGCTGCTTTACTACTAGAAATTCACCTTGTCTATTTTTTTGAAATGGAGTTTGGTTCGCTGAATCGGTAGGATCATTTGGATCCCCTCCTCCCCCTGGCCCACCTTCTAATGCTAATTGAGAACTTCCCGTCTCATCGCCATCTACCAATCTAAACCAAGCTTCCGTATCCTCAAAACACTTGTTAATGTCATTAATAATATCTTGAGCATCACCATAAAGGTCATTAAGGGCATCAGCTACCCCAAAAGCAAACCCTGCGTACTCTGCCCATTTTGCATCAATACCATACCTAGAGCTAGAAGAAAGGAACTTTAATTTCCCCGTATCTGCGTCAACCTCTAGTATACCTAGATCTCTAAAAGCCCAAGCTAAGGCGTCTGCAACTGCATTCTGTGCGGCTTCTTTTCCTTCTTGTATGCCTAAAGCAAAGCCCCCTAAAGTATTACCTGGAAGTAAGGAAAGAACATCTTTGCCTAATTCTATCATACATTGGGGCATACCCCACTCCATAAGGTAGCCCTCAACTGGATTATCTAAATTTTGAATAAATAAGCCGTTCTTTAAGTCTAGTTTTGGGAAATTAACCATGCTTACTCCTCATTAAGTCCCTCCAATGAGGCTTCATCAAAAAACTCATAATCACCGTTTTCATTTAACATTTGGTCATGATTGTTTAGTTGTATACTTATATCTGTAGTAATGTTGGATGAGGGGGGATTTAAATGGATCTTATCGCCAATAACCGTTGTATCATCTTCTGCTTCTATGTTGATTGCTTTGCCACCTTTTATGTTTATATCTTCGTCAGCTTCTATATTTATCTCTCCTGCCGATCTTAAGCTAATTCCTTGAGACGCAAAGACACCAACATCACCCCTGCTACGAACCTGAACCGTTGAATCCTTACCACCATGGTTATCTATAAAAACTCCACCTTCAACATCATAAGTTTCAATTATAATGTTGCCATTATCGGACATAATCCTAATATTAGCTGAATTTTTGTTAAAAGGTGCCTTCCCGTGCTTTACACTTGATTTATTTACCAACTGTATCTCTTTACCGTTAGTTCCAACCTCTAAAACGATGTTACCTTCCCTACTAACCATTGTTGAAGACCCTTTACATGCAGAATAAATGGAATTAGGTCCAACAGTACTCTCATTAACATTATTTTCTGTTATTTTTATCCCCGCCATCTCATTACCAGTCTTAATTACGATAGAATCTACCCCAGGCGAATCGTTCAAAGCTACTACCTTGCCAGTTTGCGACTTTAACCTTATTCCAGTGTTCATTCTTTCTGCATTTCTGTCATCCTTTAGTAATATTTGGTTCTTTAGAGGGGTAGTTATTCCATAGGACATGGGAATAGGAGCAAAGTTATATAATTTTGAGTTAAATCCTAGATTTGTTGTAGAAACATAGTCCTCAAACGCGGGTCTTCCTTCAACTTCAGACATTGGTGTAGGAGCGGTGGTGCAGGAAAGGAAATGGTAGGATGTATCATTTTCAGGCTTGCAACAAAGCACCCTGGTCCCCTTTTCAGGAATCGCACCAAACCCAGAATGGTGTCCTCCTCCATAAGGAGTGCCATACCATACCCATACCGAACCTGATTGGCCTTCTCCATCAAACTGTATCGCTATCATACCCTGTCTTGTTGGGTCTGCGTTACTTGTTACTGTTCCTACTTTAATATTTTCCATTTTTTACTCAATAGCTTTGTATCATCCCTGGGCTGGGTTTTGGGTGGGTATATCCTAATGAGGTCCAATAATTCATGAGCGCGGCTTCCTCATACTCATTTAATTCAGTAGTTTTTCCTGAAAAGATAGACTCTGATCTAAACTTATTTATAAAATCTAAGGCTATTTCTACGTAATTATAATCAGATTTTACAATATTCCAATTTGTGTTTTCTTCAACCCAAGAAGCAACAAGATCGGACTCAGCCCCGAGATGTAAAGTTAGAATAGGGGTCATTGATCCTTCAAATGTGCCTGGGGCGTCTATATCCGCTCCAGGCCCCGCCCACTCATCAGGTGGCGAAGTTGGTGGCCCCCAAGCCCTAAATGGAGGAGGCTCCACATCTACAACGGACCTTGATCCACCAGTATCCTTATCAGGAGGTAGCGCATTAGGGCGAGAGCCCTCTTCTGGGGAGGGAGCGGAGAACTGACCTTCAGAGATGTTGGGTCCTGGAATACCGGCCATAAACTCTGGGGTCCAGGGATCCCAAGAAGCCTTACCAAGCGGACTTGAGCCTTCCGGCAGCCTAGGATCCTCGGCCATAGTCCTGGCTGCGAACTTCGCTGTGGCGAGCGAACTTTGTAAGCTCATATACGCGACATGCCATGGCACTCGTGCTGATTCTTCCTCCGCTTGTTGTAAGGGGTCCTTTATTAAAAGAAATTCTGAGTAGGCATCCTTACTTGAAAAAAAATGTCTAAAACCAAATATCTTATAAAGACCAGAATAAAAACTATTTGTAGGATTAAGGTTTGCTTGTCCATTATAAAGCTGCCTAACGTGGTTTAATCTGTTAACAAAGAGTAAACTAGGTCTGTTAAGTAGTGAACTATCTGAATATTCAAACATTGGAAGTGTTTTTATTCGACCCGAAAATCTAAAATTAAACATCTTAAAAAAGAAATACAAAAACGACATTGTCGCAGACTTTGTGTATTTTTTGTGTACTTTACTCATTCCTAAACCGCTTTGAGTTGTTAATAATGTTTCTAAGTTTCTTGCTAATGCTCTGGGATCAATAGGTCCCTTAAGCATCAAAGCTCTAGCGGTATCCCAAAGAGGATCAGAACTACTATAATCCTTTAATAATTTTGTAAGCAAGGCAAGTACGTCTGCTTTAGTCAGAGTTGGGTTTGTCATTTTTATTTTCTTGTGAGGTACAGCGGCTACCTGTTGTGCTAATGACCACTGCATCTCACTAAAACTCATATTAAATAAAGCGAAAAAGCCTTCATCTGTCTTTATATTTAAATCAAGAACATTAGGATTTGAGGTATTACACCTAAAAATAGGAAGACCATAAGACACTATGCCTTCTTTAGCTTCTTTAGAATAGTTAAATTCATCAGGAACTTTATCAATATCTAAGTCTGGATCAAAGAAGCTAGTGGTTTTATATTTTTTATTAGCTATGCTAAGGATATATTGAAAAAAGGGTAGCCCTAATTCCTTATAGGGATTTAGATAATCATGAAATGCCTCGTATTCCTCAGACCCCGGATTGTTTAATTGCAGGATTCTATTCCAAAAAGGGTTATTACTTCCGATAGCAGGAACCCCATCTAAAAGAGAGGTTGTCGTTGCCCTTAGTAGTTTCCTTTGCATTCTCCGATCTTTAGCAGAATCATGAACCACAATACCTGCTTGAAGATAATTTTTAATATACTTTCTAGCTCCGAAAACAAATATACCAGCCTCAGTGGATACAGGATAACTACCCCCAGAGATAAGCCTTGGTGAAGTACCTATCATTATTCTGTATGCATTAGCCAATTCAAGGTTACTTTCCCAATACCAATATGGTTCAATCAACTCAACAGAAGTAGATTTTGCTACTCTTTCCAACAAGTCCTTTATAGGAGCTAAGTGATTTCCATTTGCAATCTGAGTCTCAGTTGCAGCATCAATATCAAAAGTAACATAATACCGCCCAGCGTAGGGATTAACAGTAGATAAATCCAGATATTCCTCTTGATTTATTACAGGAGCATCAAAAACAGGACCCCCCTTTGCTTGAGAATCCTCAAATGCTACAATTTTAAGCCCTAGCGGCTCATATATATTTTTCGCCAAGTCTAAACCAACAGTACGAGCAGCAAGTCCAGTGGGGTCTGATAGCCCCTCCCGTTCTGCAAGCTTTTTTAGCCTATCCCATATGTCTGCTTTACTATTTTCTAAATATTGAGCCAGCATATAATTCATATCGGGGAGAACGACTAAGTGATTCGGGATTCCAACAGCTACCAAGTAATGTGATATTAATTCCGTTAGAATCTTATCTATATCGAGAATGTTATTGGAGACTGGATCAGGAAGTCCCTTGGAGAAGAAAGTATCGCTATGCGGTCCCGTGTCAACCCAGGCGTAGGTGGTGCCCCCAGTGATTGGATCAAGGTGGGTAGCCCTCTCCTCTCTCTCATAGCCAAATAATGGAACACGTACAGTCCACTGCCGTTGCTCCCCAGAATCCATTTTGTCAGGAGATTTTTTGAATAGAGTAGCTTCAGGGCTAGAAACAAAAGTGTACTTAGTTTTTTCTAACCCCCGCATAGTATTTACATAATTAATATCAATTAAAACTGATTCAAATGGCCCAGCCCAATGACCTAAATCCTCCCCTATACCATACATTATGTAAACATGAGGAAAAAGCTTCGGCAAATCAGCAGCAAAATCTTTCAATATTCCTGCTTCTGTAAGTGGTGGGTCTACATCTATTCCGGGGTTTGCTGCTGATCCTCCTCCTGCGGTAGTAGTATCAATCAAGTACGTCGAACCAGTAAGAGTAGGGCTTGGTGTAGCTGCCTTTATTAAAGAATTCCTCCTTTCTACTAATCTAGCTAATCTCTTCGACAAAGCCGTATCTAAAAAAGTTCTAAGAAATTGCAGTTCCGGCTCCAAAACTTCAAGTGTAACAGATAAAGATTTATCATCATTGCCTTCACCGTAAGCTACTCTGTGATCTAAACTTAAAAAACTTTCATCCCTATTATTAAATACGGCTGTGTTAGGCACTCCCCGAGCACCTGTGTCTAATAATGTTTTAAACTCGCCTCGACTTTGATTTTGCGTAAATTTTTTGGCTAAACCTCTATCCAAGGTTACAATTACATTGTAAGTTGCAAGTGTTCTATCTGTAGAAGCTCTAGCCATTATTTTAAGAGAGGATAGGTATTAATATTTGGTCCCCACTATTAAAGCCCTCAAAAGGATCAGTAACTCCATTTATAAGCATTAAATACCACCAATATCCTGGAGTACCAAAAAATAAATTTGAAATCAGGTCTGGTCTGTGAGCATATCCAGCAGGAACTCGCCCAACCTTTGATGGAACATTGGGAATGTCCATGGTTAAAAAATCAAGTTTAGATCCCACAGAAGTTGTTATACTATGCCCCTTATGCTTTAAAGCACGAACTCCATGACCATAACGACTAAGACTTTTTCTATTTTCTGATATCATAATATTAACCCGGTCCAGGAGGGACTGTATCGGTGGGGCCTTGGTAGTTGCCGACTTTCCCTCTTTCTGTAATTGCCATAGGATCAGTACTTTGAATCCCATTAATTACCGTCTCCCACCCAGTTATATTATCCCGCTCTATAGCGACCCCTGGTTGGTACTTTCCACGAGATCCTTCTCTAACCTCTAAAAGGTCCATACTTACCCCAATAACTCTAGGAAGCATTGTTCTTTGATCATACCCTGCCTTATCATCTACTGCTATTCTATAAGAACTACATACGCAAGGGATATCTTGATATAAAACTCCGTATGTAAGCCTAACGATAGGAGGCCCATAAAAAGGATTCGTGGAATTATTTAAAACGCTTGCTCTAATTAAATTAGCCCAGAAAACTATAGTATCAATTAATCGGTATTTTAATTTAACCCCCTCAGACCATTCCTGGGTAAGGACTTGTCCACCCCCTTCGAAGTCAGTCAAGGCTCCGTGCTGCTGCACTCCGAGAAGGGGGCTTGGTTCTGCCCGTGCTTTGAAAGCTAGTAATTGATATTCCTCTGTTTGCTCATCAACCCCCAAAACATCTAACCACTTCTGTTCATACTTTATAGATTTAAATCCATCAACAGGATTTTTTTCATTACCTGTGAAATCAGGAAAGAATGATTTCTGTAACTCTTCTACTGATTTACTTCTATAAGCTAGATTATTGGAGAGATTTGCAGTAGCTATACTTTCAATATTAGGTAAGGTCATATTGAAAGATAATGCTAATTTTCTAGAATTGGCACCAGTATACCCAAAAGAGTTTGATGATCTTCCTATTGGGTTATACTTCACAAGGTTTGCTGTCTTACTTTCGTTAACTGTAACATTCTCAAAAAAGGGCAGTATTCTTTTTTCGTCCGTTTTAGGACCAGGGAAAACAAAGACCAATCTCGCCCTGTCTTCTATGTGTGAATCTATTCTTTGTATAGTCATAATATTAGTTTCCCCCTATTACAACATTAACTGCTTCACTGGGTTCCCGATAGACACCATCCCTGATATCCTCTAAGTAATCTATTATTGCTTTTGCCAAATCTGCTCTCCTCATAGGATCTAAAACGTCAGGTCTAAACGCAACAGCTAGTCCTGCATCAGCAGAAATAGCCTTTGCCAACGCCATGAAAGAATTTGTCCTCTCAGCAGTAGTTCTATTTCGCCTTTGCTCATCAAGATATTTATTTTTCTCAAGCGTAAGACGTTCTTCCTCTAGTTGTCCATTATAAGCCAACGCAACACCCATAGCCGTTAATCCTGCTGCAATGCCAATCCACCCTGTAACTGGGATGGATGCAGTAAGAGCTAAAGTTGCACCCGCATTACTATACAAGGCACCTGCCAAAGCAGCCATACCACCCAATATAGTGTTATTTTGCAAAAATCTAACTGCTGATTGTTTTATAGAAACAGCTAAAGCAAATGCAGCTTGGGCAATATACTGAGTTAATAGCCCAATTATTGCTGGGAATATTGCGGTAACTAAAAATCTAAGCGGAGTTTTAATAGCGTTTAGAATATTCAATACAGGCCCTAATAAAGCAGCAAACCCCATTTTTAATGGTTCTACTATTTCTCCAAGTATGGTTGATAGTTGCTCAAACTGCTTAAGAAGAACAGTGTCTGGTCCCTCAGGAGCGGCAACGGCTCTATCCAATTGTGTGGCAAGCTGCCCTAAGCCACCTTCGCCTCCTGCAATCTTAAGTAATGCAGTGAATACTTCACCTAATTCGCCACCCGCTCCCCCCGTTAGCGATTGAGTTCTTTCAGACCCTATCGCAATCGCCTCCGCTAATTTATCTTGCATTTGTTTGGGGGATAATTCTCCAGATGCCATCTCTTGGCGAAGCTCTAATAGGCCGAGTCTAGAAAGTAATGCAGAGCTAGTGGAGGGGGCCACTAGTAGTTTCGCAAACTCACCAATAGAGCCTCCAAACTGAGCACCCAGTTTAGCGGTTAACCCTTGTACTGCTTTACTCATTGGACCCGATATTCCCATCATACCAAAAGTCGCCATTTTTTCTGAAAGACCATTTACAGCACCAATTAAATCTGTAGTCGTAATATTGTATTGTGCTGAATTATAAAGTATATCTTCTGATAACGAGTTTAGAGAGTTTTCTGTTAATCCTCCCTGGTTAAACAGCATTTTATTCATTTGGAACAAGGCTTGTGAGCTTTGTCCTGTCTGCTTCATATGACCCGCAAGTTGCAGCGTTCTGGGATTTAATTGATCAAACCCCGCTCTCCTCAAATCTAAAAGAGCTTGTGTATTTTCATAAAACCCTCCCGCTAAACCCCCTATAGCAGCAGTATTTCCCTTTGTTAATCCCGCAAGAGTTTTATTTATTGCAAGAGACTGACTCTGTATGACATTAGCTTGCTGAATATTCCTCGCCAGAACTTTTGCACCCTCAATAAGAGAGTTGAATGCGAGATTCGAAATCCCAAGTACATTTCGTAATGCATCAAGTGCTATATAAGTGAAATTTAGAGATTCATTTAATGTAGTATAATCGTATCGTCCCCCTGTGTTTGGTGGGGGTGTGGCTCCTCCTGCCATTATTCTTCCTCCTCTACATTTTTAGCTATGTTTAATTCTAGCTGATTAATATTCCCATCAATTCTATTTGTCATAAAAGTTCTGAAGTTAGATTCATGAAAAACTCTTTTTAACCCCTTCACTACTTTATATGTGAACAACATTCTTACTGGGAAACCTAGTCTTTCTGCATTTTTATATAGACCACTAAGTACAGTGACGATAAGTTCTGGGGTAACCTCATTGACCACAAAACCTGAAATAACTTTATTATTTTGCGGTGTATTGTAGACTCCTGATCCTCTTCTGGCACTAACAACGAATAGAAGTCTTTCCCTATCATTGTAGTGGAAGTATAAAAGATCTCCTGCATCAATGAGACTGCTGGCTTTAGATAGGAGAGTTGTGGCTTGAGATAAGCTCTGGCTTTCTGGACTTCTATCAGGGAATAGTGCCTGAGCTATCAGGCGTAAAAGAAATTTCAAGAAAGTTGTTGAGAATTTAGCCATGTTTGTCTATATTTATATATATAAAGAATTAAAAAATGAGTAATACAGTAGACATTGAGTTAATTGATTTTCTAGACCTTCTAAATCATACGTTAAGTAATGATTTTACTGAAAAATGGAGATATAAGTATAGTGAAAAGTTTATTAAACATTTTCAGCTAAAAATACTCCATACCATTAATAAAGGTAAAGTATTAAAAATGAATACTTTATACTTATATCTAACAAAGAAATGTAAGTACTCTGGTGATCAAGTGATCAATTTTTTTGATACCATAGAGATAGATATCTATAGACCATTGTTAACAGGGAAATTAACAAAACACCTATCATGAATTTTTATAACTTTATTATATGGAGCTTGTTATGTTATAGCATTAGCTTTATTGTAACTAACAGTTCTCTATTTCAACCTCTTAGAGGAAAAATAGATAAACTAAGCCCCTTCCTAGGAGACTTAGTAACGTGCCCAATGTGCTTCGGCTTCTGGGTAGGGATATTCCTAAACCTATCCCTGTATCCAATAACCACAAACTTCTTTTTCGACGGTTGTTTGGGGGCGGGTGTGAGTTGGCTGATTTACAAGTGGTCTAGCCACCCCTCTTGGTAGCCTCACTTAACCGTTGCGTAACAACACACCCTTCATTAAACTCTGTGCAGTAGCTTTTAAAGCTGCACCAATTGCAGAATTGATTCTGCATCGGAAGTAGATCTGCTTTTTTCGCTTTGCGAATCTTCCAAACGTCATCTAGTACGCTTTTGATGTGGACCCTTATTTGGGCGTGATTATATTTTACCGTAACTAAGTTATCTGTTAGGGGGTAGTAGTGACCACCTGTGATGTTTTCTATAGGTACGTTAAATAGTTTATGGACAGCGTACACATAACCTCTTAGTTGGCTATCTTGAAAGAGATCAATTTTGCTTTTTTCTCTTTTTGATGTTTTGTAATCTAAAACGAGATATCCCCCATCCTTTCCTTTTATGATTCTATCAATATAGCCATTAATAGTAATGCCTTCTGCAATTTCTAGATTAAAGTGTTGTTCAGTAAATCCTGTTTCTGCTAGAGAAGCGTTTAGTCTTAAGAAATTCTTTAAACATGGCTCAATTTTACTATTGTATTGTTTAGAGAACTTGTAGTCCTTTCTAAGAGTTTCCGAGATTCTCTTAAGTTCTTCTACATTATTACTTTTAACACCATCTTCAAATATTTTGTGGATATAGGATCCAAAATGCAGTGCGTCGGTGTTTAATGAATCGGGCTCAGAATACCTATCTACATACTTGTAGCGATATTTGAGCTTGCACTGCTTAAATGTGTCTCGTTTCGAATTACTTATTGTATTTATAAACATGATAAATCCTCAGTACATTAAAGATTACCTCCTTGAAAAAGTGGGCAACGATTATAAAGAATCTTCCAATTACGCCGAACTTATTATACCCTCGTTTTTCATCGAAAATGACTATAAAAAACACATGAGCGTCAACTTGAGCACGGGGCTATGGCAGTGCTTCAAAACGGGGAAAACGGGAAATTTCATCCAATTATATGCGAATTTAGAAGGTATTTCATATCGTAAAGCTGAGTCAGTGCTTTTGTTCCGTGAGTTAGAAAATAATAACTATGCAGCATGGGAAAGAACAGTATTTGTGGAGAATGAGCCTACGTCAACCAGCCTAGACATTGATGGATTTTTGCCCATAAACATTAATAGTTACGAAACAGATAACAAAGAAGTAACTAAAGCCTGGAACTTTCTTATAAGTAGAAAGCTCTTCGACACAGTTGAGTTTGAGGAGTCCCCCTTTTATCTAGCCACCAAAGGGAGATACAAAAACAGATTAATTATTCCTTTTACGAACTACACAGGTAACATATTTTATTTCCAAGCAAGGGCACTTACGCCTGACATGCAACCAAAATATTTAAACCCTTCTGTTGAAGAAGGGGTTAAAGCAAGTAACATACTTTACCCCTTCGATTACGATGTAGACCATTTAATAATCTGCGAAGGACCCTTAGACGCAATCACTTTAAACCTTCACGGATTTAATGCTACCTGTACAGTGGGAAGCTCGATCTCTTCAATTCAAATGCAAATGCTAAAAGAATTTACTGGGAGAATTATTCTAGCTTACGACAATGATAACGCAGGGGCGAGGGGATTAGAAAAATTCAACCGTTTAAGGAAGCAAGTTTTAATGCCGACCTTCCATGTAGTTTCGCCACCTGAAACCTACAAGGATTGGAACGAAGCTCATATAAATGAAATAGATTTATCTTCCTGGATAAAAGAGAATACTTACGAGTACAATTATGAGAACTTAACAAAGAAGAAACTTCAAAGCTCTTAATTATAGTTTTAAGAAGGTAAGTTCAAATTCGGGGCAAGATTTAGACTTCGCTGCAAGACAGATATCGAAAATAGTGCTATTTACAGTAGTGGAAGTATCAAAAGCGGCATTGTAGGCTCCAGGCAATCTACATGCCCAAACATTATCATTAACACGGGTTTGGGTTTCATAATCATCCGCTCTAACTAGTCTTTGGAAATAACCAGCGTCTACTGTTCTAATAGTACCGCTTAATCCGATCCCTCCCGTAGTTGAATCACTATTTAATTCAAGGGTGTGAGGCTTAAAAAAGTCACAGCCCGAAACTGTTATCCATAAGTGTTCTCTTGAAGCTTCGATTGTGTAGTTTGCCTCAATATAATTGAAATCTACAGTACCGTCCTCAGGCTTATACTGAGTCTTTCTTCTGTACATTATTTCAATGTTTTGAATATGTATTCGCCAGTCTGCTGTAAGCCCACTAGGGCATGTATCAGTTCCAGAAGAAGCATACTGATTATTTGGGCGACCCCATAAGGCGTTCCTCGCTTGTGTTGATATAGCCATAAGATTTTATCTCCTTATTTATATACTGTGGTAATCCAATAATTTAGTTAATTATTAGATAAAATAGGGGGCTAACAATATGCTCATCAAAAAGATCATAACTTACCTGAACTGAATACGTTCCTGTCCTTGATCCCAAATCATCGTTGTCGAAAGTAGCCTCAGTGTTGTGCTCTTCCCCGTCCCCATTCGTGAATTTTCCTATAAGTCCTGTAGCTGTATCCCAATTATAAACTATTGTGTTGTCAGAAGTTACATTAATTCCCGATATACTTGACGCAACAAGGACTCTGGATGGAAGGTTTACGTCATCATTGTGCTTATGGATTAGTACTTCAACGTCAGATATAGCAGATCCCTTAAGCGTGTTTTTTACACTTTCATCAATATCCTTATTCTGTATTGTAATTTCAGTACCTACCTTTATATCAACCTTTGAGCCTAAACGAACCCTCTTATTAAACAACTTATTTCTAGTGTGGACAATAAGGGGTTGGGTTATAGATACAAAGGTATCGGAGAATAACTCAAAATCATTAAATACTGTCTGCCATTCGGATTCCTTACCAAACTTAACAGTCCAAACGTCTATGTATTTTCCCGTAGATGAGGCTGTATTTTGAACAATAAGCTGATTCTCTCTATCAAGCCCATAAACATTTCCTGCATTTTTACCATCTAAAACAACGGCAAACTCTCCGGGATTTTCCTTTAAATTATAGATCCCACTAGTACCTGTGTTTGATTCGTCAGGTTCACCCTCTCCTAAAACAACACCTGTATAATCGCCCTCATCGAAATTATCATCCCCATCGGATACGTTTGTTTCACCATCTGCGAATTTAGGCCCAAAGGTCATAAGAGAGATTGCGGCAGCCTCCGGGGATATCAATCCATCCTCTCCCAAAATAGTGTTCGGTGCCAGATTAGAAGTATAATGAAAAATATGAACAGAACGGATGGCGAACGGATCTTTAGCAATTCCATCATCTAAAAAGAAGTTTCTAAGTAAAACCCTAGAAACTACGCTAGGTCTATTATGACGGTCGTTAACCGCTGTTTCGTTGACGAATGGCATCTTGTTCTCGCTCTTGCTCCTCCATTAAAAGATTGATAAATATAATTCTTTCCGACCTAGTTAGGTTCAAAACATCTCTGTAGCTTAAGCCTACATGCTTTATTAATATATAGGCTTCTTGAATAAGGTCCTTTAAAGTTAATCCATCAGCTAGTTCGGAGAGAAAAAATTTGGCGTAATCGGCAAGCTAATTGCATTGTGATCATTGCAATTTGAACACACAAACTTTACATCTGTTTGAATGCCGTAATCAGACTTTGATATAGCATTCAGTATTGTGTGCAAATCGGCAATAGGTAATCGTTTGATCACTTTGGCAATTACGCCCTTATCTTTGCTGCCTCCTATCACTGGAACAAACCTCCAGATTTGGTCTAATAACTTTTCAGTATTAGCTAAATATTTTTCGTCATAGACTCTAGGTAATCTAACCCTACATGTTTTCTTAATCTTTTTTAACTCTATCTCCTGTGGATCCTCATAACTCTCAGGAACTGTGATATTTATTAACTTATCTAACTCAATGGACAAATTGTTCTCTGCCTTACACTTACTACATAAGCAAACAACTTTATATTCCGAGCCATAGGAAAGTTCCCTAATTTTTAGAATAAGAAATAATTTATCCATTAGAAGAAGGGCTTCAACATCAAGCCCCTCAACACATCTAGATAGTAGTAGATTGGCTGAATCTATTGCGACATCATTTTGTGCCGTAATGATTGCCTTCTCATCATCAAAAGTCATTGGTCGCACAGTTACTTTTGTTTCATCAAAATTTGATCCATAAAATTTACCCCTAGAAGGAACTTCCACTTGTATAGAAACCTCACTGGGAAGATTCTCAAGAATGTTACCAATTTCTTCTTCTTCTGATAGCGAGATTGCTTCTGGGGCCATTTCTTTATTATTCATTTTTTACCTCTAGACTATTATAGGTTGTATGGAAATACAAGTATCAAATATTAAATCCAAATTAATAACGGATAATCCAAAGTTACTCTCAGCCTTAATAAAATTATATACTTTCAAAGTTCCAGGCAGTGAGTTTTCGACTGCTTATAGGGCTAACAGATGGTCAGGGGATAAAAAATTCATATCAAATAATGGAGTATTTAGAACTGGGCTACTGCCAAGAATTCTTAGGGATCTTAGAAAAGTCGAATGTTCTCCTAAAATTAGGTACGAAAAAACAAAGTTTAGTGTTACTCCACATAATTGGCAAATTGAAGGTTTTACTTATTATGATTATCAGGAAGATTTAATTTTGAAAGGGCTTAATAAGCAAAGAGGAATCATTAAATCTCCCACGGGATCAGGAAAAACTCTTATTATGGCTGGGATCATCAAAGCTCTATTTGGCAAAAAAATGATAATCTTATTTAATGCTAAACAATTACTAAAACAAACCTACGAATTTTTGACCGATACTTGTGGGTTCACTGGAGTTGGGCTTTGTTTTGGTGAAGGATATGTCTATGGAGATATAATGCTCTGCACTGTACAAAGCATAGATAAAATTCTAGATACTCACTTGAACAATGCAGAAGTTCTATTAGTTGATGAGTGCCATGAATTTGCTAACGGCAAGACAACCCTACCTGCTATTCAATCCTTTCCTGAAGCAGAATATAGGCTTGGCTTTACGGCAACTCCGATAAAAGAATCTATTCCGAAATATAATCTTGAAGGAGCCTTGGGTCCGATAATAGAATCAAAAAGTACTTCCGAACTAATTGATGAAGGAAAACTTGCAAAACCTATTATTCAATTAATTGAAAGGTCTTATACTGCAAGCGGCAATGATGAAGATATGTCTTACGCAGAGGTATATGACCAGTATATCGTAAATAATAATTTACGAAACAAAACTATAAGAGAGATAGTAGATGACATCAAAAACAAAAACGAAGGAGCCCGTGTACTTATACTTACCAGATCACTTGATCATGGAAGAGCCTTGGAAAACTTACTTGGAGGCCAGTGCGAGTTTCTTGAGGGAGCGAACTCAATTGGAGAGAGGTATAAGGCTATATCTAGATTCAGAGGACATAGAGGACCTAGTATACTCATTGGTACTAAAATCCTCCAAACAGGGATTAACATTGAGGAAATAACACATTTCATTAATGCGAGAGGAATGAAGTCTGAAATTGCAACTCTACAAGCACTAGGGAGAGCTTTACGAAGGCACGACTCTAAAGAGCAAGTTTATGTGTATGATTTTCTCGATAAAGAGAAATACCTAAGAGATCACTCGTTAGCTAGAAAAAGATATTACAAAAAAGAAGGACATGAAGTTAAAGTACTATGAAAGATATAAAAGATATAAAGAAGCAGGTAGCAAAACTCTCTGAAACAGAACTAAATACTGTTAAATCTATTGCCAGTAATTTAGCAACTATACAAAAAAAGCCCATCGTATCAGAGGAAGGGCTTAGATTGTTAGAAAATTGCTTCTCCGAGTTAGAGATTTTTAAAAATAACTATACTTGGCGAGTAATAAGACTATTAAAACAAAATCATATGATTGATTAGTTGTTACTTTTGTAGTCTTTTATTGCGGCTTTTATCGCGTCCTCTGCTAGGACGCTGCAATGAAGCTTCACGGGAGGAAGGCTTAGTTCTTCCACGATTTGAGAATTTGTGATCTTGTTTGCCTCGTTTAACCTCTTGCCCTTGATCCATTGTGTGGCGAGACTGGAAGAAGCGATTGCGCTTCCACATCCGAAAGTTTTGAACTTGGCATCTACAATGAGGTCGCCTTCTACCTTTATTTGGAGCTTCATTACGTCCCCGCATTCGGGTGCTCCTACCACTCCAGTCCCCACGCTGTTTTCCGACTTCGGGAAGCTTCCCACGTTTCTCGGATTGTTGTAATGATCTAACACCTTCGCGCTGTACGCCATGTCCTTTCTCCTGTGCCTGAACGGCACCACCTGTTATTAAGCAAAAGATTGCTAGTAAAATAAATTTTTTCATAAGATATCCCCTGTATGATAGTTAATCTGGAAGAGTTATTTCGGGGTTCTCCAGCTTTAACTTAAGTGCCCAATTTTCCATATCTCGCACGGTCCACTGGTCTTCTAATTTCTGTTCTAATGCATCAAGCTTAAAATTAATCGAATTAAGTTGAGAACTAATCCAAACTACGCCAGCACATATTGTTATTACCATACCAAGAGGCATTAGCGTGTCCTTGCCTATAAAACTTTTCTTACGTTCCATTATTTAATCCTTCTTAACATTAGATTAGACCCTGACTCCAGATGCCCAGTTTTAGATCCACCGTCATCCATATGTAAAGTGACCGTAATGTAGTCACCCGCTACTGCGGTTAAGACTGAATGGAATGAGTTTTCATTAGGGCCTGTTGCCCCATATTGCTTTGGAGATATTATATGAACATCGACCCCGTTTTTCTTGGATGTAATCTCTAAGGGGTCTGATTGAGATCCTGAATCAAACGCAAAGTTTCCAATGATCTCATAGGTACCTGTGGCACTTACTGTAAAATATTTCTCTGCATCATTCCAAGCTATATAACTACTATCTCCTGTCGTTACAGTAGTAGCTGCTCCAAGTGCAAAATCCTGCTCATTGGTTGAATCTGTTCCTGCCGCATCCATTTCTACATAAACAAATGGAGGGGGGTAAGGCATCCCATTAAATAAAACCCCAGAAACTGCTGTAGCGGAAACACTAGCAGCAGCAGCGTTAAAGGCAGGACCTATAAAAGTATCAGCAGTTATGGTAGTAGCAGAGATAGAAGGTGTACCTGAAATACCTCCAAGCAACTCAAGATGTCCACTTATGGAAAGAGATGAAGCTCCCACACGAGCCCCATCTGTTATTAAAATAGAGCTTGCTGGAAGCTCTGTTATAACACTTGCAGCAGCAGTCCCCGATAGGACGAGAGGGCGGTAATCAGCCACGGATTATCTCCCTCTACCACCTTTAAACTTATGCCCTGCGTCATCAAAACCATCATCAAAAACAATGTCCTTGGCACCACAACGAAAACAGGAAAATATAAAATGAGGGCTCCATACGGCATTACTATTTGCTTTATCCACAATATTTTGGATAGAATCCTTCCCAGAACCGCTGTTTAATCTAGCACCAAACTTAGCAGAATTAGATTTTCTATCATGAATTTCCATAAATGTTCTATTGGAACTGTAAACAAAATGGGAAGTTACGTCCCACGATTTCGCCCCACGGTAAACACTGCTGTCCTTTATGGTTATCATAAAATAAGGTATACCGCCGCTTCTAACAATACATACACCATTTATGAATCTTTTTGCTGTAGACATGTGGCGACCCGTCTCTCCCTCGATAGTAGGAGTTCTTCTAGATAAGGGGTTTACAGTACCTAAGTTAACTACTCTCATGGTGCCCAGTGTGCCTCCTGATCTTTCGTACTATTAGCGTTTTTAACAACACCATAAGTTAAAGCGAATATCCGCTTCTCTTCACTATGATTCCCAACTGTTACCATATTAAAAGGAATCATAGTGGCAAGTATTAAGGATGTTCCCATAGGACCAACCACACCTGGAGGGGCTGTTGCACTATCAACCGCAGAGGAAAAAAGTGGCCCTGGTGCCCAATGAGGGCCACTAGCTTGGTAACCTGCCTCGTCGGAAGCAATCCCTGCCTGAGGACCAACAACAAGACCAGATCCTTGCGTATATCCAACCCCAGAGGTATGCGCTTTGAATGTCCAATCAGTTCCAGAGTAACTTCCTGGTGTAAGTTTCATCCATGCAGTAGATCCAAGGCTAGAGGTTGATGCTATGTTTGGAATTGCATCTGCGTCACCCTCTCCATCTTCACCTAGCCCAACATTTACTGCGATACCACCTGATAAATCAATCAGGGTAGCATAAGTTGCTCTAATAGAAGTCCCACCTGTATCCTCTAAGTAAACTGGTTTTGTTGTACCAGAGGCCATTGTGAAGACTTTAGTTACAGGTAAAAGTACTTCTCGTTGAACCACTACGGACCCCAGGGTTGTTGCTGATCTTTCGTACTATTAGCGTTCTTAATATTTCCGAAAGTTAGCGCAAATACTTTTTTATCCTCGCTGTGATTTCCTACTGTTACCTGATCGAAAGGAACCATAGTAGTAAGTACTAAGGATGTTCCATTAGGTCCAACCACTCCAGGGACTGATTTACCGCTATCAATAGAAGATGCGAATGTAACGGTCCCGTCTGGGGATCCTGGACCTCCGTGTTTGTAGGTATGATTAGCATTTACCGCAGAAGCCGCGCCTCCTGTGTACCCTACTCCTGAAGTTTCGTCTCCTGTGGATGTTTTATATCCCCAATTTGTTCCCGAAGGATGCCCTGGAACTAATCTCATCCATCCCGTTGTACCAATATCAGCAGCAGGATGAGTAGGTCCTCCAGATAAATCTAATAAGGTAGCGTAGGTAGCATATACTCTAGTCCCAGTTGTGTCCTCCAAATAAATGGTTTGAGTGACTCCAGAAGCCATGGTAAAAACTTTAGTTACTGGAAGTATTACTTCTCGTTGGCCCATTACTACTCTTCCTCTTCTTCCTCTTCGTTTCCTGAGATATCTAAATTACTAAGGGTATCTTCTAGTTCTTTTAAAGCGTTCATGTATTCTTCAGGGTTTATCTCGCGCCTCTCTTTTTTTCCTTCTTCTTCTGGCTCTTCCTCAACACGCGGCTCTTCCTCTGCCTCCACTTCGTCGTTGGTTGTAGCTTTCTTAGCCTTATCTATTTCCTTAGCCTTTGCTTTTGCCTCTGGGGTGCCTCCCTTAATTCCGGCATACCCCTTCTCCGCATCTTCTTCAATTGCTGGATCTTCTTCGCTGAGAGTTTCATCAGCGACTCTAGCATCCTCATCGTACTCAGGAATCTCCTCCCGCTCCTCCCCTTCATTTTCTTTCTCTAATTTTTCTTGATCTACTTCCGCTACTCTGTCTTCATCGTACTCAGGAATCTCTTCTTCATTAACTTTTTCGTTATTTTCGCGTCTCTCAGATAGAAGATCAATCAATTCGTTGACATTAGAGCAATAACTTGAAATATCACTAAAGTTAAGACCTTCTATATCGTTTTCAGGCTCAAAGTTCTCAAATTCAGCTTCTGAAAACAGCAATTTGATGTCTTCGTTAACATCTAAGCACTCAATACCATCACGGGATTTAAGGAGTTTTGCGGTTTCCTTTAAAACGTCTTTTATCGTACTGTTTTTAGGAGCTATTTTTGATAAACATTCAAAAAGAACAACCTGAGTGTTTGCTAAACTCTTAAAAGAGGGTATATCCTTAAGGTTTTGAACATTAACTCCATACTTTTCATTAAGGGCGCGAACAAAAAGCCTCTTAACTGGTTTTTTTGTCTCAAAGAGGTAAGAAACAAAGCTATTTAGGTCTTTTTTGGAGACTAAAGAGGCTTCGCGCAACTCTAAGCTATTAGTTATGACGGTTCTTAGCTCTTTTTTAGATGCCAATGCTAAATACGGTATTTGCTCAATAGCTTCAACTAAAGATTTTTCAATATAAGCCTCATCCTTCTCGAAAACACACCCCGCCAAGCTAGTAATTTTCTCCTCAGCCACCCAAATATTCGCAAAGTCCTTTTTTGTTTCAAATAATTCTTTGCGAATAAGCTCTTGGCTGCAAATCATCTCATAAATACTCTTCTTATGAGTCTCATTGACTGCGTATTGCCTTTCTTCTTCTAAGTTCTGATAATCTATCCTAGGACAAGCAAAAGCTCTTGATATAGTATTTGAGAGCATTATCGAGTTTCTAACCTCAGGAATGCTCTCAACAACTTCTCTATTCTCTGCTAAAAAATCAACAACAAGAGGTGCTATTTCAACAAACCTTTGATAAGCACTGTCGCCTATGATGCCACTTCTAGCATGAAGCTTCTCACTTTTCTCAAAGAGTTTATTTCTAACTGTGAAAAACTTAGCCCTATTTTCCCAGAGGTTTAAAACTGTATCAAACGAGTCTTCTGCTTCTACAAACTTATCATCGTAAATATGTTGAATAAAGTTTGAAACTTTAGTTGTTACAAAAGAATCAAACTGCTCTTCATCTGAAAAAACATCTGAATCTTCAATAATAATATTTTGGAGCGAAATACCGTTGGAGAAATCATAATTTCCTTTTATGATTTTGTCACTTTCAGTGATAAAAATAGTTTCTTGGGTTGAGTCGTTAATTGAAAACACTTCAACATTCTCACGAAGAGATCTGCCTAAATAATCAGCGATCTTTAAAATATTTACTAGTTTTTTGTTGCGATTCTCAAAAATATGATCAAACATGGTTAATTTCCTTAATATAAAGTACTATGGTATATATGGTTATCTAAACTATAAAAAATCACTAATTTTTCTTTAATCTTTTAATAATTCTATTTACAGCTTTAACTTCTGGGCTATCAAACCCTTTTTCTAAAATTATGCGTCTTTTAATAGAAGAAAAATCAATATCTTCTACTGCGGGTCCAGCCTGTGGCTGCGTATTTTGTACTGCTGCTGACTGATTCCCCTGGCTAGGATCCCCAGCCCCAGGTGAGATATCATTTAACTCACTTTGTTGGGTAGCCATATCTTTTGCTTCTTTTTCCAGTTGGTTTTTCATAAGCTTTATCTCCCCTTCACTCATATCATAGTATTCTTTGTATATATGATCTTTAGGAAATAACCCAGTAGACGTAACTGCTTGAATGATTCTAACCTTAGCCTCATCAATTTCGAGTTTTCTCTTGGTGAACATATCTGAGGGATCGGGAAGCTCAACTCTAAGATCTTTAACTAATGATTCTGGGAACTCTTTAAAACGCAAATGTGTTCTAGCAATGTCTTCTAGTCCCAACTCCATGGCATGCTGAACCCTAGTGATAGTTCTAGCAAATTTTACATCAAGTTGCGATAGATTGGCCTTTCTTTCAGGTGACTTGTCTTTTTCTACGATGAAATCCTTAGGTATTTTTAACGCTGCTAATAATTTATCCCTAAAATACTGCACATCAGCGGTTTCCCCTAAATTTTGAGCCCCAGGAAGAGTTTCAATTTTAGTGCCCTGGTTATTTCCTTTAACGGGAACAAAGAAGTCTTCATCTGCGCTCAGTGGATTATATCTTTCGTCAACACCCCCTCTATTAAAGTACTTTTCCTTCTTAAACTTCTCCTTTACTCGCTCAATAAACATCTCAGCTTTACCAGAAGGCAAGTTTCCAACATCTATATAGAAAATTCTTCTTTCAGGGGCTCTAGCTAAACGATAGATCAACATAGCATCTTCCATTAATCGTAATGATTTAAATACTTGGACAGCGTTCGACCCAACGGACTTACCGTATGGGTAGAACTTAGGGTCAGAAGTGAATAATTTAAAATGGACTATTTGATTCTTATCTAATTCAATATACTTTGTAGATTTTTGGGATTCGTAGGAGTTATTCACCATATTTTCCCAACTAGACTTTTGAGGTATTTCCTGAAGGAAATTATTTAAGTAACCATACTTATCTTCGACACGTAGTATAAAGTTGGGATTTAGTATTTTTAGTCTCTGGACACCTGCTGAATAGTTGTTTTCATCAACAATCATTTCTAAAAAACAATCACCAAATTTTACAGCATTTCGAGTAATATCCCAATAAAGCCGATCAAGCCTTATTTTTTCAAAAAGATCCGCAACCTCTTTTACGACTTCATTGCTTTCTGATTTTATTGACCACCGCTCATTTCTCGTATTTCTTTGAGTGCAATCATCTGCATAAATATCGAAGGCAGAACCCACTTCGGGGTGCTCATCCATGTTTTCGTAAGACTTATATCTTTTTTTACGATTAATCTCCGCTTCTTCGGAAACAGGAGTGGACCTATTAACCGCAAGAGGAACCCCTGGAATTGGTTTCGGACTAGGAGCGTCATGAACAATGGTATCCCCTTTAGTCGAAGAGGGTTCACCATACTTTGCATCTTCAAACTCTTTTGCAACTGCGGGTTGGGCTTTGGTGGCAAAAAATCTAGCAAAGAATTTACCTAAAAACCCTCTTGGGTAGAAATAAGGCCCTACTCTACCTGACCCTACATCAAATGTAGTTTCTCCTACGCTTTCGTCTAGCTGTTCTTGTTCTAGCTGATCAGCCATTTTATATCTTCCTCTGTCATACCGTTCATTGTTCTAAATTTTCCTTTTCCGCTGGAGGGGAATAAAGGTTCTTGTTTGTAAGGTTTCTCTCTTTGGAATCCAACATGCGCTCTCTCTATATAGATATTTAGTCCATGAATAGCTAAAGCCAAACTCATAATTAAATCATCGTTGCTATTTTTTTCAGCAGCGACCTTCCCAGTCTCCGTCATAACAAAAGCATTAAGCTCTTTCAGCGTCCTAGCGGAGTTTATTTTAATAACATTTGTTCTAATAGCTTCCTCCAACTCTGCTAATAATTGATCTCTATTTCTAAGTGTAACTTGAAATCCAGGATTACCCTTCTCATCATGCCATACATTTTCGTATTCATATTGGTTGTATAACCAATCAATCACGTTATTACCGATAGTGTTCCTTTCTACTAATATTAATGCTGTATTATAATTAGTACCCTCAGAGGCTATCATTTTAGAAAAATCATTAATAGGTGTTTTGTTGCTATAAAATTCTGCTACAACCTCACCGTTATAAACATTAATTATTTGAAAGGCTGAATAATCTAGCTCTCTGCCTAAAGCGGTATCAACCCCAATAATGTATTCATAAGAAGGGTCTGGATCCTTCCAAATTCTCATTCGATTATTATACTTTGTGAAGTACTCATCGCTAATATTATCCCTAAGATGTGTTAGAATACTTCCCTCAATAAAGGTATCCCCAGTGCCTAAGAACTCACATTCATACTCCTGTAGCCATTTTTTCAATGGCATGTTTGATCTAGTTACTTTTTCCCAATCATCAATATTTAATGGAGGCTCTCGCTCCTCCATCTCTTTATACATGTGATCATAATTAGGCACCCTATTATATTCAGGATGCTCTTTCCAAGAAATATCAATAGCAGTAAAAGAGTTTCTTTTTTGTAGAGCATCATTGTAAGTTTCGTAGTACCAATTGCCTACACCATTCACCGTAGAAAGTACAAAAGCCCTTCCTCCTGTAGATATAATTGGGTATACTGCTGCCCAAATAGTATCAATATTTTCAATGAAAGCTGCCTCATCAATAACCAGGAAAGAACCAGCTAGAGATCGTCCTGACTGTTTTCCAGATGGCCTAGATTTGATTATGGAATGAGTTGATAGTTTTAAGGTGTGTTTATTGCTCTCCACAATAGTAGGCTTGAGAAAGGAGGGTAGCTCATCATACATGATCTTGATTCTATCCAATACCTCCGTAGATTCAGTGTCCCCTACTGATAGAATAACTACTGACTTATGCTGCTGAAAAGTTACCAGCCAGAGGGAGTATGCAGCAGAAATTGTGGTACACCCCGCCTGTCTGAACTTTCTTAAAATATTGAAGCGATTAGCCTCTAAATTCTCTAAAATTCTTTTCTGGAAGGGATAGAGATTGAACGGCACTAGCCCTCTTACGGGGTGCGTAACCTTGATATAATTACAAATAAAGTGGATAGGATCATCCTTACATTTATTGAATTCTTCCAGTAAAAGTTCTTCTTCGCTTCTATTATATGACATGAAGTATTATGCTTTTATTTGCACAAGATCTGAGGCTCTTAGCGACACCACAAAAGAGTTAGTGTCCTATTTATCTAGTATTGATGCACAGGTAAATGTTCTAGTAGGTGAGAAGTCTATCTTTTCTGCATATGATAAAGCAGTCCAAAAGATAGCCGCTGACCCTTCTGATATTATTATACTCTGTCACGACGATATAAAAATCACAACTCACCCAACATTATTCAAGTATATATTGGAAAACAAGCTGAAACAAAACGATACTGGGTTTGTAGGGGTAGCGGGGACTACATTTTTGGGTACAACTGGTGTTTGGTGGGATAAAGACCTGTGGCAGCAACAAAAGCATACAGGCTTTGTTTTACATGGAAATGATCTCAAATCTGCTGATGGGACGTTTTTTGGCAACTATGGTAGGGCAGTAGTGCTAGACGGTCTATTTTTAGCGGCAACATCGAAAACACTAAAAACCATAGGATTAACAAAACCAAAACGCTTTATAGGAGATTGGGACTTTTACGATATTCTTTATACCTTTAAAGCCCACAACAAAGGATTAAAAAACTACACTGTTCCTATCGTGCTATTACATGAATCAAGAGGGGAACTTGCGGGAAGAGACTCTTGGCATCAAAATAGAACAGCCTTTTTGGCGATGGCGGGGGGAAAACTTCCTGCTACTATTTAACTTTTTGCCGAGTTTTCGTTTAGACTCTGAGATATAGAGTCTTTTTAATTTTTTTGTAAAAGCATTTCGCTTTTCCCAATATCTAGGATCTTTATTTCTAAAAATCCGTCTCCGCAGTTTAAGCTCCCCAGTAGTGTCTGGTAATTTGATACCATTTATTTCTTACTTGATGAGCATTAGGCGATGAAATAATCCCCTTACAGCAAGTAGGATTACCAGTGCCATCGAATCCAGCGGAAATTACAGTGCCAATCTCATCCACAAATTGTGATACGTGTGATACGGTATCTTGGCTAGTGCTATACCCCCCAAGGAAAGTTACTGTTATGGGAGTATAGGTCATATTTACCTGAGATTCATCAACGTCCCCAAGTCCATTTACATTCCCTCCGCACTCTAAGGAATCAGAGAATGCCGTGTGAGGACCGTTCAGAATTCTAAAGGAGTTATCCCATTGTGTATGGTCTGCCACCGAATCCCAGAAAAGGGGAGTCGTAAGTAATTGAGTATCGAAAGATTTTTGTGGTGGTCCTACAGAACAGTCATAGCTGTTAGCTGCATGATAATTATATCCGTTGCCCATGAAAGGGGTGCCGTTTGAGTCTGTCCAGGCAACAGCCACCTCTTCATCAACCCCTTCAACCCAAAGTCTTCTAAAATACCAATCTTGAGTAGTTACAATGTTTCCCTCTACATTGAGTGTCCCAGCAACATGAGTTCCATACGACATTCCAGTTTCATCAGCACTTGAAGAATATACAGTAAATCGTTGCGGCTGCGTATACGTAGATGTTGAATAATCGTCATATATTTTAACAACCTTATAATTAACATCATATATTTCTACAAGCATTGTTGTTCCCCATGCAATAAATTCTGTACTTAACGAACTTAAATTAATATGTCCTCGTATGAAGGAGTGTCTGGGAACTCTTTTATATCTAAAGTTTAGTTGTTGCTTTTCAACATACCAAGGACCAGAAAGAGACCCTATTCCAGATAAACCTGAAGCAGGTCCCCACCCTGAAACAGTGGTATACCCATGGGCTGTGCTGCCTAAGCCTTTTAGTACTGCTTGTGTTGGTCCTGTTGCCATATCTTAATCACCCGAAGTAGTGCCTCGTTTTATCATAATCTGGATTATTTAATGCGTGTTGCCCTTGACAACGAATTGCATCTGCTGGGGGAACAGGGGTCATGCTGAAGAAATTTAAGAAATAATCCAACGGTGTTCCTGCAAAAGATTCGAAAGGTTTAGCTATTATATCTGCTATTGCATCTATAAAGTCGCTAACATCTGCTGTAGTATCGTCCGTACTACTATAGCCAGCCCGTTTTGTTAATAAACGATGGTTATCTATAGCCCCGTTTACTGGTATAGGAGTTAGTGTGGGATAACAAAGCTGCCCCTCAGTAGTGCCCCTACCCCAAAATGCTTGCACTCTATTATCTCTGGAGGTTGATCCTGCAAGCTTTAACCAATAATCTACATTATCCATAGACACAGGCATCAAGTTAACATGTGCCTCAGTTTGTGCAGCAGCAGAAACTGTAGACTCAACATAGCAATCTTGGTTATTAATTACTCTATAACTAACTCCCCAAGCCTGATTTGGGTAATCACAAGAGTCTTGGTGGTGTGAGTGCCACCTAGAAATATTTTGAACACCAGGGCTAGTCCAACCTAAAGAATCTGAACCATCTTGATCGGTCCAAAGCCTTCTATGGTAGAAATTTTGAGTCGTTACTATTGAACCTTCTACTGATAGCGTACCAGCCACAGGGGTTCCATACGACATTCCTGTATAATCTTCACTTGTTGAATATACAGTAAATCGCTGCGGTTGTGTATACGTAGATGTTGCATAATCGTCATATACCTTCCTCTTAATAACAAGCGGAGAAACCCGCTCAATCATGTGCGTTTGTGCCGTAGTCCCTACCAAGTTACCAGCACTCAAATTCAAGCTTCCATGCTGTAGAAATTGAACAGGAACTCTTTTATAAACAATATGCAGCGATTGCTCTTCAACATACCAAGGACCAGAAAGAGACCCTATTCCGGATAAACCGGAAGCAGGTCCCCACCCCGAAACAGCGGCATACCCACCAGGGCTAGTAAAGCCTTTTAATGTTGCTCCTGTTACCATATTTTAATTACCTTAGTTTAACTCCAATCGTGTCTGTTCCAATCGTACTGGAATAAAGTTGCTGTTTCACCAAATTGTGCATGCATTCCTCCTACGGCCCACTCACTTCCTATAAGATCAGTGCCAGTCTTAACGTCTATGGCAAGATCTTGTTGGTAAGAGTATGTCCCAGGTTTTGGAGCTACAGGGAATGACGGTAAAACTGTTAATCCATTAGTTCCATCAATTACATCCGTAGCAAATGTTGAATGGAAATCAGACCAAGCTTTTTCAGCGTCTGCTGCTCCTTCACCCGTCTGCCAATTAGGGGGAGGACCATTATCATCATAAGCGATATAGTTATACCCTACTTGTGTGTTCGTAACTTCTTCATCTCTTCCCTCTACCCAAGGTCTGCGCTTATACCAAGGTTGGTGCGTAAAAACCTGCCCAGCAACAAGATACAATCCAGAGAGGGAACTTGCAACGCAACCGCTTGGAACTATACCGCAGTAAGTATTTCCAAGATAATCTGCGCTAACCGAATCTATAGTAAATCTTTGTGGTTGAGTAAATGCTGATGTATGGAACCATTCGTCACTTTTTCTTACACTATAAGTTGCTTTTGAGCGAACAATTATATAAGATCCTGTATGAACTCCTGTCCAAGTAGAACCACTTAAGCTAATAACAACACTACTGAGAGATCCTTGGGGGACTCTAACATAATCATATTGTAGAGTTTGTTCTTGTACAAAGAATGGTCCTGACAATGCACCAGTACCGGAAACACCCGATGCTGGTCCGACCGCTGAGGCATTGTGTACAGTTCCAGCAGCGGTCACTACGGCTGTGTTTAATAATGGTGGCATATATGTCTCCTAAATTCTGTTCCTATTATATTTAGTAGGTGGTATCTATCTTTATGTTAAAATTATGTCCAGTTATGCTGAGTTACATCGTACTCAGAAACTGAGACATTATGCATTCCAGTACCATGGGATATGGTTCCAACTGGCCTACCTGCTCCGTCTGTTAAATAACCCTGCTTAAAGAGAGTTCCGATTTGATCAGTAGTTATTTGAACATCTTCTACTTTGTCCTGCTCTATTCTATAGCTACCGAATTTTATACCTAATTGTGGTTGAGATTCAATACCAAGAACCGTTCCTTGTGTTCCCATCATGGTGTTCCAAGAATGTATATGTTCGGGGGTCATTAAATCTTCAAGTGTTTGGTACTCATTTAATATTACTGGAATAGATACTCCATTATTAGAAGAAAGAGACACAGCTACAAAATTCATAGCACCCCTTGATGCTTGTGATTGAATTATATCCCTACCTTCCACGTAAGGCTTTCTTGAATAGAAGGGTTGGAAAGTGAGCACTCTTCCTCTAGGACCAAATGCCCCAGTACCAATACCGCTTCCATAAGTTTCTCCCTGTGGCCCAGAGCTTAGAGCATGTACTAGAAACTTTTGTGCTTGTTGGAAACTTGACGTAGAGAAAAATACATTGCTACTTACTGCGTGATATTCTGCATTAGCAACAATAAGTAAGATAGTCTTATCAATTTTACCGTTAAGAGTAACGCTACTCAAACCCACTGACATAGAAGACACACTTCCAATTGGAACTCTTGTGTAATCATAAGTTAGAGTTTGTGTCTCTATAAACCAAGGACCAGAAAGATCCCCCAATCCTGAGGTGTCTCCGCTGGCACCAAAGGTTTGTGAATTCCAGAAGTCTTGTGCTGGACCGTGTGCTAATATTTGATTTGCTGCTGGCATGGGTTATTCTCCGTTAACTATAGTATTTAGGCTTTAAAATACATAAAAATAAATATAATTTTCTATTTTAACTAAAACAGTTATGCACCTTTTCAGCAATGAGCTGTCCTGGGGATAAGGTATCTTTTTATTCGCATAATGTTTTCTCTATATTATTTAGTTATGAAGCCTTCTTTCTTTAGCTTCTTTTCTAACGAAATACAGTTATTTATCAAATCAGAAAAAGCAAACTCTATTCTCATTCTTAGTGGCATATTATTTCTTCGCTCCAATTTTCATTCCTTTTCACTTATTTTTCTTACGCTCCTGTGCTTTATCCCAAACTTTTTGCATAGCAGGAAATAAACGGTCCCGAACGGAGCCCTTTTTAACTTTAACAGGCTTTTTGCTTGTAGCAACATCAAGTACACTTTCTAAAACTCTTTCTTGCCAAGTCATCTTCCTCATGCTTTAATCCATGAACCACTATCTCCAAGCCTCTTCCATCGAATCTCTTCTCCACCTTTGGTCGTAGTGGTTTTATAACTCCAACCTTGATGCCCTCCCTTAACAGAGGGTTTCGTTGGTTTTGTTGGTTTTCTGATTGACAGGCTCTCTCCCCTTTTTGCTGCTGATCTAAGGCCAGCAGGTAGGTCTGCTTCTATTAATAGACTATAAACTTTATCCTGCCAGTTCATCTTGTTCTTTTTCTCCCTGTTAACATATCTTCTATATTTTTTCTCTCCCGCCTAGCTCCTCGCGCATCTCTCTCTTGCTTCTTGGTTCTTTTCTTTGGGGGAGTTTGCTCTGCTTTTGCTTTTTTTCTTGGAGAAGCTACGCCTTGTTCTGCTTCTAATCCTCTTTTCATCTGCTCTCCACGCGACATTCCGCGCCTAAACTGATGCTCAGTTAAACTAATATACACTCTCTCTTTCCAATTCATATCTTTTTCCTTACCCATCTGAGGGTACTTTAGGTAATCTTCCATACCTATCTCTAAACCTTCTCACCGTTCGTTGAGATTTTGGTGTCATTTCTGATTTATGATGCATCCACCTTCGCAGAGTTGAACCTGCTACATCAGCTACGCTTGGAGTTCCAGCACCTGACCGTCTCCACCAATCTTTCGCTTTTCTTCGCGTTCTAGCCGATAAGTGTTGTTGATGTTTCTCGTATCTAGGATCGTCTTTAGACATTCCACCTTTACCATGCTTAAATTCACCCTCAAGTAACAGATTATAAATTCTTTCGTATGAGTTCATTTCTTTTCCCTTGATTTCTTATAAGCCTTTAATTTTGCTTGTAGTCTGGTAGGAAGTTTAGGTCCATATCTTCCTGTATCTGTTTCATCTGTTTCAATAGATGTTCTTCTCTTGCCTGGTGGTCTGTCGGCAGAGAAAGTATTTCCTTGATACTCACCACTCTTGAACTTTCTTTCTCTTCCAGTACCTTTGGCAGCTTCAGTTAACAGGGTATAAAGTCTTTTGTAGGAGTTCATTTTTTCTTAGGCTTCTTGTCTACTCTACGCCAAGGACGCCAAGAGCCTCCTTCCTTCTCTCTTACCAAGTCCTCACCAGCCTCTGTACGTCTAAAAATCATTCCTGTTAAGGAGTCTGTCTTAAGAGGTCGTTGTTGCATTTCTACTAATATATTATAAATTCTTTCGTATGAGTTCATTTACCTTTTCCTTTTATACGTGCCCTTAACTCTCGGGACCTTCTTGCCCGTTCTAAGGCTTGGTCTACTCTACCTCCCTGTTCTTGACTAAACATAGGTTTGTCCAGTGCATCCCCAGCCTTCTCTATACTTATTCCTGGTGCGGGGACAGGTGTTGGTGTCGTAGTTTTTAAGACTTTGGCTCCACCAAAAGCACCCCCACCAACTATTAAAGATATTAAAGCAGCCTTCTTGGCAAAACCCATAGGTTTATTTTTATCTTCAATTAAATTTTCGTAAAGTCTTTCTCGCCAATCCATTTTATTTAGCCTCTAACAGGGGTATTTTGTTCTCCAACAAAGTGTAATCTCTACTGGTCCATTACCGTCTTCGCCCTCAAAAGTAGCATAAAAAGTTGTAGATCCATCACTATTAACTGATTGCTTTACCTCAACAACATCATCAATTGTTTGTAATCCTGCTGGTAATCCATCTACGCCTTTAGACGTAGGAAACTCTCCATAAATTTGAGCAAAAGGAGTCCCACCATAATCTAATGCTCTTTCAAGTGAAGTTTTGGGGGTTCTAATATCCCCTTTAAGTCCTATTGATGGCATTTCTCGTGGAGTGACAGGAAAAGATAGATTAATTTCGTCTTCTGGAAGGTTATAAGATTTTGTAGCCATATGAATATTTCCTTTTTCTGCTATTGATAAGCCCCAGCTTGTGGTGTATCTTCTGGTGTTTCCTCGTCTGGATCTGGGTCTCCTCTACCAGGACAAACTATATCTGGATGAATCCTGACGTATTTTGGGCGTGTGACACCACCACCCTTATAAACGTAAACTCTAGGCCAAGTTTCCAGGATTTCTTTGGTTAAAACCCCACCGGCTTCAGTAGCTCTCTGAAAGTGACGAACATCCGAGCCTCTAGAGACAGTAGAAACGCGCCTATCATCATCCTCTGTCCCTGGTTCGTGATCTACTGAATCGGTTATATCATTGGGTTGATCTGTACCTTGTGGATCTAGAATTATGTAGTTAGCATCACTTCCAGGTTCCTGATCGGGATGTTCCGAATTATAAGTATCATCATCAAAAGTTTCAGTATCTACTGTAAACCTAAAAGCACTTCTACGGGATGGATCGGTTCCCCCGCGTATACTTAAAGTAAGATTCCCGCCTGATTGATTGGTTATTGTGTATGATCCGTTACACGCACCTGGACCGTCAATTGATCCACCATTTCTGTTACCTTTTAGGAATAGATCTATGGTTTCACGTTCAGCATAGTCCCCATACAAAGGTTTGATTTTAATTTGAAAAAAAGCTTCTTTAGGACAAGCCCAATAGTTGGCTGTAGGTGGAGGAGTTTGTAAATAATCCTCTGGCATAGGCCCAATAGCCGAATCAACCTTAGGGGGTAATACCTTCGTTCGTATGTTTGTTTGTACATTCCCTGCAAAGTTAGTGGGTGAAAAATTTATGTTTCCGAAACTCATAGTAATTCCTCTAATGTATTTAGATATTTACCCAAAGAAAAAGTATATATAATTATATGATGTATGAAGAAAGATTATATTTGTTGCTTACTGAAGCAGTAAAAACTGGTGTATCGAAAGTTCCATCACACCTCCCCTCTGATAAAACTCTAAAAAACTTACCCTCCAAAATGTCTGGAGCGACAAAGGCTGTATTAAGAGGCATGTCCACAGCAGGGAGAAGCGGCGATATATCAAGGGCAGCGCAACAAGCAGCGGTTCACGGGGAGCAACCTAAGGCTTCATTCATTTCACGCCTAATGGCTCCTTTTGCTAGAAAAGTCCAAAAGAGGCATCGAAAACAGCAGGTTAGAGGCATAAATGTTGCAACGAGAGCCCACCCCCTAGTTCCACGAACCAGAACTAGGAAGTAAAAGCTTTCTCGTTCAATGTTACCAAGCTCCCCCCTGACTTCCAGCATTTGGATCGTAAGAAACCGCAGTATTGCCAATTTCGTTAGCATGCCAAGCTGTTACAGCCGCTGCTCTACAAGGTGAGGTTGCTTGAGCAGCGGCGTCTGCCTCACCACAATGTTCTGCAACCCATTGCCACATAGCCTTTCGCTGGTGTTCAGATTCATTTTCATGCCCTGGCCGACTATCCCAACCATTAGTAGGCTCACACTTTCGAGCCGTTACTCCACCTATATGGTGCATTCTACATAAAGTAGCGGGGGCGAAGGTTGCTGCATTGCCCCAATGATCCACCCTAAGCAGTTCATTTTGATCTCCAGCTTGATGATGTAATAAGCAACCTCTTTTAAAGCGGTAATTGGTATATCTTTGCATATACATTGAAGCAACCCATTGTGAATAACGACAAGCGCAATCCTTAGTCCACTCACCTCTTCCTGCTTTATAAACCCAGTGCCTAGGATTCGGTGGACTAAGCGCACCGTCTCCTGGACGAGGATACTGCTCCCCAGCTTCGCCTGTTCTTGGGTTTACCCATGGCGCGTCTGATGGTCCTGGCATAAAGTCACAAGCAGGCTCCCTTTGGTTCCATTGGGCATGCGTTGAGTGAGCGGGTCTATACCTATAGCTATGGATTCCCCCTCCTCCCTGAGGATAAGACCACCCAGCGTTCGCAGGGTGCGTAGTGCATTTATCTGGATTTGTATATGGCATAGGATAACTACCCGGAGGTATAGATAAATCTGACTGATTATTTGCATACGATCCGTCCGCTGGTGGTGCCATACCTCCCAACCCCATCCAATACTTTTTACACGCAACTTCATAAGATTCCAGCCAAGCAAACCCCTCTGGTTTCCCATCCGTTTCTTCTGGATCTGGGTAATCAAATCTTTCTGGGCATGTTTTTGTACCGCCCCACCATTCCAAAGCATCCCAATGATACGGTTGCCTAATTTGCAGACACCCTTTTGCTGTTCCCTCCATAAAAAGGTTGTGTGGATGAAGATTTCGCCAGCGCCCATTTACCAAAGTTCCTGGGTTTGGTGGATCTCCGCGCAATCCATATAATCCACCCTCGACACACCCTTCTGGCTGCCCAGCAGAATCGCAATCAACTGCATCCATCACAGATTCTGGCCTCATTAAAGCCCTCATAAATTTTTTCTGCGTTTTTCCATGCTCAGTAAGGTTGCCGCGATCATCCTCGTCAAAGGTAGATTTTCCGATTTGGAAATTGCCACCACCATTTTTCATACAAGCAAAATCTTTACATTGTCCTTTTCCACCACCGCTACCGCTACCGCCACCACCACCGCCACCCGTGATCCTCCCTGCCTCTGTGAAATCTGGAGTAATACAACGCTTTGAACATTCTTGTTTAGTTTTCCAGTTACATTCAGTTTGAGGAGGAGGAGGGCCTCCTGCGACGCTAGCCTGTCCCCCAGGGCAGACGGGGGGAACTCGGGGGAGACATTTTTTACAGTGCCACCGCGCATCCCATTCCATATGCCCCATACCATTGGGATTGACCCAACTCTTCCACCTACCACCTTTAATGCAACACCAATGCTGTTGAACTACAGTATCGCCATTCTCTGGGTCGTGACTCCACCCGAGGCCGAGCCAATGCTGTTGAACTACAGGATCGCCATTCTCTGGGTCTTGCCCACCCCCTGCTCCTGGCCCCCCTTGGACATTAAAAGATTCCGAATCTTCAGGGATGTTCCCCCCAATCTTAGGATTTTTACGTGGTGATCCAAATGACATTATTTTATTCCTTCTAACTGAAGGGCTAGTTGTCCCCTCAGCCTCCTCTTTGTCTTTGTGGTAGTTTGTGCATCGTATGCCATATTACTGCTTCTGCGCTTCCAAATGCCTTTTTTATTTCTGTCCTGTCCTCAGGCCAAGTAAAAAGTTCTTTCCATGCTCGATCCATAAAGTTTATCATAATAGTAGTTCCTAAGTATTATAGACCACATAAGTATCTATCTTCCCCGTCCTCGACTCCCTCCATTATCACACTCTTTTTTACAGAAATTCTTCTCACTATTAGGATCACCGCCGTAATAGGCGAAGGGGTGCTGAGGCCCGAAGGGCCTCAGATCTCCATTTATAAAATTCGAGAGTGTCTCCCTAACTGCCTCCGTAGGATCATTACCAGAAAGCATTATCCCAGCAGTCCCATCTTGAAAACATTTTGTGGGTGGAACATTACAATTTTCATCATTATTAGCCCCACCCCCATTATTGCCAGTTCCATAGTGAGTCTGCTCTTCCTTACACCCAAAACCATTGCAGTACACACCGCATGCATCTAGACAACAAGGTACAAACCCGGAATCAACTGGAGTAGGAGGGCAATATCCTCCTCCTGATTCTCCCTCAGTACACCCAGGAGCTTGACCCCCATATTTTTTACCATCTTCAGCACATTCTCCTGATTTGCTTAGTCTAGTTGTAAGCTTAAAATCCCATTTTTGTGCCTCAATTTTAACATCGTCTGCACTCTCGTCATAGAATGGTGTATTAGGATCATCCCCAATAACACCATCTCTCCCACCTGTATGCAAAGCAATATTTATAGGTCCACCCGTATCCCACTGAAGAGTACCAGCAGGAAATACTCCTCCGCTATGATGCCATGGAAGGTTACCTTCTGCGTCAAGTGCGCTCCAGAGATCGCAAGTACAACGTCTATGCCACTTTATAAATACAAGGGTTGCTATCTTAGGTGGTGCTGCCGCATAACTAACAGTCGTACCTTCAATATTTGTTATTATCCAGCAAGGTCCTTTATCATCAGAAGGAGTGCCGTAATCTTTTGCAGGTCCGCTATTAATATCTCCAAAACTCATTTACTATTTCTCCTTTCAGTATCAAATAAGGTCATAGAAAACCTATTTAAACATTTCCAAACCCACCAGGGCCACCTGTAGTTCGCAAGCCAGTAGAATCTTCAAAAGGCGTAACCCCTCTACCCGATTCAGGAGTTATTTCTCGTATCTCAAACCAGCGGTAAAGCGAATCCTCTTCTACAGACGGCCCAGGAAGCTGTGGGCCGCATCGAGGCCCAAATAAAAGGCTATTAGTTACTGCGTTATTTACGCAGTCTATACAAGTTGGTCCTATCCCAACACTATGAGGCCCACAGCAACAACGGTAAGCAGTCCACAACAATTCTTGTAACATGTTCCCGTTGAATCCTGTGCTATGGAACGCATTCAATCTCGCACAACATTCACCAACACCAATATGACCTGGGGGGACAGAATCGCCATTCCCTGGGTCTTGCCCTTGCTCTATCGAGGGTCCAGAATCCCATTCCCTTTCATTCCAATTAACTTTCATACAATTATATAGGGTCCTATTTTTTTAGAAATTTTTTTAAAATTTTTTAGGTTCGACCTAATAATACTTGTACCATGTAAACGGGTGCCGGAATGCAGGTTCCTACCCAGCCACCGCGAAGTTTTCCGTCAAACATTGGGTATTCCTATTACTTAGGATGACCCAATATAACTCATGCTTTGTGCTTGTGTGGGTGTGGTGTGTGTGGTACAATGAGCGCATGAAAAACAGATACTCAGACAGTGAAGTTATGCAAGTTCTTATCAACTACCCCGAGTTCACCCGTGCGGATGCAATATCGTACCTCAATGAGTGCTACGATGACGCATACGACCCAGAGGGTGAGCGTGAACATTGGGACATGCTAGAAGAGCTTGAAATGGAGAGCCATATTGAGCATATTCGTAGCCAAGGTGGGGACTACTGGCAGAATGATGCTGGTGAGTGGTGCTGTGGATAACCCCTGGTCCTGGTTAGGATGACCCATTAGGGGGACGGCGCGATGCGCCGTAAGTATAGAATCCACAAGGGGTTAGGACAACAAATAAAGTAGGAATGGTGCTTGTATGTAGCGTGTGGGATGGTATAATGGGGGCATGAAAAGAACGCTCACCATCGACACTCTTCCCTCTGACCCTAAAGGCATCTGCTCTGTCTGGGTCT
>Ga0080013_1000272_pt1 | contig 73312 bp, 87 predicted proteins | sample ETNvirenome_6_85_FD_69236 | JGI IMG/M metagenome (GOLD analysis project Ga0080013, IMG submission 69236) | Marine viral communities from the Pacific Ocean - ETNP_6_85 (SPADES assembly) (version 2) | ecosystem: Environmental > Aquatic > Marine > Oceanic | place: Pacific Ocean | collected 2013-06-19
CGTCAGTGACTACAACGATATCGTCCTCCCCGTCGTACTCACCGCAGATGTCACACTTGGTCAGTCCTTCGTCTGCGTCTGGACCATTCTCCGGCAGTTGTTGGACAATCAGCTTCTGTCCAACCCCTGTACCGAGGCGACCATAGGAGTGCTTAGACCAGTGCTCGTGGCACATATTCGCCCATGGCCCCCCTACCGTTGCGGCGTCATACTCTGCCTTAGTTCCGCTTACACAGTTCTTATCCATATTGCAGATATCGCACTCTCGTTCTTCGTATATTACTACTTCTGTAGACATGTTCACCTCGTGTTGTTTGTTGTTGTCTACATACAATGTAACCCGCTACGATAACGGTGCATGTGAGCTGTTCGGATGCATCACGGCGGATGTCCCGGTCTGCAGTCAGGAGCTGCAACGGCTGAACGCCAGGTAGCACTCCATCAATTGATGGCGGACCGGGTAGCACTTGGTCGAGCTCAACTGATGGCGGACCGGGTAGCACTTGGTCGAGCTCAACTGATGGCGGTCCGGGTAGCTCTTGGTGGGGGTACACCGGGTAGCGCTTGGTGGGGGGGGGCAGCTGGGGGGCATGCCACCAGGGCTGGTTTGCCAGGGCTCATGCTGTGCGCTTGACGTTATCGGCCATGATGCTATGTTGTCTAAGTCAGCAACCACTGACATTCACCCCAACATGGAAACCAAACCAACATGGACAATACACAACAAACACTTGAAGAGATGGTCGCACAAACCGGCGGAGGTCAGTTCGCATTCATTCGCGGGCATGTCACTAAGGAAGGCGAGAAACGCGATCGCAAAATGCAAATCGGCGTAACTCCCGCGAACCTACACCAACGGGATCTGGAAACCCTCCGTTCGCTTGACCCCGTGGCGCTGGCGGCGCACCCTGACATGGTACGCCCCTTGGTAAAGGGATTTGGCGAACGCCAGGCCCCTACCGCTGAGGATATCCGGGCATCGATCGACAAGCGGATCGCAAGCAAGATCAAGTCAATCAACCGCGAACACCCTCAGAAGGAAACCACGGTAGTACCTGTAGAGGGAACCAAGGGAAGGCTCACGCACAACACCGCTAACCCCGGTACCGTGCTTCTGGCTGGACTTGAGGTGTGGGCAAGCCCCATCGAAAAGGGAACGGAAGTCAAGCGGACTGAGACGGTGCGAAACTCGGTAGTCACTGCGGTCAACGCTTGGATCACACGCCGGTACGAGGTTGCTGGCAAGTTCCGCAAGTATGAGTTGAAACTTGACGGTTCTAACTTTGACAGTCTGGTCATGGGCGGTAAGGTGCTCGACCGGGAAACCATTGCAAAACTTGTTGGGTAGGTAGCGCTACCACAACGGGGTGGAGGGTTGGTTACCCTCCGCCCCACCTTACCCAAACCAACCCGCCCGGCTCACCCAACACAGCAAAGGAACCCCATGGATTTTATCTTTACCACCTTGGCATGTACTGCCCTCGTTGCCCTCTTCTTCTGCGCTAAGGAAATTCTGCCCAGTCCGTCCGACGGATACATCGAATGTGAGGGGTGCGACGCCATGGTGCCAGAAGACCAGGCTATCCCGATCGCCGACGGCACCATCGACTGGACCCCAAAAGTGTGCCGGTCGTGTGCTGGACCCAGCAACCTCAAACTGTGGGGTGGGTGACGCCACAATCTTACCGGCCTAACTAATCGCCCCGCCCGGCTCTAAGCTCGGCGGGGCTTCTCTTTGTGCTGGGCCTGAGCTCTACCAGGACGGAGCTGCAGGTGGTGATGATAGTAACGAACCGGGGCGGTCCGGGTAGTGCTTGCGGCTCCACAGTCTCCCGCCCTGTCAATGGCGGGCCGGGTAGCGCTTGACCAGGCCAAAAGAAAAACCCCGCCGGGCTTAGAGCCGGGCGGGGCGTGTGTGCCTGGGTAGGGCTAGACGATACCCAGTGCCAGAAGCCACGACGGGCAACCATTGGGGGCAACTCCGTCGTGCTCTACTTGTTGCCCGTCAAGGGTTTCGCACAGGCTGTCGAATACCCAGGTCTCAATGACTTTAAACTGTGGGGTATAGAAGCGTTCACCACTCCACTCTACCCACATGGGAAAGTTCGAGTTTGGGGGCGTTGGGCCTATTAGTAGGATGTGATTCCATGGAACGATCATGTGGACCTCCAGTGTTTGTGTCCACATGTAATGTAACCCGCCATGGTAACACCGTACACTTCTATCCCATGGGTGGCCGCCTGGTCTAACGGCCTGCCCAGGAGCTCCCCGGATAGCTGTCGCACCTGGTGTATCGAGCCCGGCGGGCGGCGGTCCGGGTAGCGCTTGCATTGTGCCAGCTCATGGTTGGCCAGGCCTCACGGCATGCGGGCGGCGGTCCGGGTAGCGCTTGTTTCCATGCTTGCGGGCGGCGGTCCGGGTAGCGCTTGCGCTGTTATCTGAACCGGTTACACTATTGTGGACGGGCTACCCGTCGGACACCACAAACAGGACACAACACAATGCGACGTATCGTATTCTATGAGGGACCATCGCCTATCGATGGAACCACGCCGATTATCGGCATCACCCAAAACCTGGACTACCGGTCCAACAACGACAAGACAGGCGATCTTGTACAGACCTATCTGATGCATCGGGACATCGCGCCCCATGACGCGATCAAGCAAGGTGCAGACGTCGCGGTGTGCGGGGATTGTTCGCATCGGTCGGTGGCGTCGGGCGGTTCTGGCGCGTGCTACGTGCTCGCCTTCCGCGGTCCGCTTGCGGTCTGGAAAGCGTACCACCGGGGCAACGTGATCCGACCGGACATGGCAGATCTGCCCGAGTATCTCTCGGGTCGTATGGTGCGCATGGGTACCTATGGCAATCCGTCGGTGGTACCTGCGGACACATGGCGTGCACTCCTGCAGAATGCCAAGGGGTGGACCGGATACGATCACCTATGGCAAGACCTTGACCCGTCCGAATGGGCGGATCTTGTCATGGCGTCGGTCGACACACCAGAGGAGTCAGTGCTTGCACATGCGCAGGGGTGGCGGACGTTTAGATCTCGCCTTGCAACCGAAGCACTGCAACCGTGGGAACGGGTGTGCCCGGCGGCGGATGAGGCAGGCAAGGTGTTGGATTGCGCATCCTGCCGGCAGTGCGATGGTACCTCGCGGGGTTCCCGTCGTCCGTCGGTGGCCATTGTCGCCCATGGTCCGAAGGTCAACCGCTACACCGGATGGCGCAAGGCTGAAGGGGGTGCATGATGGGATTCTTTAGCTACAACTGCAACGAATGCCAGCACCCCATGCTGAGTGAATACGCGACAAGCCCGATCAATGACTGGATGCGCCAGGTGGTCGTGATTGAGAAGGGCGGCACCATACGACAAGGCGAGTACGACGGCTATGGGCGTGTGAATGATGTGGAGGTATCAAACGTGATGGAGGTCTGCTGTTACCACGCCGCGTGTTGGGAGAAGGCAGGCAAGCCGACCGAATACCTGCCATCCCTGAACGCGCCAGATCAAGGCTATTTCTTTGGCGATGAACACAACATGCCGAAGCCCGAAGTAGGATAGGGTGGTGTCCCCGGGCTAAGCCCGGCACCCGAGCCCCGTCGGCCAGGCCTGGTCGGCGGGGCTTTCTACTGCTCCGAGCTTGAGCCCAGGCCGGCGAGCTCGGAACTGCATGAGCTCAACCAGCTGATGATAGTGACAACTGCGGGCGGCGGTCCGGGTAGCACTCAGACCTGGTACTGCGGGCGGCGGGCCGGGTAGCGCTCGACCAGCTCACTCGCGGCTCCGGCTGGTGGCAGGCCGGGTAGCGCTTGCCTGTGGGTGGCGGTCCATGTAGCTCTGCCCAGGGGGCAGCTGGGGGGCAGCTGGGGGGCACTGCCCCGTAGCTGTTGCTGCTGTTGTCAGGGTGGGTTACACTTCTGGTGTGGGATGAACCCACATGACACCACAACATGAGGACAACATGGACCAGAACGAACTCACCAACTTCCTTGCTACTGGAAGCACCGACCAACGACCGCCCGAACTGATTTGGACTGGCTACTGCAACGACAAAGAGATGTCCCGTGGCATCAACAGAGAGGGCGTGCTTCACTCTATCGTCAGTGCCGCGCTTCAAAAGGCTGGTGACTACGTCATCACCTGCCGACCTCGTGACCCGGACAACCATCGCCCATGGGGCGCAGGACGTAGTCCACATGAGAGCAACTCATACGTCGAACTCTGCGAGTTCTACGCAGTGATTGGTCGGATGCACAGCGTCTCTCCGCCGGCACAGTTCCGCCGTGTCAATGGACTTGTGCCAAGAGAGTTGCACGTAGACCTTGACGGGGTTGAGGTTGAGGTATTGAACGAGGCAGGAGAGAACGCAGACTGGGAGGTCGGCATCACCTTCCGCGTTCACAAACCACTGTGGACGCCAGCGCAAATCGCCCTCCACATGGGCAAACTGCCAAGCACTCCGCAGTACAAGGCAACCGTCAAGCACTTCTACATGGACATGTTCGACAAGTCCGTCGAAGGCTACTGCCTTGGCCAAACGTGGAACGGATGGCGCGTCCCCTACTTCACCAAGGCGCAGATGGAAGCGGTGATGACCCAGTGCAACGCTGGGTACGACAACGAGATGGACTGGCATGAAGGCAACGTGCATGTCCCGTGCGCGGGCGGCGAAACCTTGGAAGAGCCCGAGGTCTGGTTTCCCGTATCCATCGAAGGCGTCGACGAACCCGTGTGGTCTGTCGGCGGCATGAGTTGGGTCTGGGAAGCCGAGGACACCCCGCATGAAGAGACCGACAACGGCGAGTGGTTGGAGGTGATCTCATGAGGAAGTACACCGTACCACTGTTCAGACAGAAGATTGAGTATGCTGATGTCACCGTCAAGGCCTCCTCTCCGGAGGAGGCCAAGGCGATGGCGGCGGACTGGCTAAACTTTGGCGGTCTCTCGGACGCCGAGGAGTTCGTCACGGACCACAACGACGACCCGTATGGCGGGCGTGGGTTCGACGATGCATCGTGGGAAGCACAAGACGAAGTCGAAGACGAAGGGGAGGTGGAGGAATGAGCGACCAATTCTCTACGGTTCAACAGGACCAAGCCATGGGTGTGCTGAATGAGTTCTACGACTGGGCAATCGTGCGTGGTGCCGAACTCGCCAATGACGGTGAGTTCGAACGGGCAAAGGAGTGGCACCGCAAAGCCGTGGTCATCAACCAGTTGCAAAACCACCTTGCTAACTACGTTCGTGACCGCACGGCATGCGACTACTGCGCGAAGCCGCTTGTGTCTCCGGTCGCCAGCGAATGCGGGTACACCTACTGCAAGAAGCACATCGGCGTGAACATTCACGAGTGTGACGCCTGTGATGTGCTGGTGGTAGACACCGAATCGCTTGGGCGTCTGAACGAGTACCTCTGCGAGGGTTGCTACAGCGAGGGGGGGAAATGAGTGCCCAGTGCAAAGTATGTGGCGGGGGGTTTCCTTGTGACAACCACGACCCCTGCGACTCATGCAGCAACGTGGTAAGCATTTGGTTTTCAGCGTGGCATGACGACGTGATGCTATGCACCCCGTGCAACGAACTCCTCAAGCAAGGCGATACCCGCATCGCCAAGATTGTGGAAGCGCAGGATGTGTAAGACCAGGTCAACCTCGGGGACTGGGTTCTGCCCAGTCCCCGAACCTTGGGGACGGCCAGGCCTAAATAAAGTGAAGGGTGATTGGGATGGTTCGTGCCGGACTTCTTTCATTCATCAACACCGGCCTGGTCGTCCGCTCCCGAGCTCGGAGCCGGAGCTCCTCGCCCAGCTGCTCGAGGATTCCCAGCTCATAGGCCGGGTAGCTCTCGGCCTGGTGGTCGCGGGCCAGGTAGCGCTTCAAGATTCACTGTTGGGGGCGGACCGGGTAGCACTTCTGCCAGGCCCAGGCGGGGGCGGGCCGGGTAGCGCTCGACCAGGCACGAGTTGCGGTGTCGCCCTTGACCACGTCGGGGGCACGGCATAGGATTACTGTTGGACTCAAGGTTGGTAGTGGCCTGCTAGAGTCCAGGGGTCAGGGAGGTCGTGGTGTCCCCCCTGACCCCATCTTTCGTTTTGCGGGTGTTGTCATGGTAGGTTACGTTACCTGTGACACCACAAACAGGAGGATGTCATGACACTACTTCAGAAACTTCAACAATACGGACAGTTCGGGGATGCCGACATGCCCGAAATCAAGGCCATCTTGTCCCTTGCGGAGGAGGTTGCATCAGACCGCGTAGACATAGAAGGCCTTCACGGCTGCAACTGTGGCGACCACTGCACGGGCACCTGCTCATACGCAGAGGCGAAGCAGTTGATAGCGAAAATCCACGCCCTCGTCGACGGCAAGCGCCGCGACGTGATTGGCGACCTCGATGACCTGTGGTCTGCGGTCAACTTTGCACACGGTCGGTTGGACGAGGGTGAGATTGATGAAGACACCGCCAAGTATGAGTGCGATACCGCCATCAATGCATACCTCGGCAGGCCACCCTGTGACCCCGAGCACATCAACAGCATGTTCCCGGTTGAGCAGGTAATGGCGGAGCACCTCATAGAGTTGCCCGAGGGCTACAAACATCTCCATAACCATCTCGGCAAAGCCATCGACGTCAACGAGTCGTTCGTCACCATGACCGTGCCCGTCTCCGTCGCCATGCGCGTGGCCGATACCGAGTTGATGCAGATGGGAGATTCCCACAGACTCGCCTGCGAGAACGTCGAGGCGATGCTCCGACAAGACCTCGCAGAGGAGTGGGGTATCGATAGCGACATGGCTCAGAAGTACCACGAACGGGTCGGGTACTACGGGGAGGTGAAGTCATGATCTGCACCAGAATAGAAACAGGCACCAATCGTTGCGAACGATGCGGCGACTCACCCACGACTGGCTTCTTCTGCACGGACATCCCAGCGGAACTTCACACGGAGAAGTTCACTGCCTCGGATGCTTTGCTCTGTGCTGTGTGCGCCGGAGAGCAAGACCCCGAGCGTGTCGGAGACACCACGGACATCATGATGTTCTTTGTCCCTGGGGAGGCCCGAGACATCCTCCACATGCTGTCGGACTACATCATGAACATGGAGGACCGTATCGAATGCTACGGAGACGACGCAGACATGGATGTGGACAAGGCGAATCTCGCTGTTGCGATTCGTCTCTACGACAAGTTCGAGAACGAACTGGAAACCCTCAAGCACGGTGGTGGGGGTGCGTCATGACCCCCACCGAGTTCATTCTCAACGGCCTGCACGCCGCATGCGACAACGCCCACGACATGGGGCTCAAGAGTGATGCCCAGATTGGCGGCGTTGACTGGTGGGTGGAGGGCGACCCCCCTCCCCTCAACCAAGAACAGTACGCCGTCTCCGTCATCACCGACGACATCTGCTTCGGCAGCGGAGACGACTTCCCAGAGTCTCCGTACCTGGAACAGTGGGACGACGACGATGAGTTGGTCCCCGCTCCATGCAAACGAGTGTTGCGCCAGGCGCTTGGCGATGCGCTCACTGAGTTCCACAAGAAGGAGGTGACGTCATGACCCCGGCATCCCACCCCTGCGAGAAGTGTGGAGACCAGGTACCCGAGAACGAGCACTGCGGCAATGACCGGCCCGATGGCACAAGCGAGTACCTGTGCCCCGACTGCTATGTGCCGGAGGCCAAGTAGTGGACCTGATCGGCGTGTATTCCAGGTGGGCGGTAAAGAACTGCCGTCCACCTGGCAGCGCTCGACGCTGGGCGGAAGCTCGCGGATGGCTACGCATCGTCCAGCTGCACGAGCTTGGCGGCTCCACAGCCTGGCTCGAGGACTTCACGGCCTGGCGATGCCCGGAGCTCCCCCTTGATCTCAGACCAGGTAGCGGTGAGCTGTCCTCGACCGAGCGGGCCAGGTAGCACTCCAACAAAAGCCCAGGGCGCACGCCAGGTAGCACTCCCCCTCCCCGAGCTCGGACCGGGTAGCTGTGGGGGCGCACCAGGTAGCGCTTGCGGCTCCCGTACATTGCGCGGCCCGAGTAGTGCTCGAGCTGAATGGGGGCCTGGCTGCCTGATAACGGACCCGGCACACTGCTTGGGGGCACACCCGTGGCCAGGTGTCAGCGGCTACCGCTTTTTCCGGCCTCGTCGGTGCGTGCGCAATATTTGAACACGGGGTACCTCCACGGGGCCATGTCTGATTGCGGGATTGAACCCCCCGGCGAGTGCATAATCGCGCCGTAACTTGTTGTAATCACTGGTTTTCCGCCTAATACCGGCCACGCACCTGGCCAACACATGAGGGGGGATGTTTCCACAGGCGGCGAGCCCTCCCTCTCCACTACCCCTTACCATCCCTTGTACCCAGGGGTCATAAAGTTGTGGTGCCAGGGTGGAAAATCTAACAGTCATGGCCATATGATATCACCATGGTCAAGCGAGCGAAGCCATCGTTGGAGCTCCTTCGGGCGTTGCCTATTGTAGTTGCCGACGACGTATTATCTGACGCCAGGCTTTCTGATTTCTATCGTGCTGTTGAGCATCACTTACTTGGTGAGGACTGGGCAGACGAGTTGCAGGCATGTTTGTTTCGTTTGTACATGATGTTTGTTGAGCGCGAGGGAGCAGCTGGACGTGGTAATGGATTGCCTGAGTTTTCTCGTGTGATTGGTGAGCACGAGAGTCGTATAGCTTACAGCCTGGTTGGTCATCGAGCTCGGGGTCGGTACCGCATCGAGACGATACGTCATTGGGCGAGTCGTTTGACAGCTCACTGGAGTCATGATGATGGTGCTGTTGTGTACATTCTACTTCGACCAGACGGAGTCATAGAGCCGTACATTGGCGATGGTATTTCGTATAGCTTGAGGCCGTACAGTCGGTCTACTGAGGAGTGAAAGGTACCTGGTTTGCCCCACCTTTTTGTCTGCCCCTCTGATTTTTGAGATTGCCCCACCTATATTTGCGAGGTAGGGCAGGCGATTTCGCTAACAATCTTAGAGACTTACCCCACCTAAAACCTGATTTGCCCCACCTGGCCCAGCGGATTTCCTTTAAGGCATATCTATCCCACTTTTACTGTTTACATTTCCTCCCCTCTTTCTCCCTACCATACCCTCTCCTATCTCCCCCTTTTCTGTAATCTTTGTTTTAGTAAAATAGGTAGGGCAGGAGAGACAAACCTAAAAAAGGTTAGGGAATACGTGGACTTACCGCTGCCCCCCTTTGAGCCACTTTTACCCACTACCCAGGGGCCACGCGACACACTGAGGGGCAAATATGTGCCTGGTACGGTGTTTTTTACCATACCTGCCAGTCTGTTATCATGACCGTTACCAGGTGAGGTAAAAAGTAGACGTGTAAGGCAGAGTAAGGTATGGCTACCCCCTAAGGAGGTAGTTTTGACTGAGAAAAGCACGATTCGGGACGTATCCAACGCGGTGTTGACTGACCCGGTGTTCAAGGGTCGGTTGACCTACAAGTTGACTAACGCAGGTCAAGCTCGTTTGTACTGGCAGGGCAAGGAGATGACTGACGTTGACCTGGCGACGATGATTCTGTACCTGTGCGACAAGCACAAGGTGAACGCGCATCCTGACATCGTTCGGATGGGCATGCTGACTGGAGCGGTGAAGCGCACGGGCAAACACAAGGCCAAGCACGAGGCCCACACGAAGCCTGATGCTGGGCTTATATCGGCCGTGGATGACTACTTGGACAGGGCAGCTCCTGGCATGACAATCGAGGACGTTCTGCGTGAGGTCGGTGGGTACCCTGTTGTTCAGGCCGTGAGTTCGCTCAAACAGAGAGAGATGATGGTGGCTGCTGCGATGCGAGAGCTCAACTGGTACCCCAAGAGGAACATGCGCGGTGGGGTAAGAGCGACCAGGTGGTACCGAAACGAGTTCGACCGCAGCGAATCCCCCAAAGAGATACAAGCCGTGGCCGAGAATCCATTCGGCTCAGAGGAGTAGGAAATGTTCAATCAGAAAACAGACTTTGACTTGGTGGAATGCGCGATGGCTGGCGGCATGCTGGCCTGGCTAATGGCATGTGTGGCAATGGGAAGTGTAATCTTTCTTGACACCGTTATCAGGTTCGACTATTTACTATAGGTCGGTGATACTCATCGGCACCTACACAAACACCTGGACATCATGCAAACAGAATCAACTCAACCGATCACCCACATCTATTTCAACGGCAAGCTGACGGAGTGTCCTCCGGACACAACCGACATGGGGGCAGTGTCCCTGTTCCTTAGTCTTGAGGAATACGTAGGGCTCTCAAAGTCATCGTTCGATATTTCCTACGTCAACCGCAGGACCGGAAACGTCATGGTCTTTGTTGCCATGCCGAACATCCACACGGACCGAGCCACCTACGACTTGGCAATGGAACGTCTGAATGAAGCCTGTGACGACATCAACTGCTACTTCACCGAGGCCACGCTGGCCAAGCTGAATGTTGTGACGGTCCACGAAAAAGACGGCGTGTTCCTTGCGGAATTGATTGCTGTGGTCAAGCACGGCAAGCGACCCCACTACTTCAACGCGGCGGCAATGACCGAGCGCGAGGCTCGGACGAGCCTGATGATGAGACTCGGATCTGCGTGTTCCTTGATGCGAGACATCGGCGCGGACAAAGACCTGACGAACAACATCTTCAACATCTTCAGCGAAATCAGTGTAGAGAATCGTCGTCAACTTGAAGACACCCTGAAGGCACAGGTCTCCATCGCAATGGGCACGGACGCCGATGGAGGTGCCTCATGACCCGCAACGAACTGTTCGAAATCATCGAAGCCATTGACCGATCCATTGTGTCGGCTGTGCAAGACGACCCGCCCATTGATTGGAGGGAGAGTCTTGAAGACGCCCGTGACTCACTGGAGACCATCAAGCAATCCGAACTCCGGGGCATCGCCAACGCGCAAGGAGGTGCCTCATGAGCGACATCAAACCCACTGACATCGTCATCCCGGTTGCTGTCTACAACGACATGCAGAAGAAGATCGAGCACCTCAACGCTGACGCCAGGCGCAAGGGCAAGGCCTTGGCCAAGGCGGTCATGCAACTTGACGCTGCAAAGGAAGCAGAACGCGACCTCAACGCAATCATTGCAAGGCTGGACAAACCACAGGATGATTTGCTGAGAGACGCCCTCAAGCACATCGACGAACTCAAAGCAGACAACAAAGAGAAGATCAGGCTGTTGAAGAACGCCCTGGGAATGGCCGCCCAGCTTGATGCACTACTCTCCGAGGCCCTCGGGACTGAGAACCTTGGCGCCGACTGGTATGAGGAGCAGATCGATAAGCTCAACACAGAGCTCAACGCCGAAGGGGGTGCGTGACATGACCGACGTTCGCGCAGTGTTTGCCGGCGGATGGTACCTGCCGCCTGACTCGCCATACCTCAGCCAACTCAAGAACGAGTACCGGCTTGAGAGTCCCGAGTGGCAGCAAGCCATGCGACTCCGCAGTCAAGGCAAGCGGCTGCCCATGCCGGAACAGTGGGTCTACGGACCCCAGGAGTTCCCGGTGTGGCATCCCTGGTGCGGTGGGTTGATGGTCCCGAGAGCCGTAAACCTTGATGGCTTGGGACTCAACGTCATCAAGCACACGACGTGTGGCGAGGCCGAGAAGGCTAACCTGGCCGAACACATCACCCTTCGGGACTACCAGCAGCAGTCCGTACAGGAGCTGCTCAAGCATGGCAGTGGTCTGGTAGTGGCACCTTGTGGGGCGGGCAAGACCACCATTGGCATCGGTGCGATAGCTGCGCTGGAGACGCGAGCTCTTGTGCTGGTACACACCCTTGACCTTGCAATGCAGTGGGTCACCCGGTGCCGTGAGCAACTGGGCATTGAGGCTACCGTCATCGGTGGGGGAGACAACGACTCAACTGGACGTGTGGTCGTGGCCACCATCCAAAGCTTGATGCGGTGGCGCTGGGACGAACTATACGAGTGGGCCAAAGACAGTGAGTTTGGCCTCTGCATTCTCGACGAGGCTCACCACGTACCGGCGCATACCTTCTCTCGTGTGCTGATGGCCATCCCCGCTACCTATCGGTTGGGACTGACTGCAACGCCGGAACGCAACGACGGACTGACTGACCTGCTGTACTGGCACTTCGGTGAAGTGCTCAAGGAGATCAGCACCAAGGACCTGGTACAGGCTGGTCGCGTCATGGCACCCAGGGTTGAGCAACTGTTCACCGGATGGGAACCCCCGACTGCACGGGTGGACTGGCCTGTGCTCATCAACAAGATGTGCAACGACGAGGACCGCAACGACAAGATCATCGGTAAGGTCTGTGAGCTGTTGAATGCTGACCGCCAGGTGCTCGTGCTGTCCGACAGGGTGCAGCACTGCATTGACATGGCAGAGGTACTGGCCGACCTTGGCTACAACTCGGCAGCGCTGGTCGGTACGATGTCAAAGAAGAAGAGGGCAGCTGTGCTCGAGGCTGCGGATGCCGGTGAGTTGCGTGCCATCTTCGCCACCACGGTTGCCGACGAGGGCCTCGACCTTCCCGGCCTGGACACCGTTGTACTGACCTCGCCAACCAAGGCGATGGGTCGAGTGCAGCAACGAATCGGTCGCATCATGCGTGTGGCTGAGAACAAGCAGACCCCGCTGGTAGTGGACTGCATTGACAGATCTGGCGCGTTCTTCGCGCTTTCCAAAAAACGAATGAAGCTCTATCGAGAGCTCGGATGTGAGGTGTGAGACATGGCTATTGACATTATCTTCGACAAGCGAAAGGGCATTGCGGTGCTCTACTGCACGACTACTTCCGTGGCGTTCGGCCCAATCTTTGGTGACGCCTGGCGAGAGTTTGCTGACCACGAGGCATACGACGAGCTGTGGAAGAAGTACCACGGCATCAACATTCCAGAAGACCCATACGAGATGGCGGAAGACTTTCTGCACTATTGCCTTGAGCACCACGGAGATCCCCGTGAGCCCAGGATTGCAGAGAAGCTTTCAACCATTCGGTTTGAATGGGAAGAGTTCCTGGTGGGCAGGCTGCGGGAAGAGATTCGCGTGGACCGAGAGCAGGAAGCCGGGGAAGCCATCGAGTACCAACGCGCCCTGGCAGATAGGGCAGAAGTCGTGGGTGAAGCATGAGTGCCGTCATGATTCTACTCATCGTTTGGATGGCAGTAACTATGCTGATCGACCCGTGGACATGAGGTGGCGCATATCCACACGAGCCGACAAGGAAGCTTTACCGCTAGCAGATAGGCACTACAATCGACAGAAGGTCGGAAGCCCACAGTTCGTTCCGCCAGGTCGATGTGTAGTGCTGTTAGCGGGAGCTCCTGCCAAGGCGCTCTGGGTCACGTCGTGGCCGTTCATTGAGTACACCAAGCACGAGTGGGCAGGTGCCTGGGTGAACTCATTGTTTCGTAACGAGGGCGCCGGCCTTTCCAGCGAGCTCATCCTTGAGGCTGTGGCCGCTACCCGTGCGGTGTGGGGAGACCCACCAGAACTGGGCATGATCACCTTTGTAGACCCACGCAAGGTACGCAAGAAGCGAGACTTCGGCCGGTGCTACCGCAGAGCTGGATTCAAGGAAGTGGGCAAGACCAAAGACTTAGGGCTCATTGCGCTCCAGCTGCTGCCGGAAGACATGCCGCCCGCCGAGCTCGCAATCAACTCAACCCTTCAACTATTCGATAGAGACACACAGACATGCCGGACCTGATTGAGATTGAACACTGGACAAGAGACACCAAACCAGAAAGCAACCCACACGGAAACAGCCACAGGCGCAGATGTCTCATCTGTCGAGGCCGGTTCGATGAGCTCATCGTGTTTCACAACTGGGACGCCAAGCCGATGGAACGTGCAAAGATGTGCATGGGTTGCGTTCGCAAGACCATCGAGGCGGCGAACAATGTCTGACACCTGGTCTTCAGCCAGGACAATGATTCCCTATGCAAGCCGCACAGGAACACGTCGAAACCTCGAGGCCCTACGCAAAGCGGGGTGGCACTTGTTGGTGTCTGCGACAGGCAAGCACCGACATGAAGGCTTCCCATACGCAATAGACAATGGAGCTTGGACCGCCTACCAGAAAGGTAGGCCATTCGATGTGGGCGCCTTCGAGGCCGTCGTCGAATGTCTTGGCGACAACGCCGAGTTTATCGTTGTGCCCGACATCGTTGGGGGTGGGCACGAGTCGCTACGCTTTTCAGAAGAGTGGCTGCCCAGGCTGCGAGGCGTTGGCCGAAGACAACTCATAGCCGTTCAGGATGGCATGACACCAGGCGACATCCGTTCGCTGTTGTGCGATGAAATCGGCATTTTCTTGGGCGGAACAACAGACTGGAAGCTGGATACGATGCGGCATTGGGGGCAGCTGGCACAGGAGACTGGTGCCTATTTCCATGTGGGGCGAGTGAACACCGCCAAGAGAATACGCTTATGCCAGTTCGCTGGCGCGGATTCGTTTGATGGCACAAGCGCAAGCAGGTTTGCGGTCAGCATCCCACTACTCACCAATGCCAAAAACCAACTGCCCCTATGGGAAATCATATGAAGTCAGTCACAGTTCTATTCAGTGGTGGAGTGGACTCCACCGTCCTAGCAACCATGGCGCACCAGGAAGGAGTGCTGCACTCACTGCTCCACTTCACCTACATGCAACCGTCGGCACCTTATGAGTACCGTTCCGCATCGGGTTGGGCTAGGGAGCACAAGGTAGAAATGTTGCGACTCATGCCATCGATTCTCGGCATGGAGCCCATGAAGGCATCGCCTGGTGAGCCGGGCTCGAGAATGATTCCAGGCCGGAACCTGGTCATGCTTTCGCTAGCAGTCAACTATGCCGCTGCTAATGGCATTCAAGAGGTTTGGTATGGCCCTACCAAAGACGACTGGGAGGACTACCCAGACTGCACGCCTAGTTTCGTTTCGAATCTCTGCAATCTTGTTGAGCAGGACACAGGGGTGCGCATTGTTGCACCACTAATAGATCTCTACAAGACGGACGTGATTGCTAAAGCCATTGAGTTGGGTGTTGACTTAGACTCCACTTGGAGTTGCTATGCCACGAGAAGCTACCGGATCGAGAAAGGACATCACATTCCAATAATAGGCGAACCATGCGGAACCTGTAACTCCTGTGTGTTGCGCACCAACGCCATCAACGAGGCATCCAATGACTGACACCTGGGCTGCAGTACTACACGGTGACTGTCTCGATGAGCTTGAACATCAGGAGGCTGGTGTGGCCAGGTGCTGCGTCACGAGCCCACCCTACTGGAATCTCCGTTCCTACGGGACCGAGAACGAGCTCGGGTCAGAACCTACTCTCGAAGAGTACGTGTTCAATATTTGCGCACGCATGGACCAGGTGAAGCATGTGCTGGCAGAAGACGGCACGCTGTGGCTGAACCTCGGTGATTGCTATGTGGACAAGCAACTCATGGGCGTTCCATGGCGCGTTGCCTTTGCTTTGCAGGAACGTGGGTGGGTGCTTCGATCTGAAATCATATGGCACAAGACCAACACCATTCCCGCAGGCGGTGGGGTTACGGACCGATTCACCCCAGCTCATGAGCACGTCTTTCTGCTGGCAAAGAACCCCCACTACTACTTCGACATGCAGGCTGTACTTGAGCCGCTAAAGCATCCGGACGTGACGGTGCCAGCTGGATTCGGAGGGCACAAGCAAAGCGGAAACGAAACCTATAGCGGGCGTGTATACAACGCCGGGGAACTAAGTGGGCGTCGACCGAGAGACGTGTGGTCTTTGCCGGTGGCCAGGTACGCTGGCAGTCACGTAGCCGTGATGGTCCCCGACTTGGCCGAGCGCTGCATCAAGGCCGGGAGTGCAATCGGAGACCTGGTGCTGGACCCATTCGCCGGAGCCGGAACAACCGGATTGGTGGCAAACAGGCTGGGCAGAAACTTTCTTGGCGTTGAGCTCAACGAGCAGTACGCAGAGGAAGCTCGTAGAAGAATACGTAGTGACGCACCGTTGTTCAGAAACGTAAAGGAATGTAGATGACCCGCGAAGAGCTCGATGAAAAACTGGATGGACGGCGCCTGGTAGTGTCCGTTTCTGGAGGCAAAGACTCCACGGCCTGCTGTCTACACCTAATGGAACTTGGCTACGGCCCCGATGACTATGACCGCATCTTCTTCGATACGGGATGGGAGCACGACTTTCTATACGACTACGTAGAGAATGACCTACCAGCTGTAGTTGGACCAGTCACCCGGCTGTCCGCACAGATTGACCTACCAGATGAGGTCGTGGCGATCGCCGAGAAGTTTGAGAAGAAGCTTGGCGTGGACTACTCCTCAATGGTGAGGCTGTGCCTCAAGAAGGGGATGTTTCCGTCTCGGGTCAGGCGATGGTGTACCCAGCACCTCAAGGTGTATCCAGCTCGGGACTACCTTCTCGAGCGCGAGGGTCAGGTCATTAACGTGGTTGGCATCCGCGCCCAGGAGTCTGCGGCCAGATCCGTCATGTTGGAGTGGGAGTACAGCGGGACGTTCAAGTGCGATGTCTGGCGCCCATTGATTGACTGGTCCGAGGAGGATGTCATCGCAATCCACCAGCGTCATGGGGTGCGCCCTTGCCGGCTCTACCTCGAGCAAGGATCTACCAGGGTAGGCTGTTACCCATGTATCTTTGCTCGCAAGTCGGAGCTGCGGGCGATGAGTGACTACTCTACCGAGAGACTACAGGTGCTTGGTGAACTCGAAGAAGTGGTCATGGACATGGCTGCTACAAGATACGCCGCCAAGGGGGAGACCTTTGAGTCCCTTGGGTACCAACCTCCCACATGGTTTCAGAACCCGATATCAAGGACAGACCCTAAGACGGGCAAGAGGGCCGGTGACACCTGGCCAATCAGCAAGGTCATCAAATGGGCTCGCACCACTCGAGGCGGGAGCATGGATCAGATCGAACTGTTTACCGATCCAACGGGACATCAGGGCTGTGTTCGATGGGGTATGTGCGACACCGGATCGGAGAAGTGAGCTGTTACCTTGACAGACAACTGGCGGTTGCCTACATTGACTACACAAACACGAGGAACAAAAATGGCACAAAGCCCTCAAAAACACTTTCTCATTCAATACGATGAGAACTACGAACTCGATGTGTGCGACCAGGTTCTTGATGAACTGGCCGCCATTCTGAGCGAGAGCTCGATTCGATTTGAAGACCACGGAATCGGACCCTATGAATACATGGGTGCTCGCGGCGTTCACGCAAGCATTGCTCCAATGATCGACCTGGCGTTTCATGGCATTGCCATCGAACTTCCAGAGAGTGACAAGCCTTACAACCTTGGAGATACGTTTTCAGTCAAACGAAGGGTGAACGATTACAACGGTGATGAGGCCGGAGAAGTGATCCTTATGGCAGAACGCTCCGAGAAAAGCACCGAAAGCAGAACCGTTTACCACTTGTACCAAGGATAAATCATGTCAGGCAGCAACAAATACGTAGACTCGGAAGAGAGAGTAAATACAGTCCCAGCACTTCAAGCGCTGGTGGAGGCGCTTGGTGGTGGATACCGACCCGTCGCCGGAGTGATTGGTACAAGCCACACTGCTCTTTGGCACATGATGAAAGGAACCCGCCCAGCACCGCTGTTGGACACCATGATTAAGTATGCTCAACGCGCCAGGAAGGAAACCGGCATCAAAATGAGCTTTACCGTTAACCCCGCTGGTGAGCTTGGTTTCTCCGTGGAAACTGCAGACTGATTCTTTTTCAGTTTGCGAATCTTCCACGGAGACACCATGTGGATTCAGTCAGCAAAAGAGGTGCCCCTTGGCACCATAGCTACAGCTGTCGGCTTGAACCCGAAGCAAGGCAGGTCTTTGAGTCCGTGCCCTCACTGCGGGGCAGAGACTCGGGGTAGCAACGACCGCCGTGGCCCGGTGGGCGTAGCTAGAGATGACCGTGGCTGGAAGTGTCACGCCTGCGGCACGGGCGGTGACGGGGTGGATTTGGTAGCCATAAAGCTGGAGGGCGACAGGCTCCGGAATCTGACCGCCGACAAGAAGCGGTCTGTGCGAGAGTGGTACCTTCAGCGCGGATGGATCGCGCAGCAGACAAACGGTACTCCTGTGGCGCCACCCAAGCGACGTGAACCAAGAAAGAGGCAGCGACCAAACCAGAACGAAGTTCTGGAGCTATGGGCTGCAAGCAGAAAGATAGAGACGCTTACGGATTCGAAAGTAGATGCCGAGGTATTGCGGTTTCTTGAACGTAGGCAGTTCGACATACCATCGCTAATCAAGTCTGGCGTAGCCCGCGTATTGCCTCATCCAGACCACTACCGATGGCCACAGTGGTGGCCTAAGCGTTGGAGTTCCCAGTGGAAGCTTATCGTTCCGGCCTTTGAGATTGATGGCACGTTTGCCAGTATTCACGCCAGGTCAGTCTTTGACCGAGACGATGCACCGAAGACCAGGTGGCCGATGGGGGTCGAGGCGGGCGGACTATTTATGGCCAATCGAGAAGGGATGATGTTGATGAAGGGCAAACCTGTAAAGGATCTACAGGGTCTTTTGATCTGCGAAGGCATCACTGACCTCCTCATGGCTTGCTCGGAAGTTACAAAGTCCAACACCAAACTCGCTATTATCTCCGGTGCCTCCGGATCTTTCTCTTCACTCTCTTCTTTAAACGTGCCAGACGATGCAACCATTTACATCGGATGTGACCCGGACGAACAAGGTGATGAATACGCCAGCAAAATCGCCAAGACCTTAGCACCACGCCAAGTCTACAGGCTTCCATTGGAGCGAAACCTTGCCTGACCTGTCTGAAACACTAACCGAAGCAAACGCGCCAACCCTCGTTGAGCTCATGGAGGCAGCTGTAGATGCTGGACCTGTGGGCGCTGATGGTAAGCCTACTGGCAACTCAAACAAAGAAGAGCAAGCCAGCGGAAGCGTCCTGTCCATGCTGCAGATGATGACAACAAAGGACGGAACACAGGCTGTTCGCCCCACCAAGAGGAACGCTTACCTAATCCTTTCCCATGATCGTCGTTGGCGTAAGAAGGTCTGGATGGATGACTTTCGAAATGTGCTGATGTTGACCGATCAGGAATACCGAGACACGGACGATACTCGCATCGCCATCTGGTTGGAAGAGGTCTACGGGGTTCGATTGAGTACTGGGCTTGTTACTGAGATCGCCTCGCTGATTGGCGAAGAACGAAAGCGAAACCCGCTAACTGAATGGCTCGAGTCCTGTTTATGGGACGGAAGCCCCCGCATATCGGAGTGGTTGATTCGTGGCGTAGGAGCTGCTGACAACGAACTGCATCGAGACGTGGGACGCCGTTGGTTGATTCAGGCCGTCGCCAGGGCGATGCAACCTGGTTGTAAAGCGGACACGGTGCTGATTCTTATTGGCAAGCAGGGGGCGCGAAAGAGCACGGCGTTTCGCACGCTGGCTGGTGAGCAGTACTTCTGCGACACCCCGATGGATATCGGTTCACCGAACGCCTATGCACAGATTCAGCGCACATGGATCTACGAGGTGGCCGAGCTCGACTCTATTCGCAAGAGCGCAAACTCTGCGACCAAGGCTTTTCTGTCAGCTCAAGAGGACACGTATCGTCCAGCCTATGGACGGCATGCGGTCACGAAGAAGCGACACTGTGTGTTCTGCGGGACCACCAACGAGAAGTCGTTCATATCGGACATGACAGGCTCGAGGCGCTTCTGGCCGGTAGAGGTTGGAGCAGTGAACCTGGACTGGCTTACCGCCAACAGAGAGCAGTTGTGGGCGGAAGCGCTGGTCGCGTATCGGAACAATGAGTCATGGTGGCTACAGAACGATCTTGAGCAAGACCTGCAGCAGGTGTCCGACGAATACCGACAGCAGGATCCGTGGGAGGAAATGCTTATTGTGTGGCTTGATTCAAGATACACAAACCAAATTACTACCCAAGAGATCATGCAGGACGGGCTGAAGCTTGAGCCATACCAGATGAGCAAGCCAGCCGAAATGCGGGTAGGGACGATCATGAGGTCTCTCGGATACGAGAGGGTGAGAAAGATGCACAAAGGTAATCGGACCTATCTCTGGTCTAAGCCAGGCGATATCATTTCTATCGATAGACCGAAAGAAATCGAAGACGACGGGTCATACTTCTAGGATTCAACATGCCTACATACAGCAAGATCAATCTCAGCCCAGATGGTACGGAAGGCGATGGAGACCCCATCAAGATTACCGATACCAGCGGCAACGGTACATTCCTTCACGACACCCTGACCACGAAGAAACGAAAAGACGAGGTGTGGCTTTGGGTGACAAACACATCGGCAGCTCCTGTTGAGGTAACGATGCATGTCGGATACCTGTCCACAGCGTCAGCTGAGGTAGATCAAAGAAGCATCTTTACAGTCCCGCCAAAGAGCGGGTGGATGCTTGTGCTGCCAGGCCAGCCACTGAAAGGCAGCGGCACTGTGGCCAGGCGAATCGCGGCCTATGCAGGAAGCGCCAACGTGATCAACGTCATGGGGTACATCAATCGAATACCAGTTTCTGCAGAATCTCAAGCCAATGAGGGAGACCCGACATAACGCCATGAATGCACAAGTAGACACATACCTATCGGAGTCAGATAAAACTGACTTGCAATCTGAGTTGGGATTTCCTTGCTCCGTCAAGGCGCTGTTCGGTCGCTACGATTCAACGGCCACTGAGATCGAGGACATGGTGGAGCGGGGCGTTATGCTCAAGCTCGTCCTGATTGGAATCAATGCAATGCTTCCATATGAGTTCTGGGAGATTGAAGAGATAAGCCCTGAGCTCATGGACGACGTATACCTGGCCGTCGGTGATGCGCTAATTGTTCTCGAGCGCGACGAGGAATTGCCCAATGATGTCGACATAGCCGGGATACAGGAGTGGCTGACGCTTCGTCCATACCAGTTGTGGAAGCATGCAAGCGAAACTCGTCGTATGCTGGGACGGAAAGAGGAGACGTTCTGGAACCTTCTGTCCGAAGAATGCTTCGTGCGCTCCTTTATGGAGTCAGCCAGAGCTTGGCACGATGCGTTCGTGAGGGACTATCTGAACAACCTGGTTCCATACGAAGGATGCCCGACGCTTCAATGACTCCTCCCGTCACATTGCCAGAAGACTGGACTCTCGAACAAAGCGAATCAGGTTGGATGGTCGTAGACGGCGACGGAGATCTGGTCGCCTACGGCCCCAGATACGAGACGCTGACCAAAGAGCTGGCCGGCGCAGTTAAACTGCGAAAGGAATGGATTACATTCCAGTTCATGACAGCTACGATGCGAACGGAGATTGAGTCCTAAGACTTCTTCTTCGCAGGCGCCTTCTTCTTCGCAGGCGCCTTCTTCTTCGCTGCAGGCTTTCTCTTGGCTCGACTGAGCTTCACTGTGTCATCCTTGGTACCCAGCTTGCCATCTGGGCCAGCATCAACCGTGGCCTTGATGGCACCAACATTGATGGTGACCTCGCCGGCCTGCACCTGTTCTTCCAGTTCCGCAATGTAGCTCAACAGCTCTGGCAAAACTCTGCTCAGGTTCATGCGTTTCCAGTTCTTTCTGATTTCCTGAAGTCGTGGTCGTTTGATAAGGGGCATGTGCCTCTCCATTTGTTACTATGGCTTTGTGAAAAAGTCAGGCGTGATTGTACCGTTCCCAGGCCATGTAATAAACTGGGAAGATATACCCAACGAAACGGTTGTTCAGCATGGTGACGTATACGCACTCGGTGGCCAGGTTGGGAAAGTAATCCCAGGCCGGTGCGCAAGGTGTGGCCCAGGGTCCGTGCTAATGCTCATTGATTTGAACAAGGTATGCACCTGGTGCCGCTACTCAAAGCCGCAGTTTGAAAGAGAGGCCAGGCCACTCAGCGGGTGAGACGACCCCGCCCGTCGCCCGAGAGATTGCAACAGCTAATGATAGTGATGGAATCTTCCTGCCCCGCTCGAGGTCTCTTAGATAGTGAACACTTAGGCTCTGATCCATCGGCGAAAGTTGTTCATTCAGCCACTCGGTAAATGCAACCCGACTGCTTCGTCCAGGCAGCGCCATTCGATATTGCTCAACCGTGGCCATTAGTGCCGTCTCCGCTGCCAAGGATACCCAGTAGACCAGAATATGTCCACCCCTATGTGGTGCTCCTTGACACGGTTCTCGGCGGTGACTACGCTTGCTTTATGGAACAGACAAACATTGAACGAGAGCAGTGGCTGAGAGAACGAAAGGGTGGCCTTGGGGGAACAGACGTCGCCTCGATCATCTGCGCGTCAGCTGACAGAGACATGAAGGTAGGTTGTTTCGGAAAGAGCTTGTTCGCTCTTTGGTCCAACAAGATGCGCAACGAGATTGAACAGCAGTCTGACAATCCGGCAATGAAGCGTGGCCGAGTCATGGAGAAGTACGTGTCTGAGCTCTATGCCGAAAACAAGCCCGGCATTGAGGTCAAAGAGTGCGGCCTGGTTTGGCACAAAGACACCAAGCACATCTTCGGAACTCCAGATCGAATCATTATAGGAGAGGACATCACATGGGGGTTGGAGATCAAGACGCGCAGAAGTCGTGATGGGTGGGGCGAAAGTGGTACCGGGCTAGTTCCGCTAGACGTTGAAGTCCAGTGCCGCGTCTACATGGAAGTTACCGACATGCCGTACTGGGATGTAGCGGTGCTCATTGGGATGGATGACTACCGAGAGTATCGGATTGAGCGAGATGAGGAACTGGGCCAACAGATCCTGAAGACCTCTCTTGCCTGGTGGGACAAGCACGTAGCAGGCAACGTGCCTCCATCGCCAGATGGTAGCGCCATGGCTAAAGAGGCGCTTGCCTCGATGCACCCGAGGGTCAAGGTAGAAGAACTCCGAACACCCACTGGTGACGAAATTGAGAGCCACAGCCGCTTGGTCGAGGTTCGCCGAACAATCAAAGCGTTGACCGACGAGAAGAACGAGATTGAGAACAAGCTTAGAGCGGCTATTGGTGACGACGCAGGCATTAAGGGAATCGCATCTTGGAAGCAGAACAAGAGCTCCATGCGATTCGACCAGAAGAAGTTTGAGCAGGACCACCCGGATCTTTATAAGTCCTACCTTTCAGAACGCGAGGGTGCTCGGGTCTTTCGCGTACTTGGAGCCAAATCATGACGACAGCACTTACACCTCAACATAAACTGGGCAATATCAGGAGCTACCTGGAACGGAAGTCTCCCACCCTTCAGCGCATTGCTCCCAAGGGCACCGACATCGAACGCATCGTGAGCCTGGCCTGCTTCGAGGCCTACAAGAACGAGCGTCTTCTGGACTGCAGCCCCGAGTCTATCTACACATCGCTGGCCAAAGCATGTGAACTCAACCTTGTTGCTGGCGGTGTCCTTCACCGAGCTCACCTGGTTCCGCTTTACAACAAGACTCGTCGTTGCATGGAAGCCGAGCTCTGGATTGACTACACCGGCCTGATGGAACTGGTGCGGCGCTCTGGTGATGTTGCAAACTTTGTTGCTCGAGTCGTACACAAGAATGAAGAGTTCGAACACTTCTTCGATCTTGAAGGCGGAGAGATTCTTCGGCATCGTCCCAAGTACGACGGAGAACCTGGCGAGCCTGTATTGGCATACGCCGTATGCTTTTTCAAGGATGGTCAGAAGCAGGTAGAAGTCATGCGCCGCGACCAAATCGAAAGAATCCGTCAGTCAGCTCGGAGTGGAAACTCTGGACCGTGGGTAACGCACACCGAAGAGATGTGGCGCAAGACGGTTATTCGTCGCATCTGCAAGTACCTTCCTCTGACAGCTGACGCCAAAGCCGCGCTCGAGCACGACATCGTGACCGACATCGCCGGCCAAGACAAAGACCTGTTCGTTCCAGAAGTCGTTCGCAAGGATCTTGAGAAGGACGCAGGAGAGCAAGCACTGTTTGAGGCAACTCAAGCCATTGAGGCAGACGCTCCCCCGGCACAGAAGAAAAAGCGGAAGAGCAGGGCCAAGAAGGTTGTTGAGGCCGCGCCCCAACAACCGGTGGAACTGATCCACCCAGAACCTGAAGAAGAAGAGATTCAGGAAGAGCCCGACAACGCTGACCCGTTCGCATAAATCGAGATATACCCACCTGGCCAAAGGAGTGCCTACATGTCTTTGCTTAATGAAATGGACAACATCAACGCCCAGAAGATCGGCTTGAAGCCCAGCAACAACAAGAATAATGATGAGGAAGAAGACGTCATTATGCGTGCGGACCAGTTCTTGAAAATCGTCCGCACAGTTGGTGAAAGCGTGCTGATCGACAAGAAAACCGCGAAGGCCTGGTCGCAGTACAGGACTAGGCTCTCGGATAGCAAGTGGAAGCTTGAGGGCCTGCTTGGCAACATCGGTGCCTCCAAATTTCAGGAAAAGGTCGACCAATGCTTGAAGTATATGCTCAAGCACATTGAGCATGCCCAGGGCAATGGCGAGTGGAAGCCGATGGATTTCGAGGCTGACATTCGACGCGACCCTGCGGGAAATGAATGCATCATGCTTGTGGTGAAGTGGGTCGACGCGCTCAACGCTGATGACCTGCAGTACCACAACGGTGCGCCTGCTGTGAGCGTCAACGTCAAGAGCTCGCCGCTTCCCGACGAAGTCTTGAATGCGCTCTCGAACCGAAGCACTGGAGACGATGAGCTCAAGGTGCTTCTCAAGCAACTCATTGGCACAATGGCAAGCAACACGGCCGCAGCACCCACTGAGGATGCTACGGCCAAAGAAAGTAGCTAGTCTTTCAGACCAGCTTCAAAGGGCGGCGCGAATGGGGATTACTCCTCTTCCGTCGCCTTTTCTTCTTTTGCAGGCTCCTCAGCCGCAGGCTCTTCAGCCACAGGCTCTTCAGCCGGAACAGCTGGGTCGAACTGGCAGCTCCCATATGCGGTGCTGACAACGAGGGCTCCACCAACGAAGCCAGCCTTGACGCGGTGCTTGTCCAAAAGGGCTTTGATGTCCATAACGTCTCCTTATTCCACAGAGATTTATGGCAGATCTTCTTCCTGAATCAGCGTGTAAGTAAAGAGATCCGCCCCTGTGGATTTCCAGATCCTAACTGCATCTTCCCAATCGGCAAGGCGTTTGAAGACCTGGCATCCGGCGCTCCAATTTTGAACTTCAGAACTATCGGTGCCCGCATGATGCAGATTTATACCGAAATACCCCTCGATGTCTGACCCCTCGACATGGTCAAGGATTTCATCCTTGTTGGCATCGCGCCATACCTTGACCTTTCCGGCCCGCTGGCAAAGGGTCTCGTACTTCCCACGGTGCATGTCCCACTTGTAGGCAGGGTATTGCCCCGGCATCAGAATGGCAGTGCCATCTACTCGCATCGGATGCTCGAGCCAGTAACTGCCTGGGTCGCAAGTGCATGGATATTGGTTGTGCTGCCACCCATTGCTTTTCCAAACCAGGTGGATGGTGTCGTCGAAGCTATTGGCCTGGTTGTTTGACGATCTGACGCCGATGATGTTGCATTGACCGTCTTCATGTACGGCGTAGCCCTTAGAGCGAAGCACCTTGATGATAGTAGGTTCGTCGCCCGTATTGGCCGCTGGCTTGCCGTTCAGTGCCGATAGGGTGTTCGGACCCACGATGCCATCTACGCCCAGCCTCTCGGCCTTCTGGAACAGACGAATCGCGCTTTCAGTTCCACGCCCGTAGATCCCGTCTTCATCAAGAGGACCGAATCCAATCTTGTTGAGCTGGACCTGAATCTCTCGAACACGCTCTCCCCGAGCTCCACGCCTAATCAACATGATGTACCTACGACATGTCCTTGATGAGAATACGAGCAGTCACAGCTGAGCCTGGGCTGGTAGTCCCAGCAACACCGGCTTCCGTCACGCATCGCAACGAAAGGTGGGTGATGTCTGGAGTCGCTGGAGCTCCGGCTAGATTCATTCCAATGAACTGTCGCTTCACGCCGGCCTGAACCCGAAGCACGATTTCCGGATTGGCAGAGCCATCATCAGCAGGATCAGTGGAGTCGTATACCTTCAGGTGCGCAGCGGTGCTGGCATTTCCAGTGTTGTCGACTTCATACAGAATGCATCCGAGGCTTTCAATGGCCCCCGTGAGATCGTTGCTGCTGGTCGTATTGCAGTTGGTGTCAACCACCTCGTATGCAATCTTGCCGGTAGCGAAGTCTTCTCTTTTTTTAATGAACGTAGTTGCCATGTATTAGTCCCTCTTTACAACGATCCACACCTTCAGAGCCGTGGAACTGATGGTTCCAGAAACAGCTTTACCCGCTGCCTCTGATGTGCAATAGCTCAAGCCATTGGAAAACGTCACACCGTCCGGTACGGTCCAACATACTGTGTCGTTGGCAGGCACCTTGATGATCCAGTTGGGTTCATCGTTGCCCGCATCAAGGGTCGTGGCATCGTGAAGGTGAAAGTATTGAACGGCTGAGTCGCCATTATTCAAAAAAATCGTATACCAGGTACCAGAGCCGCCAGTGACGTGCTCAACTGGAACCAGGGTTACGCCACCATCAATAATGACGTCGGCACCAAGCCCGGATGTCTGATTGCTAACGTAAACAGCCATGATCTACCCCTGGACATTACCGATTCTTATCATGAGCCACCCCGACCAGGCCGCCCTATTTTCTCGAAACCGTGATGCATTGCTTTCGAGAACTCTTCGATCCTACCAGAAATGTCGATCAGAAGTTTGTCTCTTTCAGCGTCATACTTAGCAATGACATCGTCATATCGGTCGCGAACTTTGTCAAAACCGACTTCCCGCTCCTTCTCGATGTTCTCGAGAATATTGAGCAGTCGATCGACGTACTCTTTCATTCGACGAGACTGCTCTTTTTCCTGCTCGGCCATACGCTTTGCTTGCTCACGGCGGTCATATACTAAGAAGATAATAAACGCACCAGCCATCCCTGCGTCACTTAGGATATTGGTCCACGAGGTGATCTCCTCCACAGCATCACCCCCTATAGATCACGATGTCATAGTAATGCGTATAGTCGGCTCTTCGCCAGTAGTCGGCGCCGCCGAACTTGCCTCAGAATTACTTGTGGAAACCCAGTAGTAGAGCTGGCCACTACCATTGATCCAAGTCACAGGAATTCCTTGTGGAATGGAGAAGATGATCCTCTTACCAGCTGGCGCGTAAAACTGAATGTCAGCAGGAGTAGAGCCAGCGGATGGTGTTCCTGAACTAGGAAAGGCCATCTTCAAATAGACCGCAGCGCTACCAACCTGGTTGTCAATGTCCGCCTGCAGCAACGAACCACTGGTTGCACCAGTCACGCTGACGACCGTAGTTGTGGCCGCAGTGTCTTTCCACATAAATGTGGCAAGAGGGCTAAGAGCTGTTGTTTTAGATGTTGCCATTACTTAACCGTAAACCAACCTGTGATGGTGTCGCCAATAGCCGCGTCGCCAGTTTTGGCCGCAGTGCTAACTTGCCATATACCGAGAGTATCAAATGCTACGCCGCCGGTCGATGACGAAGACGCGTCGGTCACTTCCATCGAAATGGTATTCCCCTCTCGAAGAGGAAACTTGATGTCAGGCTCATCTGTACCAACAACAACAGTTTTGTCCGTCAAAGTAATCTTGATGTAGCCAGTCTCAGTTCCGCCATTTGTTGCGGCAGAAAGAGAAATGCCATGCAAAGTTCCGGATGATGCCTTGATGTCATCAGATACCGTCTGATCGATATCTGTGCTCTTGATGACGTGGGTATTCAGATCAAGCCCAGTAGTGGTTGTGACTGCCATTACTTACACCTCGCTCCAGTGGCCTGGCAGATAGCGGAGATATTCACAGCCTGTTCGGTCTGCTCTGTTCTCATCGCTCTCTGTTCTACCATAAGTTCTTCAAGTACAGCATTGTGGTCTTCCAACTGCACAGCACTGACGGGATGAGATTCCAGCTTCTCGTGCCCATCGAAGTCAGCAGTGAGCGTCACCAACTCAGCGCGTACCTCTCCCGATTGCCACAACAACCCACCGGCTGTGAAGATAATCGGCACAAGCCACAGTGCAGCTTTCAGTGCGTCATCCTTGGTGAGTGCTGAGGCCATCAATATCCAGCCTTTCCTATTCCACCATAGACGTTCGTTCGCCCCGGAACATAGGTCGGATTGTACTTCTCTCCATACATACTAAGTCGGTAGAAAAGCTTCCAACCAGAGAGAGCTACAACCGGATCGTCTGTAATAGCGCTATTCAATGCCGAATCCTCGATCTGCCAACAGGGTGCGACAAACAGCATCACTTGGCTATTGACCATGGGATCGGAGCCATAGTCAGGGTCGATACCCTCTGACATACTACCAAACGTAGTCCTAACGATCATTCGATGGCTTGCATCAAGCGCCATCTTGATTCCATAGGCAGGAGCGACTTTAGTTCCAGCAGTCTGGGCATCATCCGTGAGCAAATGCGGAAGGGCTACATGGGTAGCAACGCAAAGATTTCCACCACTGACAGTTGTTTGTGATGCCGGAGCCCCAGCACGGAACACCAAACCAGCATTTCCTGCAGCCTGTTTGTGCCATGTCGCGTTGAAGAAGTTGTCTACTGCATTATCCGTTGTGCTGGTAAGGATGTTGTCCGTGCTAATCCCAAAGGCAACACCAGCCATCTGACCATTCGTTGGCGTGTTTCCAGTTTGGATACAGAGTAGCTCGATACCGAAGTTATCGTCCCACTTGACCGCAGCTCCGTTAGGACCAATCAGTGGTGTTGCGAATCTTCCAGCGGTATTATCGACGTTATCCCACTCGTAGTTATTTGATCCGGTTGCCGCCTCTACTCCATCAGATTGTAACCAAAAGTAAAGTCCAGTTGAGTCTGCCTTGACGTACTGACCAGCCGCAGATGGGTTGTCGTCCATCGTGCTGTTGGGATCGTACCTGTACCAGACTCCAGGCACTGGGAGATTGGCATCGTCTGCAAAACTCGGAGGAGAACCGGGCTCGCCATTCGCACTCGGATCGATAGAGATCCAAGGATTGAGTCCCGCACGCATCCTTTGCGTATTCGGTGTATGCCCAGAATAAACAACGGGGCCTGGAGAACGGCTGCGACGACTCATGATGCAGCGATCCTGTTCACGAATCCATGGATGCTAACTACGTCAGCCTCACTCGCATATGCTTTTACCACAAGGCTGTTCTGAAGAATCAGCCCAGGACATACCAGAACAGTGTCATCAGGGTTCAGGGTGTACTTGATATCATTGTCTACGGAAGTTGTGCCTCCGAACTGAATGGTCAGTACCACTGATCCGGTGTGTGTGTTGGTAGCATACAACCAAATCTCATCGTATAGATTCGCGGTGGTTGTACTGTCAGCCGTGTGGATGGTTGTTCCGGCGGATGATGTAGCTGCTACTTTGACACCGATACCATCAGTGCCCCCAGACAACTCCTGCTTTTTCATTACTGCCATTGTAAAATCCTATGAGAAAACTTGTTGATGGAGGATGTGGTCCAAGTCATTAGCGGAAGCCCCGCCACCACCAGCACCTAACTGCGTATCGGTTCCAGCGTCATCCGTAAACCAAAGTTCGTTTGGAGTGGTGTTCTTCACCCAAAGCTGGCCATACGCTGCCTTGGGGTTGAACGTAAGTGTTCCGTTTGTGACGGCACCACCGGTAGTAGAAGCGCTCAACTCAAAGGTAGTTGAGTTCGTAATGGATGCGACAGTGGCACCCCCCGGAATGCCCGAACCCGAGACAGCCAATCCCACCCGCAGGTTTGCGGTGGAGTCCATCGTAATCGTGGGATCGTTGTTGTAATCACAGGTTGCATCCGTAAACTTGTTCTCCGCAGCGGCCCTCTCCTTAAGAGAAACAGCGCCTTCAACAACAACTGTTGTACTGGGAGCAGCGGTTTTAAAGCCAAAGAGCCCAGCACTCTCGTCGAAGTAGAGCCCGGTTGTTGTGTTGGTGCCGTAGATGTGGAAGTCGCGGGCTGATGTATCAAGTCGATTGATGCCGTCATAGGCACCGCATGTCATGAACGCGTCGAGGTCTGCAATAGATCCAAAGTGCCAGCGGACTCCAGAGGCGGTTGTCCCGTCAACAGCGAAGGTGTAGTTGGAACCGTCTGAGTCTTCAACAATGAGGGCAGGAGTCGAGCCTTTGATGTGGAGGCTGCTGGCAGGATCGGTAAGGCCGATACCAACACGATTGTTGGTGGCATCGATAGACAGCGTACCGGAATCAATCTCCAGGTCGTCAGCCGTTACCGCTGTTGCTGTTACGCTTGTTTTTGTCGAGTCGAATCTATTGAAGAACCCACCCATTTCTACTGCCTCCCAACCCAGTACAGCCTGGCTTTCTTCAAAGTTACAGCTCCTGCGTCCACCTTTAGAAACAGGGAAACCTCACCAGAAGTCGCAGATGCCGGCTCACGAATCCACACATCCATTGCGATCGAGGTGTTCCTCAAGCTGGTATCGGTAAGACCAGCATGAAGCGAAACCCCCGATGCCTCGGCAGTCAGTGGGTCATCACCGTTCGCATCCCAGCAAAGAAACGCTGATACGGTTGCAACGGTGCTACTTGTCTCATCCAGCTGAAGTTCCAGATGAGACAGGTAACAGGCGCTTGGCATCCCTTTAGAGTTCGCGTCCGAGGTGGCGTCCGCATGCAGCTTGATTACTTTTCCAGCTGCATAGGACGTACCAATCGAAGTGACCTCTGCGTCGTTTACAACAAAACCTTGGTCAGCCATTCCGGCCTCCTAGTTAGAAGGTGGAAGGATCAGGTTGCGCCGCCAACAAGTCCACGCCATGTAGTTCCGTCGCAATAAGCCAAACATTGTTCGGCTTCCTCAATGGTAGCGATTGTGGCTGCAGCGTCATTACGAAGTGTAATGGTCTCACCGGAAGACCCGGTGGCATTGTTCATAATGAAAAGAAGGAGTCCAGTGCAAAGAGCCTCAGCCGGAAGATCCAGGTTCCTGTTACCAGTAGGGTCAACAACCAAAAAGTTAGATGTGATGACAGTCTGGTTTGAAGCAGCGGTTCCCTTGACCAACAAGGTGTGAGCCGCAGCCATAGTGATGGCTTCGCCCTTGAATGTCAGGAGGTTAGTTGCACCAGCCAAGGCACCCATAAGTGCGGACTGACCCTTGACCTTCAGGCCAAAGCCCGCCTCAACGGGGATATCGTGATTGAGCGCATTGCCGTTCATCATTTCGGGGATTTGTGACATGGTAGTGGTCTCCTAAGAAGTAAACGTGGTGGTGCGAAAGAAGAGTATCACGGTCAAGAGGTTTCTGGCATCCTACTTAGGAGGCTTGAATCCAGGGATAGTATGACTAAGAATACCACCCTCATATCTATAAGGATCGGAAAGCTCCGCCCTTGAGGTCGCTTTTCTGAGATCTGCGATGTGTCGCTGCTGGATTTTCTTGCCAGCAATAAAGCCATGTTCAATCGGCATGGGGCGGATTCCCATCAATCCAAGGAACTCGTCGTACCATTCCAGGCCACGCCGTGGCGACATGGTGTCCTCACTAAAGTCAGACGGACGCATCCTTCTGTCCGAGGCCGGATCCCATCCTCTGCCCAGCTCTTTCGTCTTGGCGTTCATCCACTCTACAGGCCCTAGATTGGCTCGATCGATAGCGCTGATGGTGTCCATAGACCGGCCAGCTGTGGGAATTTGCATCAGGTTTCGCCAAATCCACCACATTTTTCCGTTTCTTGCGTGGTACCAACGCTCCATGCCTTTTGTATCCCGCTTGGATTGGTCCGCATGAGCTCTCAGTTGGACGTCGAAAACGTCTTTGACCAGCATTCCGCCCGTCATGTTCAAGTCCCACTCGACCAACCAGGTGGGAACGCGGTTGTAGAGCTCCAACTCCTTGCCCCAGAAGATGTCCTTCTCCTGGGCAAACACGAATGGCGCCTGCCACCACGGTGCAACGTGACCGACCAGGCCACGGATGGCCTCGTTGTCTCCCTTTAGGGAATCGATGAAATTGAGCGGCCACAGAATCGCATCCTGATAGGGAAGCGGAGGAACTATGTACATCCACTGGTTCAACACATGCTGATTGGCTGCAGCATCCTTGAATCCGACAGGCAACCTGGTTTGGGCGTACTGCTTAAGCACGACTTCAGGGTCTTCCTCGAGCGCGATCTGCTGAATCCCACGGACCAGGCGCATTTGGCCAATGATGCGCTCCGGGTTCGTCAGAAGCGTGTCCCAGAACAGATCCATGTTCTTTCTGAAGTAGGAATAGAACAGAATCGTGCTGCGCATGTACGTCTTTTCAAACTCGGTCAACGCCGCGTAGTCAAGCCCGGTCTTTCTTGCGAGCTCGGCTGCTGCGTGGGGCGTCGCCCCGCGAACACGAGCATCCACATAGGCGGAAAGACGGAAGTAGTTGTCGATAGCGGTCGAGGTTTCAATAAGGCGATCTTGATCGAACACCTTTGCCATGGCTTTTCCAAGCGGACCACGCCGAGCTACACGAAATTCCTTCTGCATCAAGGCTTCGACCCCTCGCTGGGTCTCTGCATAGGTGAAGCCAGACTTCATTCCGTACAAATCGGTTTCCATGTCCAGCATGTCTACCGTTAGCGTTTCACCTGATTTGGTCGGAATAGGTTTCGCGTACCGCTTGTATTCTCCTTCTCTCCATTTACGGGCAATCAGCGCCATTTTCATTTCGTTGTTTGTAGCAACCGCCCGCAACGAACCAATTGGCCCCATTCCCTCGTACATCTGGTAGTAAGCGCCAATTCCCACACCGATGTAGTACGCTGGGTTTGGCAAGAAAATACCGGTCGTGACGCCCATTCTCGTATGACGAGCCGTCATCGGAAACAGCCTCATCATTTCATCGATTGTCTTGCCCAGCTGGCCCTCAGCCAACACCTTGCCCCACTGTTCCACGTCAACGCCGGTAGGACGTTCTTTCAAAGCCTGGCGTCCCTGCTTCCCGATTAAAAACGATCTGGCCGGGGCAGCTCCGCTTCTGGCGGTTCCGACTTCTGCCAACCGATCGAGCGCGTCATAGTACTCTCTTGCCGCGCCAGCCGGCATTAGGGATTCAGTCCCATCATGAAACGTGACCCTTTCCCAGGCTTCTGTAGAAAGCTTCACTCCGACGCGATCAAGGATTTCCATAGCCTCGGTATACGCAGCCATTTCGTGCATGTTGCCGGGAATACGAGGATCTTGCTTCCAGCCTTGGCGTTTGGCGTATTCAGCCCGCTGCGGAGACAGCATAGACTTGCCTTCCTCGGAAGCAGGAGCGTCTGGAGGACGGCTGGTCCATGTTACTCGAGTCTCACCAGTGGGCGTGCCATCCGGAGCCAGCACATCCACCGTTTTTTGGTACAAAAGCTCAGTAGCCTGGTAGTTCAGATGCATCTGAATGTAGAACTGGACCATGTCGATGTGGGCGTCACGACGAAAACCCGTGTATGCCTTTGTGACTGCATCGAATAGCGGCAAATCTTTGCCCAGTTCGGTCACATCAGTCATCAAACCGTATCGGGCCAAGTCCCTGGATGTGTCGCCCATGAGCTCATAGGCCCGCAAGCGCACAATCATGTTCAACAACGCCTGGTTGATTTGATAGCTTGTGAACTTGTCTACTACGTGCCCGGCTTCTCGACCTTTATCCAGCATCCTATCGAATATCTTTACGAAATCCCCTTGGTAAAACCACTTGTAGAAAGCGGCCTTTTCTTTAACCGTCATGTTTAGCAAAATGGCGGCGTCCCTCTCTCCCGCAGCAGCGATTGCAATCCAATTGCCTACTTCAGTGATTCTGTTGTGAGCAGATTCAAGCGCCATCTCAATGTGCCCAAACACATCCCCAAGAGAAACGAGGTCGTCATCGGTAAGTTCGCCTATCCAATCCAACCCAGACTTCCCACCAGCCTTGGCTTCCTCCAAAGACATTGCGTATCGGCGCAGAGGCTGAAGAATGTTCATGCGCTGGTTTTCTGTGTAGCGGCTTGACGCGGCTAGTACGCGCTCGAACATGTGGTGGTTGGAGATGATGTACTCGACCTTGCTCATTCCCTCTTCACCAGTAGCGAAGTGGTAACCAGGTCCCATCTGCTCTTTGCCGCTAAGGAAGTCACTACTCTTTTCTGTTGACTCACTGTAAAGGCGGGCCTTTTCGGCACCAGTCCACTCCCGCAAAAACTCGAGCAAGCCGGTGGTTTTGCTGGTCATCTTCGGATCGATGTGCTCCAGATTGATTGTTCCCATAATGTCATCGACCACAGACGGGTCGACCGGGGGCCTGAGGGTATTCTTCAGTTTTACAAAAACTTGTTGAAGGGTGAGCTCTTTTTCATTTTTCAGTGCGTCTCTTACGATCAGCAAAATTTCTCTTGGAGCTCCTTCCATCATGCGGATGTTTTTCTGAAGCACCTGCGAATAAACCGGACCAAGGTTGCCACCAGCAAACTCCTCCAGCTTGAACATCCGGCGCATATTTTTTACCAGCCTGTCCACCGACTCGCTTGAGTCCGACAAGTCCACAACGCCAGACTTCATCGCGTTCCAAAGCGCGTAGGCCATCGATGGATCGATTTCTTCCGAGTAGTGAGCCCTTTTTGCGCCGGCACCTGCCTCGATGTCGGACACCGCCTCTATGACTGATGCCCATTCGTCCTGAAACATCGTGCTGAGATCCGCGTCTGGAACCAGCAAGCGATCTGGAACGACATTGCCCATTGGGTGCCTGGCCAAGTCCTGTGCAAGAACCTTCATTCCAGCCTGTTGAGCTGGGTCCAATTCATGCCAGCCGACCTCAGCGCCCAAGTCCATTTTGTCATCTTGCCATCTGCGTCCAGCCGTCAGGGTTGGCCGTTCCGCTTCCGGTATAATGATGTCGCCTGCTTTGTTGCGAATAGCCCGCCACCCAGGAAACGGCGCACCGATGGCCGTATGAATTCGGTCGGCCATCCGTTTCTGTACGGCCTTTCGTCGCTTCTCTGGAACCATGGACCGGGGCGTAATCATGAAGATACGCTCAGGCCCAAGCAGCTTCTTCGACTGTTCTGCAGCAATATACCCGACAGCTGACACCAACAGTTCTGTGGGGTCAATATGGGTCTGTCCTTCCTGAATACCGAGCTCGGCGCGAACTACCCTTGGGTCTTTGTTGACAGCCCAAAACGCACGCTGCTTGGCCTTCCTTGGCTGCACTTCCGCAAGAAGCCTTTCCTGTGCCGTTTCTGCGAGAAAGGTCTTCGGGTGTTTTCGGGTAGCTTTTTGCGTCAGCTTGATGGCATCGCTTTCGTAGCGCAACTCCGGGCGAAGGAACCTATCAAAGAAGTTCCGCACTTCCGGCGGAAGAATCGAAACCTGACCACGAATCTTGGCCCAGTAGTCCTGAAGGGTCAGATACGCCTGGTCGAGATATCGCTTGAGACCGCCATGGGTCGATGTTGCTGACCTGATGTAGTATTCGAACGATCTCGCCGCCTGGCGCTCACCACGTTCCGTCAGAATGAACCTACCGGCATCATCCCTTGTGGTTTCAAAATGCCTGACAAACCCCTGGGTCCACTTTTCGCCCATGAACTTACTAAGCAGCAAAGCGTTGGCACGAACCAAGGTCTTGTAGTTTCCAAACTTCAACACATCGACAAGCGCACTGTAGCTATCGGGGTCAAAGCTGAAGTATCCACCCTCTTCACCTGGTGCGCCGTGAAACAGGATCTCAAACTGTGAGGAAGGTGTTGGCTCATCTGGGCCGCCCGCCTGGGGTCGCTTCGGGCCTCGAGGCCCACCAGCATCGCGCACAGTGAGCTCAAGCGCGGCTTGTATATCCGGTGGCAGCTTGTTGACCTGAATGCGCTGCAGGTTCCAAGCCGCCAACGCGTGCTCGTCAACGAAGTTTTGCGCCTGCGGGTTCTTCTTCTTTACCTCCGATCGTATCTGCCAGGACTTCTTGGCCCTGTTTAGCAGCGCATTGGTCTTTAGTGTGGCCAGTCGCGGCATCTCCAGCATCGTTTCGCCACCAGGCGCGACTGGGCTGGACTTGATGATGCCCCGAATTCTTTCTGCAAAGTAGGCGTCATACTCTTTCTTGGTCACCTTCTTGCCTTGCATCTCTTCTGCGCGAAGATGATCAACTGCCTGCAGCCTTGCCTCCGGATCCTCTCTGGTGTTCAGGAACTCTTGGTAGATCCTATACAGGCTCTCTTCGGTGCTAGCCCACCCACCGGACGAGACACCATCACGGTCAGTCTGCAACTCGAGCATTGCGGCTTGTAGTCGACTCAACAACTCATTGGCGCCGGCCTCCATCTCCTCGATTCCATCGAGCCGGCCTTCTCGGTGCCTGGTCATGATGTCGTCGGTCAGAGACTCCCACTGCTTCCGCAGGTCGTTGACCCGAACTGCCGCTTGCCCGCTGACAGGAATGTCCCAAATCTCTTCCGGACCCAAACCCTGCCTTGAAGCGGCGTAGGCGTGCTCATATTCCTCAAAGGAAAGATAGGCGTCCTGCATTGCACGCTTGGCGTCAGATAGGTCAATGAAGCCAGCGCCCTGAACAGCCTGTTCGAGCTCTTGCTGTGGCACCGTAGAGGGCTCTACATCCGAAACATCGCGGAGCCGTACCATCCGCTTCGAAGATGAGATCGAGAAAAGCAATCTGGATTCATTCGAACGACGCTCGTAGATCCTGCGAATGTTCTCTACTTCCACCTCTTCCTTCATCAGCCGGTCTACGAAGTCGGTGAAGTACTCCGCAACATCCTTGTCGATGTCGAGCGACTTGATGATGCCCTCGTCGTCATAGGTGCGCTTGAGGACGGAGGCTATCCTTGCAAACAGGTTCTTGAATATCGTTCTCACTTCTTGTGAGAAGGACCGTACCGTTGCTGTACGAATCGTAAGTTCTTCAAGATCAGCGCCAAGGATGTCTTCTGTGAGCCTGATGACATCAGTAAGAGCATTCGTTTCTTTTGCATCGATTCCAAGCAGGTCTCGAATGAGTTCCACAAACCGAGTGAATGCAGTCTTGTTGCCCTTAGTTCTTATGCCTTTGAGAATTTCTTGAAATCCCTTGTTAGTCAACCCAAAAGAAATCAACTCGTCTACGCTTGAGGTTGCATACTCAATTCTACTTTGATCCCAGCCGGGTACTTTTGTACGCGTCCATTCTTGGCGAACATATGCGCGTACACCCTCAAGCTCCAAATAAGCCTTACCAAGCGCTGTGTTTTCGACGTTTGGCATCCAACTCGCATCGATCAATCTACGTTGAGTTGCGCCGTGAAGAAGTTCATGAACTATAGTTTCAGACGAAATGCCGTGGTTTTTTATTGATTCAGACCGAAACCAAATCACTGCCTTGAATTTAGACGGGTCAACAGGCACTTGTTCGCCTGTTTTTTTGCTTGTTTTAGGTATGTCGTATACAACTTTCGACACCGCTTTGGTGCCCGATGTTTCATCTAAAATGTCAGGAGGAATCCTTTCCTCTCTTGCTAGGCCTGCCGGTTTTTTTCCACGATAAATACGAGCGCTTACCCCGTCTAAGTGCGGAGAGATAAGTTTCAGTATCGTTCGATAGGATGGGTTGTCTGCATTTTCCGACAACCAATCAGCGATAGCGCGTCCGTCTTCTAGGGACTCAATCTTTGCTTCGAGTTCTTGTGTGGATAGATCCCCAACGCCCGGCTCGAGATCTATCACCTCTACTTCGCCCTTTGCCGCATGAGCCACATCGCCAAACTCGTCAGCTTCGATAGCAGCCATGAGCTCATCGAACCCACGGTGGCCCAGTAGGTTCGAGGCCAGCATGTCAGCTGCCCACTCATTGAACACCGGCTCAATGCTCTTCTGCTTGACGACCGCAACATCATCACGCCTATGCCATCCCTCGAACCCGGCCTTCTTGTGGACGTCGAAAGCTCGGCGCATTGCCGACAGCTCATCGTCGGTAAGGATGTTCTTCATCAGCGTATGGGAGAGCTCGTGCAGAACGTGGAATACCAACACGTCCTTGTCATGAAATCCCATGAACTCATTTGTTATAGAACCCAGGATAGCTTCTATCCGGCCGTTTACCCGAAGTATGGAGCCCTCGGTCCCAAGGGAAACTAGGTTAGGCGGTATTTTTCCTTGCCTGGCATAGTCCTGCAGCATCTCCTGCATACCACTCCAGCCGTGCCGAATCTTGACGTCCGGGTCTTCAAACAGCCGCCTGGCGATTTCCACAAAGTACGGAGTGGCTGCATCCATAAAGGCTGTGTCGTAGTCCAAGCGAAAACCGGGATTGTTTACGAACGCCTTTTCGTCAGCCAATCGATACAGGGTTTCATCGATCATCGTTGCGAGTTCTGAAAACAACTCATCGCCAGATAGGCCCGCCATCTTCTTGGCCGTGGCGGCTTTCAGCTTAGTCGCTTTGCGCGTTTTGATGGTGGTGATTGCTTTGAGTTGCTGCACAAGCGCCGCATCGTCGAGCTGGCTGTCTGCCGCCCTTTCTAGATAGGTCTGGCCGAACACGCGCCTATCTTCAAGCACCTCTGGGTCTTCGATGCCTCTAAAGTCCACCCGCTCAAACCATTCGGATGGCAAGCGATCCATTACCTTGTGGAGAATCGCCGCGCCCTCAGTGCTCAGGTGCCCATCAAATGACATTTGGTCAATATGGGACATTGCCATTCTGCGCTGGAAATTAGCAGCACCGCTTTCTATCGGACCAGGTGCCGCCTTTCCGGTCAGGATTGGATACCGACCATAGAGCTCGGCCCAGCGCTGGACAGCTCCTGCCAACTCTTTTGCTGTGTACTGCTGAAGCCATTTCGGATCTTTGTCCGGAATGATGACGAGATCCTGAATGATCTTAATCAGACCAGCCTTCTTCATCTTCGACAGGTCTTTCGATAGAACGTCCATCGCACGCTCTCGAAGCGTCGGCCCAACCTCAACAGATCGAACTTTGTCCGGAACATCTTCTGGCTCGCGGGCCTTTTCAGAAACCCAGAACTTGTCTTTGGGTGTAGGCACTTCCTCTGCTTGTTTTCCGAAAAGAATGACCGGAACACGCTGGATGCCCAACTCTTTAGCGGCGTATGCCCTGTGCCTTCCGTCTTCTTTTCCGTCTGCGTAGATAGCCAAAGGGTCTAAGGTTCGACCAGATTGAATGTGGCTCTTTAGGTCGTCAATGTTTTCCCTTGCTATCGGATCGTCTGGGTCCAATGGTCTGACCCTTTTCAGGTACTCATCTGGCGACATGCTGACCATGTGCCCATCTCTGGCTTCATAGTCTGCATCCCCGTACCAGTCACCACGATCAGCCAGTGGGTACTTAGGCTCAGTGCTGGGTGCCTCGGGCTCCTCAACTCTGGGTGCTGGCACCTCTTCAACTGGGGGTGCCTCTATCTCCTCAACTCGAGGTGGTGGTGCCTCGGCCTTTACGCGCTCTTTGGCCCAGCGAGGATGCGGCTCTGCCAAAACAATGGTGTATCCGTCTTCCGTTTCTATCGATTTTGTAATCGTTGGAAGACCATACAAGTCATCAGCGAGGTGCGTGCGCGAACCAATCTCGCTTGCGCGACCAGGCATGATGGTGACCATCGCGCTGGGTGCTATTTGGTTGTTTTGTGCCCACCCCCTTGTTATTCGTTCACCAAAGTCATCAAGTATAATTTTGCGTTCTTGTGCGGTTACGGCTTTTTCCAACACATCCGCAAATACAACCTGGATGTCAGCTTCGGCTGCGGTCCGTGCAGAAGAACGAATGTCCAGCGTCAAATCCTGCAGCGTGACGTAGAGCGTTCCTCCTCGTAGGCTGAGAAAATCGTCATCAGCAACCCAAAGAAGGCCAACAGGTCTTCCCTCGCCAGGGCGTTCGGCTTCCAATCTTCTGACGTATCTGGCTTCCTTTGGATTGAGACCAAGCGCTTGCAAAATATCTTTTCGGCCTGGTTGCTGCGCGATCTCCACGCCAAGCGCCTGCATGTCGGGAGGGAAATCCAAACCCTCGCCTGTAGGTAGATGCCACCCAAACGACTCGCCCTCCCAACTCACGTAACTAAGTTTCCGAGGCACCGACGGAACCAACGGCGCATCGAAATCAGGAGCCAGCACAGATGGTCGCTTAGTGGCCTTCCAAGTGCCGGTTTTGGAGTCCCACTTGTAGTTACCGGTCATCTCTTCAAGGGGCTTCGATAGCTCTTCAGCAATCTCTTTTGACGATGGTAGTGGTTCCGGAGCCTCAACCTCCACAGGCTCTGGAGCCACGCCAGGTCCACCACCAACATCATCAGGCGTCTCAGGCGGCTCGGGCGGCTTTCCTCTGCGTCGAATCTCAACTGCTCGAAACCAGTCCACGGGTGTTTTGATGGAAGGAACGTCCGCGTCATAGGACATGCGCCAGGCGTTTTGCTCCATCAGGCCGAGCATCCAGGCCCCGTGGAGTTGTTCAATATCGCCAGCTTCCACCAAGGCCTGAATGCCCTCTTTCACCCGGATGTACTCTGGGGTGGTGCGCAATTGCTGTGTCCCCGGATCACCCTCAGACATAAGGCGCTCAAGCCCTGCCAGGTGTAGCCTTCCATTTTTTCGGGATCCGCTTACCACATGCTCGATGACGTCTCGCATTGGGTCATCAACGCCAGCGACTTTCAAAGTATCGTGAAGCGCGCTTCCGGGGTCGACTTTACCATTATTGTGCCACTTGCTTGGAATGATATCCAGAACGTCTACGTCACCCCTAAGAATCGCATTTTTGAGGGATGTTTCCATCATAAAGCGCATGACGGTCCAAACGTCCGCATCCATTTTTTTGTCTACGATATCCAGCGCTTCCGCATAGGTTCCACCAGTCTCCGACATGTGGTCCCGAACCTGTTGGGCCACCTTGCGTTCGGTCCTACCGAGAGCTCCTTCACCAGTTCTAGCTATTGCTTCCTCAACATCTGCAAGGACTTTCCCACCGGGAATGAGATCCTCGAGATTATTGATGGCTATCTGGACTGGCAAAGCGTCGGCAGACAGTGTCTTTGTGAACACCCACGAGTTCGCAGCAGCCAGCATAAACCGAGACCTTTCCGACAATTTCATGCCCGCACCAGTCAGGTCTTTGTTTGTCCGGTACGCACGAATCCCTCCCCCGGTCGGAACGCCGACAGAGGCTATGAATGGACGTTCCCAGTAAACCGTCCAATCCGCCAACAAGCCCAACGCACCCAGCACGTCATACTGCATCGACCCGCGCTCATGACCACGAGCCAAAGCGTCGTCAGTCATGTGCCTAGCAAATCCCATCTCACCGGTTTGGATGTTCGCCAGAATACGACTCAGATAGGTTGAGTCGGGGCTACGAATCATCGTCGTACCAGAGCGCTGGAAGTCTCGGCCAGCTGGCGTGATGTACGGAATCGGCGCCTCTGCATAGAACTCAGTGGCCGCACCAATGACGCGCATGATTCGACCAACAGATCCTTCTACAACCTGCGGCACCCCATCCACTTCCTTTGTGCGAAGCATCAGGCGCCCCATCGCCTGCTCCATGCCACGGCTTCCAGCAGCTCCTCCGCCAGTGGTCTCGATGGCCCCAATCGATACGCCGGCAGCAATCAATACCGCGTCTGCCCAGGACTCTTCCGCCGGAATGGAGCCAGCATAAACACTCTCAGGAAGCTGGCCAATAGCAACCGACTCAAGAGCGTTCAGAAGAGTCGTATCAGAGATGCTGTTACCACCTTCTCTGTTGATTTCATCAACGATTCTCGCAAGACCAGGCCTTGATTTGTCTTTGGCGGCCTGAGGATTGAGTCTTGCCCACCTCTTCATTGCCGTCGTGGACAGGTTTCCGAGGCGCATTTCTGGGGGAAGATCCAACCAGGCATTGTTGGAGACCATGCCACGGAATGTGGGACCAAGATTTGTCCGAATCTCCTTGTCCGACATCCCGTTCTCTTTGGCGGTCTGCAGTTCCCGAACAATCTGTTCGAACGATTCTGTTGGGCGAGACCGGGCGATCTCAGTTCTAAACCGTTCAGCATCGTCTCCACTTAGAAATATTGGAATCAGGCTTTGGGTACCGAACCCGAGCTTGACTTGAATTCTTGAGGATAGATTGACCATTCCCGCAGGCAATGCGAAATACCAGCCATCGTCTTTCGCGGCCTTGCCAAACGCTGGAACCGGCTTCCAGAAGTCCCCGCCACCTCGATCCATTTCCTCGTAGACATGACCGCCAGCCCACCCAATAACGCCACCGATGATGGCACCAGCAACAATACCAACCGGACCACCAGTGGCACCAACTGTTCCACCCTCTGCTGCGGTTACGGCTGCGGGTATAAGTTTGGGAAGAACCCTACTCCCCACGGCCCGTGCCGCCTGCTTCATAGTGGTTGTGCCACCAGGTAGTCTCGAAGAAATAGCCTTCACGGCACCGCTACCGGAAAGAATCCCCGCACCACTACCAGACAGAGTGGATACAGCTGTGGCCCACCCATCGTACTCGGGGGCGTCAGGCAAATAGAGTTTGAGCTGTTCTGCTTCCTCAAGGCTCATTTTGGCGTTCGGTGCCCATACAGCACTCATGGCGGCGCCGATGCCCTCGTCTTCCAGCATCTCTCGATACTTTCTCTCTACTTCACGCCTACCCGCCCAGCGCTGCTCCGGAACACGAACGGCTGCTTCCGTTCTTGGAAGGTCAACGACTCGGGGACCGAAGGCTCGACCCCAAGCCTGCATGAGGCCGCGAGTCATCAGGATTTCTTCTGGCCAGGCAGCGATTGGGGCTTCGCCAATGAGCTTCTCTACTTCCTCATCGCTTGCGCCACTATCGATCGCTTCAATGATCTTGCGAACGCTTGTGGTGTCGACTTCTCTTAGATTGGGTCCGCCAGCCGGCCTATCGTCTGGGTCGTCGGCCAGAAGTTCTCGAACCCGTTCTACGCTCGGCGGGTTTGACAATGTTGGAGCATGACCCCATGGATAGTAATCCATCATGTGGTCAACCATGTCCATTCTGCGACGAGCTTCTTCCGCTGTAACGCCTGGCGTGCTTTCAATGTCTGCAAGGGTCGCTTCTCTTAGAGCTATCCTTACTTCGGAACGCTCACGCCGTGTCGGCTCGTTTGGAATGCGAGCGATGCGTGGATCTATCGGTCCCTCTTCCGGCTCTTTCTTTGGTTCTTTCTTGTCGAGTTGCGGTCTTGGGCCGAGACGTTCACGTTCATACTCAGACGCTATGTCAATAGCGTCCATTACCTCTTCTTTCGTAACCGTACCAGGTCCTTCCGTGAGAAATTTTTCGAGAATCTGGTCGTCAGTTAGCTGGGGCACAGTGTTTCCTATTCAGTTCCGGCATCTGCAGATTTCATAGATGATGGCCCAAGAGGAAATTCTTCTTCTCTCTTCAGATCTCCAGCAGAGACTCTCCTACGAATCTCTTCCATGGGCACACCCTCTCCCATCCACTCAGCTACCTGCTCATGGCGGCCTTTCTGAGCTTCCAACTTCCCCTCGTAAGAAGTAACGGGAAGATCTGGAAGAGGCGCTCTTACGTCTGGTACGTCTACCACTGGTGGTGGATTTATCACGTCCGCCCACTCCTGATAGAGCCAATGGCCAGGAGCGGGCTCTATCGGGAATCCAGCCGCGTCACGTTCCAGAGCGGAACTGTTTTCAGTGAGCCACAAGCGTTCTCGTTTTCGCTGTGCTCCTCTCTTCAATGCTTTGCCCATAGGATCCCTGGAGGGACCGAGTGGACCGCCCATGAATCCACCTTCTTCTCCCCGAAGGTCCGACCAGTATTGAGGGTCTTTGACTTGGCCAGCCGTCTTGACAGGCGTTGGCGCGGGACTGTCGCCAAACTTCGCCTCTGGCTTCAATAGTTTTTCAGATTCACCCCAGACACGATTAGCCTGTTGTGGGCTCCACGTATTTGGTCGCGGCGTCTGTGGCGGTGGCGCCTTCTTCTCCGCAGCGGGCCTAATCCTCACAGTAGGAGCTGCGGGTGCGGGTTCCAATCGCATCGCCGATCTCAAAGCGGCATCATCTGAAGGGGGTGGCGCCTCAGTAGGTTCAGGCGCTGGCCTGCTTGGGCTCAAGCCTTTTCGTGTGTATCCCATCAGCGTTGTCCTATTCTGACAGTTGCGACCATGTCTTGGTACATCTTCCGCTTCCTCGGGCCGGCACCTGCCCACCCCCCGGCACGCTGAACCTCACGAATATCGACAATCTCACCTGTTTGTGGATTCTGCCTTATTACGTACTGTAGGGCCTCGAGTTCTTTAGGGTACCACCTGGTAGAATACACCAAGCCGGAATCTTGCGTGTCACGCCTATGAACCTCTTGGTATTCACCGCCGTACCGATCCCTGCCCTCGTTCGCTACATTCTTGCCCGCCGGGGAAAGTATAGGAGGCTGAATGGGATCCATTCCTCGCGGCCACGACTGAATTATTCGGGACGAGGGTGCCGACTCTGGTGGTGAGGTGGGGATAGTTGCCCGGTATTCAAGAATATCTTTTCCTCTTTTTTTCCTTCCAGTCGGCGCTGGCGTGCCTGGTGGGGGTGTATCCAAGAATTGGAACTCATCCCCGAAACGCCCAGGCCATGTCGGATCGTTGGGTCCAGGCAGTCCGCCACCACCCTTGCGGAGTATTTCCTGACGACGTTGCTCTTCTGCTTGAGCTCTGCCCTTTTTATCTTCTTTGACATCTCCGGGCGTCGTCCCGGCAATTTCGTATGCGGTTGGGCCTGATTTTGATCGAGAAGGGGTCGGGTCTTTGATTAGTTCAGGGGGCGAATCGTCGGGTTTGATCGGATCGAATGTGGCTGGCGGTGGTCTATGATCTTCAGGAGCCGCACTAGGCTCTTTGGGTTCAAGTTTAATGTCTGGCGCCTCGCGAGGAGTACCAGATAGTTTGGGGGCATAGGGGTCGGTTGCAACTTCCGCAGGCGTTCCCGCAGGCGGCTCGAGGGCTTCCGTAGGCGGCGGCTCTTCATCCATCTCCACCAGTTCTTGGCGCGGAGCCGATGGGTATCCTCTGTATGGGCCAAGGCCTCCAACGATATTGTTCAGACTTGCCTCCATGTACCGACGATCCCCAAAGTCTTCCATGCGGCCGATTTCTTCAGAAATGGCCGTACCAGCCTCACCCCTAAGTTCTTCCGGAAGCGCATTAAGGCTATGCTTGATGCCAGCAAGTTGTTGCCCATATGCATCGTAGTCTTCATCTTGCCCAGACTCGAGAGCTCCCCGAATGGCCTCCTTGTAGGTATTGCTAAGAGATGAGACGCGATGAAGCTCTGGGTTGTCTTGAATGTTGGTGCTAACGGCACCCTGGACATCGTTAATGCCGGCAGCGATCCACTCATACATCGCGGTGACATCGCCTCCTTTCATGGCATTCTGGGCCTCACGCATGTACCCAGCCAAGCCCGACTGCTCATCAGCAATGGTAATTCTTTCCCCGCCTTCCAGGTTTAGAAAACCAACGGCCTCCACCTGACCTCGAATCAGTGGATTGCTGATTGTGTCGTTCAACCCCCAAGCACGCTCAAGGGCCTGGCGTTTCTGGTCTTCGTCACCCTCAAGAAGTCCTTGAATCGCTGCGGTTTCGGTCTGGATGTAGTCTACGATATTTCCAGCTGGCCCAACGCCCTGAAACACTTCAGGCATCTCAATCTCTTCACCGCGAGATGTCCTGATTCTTTGCTCAATGCTGCGAACCAATGGGCTGGCCGGCACGCCCTTGCCCTCGTACCGTGCCCGAGCTGCCTCGAACTGACCTTCAGCTCGATCCGGATCGATCTCCTGCAGCCTAGCCACACGGTCGATCATGGCCTCACCCTCCCAGGCCTTTCTGCGAATAGGCGCCAGCGGGTCAAAGCCCTCTTTGAGCATGCGCTCGTATTCTTCCCTTGAGCGGCCCTCGAGCCTCTTGAGGCCCTTCATCTCAGCCTCTACATCGGCAATGGCATCGTTGATAGAAGCCAAAGCGTTTTGGCCTATTGGTGCCCCAGCCACCGTCGGAGCCATCAGCGACGGGTCGCCTACACCATACCTCTGATAATGTTTGTAAGCTTGTTGCTGGAGCCAGGTATCGCTCTCAACACCGTACCGCTCCATGTATTCTCGCGCAAAGTTGACTGGTTTCCTTTCTCCATTTTCGTCCAGAACCCACGCCCGCTGGTTCGGGCGAACAGCTTGCATGACAGCGATTTGCATCTTTTCATCTTTGTGAAGAGCAGAGATTGCCTCAAGCAGCAACGTATCGAATTTCTCAAGGTCTACAGAACCGCCACCCAACACACCGCGCTCCCTTTCCAGCGCGGCGTTGAAGGCCTCAATAATTAGTTTTCCGCGATCCGATGAGTCCTTGGCTTTTTCGAATTTTTCATACAATAACTGCCTTGTGTCAGGGCTGATGGCGCGTGCAGCCCTGGATTCGGCTTCGCGTTTTTTCTCAGCGGTGTAGCCTCGCTGGCCTACCTCGATCCTTTTTCCCGTGAGGGTTGCCCGGCTCTTGAAAACATCCACTCGATTCTTGTTGAAGTTATCGATGGCTTGAAGTCGTTGCTCCTCAGTCCCGGCGAGAATGTTAGCGCGAGATTCCTCAAGCAGTCTCCGCTCCTCAAACAAGGCTTGCCTTTCTTTCCTCAAGCCGGCAGGATCCAGCTGCTTCAGTAGCGCGTTGTAGTTAGCCTCGTTCGTTTTAGATCTGATATTCCAAAAATGCTCGAGCATTGCCTTGCCAACTGGCTTTCCAGGCTTAAACGAGGCGTCATAGTAGGATGCTGTTCTTGACATGTGGTGTCCTACGGGTTGTCAGAGAGGATGTGCCACGCGGACCCATCACAAACAATCATAATCGAATCATACTGAGAAGACAGAACCTTTGTCGTAGCGCCATCTATGGTTTCCGAGGCATTTCCATCGATGGTTACGTTGTTAGACGCGTTGGTTCTCTTGAAGATTAGAACCCGGTTTGCAGATGAAGCTACAGCCGGCAAAATGACGCTGTATATGCCGCTGCCTCCGCAGACATACACAACGTAGGGATCGGTTGCATTGATGACTGTAGCGCCTGTAATGGCCCTTATCTGAAGGCCTATCTGGGCAAAGGTCCAAGGAGAACGGAAGTCTACCTGGTTCGGGCCGATGTTGGTCATGAGGCCAACCGCCAGGTCTACTTTGGCAAGCCGAAGGTCATCACGAACGGGGGGTACATCTTTCCTTCTGGATCGACGAGACTGTGCGACCTGATCGGAATCTATGTCCGGGGCCGCATCAACGCCTACTGATCTTCCTCCCTTCCATGCCACTGCTACTCACCCTATTGTTGTGCTTGCATGTTTTGCCACTGGTCGAATGCTGGCTTCAATTTGTTGTTCGCTTCCATGTTGTCCTGACGAATAGGAATCATGTCCTGCTGCCCCTTGGCATAAGCGATGTATCGCTTGCTCCCATTATCCCAGTAGTAGTTGTAGGTTTCGTCTCCCTCCAACTCAAATGGACCATAAACCGAGTCGCCATTTCTCGGCAGTTGCCACGGCTGGCCAGCAGGCACTGTAGCGGTCTGTTCGGATTGGGCCTCTTCCCCAGGAGATCGCTCTGCAGGACGTACAGCTGAACGGGCGCGGGCCTCACCTTCTGATGCAAGATCTTCGTATTTAGTGGAAATGTCCGCCAGGTACTTCTTCCGCTCTGCAGGGCTTTTCTCAAGAGCTAGGTACAGCATTCCAGCGATGTCGTCTTGAGAAACCCCAAGGTCTTGTAGCTTCTCTACACTTGACGCCACGTCAGGAGCCTCCCTAAACGCAGCCCTCTTCGCGTACAACTCTCCAATAGAGCCAACGGTTTCCGCCAAAGGAGTGCCGATAAGATTTCTGAAGTACTGAGTTTGAAACTGGGCAAGCGAATCCAAATCCTTTTGCCTCTGCTGTTCCTGCTGATTTTCCAACGTGATGTCTGTGATCGTCTTGGTAACGCCGACCTTAGTGGCCCCTTCCTGAAGCTCCTTGCGCATAGCATCCCTGGAGCGCTGAAGATCTCTTGCGGACACCTGCCCTCCCTTGGATGCCTCGAGGGCTTGTTGCCGAAGCCTTCCCTCTCTAGCCCGAGCCCCAACGCCAGCCTCTTGCTCCGCGAACGCCTGCTCCTGCGCCTCGCTAAGACCTTGAGGATCCATTGCTTCCAGCTCTCCACGCCTCTGCCTAGCTAGTTTGCCCTGCCCGAGAGCAAACTCAGCTATGTATGGAAGATGTTGAAGTGCTGAGAATCCGACACTGCTTGCCGTGAACTTTCCAACCTCGCCCTCTGTGCCCTCTGCAATACGTATGGCCTCTTGCAACTCGTCGGAAAGGCCGGATCGAACCTCTGCAGTATCCATGTCAGCTTTTTCCAAATTGGACATAAGAAGCTGAATATCATCTGAGCTCAGGTCTTCGCCGGCCTCCTGCATTTTTTCAGGAATACCAGGGCCTGAAGGGGGTGCTTGGGCCTCCTCGTTGACGTCCTCTTCACCAAGAAAAAAATCGAGTTCCTCTTGCTGTTCCTCATCTTTAAGCAAATCTGTTGCGACTGTTGCCATGGTGGTGTCCTAAGCGGTGAAGTTTTGGCGATACCAACGATCATAAGCGGTCCCACCACCTACGTCGGTAGATTGAATGAGGGTCGCGTCATCTGAAATGAATGGCCTGGCGGGTGCCCCTCTTGGGCCTTTCGCTGCTGCAGCCTGGGCTTCTCGTTCGAATTCTTGAGCTCTATGAATGGCCTCGTTTTCGGCTTTCTTTGCAACCTTTGCTGCCCGACCGGTTTCGATCGCTGCTTTCTCTTCGCGGCGAGCCATAGCACCGCCGCCAATGGCTCCAATCACGCCACCAATGATGGCGCCTTTGACGCCAGCGACAGACCCAGCGGTCGCGCCAGCAATGGCGCCTTCAAACGCGCCACCAGCGGTTTCGCCCCTGAGCTCCTTGCGCTCCGATTTGGTCATATCTCTTCGTTTCATCAATCATCCGACCTATTGGACCATACTAACATTTAGAAACTATCGTCTTCCAGTGAACGACTAACCATGTGACCACTACCACCGGGATTGGGAACTTTCTCCTTCAGACCATACTTTGTGGGAACTTTGGGTTTTCCGATGTTGGCTTCAATGGTGGCCTTGTCATCCATGTTCTTCTTTTCGTGGGCATCGATTACGATGTTTCTTCCTCCAACGAAAACAAACTTGATGGCGTCTACTTTGTTGTCGTAATTAGGACTGCCAATAGCGTTGTGGAACTCACGTTCGGACATATAAATCCTTACGCCGATATTATGAACGCCAGCAGATAGCTCCAGCTGCTTCACAACGCTGAATTGCTTTCTCGTTATGTGCGAGTTCAGACCGCATGATGTTCGAAGATAACGAGTAGTAGAGGTGTAGCCTGTTTCGTTTACCGCCAGACGAAACCTAGCGGCCTCATTTTCCTCAAACGCCTGCTCTACTCCATTCAACCCGCCGTACTCAAAAGCAAACCAGGTGGCTGTAATGTCTACAATACAGTCCCTCATTATCTTTATGGTGGCCGTCAGCCCTGGAATGTACTGCCAACTCTTAGCGCTGTGGGCGGCTGAAAAGTGAGCGCCCTCATTGATGAGGTCATTGAGTGTTCGTCGATAACTAACTTGAGAACTGACAAGCTCGGTTCTCGGTGCAGGAGCTCCAAAGAACTCTGGTGCCCAGATGTGGCTCGTTTCAACCCACGGGTCTGTGTTGACGTTATTGCCAGGCCCCTGCATGTCGAACGCATCATCGATGCCGTAGTTTACGAAGTTCTCCAACTCATCTATTTTGTCGTGAAGATCAGAAGCAGATGTATCGGTATTGGCCGTTACTTGTGATGTACTGGTTGGCATCTCTATCTTCTGTATGTTGTGGAGTTCAGGTTCAGAAACCCTATATAGACAGGGCTTGCATCAATAATGGTTGAATTTACATTCAGCGTTCGGTATGCAATCCGAAAACGGAGCCTGGAAATATCGACCTTTGCTACCTCACTCATGTCTACCAAATGAACGATTGTGCAATTTTGCTCAGTTCTGGTGTTTCCCTTGGGGGAGTTTTGGGTATTGAACCCGTATTGCTCGGCAGCGACCCATCCATTGACGTCCCTGGTGTACATCTCCGACATTGCAAATTCTCGTTTGGTCCCGAAAAGCTCATACCAGTTTCCAAGACCGTCTCCGTATTCCAGGCGAAAACCGATTAGAGAATTGCTGTAGCCATCAGATTTTTCGCCATTCCCTACGCTGTAGAACTGCAAAGATGCCCGAACAACAAGCCTATCGCCATCGATAGGATTCCAGTATGGTTTGATGATCGCGTCGCCGGCACCCATGCTGACTTGAGAAAAGAGCGCGGTAACGGGATGAGATATCCATCCAGATGTACTTCCCGCAGTAAAAGGCGGTGGCGGCTTTCGAATGACTGGACCGAATACTCGCTGGTCCAACCCCTGCACCCTGACATTGTCACCGTTGATTTGTTTGGAAGCGTCATTCCAAGACGTAATGGTTTCGTTGACATCCTCAATATTGAGAGAGTCACCCTCAGTGATGTCTTTGATTGTGACTTTCGCCATTACCGCTTCCTGATGTTGACGAGGAGTTCTCTGTCGTAAATAGTCAGGCCCCGATCGTATTGTACCTTGTCGCTATCCGTGACCTTGTGACCAATAGAATAAAAATCGGTGAACGGCGCCATCGCGTTGGCAACGGCCACCTGCATTTCTACCCGTATAGTTACTGACCCGGCGGGTAGTGGTATGGCTGCAGTTAAGTGAACAGCACTCTGCTTCATTGTATTTGAAGACCAACCACTTTCCGCCACTACAGTACTGTTAGCTACCAGCCTGAACCGAACGCATGTATGTACGTGGTGCCAATTGCGATGAATCCTGTCGCCATAGTAGTTCCAGTCGGTACCCGCAATTCCAGCAGTGGAATCGTAGTCAGACCATTTCCAATAGCAACCAAAATCAATGATATACAACGCATCATTGGCCACATCGACATCGATCGTTGCCAACTCTTCCGTCTCGTCTACGCTCTTTGCGGTCCATCCAGAAGAGTTGTGGCTATACGACCAAGCGCCATCAGGCGTTGCCTTACGCCAATTAATTGACCGAAAAAAACTATTGAATGCTGACGGTTTTACCCGGTCCATATCAATAGACAACTCTCGGAAATTGTCACTATCTAAATAGCCGTTGAGCTCATTGACGATCTCACTGACATTGTCTAGCCAGTCTTCCGGCCTGGTAACGTCTCCGTCTTCGAACCACTCTTGCTTATATCGCCAGGCCATCGCTATCTACGCTCCGGTGCCAAAGCCTCGTTGAGCGACTTGATCTTCCTTTGCTCCCCGACCTTGGCTTCAATGTCATATCCGATGACATGCATGCGCCGCCCAGCACATTGAACGGAAAACTGGAATTCTTTCACTGGACCCTGACTGTCAGCAGCAACGTCAAACCGGATGACTGTCGGTCTGTGTTTAGACCACTTGGCAGAAGTTGTAACGGAGCTTGATCCCCATACAGCTGTACCCCATACATCGAATCGATCATTGGGGTCTTGCTGATCTGCTGTCTGTCTGACAGCTCGAAGTTCGTCCAAGGTTCGGTTTACGCGATAGTTCAGCGTCATGTCGTTGTTACCCATGCCGATGGCGTACACCATGACATGAGCTGGCTGAACGGCGCTAAACACACTCCCAAAGGCAATTGGTGTTGTCTCGTACCTGGTTGACAATGAGGTTCCGCCCTTGGTCTCCGTGCCCCGCGTATACACCATGATCCCGTATGGCGCTGTTTTCACAGGCAAGAACGAAACATTCTTGGACCCAAGCAACGAATCGGCTTCTGAATGATCGGAGCCGAAGAACAAATAGCCTCTATGGTCCTCAGAGCAGACCATTCGATTGATTGGAAAGTTGTTTCGAATCGACCAGGCACCAACTTCGTAGTGAAAAATCAGAACCAGATCGTTCTTGTTACTTCCTCGAGTTGGGACCGCTAGCCAGTATTCCTTGTCTTTATTGTAAACGGCTGCAGTGGCCTTCATGATCGAAGACATGTTTAGCCTATTGATTTGATCTGGAATCGGCGTGCTCAAATGCACGATGTTTGTAGGGGTTCCAGTATTCTCAAGAGCTCCCTGTAAAAGCATGACCCCACGCTCAGACAGGAAAGCGGTGCCCATGCCTGGTATTTCCGCAATAGAGTTCGGGGCCACACACCCGACGTCCTGAGTAAGCGTTTCTGTATAAAACCCGTTGAGAGGGTCTCCTTTGATGAAGTAGATTCCGCGCCGTTTGAACACAACCAATGCGTTCTTGGTTGCCTTCATTCCGGTAATCGAGCCACCAACCGCATCGCCAATATTGAACGTGTTGTCTACGGGAAACACTTCCGGCATCAACGGAGCCGAAAAACGAAGAAGGTTGTCGTTAGAACCCGCCGCGAACATGGTGTTTTTGAACACAGCGATGTAGGCCGAATCGCTTGGGAATGGGCCGAAATCGTTTTCGTCGAGCAAACTACCCAGCTGGGTGTCTGGAATTCCATCAAGAAAACCGGTGGTTGCGTTGTCTTGAATCTCTTGCAGAAAATAGAACTTCTTGCCCCGGCTAAGACTTACCAAGTTGCCATCGCTGTCCATTTGCTGCCGCGATCTATAGATTCTCCTAGCGACGACTTCTGGACCGCCAGTAGGAATCTGAAGCCAGATCAGGCTGCGACCGCTTTTGTGGCATCCCGATTTTTCCCTCTCGAAAGCGCCGTCATCGGCAGACTGCTCTCCGATGCCGTTTCGAATCTGAATTCCCTCTGTTGCAAGTGATGGCGGAGATTCTTGTCCGCGTTCATTTACAAATGTGATTCTGTATTGGTAAAGATCTCTTCTTAGATATTGCGGATCAATCTTGTGGTTAGGTTCGTAATTGCTGGGCTTTTCAGGGATCTGCTTATAGCCAAGACCGAAGCCAGGAATCTCGTTGAAAAATACACCCGTACTCCTCATTTCAGAACCAGACACCACCCAGTCGACGATGCTTGAGTTCTGATTGTGCGCCTCGTGATCCTCTGGCCACCCACAGGATGTGGCCGCAAAATGGTAGTTCGACGACCCTGATGGTTGAGCTGGTGCGTTGCTGAAGCCGGCTCTTTCTACCTTTTCTCCATCAAACACGAGCGGCTCGTTCAATCCATTGACCATGTATAAACGGCCACCCCACACCTGGTACTGAGTGCCTGGACCCACCGGATCGTGCTGCCGCTTGTTGATCCCAAACACGCCAGAACTAGTGCCATCGGATGTGAGGTTGATTTGTTTTAGGGCTCGCCACGGATCATCGTAGGGGGCGCGTGACCCATCAAGCACACGCAAGTAGCCGGCCTCGGTTTCATACACCAGCCACTGCCTGGCTCCGTTGTGCTGGGCAAACCAATGAATACTAGTGATGGATTTGCGCTCGGCCTTTACAGAAAACGGGTTTCCAGAGCTCGATGTGGCGCCGGTTTTCCCGGTCCCTTCCGTCGTAATCTTTGTTGCTATTTCGCGGTAGCCGCCTGAGTCCTTCCATCCATCCTTTCCGTCCCACGTCATGTCGCGGATCAACCCCGCCTCGTTGGGTTCTGGAACCCAGCGCTCGTTCATTCCACGAAGTTGTAGAACCTGAAAGGTTTGGGTTTTCATTCTTAGGCCTTAGAGGGAGTGCCCCATCGTTCACTTTGGAAAAGTTTGTCGTCAAATCCTCGACGGATAAACTGCCTCGCCTGGCGAGCCAGCCACTTGTCTTTCATCGATCTCAGCATTTCACGAGCTCGGCGCTCATAGAGTTGGGACTGGGTAACCATCCCGTGCTTCAGGCAGATGTCCTCGAGCGACTTGTAGACCAACAAATGGTGATATTGAACCGGCCATTCCGGCACATCAAAATCAGCCTGCAATCTTCGGACGGATGCTGCGTATCGAATCTCTACATTCAAATCACTAACAGCTGTGTACCAGGCCCGGATGTATTGAACCGGATGGTGGGATGCGAGCACTGCGTAGTCGTCGTGATTCCAGACATCCAGCTTGCCTGTTTCGCCACTGTTCCCGATGAGAATCTCGTCGTCGATGAAGCCCTTGAGGGTGGAGTTCACAGACGCAATACGGATCCATCTGCCAGAGTTTGTTTTATCCCTACGGTAGATATTCTTGTATTTCCCAGAGGGCTGTAGCGCCCCGCTACCCCCGCCAGCATCAACATCCCACCACTGGGTGTCTTCCAGATTATCAATAGTAATCTGTGGGTTCCCGGTTGAGTTGGTTGTCGCGGTCGCAACGAGCGACGGGGGGCTTTCAATTCCCTCATAGTCGAAGGTATAGCAGTACTCGTACTCATTGCTGTTTTTCAATGGTGTCACCGGAGTGGCTCCGGCCGTGCCAACCACGAGATTTGGGGCCTCGATAGGAGCTCTGGCCATTAGGTGATCATCTTCGATGAACAAGATCGGATCGCCGGTAGTGTCCCGATCAAGGTAGTGCTCTTCTTCCTTTCGTCGGTCGATGAACATCAGGCGCCCACGATCGTCAGAACGGCTCATGATTCCAAGAATCTCAGAGCATTGAGATGGCAGCGGGTATCGCCGGAACTCTACGCTCCAGTTGGTAGAACCTGAAACCGTATCGGCTGGAGATGTCAGATACATTGACGTCGCCGTCAGCACTTTCCCTACGGTGTACTCCGTTGTTCCAATAAGAAATGTTTGACCTTCCCAGCTCGCATCAAAGGCTGTTCCGGACCCGACTATTCGACGACTATTCGTGGCAGCAATGGTGATGCTTCCATTTGTTCCAGTGTCGACCTTGGCCTTGAGGAACATGTCTGTCGCTTTCTGAAGGAACAGCCATGGGTACTGGGCGCTAATGCGGATGTAGTGCCGATTCAGAACGCGTGAAACCTGAGCCCGGTAGGCCGCGAGATCAGGGTTGTAGTCGAGTGCGCTGTTGACTTCTTGCCTGAGCTCTTTGAAATTCACAGTGCCCTCCTAAAAGAAAACCGGCGACCAGGGTGATTGTACCCCAGCCGCCGGATGATTCCGGAGAGGATGAGAGTCTCCGGGGTGGTGTCAAAGTCTGTCGGCCTAAAAGAAGCCTTGGTCGATGATCATGACGTCGGCGTAGTTGGTCACCGCAGTGTCGGCCTCAAGGCCAACAGCGACAACTGGACCGAAACTGGCTGCGGCGTCCATGTCTGCCATTCCAACCGTTCCACTGCTAAGTGGACCAGTGAGAGGAAGACCCTCATCGACTGATGCATTGACGTAGGCGTTCTCGTACTTGCCAGCGGTCTGAACAACTACTTGCCCGCCAGCAGCGACGGTTTCAGTCGCAATGCCAAATGTGAGCGCATTGGCTGTGGCTCCACCGCCAGCACCAAGCTCTGCGTTCTGACAAGACGCGCCTAGGCCATTGGTAGTGTCGCCGCTAATAGAAACGAAAAAACCAGCGGTGCATGCGGCAGACGCATACAACGTGACGAATTTCTTTGGAAAATGGTTGTTTTCGCCGCCAGGGCCACCATCAATTTTATGAACTGCCATGTTTCAATCCTCCACTCTTTAGATTGGTTTGGCTTGTTGATAGAGAAGGGGGCGGAATGCCCCCAACCCAAATGTTGACCTAGAAGGTTTCGAGGTCGAATGCGACTCCGCTGGAACCAAGGTGCTTGGCAATCAGCTGACCACGCACGCGCAACTTGGCGGCGCGAACATCGTACTCACCAGACACGGTCTCGAAATCGGACAGGTCAAAGTAGCCAGCCGGATCCCACAGACAGTGAATGTCGTCCAGGTTCAGGAAGTAGAAGCTGTAAGGGTCGCCTGCGGTGACGGTTCCGGCCGTGGGCATGTTGTACTCGACGTCAATCTGCACGCCGTCCCACAACTGAATCATCCGGCCACCGTCGATTGCGCTTTGGTCGACGTAGCGCTCCTGAGCCGACAACGAACGCTTGAGGTTCTTGAATCCAGCGCGGGAAGCAAGAATCACGTTGGGAGGTCCGGAGGGGCTGACCGCGTTGATCTCGACCATAAGGTCGTAGAGTCCCGCCAGGCCGTTGGCGTTGAAAGAACCAGCACCGTCATAGATCTGGTTTACCCAACCGGTTCCGGTGGTGATCTTGGCGATGGTACCGACGGTGTTCGCCTGGGTTGCCAAAGTGGCTTCCTCAAGGAAACCTGTGGTTGCACCGAAGTTGTTGTCGGCACCGTTCAGGCTGTTCCAATCGTCCCAACCGACAACAGAGCCAGCAACAATCTGCTGAACGAAGTCACGCTTGAGGGCGTTCGCGGTCATCTTGACGCGGGACTCGAGGATGGACAACACAGCGGCATCGCCCTGGTTGATCATCTCTTCTTCTGCCGAAATGGCTACAGGGCGAACAACGTGTCCCCACTGGTACACGGCGGGCTGGAACACGTCGGCCACGGACAGGTTAATGCGCTCAAAGCCCGTCTGCATACGGGTTGTAGAAGAGTGCTCGCCAGTTCCGATGGGCACTACGATACGGGTACCACCAGCCTGGGACGGGTTGCCCTCGCCGTGGACTCGAGCTGATGCGTCAAGAAACGCTACAGACTCATGCAGTGTATCGCGCCACTCCTTTGCCACGATATGCATCGTGGTAGAAAGAAGTTCATTTCCAATGGTTAGGGTGGTAGTGGCCATGGTCTAGCGTCTCCGTCAAGGAAGGGGGGGGTGGTGTCAGGACCGAATCTGTCTATCTATCGTCTTTGCAGCTTCTGGGTTTGCTTGAAGCCACATAGCGATAGCGTGAGCTCCTCGCTTCTGGACATCAGGCGGAATAGTAGCAGAATCAGGAGTGCCGCTAGCGACATTTCTTCCAATGCGCTTTGCGGATTGTTGTCTAGCTCTCGTCTCACGCGCTGACCGAGCCTGTTGTTCGGCAATCATTCTCTGCGCTTTTACCAGCTGGTAGGCGTCTTGAGTCGATACCGGGCTTCCAGTCTTTGCACGGGTGCGAACCATCTCCACAACCTGCTTCTTGAAAGTCGGGCTGCGCATCTCCGGGTGGCCTTCAATGAAATCCAGATAAGCGCTTTCACGGCCTTTCTGGTCTGCAGCCTGCTTCATCGGGGTAAGAATCGTGGTCAAACCCTGGGCAATTCCGCGCTCAATACGGGCATTGATCCCTTCTTCCGTAAAGACATCGGGCATCTCTGCTTCAGGCTGGTTCAAAATCTGCTGAACCTTGGGGTCATCAATCAGCGCCGCAAACTCTGACTGGCGGCGAGAAAACTCGCGCTCCGACCTGGCCAGCAACCGCTCCCGTTCTTCAGTCTCACCACGAATCGTGGACATTTCCTTGTTGTGGCGAGCCTCTTGCTTCTTTCGATCGATTCGGAAGTTATGAAGAATCCGACGAGCTACCGTCGGGAGCTCCTTGATGTGGTCCTCGGTGATGTCACCGTAAAAACCATCATGCTCCAACTCTTCGATTTCGCCGAGCTCGTTGTCGAGCGCATGGAAAACATTCTTCGCGCCCTCATCAATGCGCGGCGCGGATCTCTGTTCTTCGGATTCCTCTACCTGGGCGGTTCCGTAGAGCCGATTGATCTCCGCGTTTGCCTGGTCGTCCGTATATTCAGGAGCAGCAACTGGCTCATTCGATTCATAAGTCGAATCAGCCTGGTACTCTTCTGTGGCAGCAACAGGCTCAGCTGCTACTACTGACGGATCTACAGGTCTTTCCGCGTTCTCAATCTGAGTATCTTCCACAAATCACCTAGTCATATTAGGGACGACTCTACCACCCCCATTATAGTCGGCGCAACTTATGTCAAGTTCTGCGCCAATAGCTCGTCTTCTTCTTCAAATCCACCAGGAGGAGGAGGCATCTCCTCACCTTCAGGTTCTGCCCCAGGCGCGGCAGCGCCCATAGGTGCTTGCATTGCCTCTGCCAAATCTTTGTCTTTGGCCATCTTTCCCAAGCTTGCGGATGCTTTCCGGAGTTCGGGATCACTCGTCAACTCCATGGGCTCGAACCCATACTTGTCGTAAAATGAGCCGTCACCGACGAGCTTCAGGGCTTCTGTGAGCGCTACCAGCGGCACAAAAATCTCTTGGGGCAACGGGTTCGGCCACTTTGCTCCCGAGCCTTCAGGCGCCGACCATTCAACGTCAGGCAACTCCGAGCCCGCCAAGGTCTCGAGGGTATCGTTGAAATCACCAATCAACGTATCAATTGCTTTGACGCTGTACGGCTTCTCCGGCTGCGGAGCGGCTGCGGCCATTACATCCCCACGCATTTCAGCGTTACCGGCCTCGAGTTCGGCGAGTTCTTCTGGGGTCGGCTCGGGACCACCAGGTGCTGCGCCTGGTCCACCAGGCGGCATGGGTGGAGCCCCGGCAGGAGCTCCTGGGTCACCAGCGTAAGGCATTTGTTGTCCGGTGGCAGGATCGATAGGCATGTGGCGTCTCCCTAAAGGCGTCCCTGATCTTGAGCTTTTCTAAACTCTCGAAATGCGGGATGGTTATCAAGTTTATCGCAATAATCTTCGTATTCGGCAGTTTCTTCTGCAACACGAGTATCCCACTTTGAATACTCGCGCTCAATGTCGTAGTCACCGTCAACTGGAGTAAGGCCTCTTTCCTTGATGATCGTGCGCCTGTGTTCCTTGTTTTTCAGCATTACGCCCAAACCACGGTCGTAGTAGGGAAACTGCTCACTCCATCGGTCAATGCGGACGGAGGGCATCCAAACAGAATGGCCCTTGCATTTAGGGCACTCTTGGCCGTCATGAGCAGATTCATCCTCGGCAAAGTCAATGATTTCCTCAAACACCTCGCCGCAGTCTTTGCATCGAAAATCGTGAAGGGCCAACCCTTTGTAGTTTGAAGCCTCAAATGAGGTACTTTTCCAGCGTGTATCTTTTGCCACGGTAAGGCGGTATCTTGCGGGGTCTCCGCACTCCTTACAGGCGATCTCTTCCGGACGATTTTTCTGCGAAGAGAAGTGTTCCGTCTCGTGAGCTGCGGCGCAAAAGAAACTATACAGGGCCAACTGGGCCTCCCGGTGGTGGCATTGGTGGTTGCTCGGCAGGTGGTTGCTCGGCAGGTGGTTGCTCGGCAGGTGGTTGTTCCCCACCACCACTTACCAACTGCGCAATAACCTCTGCTTGCTGTTCGGGTGCCAGCTGTTCGACCTGGTCCAACATCTGTTGAACCTTGGGGTCATCTGCAAAGATTTTTCTCAGCTCGGCAATGGCCTGGTCTGGAGGCATTTGCAATAGCGCTTCAAGTCCCGCGCCCTGCTGAGGTTGTGCGGCCTCTGCCATCTCGGCATCCTCTGGCGACATTTCTTCCTGGGGCTGATCTTCCTCGAGCGCTGCTTCCATTTCCTCTGGATGCAAATCTCGGGGCAGGTCGAACCTTTCAGCGATGGTCTTCATGTAGTTTCTGGCAAAGATGCCCAGCGGACCGCCCTTCTGTGCCTGTTCCCACAAAGCCATGTACGGCTCAAGAAGACCAACCAAGTTCTGCTGCATGGCTGTATCGTTCAGTGGCGTGCGACCACCCTCGACGAAACTGATTTCAAAGTTGGCGTCCAGATCCTCAACATCAACCTCAACCATGTTGTTTCGGTCTCGAAGCGACAACGGCTGTGAATCAATCGTGACGTCGATTTGAGCGTCTTCCTCGGCACGCAACTCATCGAACTCGTCATCATCAACGTGAGGTGCTGCGGACCCCTCTTCCTCGGCAACCTCGGCAACCTCTTCTTGTTCCTCGCCTTCTTCCTCGCCTGGCGCACCCTCATCGTCAGAGATGGCGCCCACTTCAGCGAGCTCGACTTCCTGCTCTTCATACGCGCCAGCTGAATCGCCAAAATCCTGCATGGCGGAAATCAAGGCCCGCAAAACCACCCGAACAATATCGGCCAGCCATTCATCCTTGATCATGGCATGCATGCCAAAATCGGACTCTGTGTACTGCTGAACCGTTTGCACCTCAAACGCGGTGGCCTTGGTGACGATTCCACGAGCCTGCGGAGAAGAACCAATCCCGCGCTCAAGATCGTTTTCGACTTCTTTCAGATACCGGTCGATGTTTGCAGAGATTGGGGCTGTTGGAATCGGGTACACAGCCTCGGACAGCGGACGCTCAAAGTCTTCAGCAACTTGCAGAATCAGACCATCACTGCCCTCTGTGAGTTCTGTCAGCTCATCAGAGTTGAACGTCCCTTTTCGCGTGACGTACTGCCTAGTATCCTTTCGCGTAGCCATCGCCATGAACGACCGGTAGGCGTTCAGTTCCTGAATCTGCGGAAGGATTCGCGAGGAATGGGCCACACCACGAAGGGGAAACTCCGGCTCGTGGTTAAAAATCAGAGGGACGATGTGCGGTAGCGGGGTTCCGTCTGGTGATGCGAAAGGAAGTGGACCCATCCAAACTGGAACCTTAGACATCTCGCCCTGACCAAGGACATAGATTTCAAGACGACCTTGGTAAGTAATGGAATCGTCCCGATCGTCTTTGATGGTGTCCTTGAGGTTGCACACCTCGAGCACACGAACGAAAGCGCCTTCGTCGCTCGGAGCTCGTCGTTGGTCTTTTCGGAAACTTCGGGTCTGCTTGGTCTCCTCAGATAATCCAGAGGAATCCAGAAAGTCTTGCCTCGAGGTTCCAGACAGGTCTTCCAGATCGTATTCCTTTTCTACTTCCTTCTTGGGCTGGTAATAGGCGTGACAACGAAACCTTTCATCTGCCGCATCAGTCACGTCAGAGTCAAGCACCATCTCCCACCAGGGAATCACGCGAACCCACACCCTGTCGAGGGCAGACCCGTGCCCAGGGTGGTACCCCACCTTTGCCCCACAACCCGGATACAAGAGCGCCTGGCGCAAGCCAGACATGATTCTGCTGTGAATACGGGCAGAGCTCAGAAGCCTGTTCGTAGCGAGCTCTGCTTTCTCTGGTTCCCCGGTGCCATTTGGGTCTGCACCGAACACGGCCCGGTTCGCTCGTGGGTATAGCGCACCAAGGTAAGCGCTAAGAACGCCCCACAGCCTGTTCACCTCTACGTCAACATCGGTGAGTTGATTCTTATCGTCTGTCTTCTTGTCGCCGCGCAGGTGCTCCCAGTACCGAGTCATGTACGCGGCTTTGGCTACAGCCCACTGCTTTCGCCCCCCACGCATTCGCTTGTCGTGCGCTTTGAGTTGTTCCATCACCAGCTGTGGAGATAGCGCATCATCCTCAAAATCACTCAACTGGTATTCTGGCATCAGTGTGGCCTATTAACAGAAGCAAACGGGTTTCGGTGAGCAACATAACGACGCCGGCCACCAAGCGGAAGTATCTTAGCCTGCGGTAAGGTTCTTCGGTTCCATTCGGCTAGCATAATCGCGTCGGCATGATCGTCATGATATCCGTCCTGGCCCTCGATTTTACCGAGAACCTCGCGGATGTGCATCAGTTCTTGAACAGTAGAAGAATCATTTAGGGTCATTGCGTCACTATTTACCATTTGGCGCAAATGCGCATACCCCTCCTCCTTCGCTCCTCGAGTAGTCGTCCAGTACTTTGGGGTCTTGTAGGCTACACGACCAGGCGGCGCTGGTTTTGTCCACAATGGGAGGCCAGCTTTGTTGAACTCTCGCAGCACTACGGTACCGGCCCCGCCGGGGTTGGACTCGATAAGCGTTCTGGCCTTGTTGAAATGCATGGCCAGCTCGGCTGCTTTGGTGGCAAACAGAATCTCACCGCCCATGTTCATCGATAGGGTCGCAACCTGCCTACCGTCATGAGAAAGCACCTGCGCAACCGCGTAGTCACCACCGTTGCACCATGACGGGTCAACGCCCATGGCGTAGGTCATGCCAGGCTCAGGCCGCTCGTATATGCGTAACTCCCCATCCCTTGGGCGAATGCTTGAAAGCACCTCATTGAGGTAGTCAGAATCGAACCAAGAGCCATCAAAGTGGGCAAAACCATCCTCAATCGTGAGCGGGTATTCACGGCGAAAGTTTGTAAGACCGATCCCATCAACGCCGTTAATCTTCGAATGACGCCAGTACAGTTGGTTTAGAGTTAGCCCGTGAGTTTGCGCAAGATCATACTCTTCCTGATCGGGCTCCCAGCCAGGCGCGGGCTCTCTTGCGTAGGCCGGGTGGTCACACCAGCGGAAGAATCTGAACTGAATGCTTCTGTCGCCCTGCCGCTGCGCCTCGATGGCCGCGAGTACCTTCTCGTGAAAAAGGTTCCCTGGACCGTTCGCCGTAGATAGAATGATTGTTTTAAGGTGCGGACCTTCGTGCATCGTAGACGTAATTGACGCCCATACTTCGTGCGCGTTCGGCCAGAACGCCAGCTCGTCTGCGTGTAGCCTCTGGTACGTCCATGCTCTACCTTGGCTTCGGCCACCAGCCGTCATGCACCGGAAACCCGCCTGTGTATCGGAGAAAATGAGCTCTTTTCGGTTGGACCTGTCCGTTTCGCGCTGCATTGCGGTTGGAAGAGACCGGTGAAAGTGCTTGAACTTGTCAAAAATGGCGTCGGTCGTGTCATAGGTGTGCGCAACCACCAGTGTTCGCACCGGATCTTGCGCCCAGTAGGTGTAATCGTAGTTGTACGCGCACGAAACCGTGGTATCGCCAATCTGCCTCGGCTTGTAATGAATGATCGTCTTGGCTTCGGACATGAAGTCATCCAACGCCAACACCTGTTCTGGAAAAGGCGTATTGAATCTGCGCTCCTGGCCCTTTTCGTCCACGAGTTTCAGTCTAGCGATGAACTCTCTTGGGTCATCGGCCAGCGCTTGGATGCGCCTATCCAGATCGGGGTGCATTAGGCCTCAGCTGATGGAAGCCGCCACGCACCGCCCGCACTGTCGCGTCCGAGGTAGTCTTGAAGCTCTTTGGTTTCTGCCTTCGCTTGCGCGACCTCTGCATTGTGGAAGCGAACGCGGGCGAAAATCTTGTAAGCCCACTCCTCTCCCTCGTGCATCGCACGAAGCACACCATCCCACCACTTGTTGTCCATCATGCGAAGTTCTTCGTCCGAAATGGGGTCTACTTCGGGAAACTCCTCGTAGAACCAGGCCAAAAACCCAGGCTTTTTGACCCATTGACGCCAATCTTTGGTGTTGACCGGGTGCTTCTTCAGTTTTTCGGACTGTGACTTCAAGCACTCTGTATACCAGCGGCTCTTCAGAAAGATTCCGTTGGTGACACAGTGCCTGACGTGCCTACGAAACGCCTTTTGTCGGTCTGTTGGTTCGAAGTTGTAGGCCTCTGGATCGATCCATTGCACAACTTCAGATGGCCGCTCGTCTTTTTTCGTGGTGTCCATTGGCGTCTCCCTTTGTTATCATATTTACCATGGCTGACACCGAGGACAAGCCAAAGGCTGGGATCGACTACCTGCCGGCAGGCGAGATCTACGAAAAAGTGCTGGCTGAAAGCCGAGCAGCTGGGGATAGCTACGAGAAAGACCCATACGGCTATTTAGTCCGGCTGACCAACCGATTTGCTGGTGCGTATCGGGAGTTCAACATTAATCCTCGTCCAGATATGGTAAATACGACGGCCGACGAGAACCAGGACCCAAATCAGGACTGAATAAGTACTCTTGAAGCAGATCTTCGGTCTCTGCTTCTCGTTTTTGCCACGCATCGTATCGGGTCCGCTCTGCAGGCGACATCTGGTTGAGATCGACAGTATGGGTGCGCCAAAACTCCTCTTCAGCCAAACGAGCCTTAGATCTCGCCTCTTGTTCTAGTCTGCGTTCTTCGTATACCTCGTATGGCTCCCCTGCTGCCTGCATCAAAGGAGGCCCCCATCCCGCGAAGCCTATTCTTGTAGGCATTGCCTCGAAAGCCCAGTCCAACGGTGTCATTTTCACGCCATGTGCTAAGGCTCGTCCAGCTGTCCGGGCAGCACCCGAAACGAGAGACATAGGAGTGGCCCCACCAGTGATGGGCTTGGGTGTTGGGAGGGGCGCGGCAATTGGAATATCGCCTGGGGTTGGGGGGCGGTCGACAATAGGCGAGGCACTAGACGGGGCGGCAGGCGGACGGCCTTTAGTCCCAATCTCGTCGTAATAACTACCAAGCCCAGACCCAGCTTGCTGATTCTCGCCAAGAACAACATCCGCAAACGTGTCCCCAGTCCAAGTCATATCGACTTTCGCCGGATCAAGGTTGTCGACCCACTCGCTTCCGTTCCAGAAGTAGGAGAAGCCATCATCAGTCGTAAACTTTTCAAGCCAAATGGGCGGATCATTCAAAATCTTGCGAATAGACCCCTTGATCTTCTCCATCGTCACGCCTGGCGGTAGGTTGCCCTCTTGTCCTTGAGTGTTCAGGAACGCCTCAACATCTGCGCGACGTGCCCATTCCTCTCGAACATAAGGAGTGGCTATGTCTGCACCCAGCGTTTCTCCCAGAAGATCATTTGCAATCGCGCCATGAAGATCGGCTCGAGAGAGCTGCTGCGGTGGAATGTCTGCGATGCCGGCAGCAGGTAGAGCCTGCGCCCTCTCCCAGGCGTCGATGATTTCTTCAGCTGTTGCGCCGCCAGCGGTGCGAAGCGTGCCAGATTCCATGGCTTCCTGGGCCATTTGGACCAGGTTGCGCGGACGGGCTGCGGGTGATCGTGGCGGCATGGCGGCGTCCGCCCAGGCTTGGGCAGATTTGCCTGCTTGTTCGTTTACATGCCGCATGAGCTCATTGAGCTCTTGTAGGGCTTTTGTGGCCGCAGATTCTGCTTTTGAGGCGTCCGAAAGCACCAACTCGGCGGCATCATTGGATTGCTTGACAATTCTCTCCACGCCATCCTTGAGTCGGGACGAAAGTTCCTCCGGCATATTTTCAACACCGCCAGGCCAATTCTCGCGCATCGTGGTCTCAAATGCTTCCGCCATATTGCGAACGCTCTTGTACCCCTCAGATGTTCTTTGCCGCTTAAGAGCATCAATCATTTTGTCGGCCGAATCCCCCGCCATAAACCGTGCCCCTTCCATCTGCTGGACGCGAACTTCCGATTCTCGGCTCTCGAGCATCGTTCTCGCCAGTTCTTCAAGTTCTATCGACAACTTTTGGGAAGAAAGACCTTTGTGTGCCCGCAAATCAAGCGTTTGTTGAGCAACATCCCTATATGCCCTATAAGCATCATCACCCATGCTCTGACGAATCATCTCATCCGCCAACGCGTAATCTGCTTGCGGAACGCCTATCGGACCAGGTGCTTCCATATTGGTAAGCGCAGCCTCGATGGCCCCGCGACCCTCCGGGCTGTCCGTAAGGCTTGGAATGGAACGCAGACCCTTACCTCTTGTAGCTTTCGTTGTTTCTGCGTCTAGTTTTTCTTGAAGACTTTTCAGTTCCCCTTCAATCTCTCGAACACGACGAGCTTCCCTGCTTTGCCATCGATCCTGTTCAGGAGTAACGACGCTTTCTGAAATTTTCTGACGCTCAGACCGCAGCTCTTCCATTTCCAACATGATGTCCAGCGAACGATCTTGGATGTCATCCGCAACCTGGCCAACTACAGCCGCTTGCTGTCTTTCTGCCTCATTCGCTGAGGCCTTCATCAACTCCCGCATCGGGTAGGCCAAGAACACACCAGCTTCTTTTGGGATCTCCGTGGTGGCCTCGAGCGCTTCCTCGTCTTCAGCTGGCAACTCCGGTACAGGCTCGTAGTTTCTACCAGTGCCCAGCATCCGCTGGGTGAGAATATCGTCGTCTGTAGGCATTGTTATTTCTTACCATACGGGGTGGGCGCCCCTGTGAGTTGGGCTCTACTCTGCTGGTGGAAGCTGGCCGGGGCCTCGCCAGGCTTTTCGTAGCCAGGCTGCTGCGCCAACCACTCCCGCTGCTTGTGATCTCTTTCCAGCTTGGCATAGTCAGCTGGAGACATTGAAGCGGCACCAAGTGGTTTGGACTCGAGCAAAGAAGCCACTGTTCCAACCGCACCAACACGCCCCGCCGCCTTCACTGCGGGCAATAGTTTGGGGGCATATTGTGTTGCCAAATTCTTCACCACATGCATGGCGCCACTCTTTACAGGCCTCATCATTGCAGACTGCAGCACGTCATCGTCAGTAAAATTATCCACGGCGTTCTTTCTCCATGTTCATGGCTTGAGCAACCGCCTGCTTCTGCGACTTGCCCTCATCCATAAGCTTTCGAGTCTTACCAGAAATCCACTTGTAATCGCGCTTCTTTGCTTTCTTTTTCTTTTTGGGCTTCATGGCTCGATTCTCCCCGCGTTTCTTCACTTCCAAGTTCGATAGTTTATTATTGAGCGGATTGCCGTCTTTGTGGTGAACATCATTTCCATCACCACTACTGATGCGCCCCAAACGCTTCATAAGTCTATTGGCGTGGTTGTTCCCAGCTCGGCGCTGCATTTGGTTCTTGGTCTGCTGGAACTTTTGTTTGCGTCGTTTAGCCACCGAAGATCCTCGCAAAAGCCGCCCGAATCCCCGTGGTCTGGCCCGGACTAAGTTCCACTTGCGTGGGAGAGTAGTCAATACCAGATCCCTGCGGATTACGAGTCATATCCACCGAGCTCGGCTGAGAAAGAAAATCAGCACCGAGCTGATTCACGTCTACGCCAGGCTTCTGAAGAATGTCCTGGCGGGCCTCAGATCCGATGGCCCCCATCAATTCCTGGTCGAACTCACCACCACGCGCTTTCATGGTGGCAGCCCCCTTTGTAATCTCTGGACCAAAGGTCTTTACAGCCTTCCCCACCAACTCCATGCCCTTGTAGAACTTGTCGGTCTGGCCAGCGCGTTGGTCCTCAACGGCCTGCTTCCTTCCTACGTTTTTTAGGCGCTTCTGGTACGCAGCATCTGCCAATGGATTGCGACGACGCTCTTCCTCGCTCGCTCCAAGTCCATCCTCTTTCATGCCGTTCTGCACTGATTGGCCAGCCGCCAAAAGCTGCTGTGGTGTCATGCCAAGTCCCATGTCTCAACCCTCCGTGTCACCCCAAAAACTTTCGCCAGTATCTGAGTTGTAGTAGTACGTTCCCCTGCCAGCTGTGTCTACAGCCACAAAGTCCTCGCCATCAAATCTCACGCCGTAAACTTCTTCCGCTGCAGCACCACCATCCTCGCGGCGCATAGACCGCATCGCGGCCTCCTCGGGACTGCCGGCCTCGAGACCCATTAAGTCCTGCAAGAGCTCATCGTCTGCAACTTGCTGGTCTTCGGCCAACAACGCCTGGTCCAGGTCGGACTGCCAGGAGGGGACTTGGTCTGGAAATGGATGGTCTTCCCTCATGGAGTCAATCATGTCCATTCGGCGACGAGCCTCTTCGTCCGTTACGCCAGGCGTGCTTAGTAGGTCCGCTTCTATCGCTTCACGATAAGCGCGTTCTCGTTCAGCACCACGCGCCCATCTATCTCCTGGGATCGAGATTTGTCTTGGTTCCCGCACCTCTTCCCCCTGAAGCATAAGGTTCCTGAATGCTCGCTCCCAGGCAGACATAATCCCTACCGGACCAACACCGGAAGCATCCAAAGCATCCAAAGCGGTCATGGGAGCCATCCGCTGCGCCAAGACATCTTCCGTACCAGGTGGGGCCAAGTCGTGACCCATGATCCAGTACGGCTTCGCTGACTTGTCGTCCGGAACAATCCGAATCGCAGCTACGTCAATCTCCGGACGGCCAGGTCGGCGCGAAACACGCTCCCCAATGTCGTCGATGTTGCCCAGACCAGGCACGTAGTCACCAACACGGAACCGACCAATCGGCTGCTTCGTCTGGCGATTCACCAAGTCCACAAAGTTCTTCTGCGTCATCGTACCCGCACCAGGACCACCAACAATCGCACTCGAACCAATCGCTACGCGGGCCTCAACCTCCGGCGGCGCCTCTCCCTCCTCAGGAGATTCATGCTCGCCACTCATCCCAATCTCTTCAAAGAAACCACGCACCCTATCCGTCGGCTCGAGAACACCCGATGCCTCCAGCTCTTTGCGCTCTACAGTCTCCTGCGGCGGTCCACCCTCCAACGCCTGCTGCAACTCCTCAATCGTGAAACGAGACCCGCCCTCAGTCGCGTCGATGACGCTCTGCAAATGACGCCTCTCCGCCTCACGAATGACGTCGATACGACTACTGCGAGTCGGAACACGGTTCGTGCCACGGACACTCACTTCAATCGGTTCGTCAGCCACGTCACTCCCTCCGCTTGGGCACCATCATACCCTCTTGCAGAAGGAAGTCGTCATCACCAGCAAAGGATTGCTCATACAAACTGGGTCTTCCTGCCAAGGCGTCTCTCTCTTGAAACTCCTCGTACCTAACCCTCTCAGGCAAAGACATCTGCTGAACATCTGGTGTGTGTGTGCGCCAGTACTCTTCCTCACGAGATTTTTCTTGTCTCGCCGCCGCTCTTTCATCAGCAAGATCAGAGCCCTCACCAGCCTTCGGAGTCGTGGCTGACAAGAAAGCTGTCCCAAAAGGTGTTCCACCGATGGGAGGCAGCAGATCATAAAACAATGCCCCGGCTGTAGCAGCAGGCATATTTCTGGCGAATATCTTAGCATCCTTGGCAATAGCACCAGAAGCAGCCCCAGCAGCGCCAGATAACCGTGACATAAGCGTGGGAGACTTGAGAACTTGTTTTCCAACACGCTCCGCAGTCGCAGGCAACGGACTAAACTTGCCTGCCTCTACATACCCAACGATATACTTAGGATCGATTCGCCGGGACCATGTATTATCTTGAACGAAATACCTTGAGCCAAGGTTCGCCTCGCGGGCTTTTGCCGCCGCCCCTTCTACTGGCAAACTAACCTCATCTAACGAGGAAATCCCCTTGGGAACCTCTATGATGTATGCCCGTGATCTTTCACCCCTACCATGGTAAGAAGCCATCGCTGGTATTGTGCCAGGAAGGCCGGGTTGGGTTCCATGAAGGGTTCCTCTCCTTCTGTTCCAAGGGCCACTCATAAAATCTATCGGATTTTCACCCCCCGGCACTGTACCAAAAAACAACCCGTGCTTCTCAATAGAGGCCAGCTGCTCTCCCTTGCCGGCGCTAACGTGCAAAAAATAATCATGACCAGGGCGAACTATACCGGGCAGATCCTTTGCGAGAGCAGCCTCCCGAGTCTTGCGGAACAGTGCAGACATCGGATGGGGCTCTCCACCCGGACCCTCCCAAAGAGGAATATCGTGGCGGGCGGATTCAGATAGGCTTTGGGATAGAGATTCGAGAGAAGGACTCGGTTGTACACTCCATACAGGCAAGCCTGGACCTAAGTGTTCCCTTCCAGGTGGCCGGGGTTTAGGCCTCGCCCAAGATGGGATAGGCTCCTCGAGATACTTTCGAAGAAAAGCAGGATCGTCAGCCACGTCCCCTCCGGGTCAATGTCCAATAATACCCCGTTACCCAAGAATGGAAAGCCCCCAGGCGGATGTGATCGCCTGGAGGCTTGTGTGGGTAACGGACCGGGGCTCCGCTATCCGAGGACAGGCTGGTAGCTTGACAGAACAAGAATAACGCAAGCAAACTTTCGCGCAAAAAAAAGGAACCCCCACAGAATCGTGAGGGCTCCCGACAACACAAACACGAGGACTCACATGAGAGAGCACCTCAATCGAAACGTAGCCGAATCACGGAAGCTCGTCAACAGCGTACACACGCAGCTCCAAACACGGACCCTCCACCTTCGATGAATACATTGAACGACATTGCAAGGAAACACACTGTACATCATCTCGGATCATTCCAGCCATAACCAAGGAATCCAATCCACTCTTCGCTACATTGTCTATGTCTGGCTTGGAAACATGCCACACCCTTCCCTCCGGATCCTTCTTGCGTAACAAACGCTTCGGTCGGTGAAATACAGCATCAAACTCAACATGCACCGGCCCATCATACGGCGCACGCTTCCATGCATTACGAACCAGCAAAGCAGCCGCCCTCTCCCAATCAGCTGTCTTCTTCGGTGTGTACAACTTCACGTACCCACCACGAGCTGTACCACGCGGCCTACCCTTACCTATCGGATCTCCCGGCACTAACGCCTCAATCAACAACTCATTTTTCATCGCCAAACAACTCCTCGAACATGTCCACCGCTGTGTCTATCGACGGCAATACACCATCAATCATGTCTCCACTCGCTATCCATCCCTGAACCTGGTCCAACAAGCTACGCAAAAAACGAATCCGCCACGCATCACCAACATGCTTGTCTAAATCAAACAAGATCCATCCCTCGTCCAGCATCCTAGGAACCTTCTTCGCCCAGCCAGGTACACAACGCCAACGATGCTCCTCAACTACCTCGCCCGCTAAAAACAAGTGCCAAGAACCAACAAACTGACGTAACTCACGCTTCAATGCATGAACCCGCGCATCATCTCCAGTACCAACCACCTCGAACATCGTCTTTATCTATCCTCGTAAACTTCAATGGCCCCTGACCAACCCACTCCGGCCAACCAGCAAACCGAAACACCAAGTCCATGTCCACTACGCTCGACTTCACCCACTTCGTCGATCGGTGACCACATACGTGAAGCAATGGCTTCGGTAAAAACAAACCAGCCTCATGACGCGCAAACACACGGTCCCACCACGGCGCATGCTTCAAACCCCAGAAGTAGTGCATCTTCACTACCTCACCATCACCAGCCACACACCCCAAACGCATACGCAAGTCGTACACCAACCTGGCTATACGCTCAGTCTTCGTAAAAGCACTCATACCCACAGAACCAACACCACCATACACCTCGTGCAAATGACCATGCACAGCACGTATCGCACACCAAGCAGCAGCTACCCTCTCCGGCGTCGGATCAGTATGACGCTGACGACTCGACAACATCTCCATCGGCTTACGCCACCAACGAAATGCCCCGTAACTACTGAACACTACTCCCCTACCAAATGCGTCCATGATCACCATCAACTCATCACGACGAACCACACCCCAACGATGCTCCTCTACACAGCGCTGACGCAACTCCTCTATCGCTCGCTGCTGCTCACTCGAGACTCCGTCTCCATCCGCATACACAACGTCACGTAACAAACGAATCACGTCACATCGCTGCTCACCTATACCAGCATACCGACACACCACATCACCAGGAAGCAAGTGATGTCCTGCCTTACCACGAGCTCGAACAATCTCAGTCAGCTCAACCGGTCCCTCACCAACCATCGAACCTATACGATCCATCATCTCCGGCTCTACACCAGAGATGTCCATACTCCTCTCGTCTACACCCAACACCCCGTCAGATGGAAAGAACTGACTCAAGATGATCTCGTACCCAAGCATCAGTCTGCCTCTCCCTCCCACTGCCAATACCCTGCACCTATCTGTGCCACACGGACACACATCGCCTCCATCCCACGGTACGACACCGGTACGTACACAGCAAGAACACCACTCGCTGACGACTCCTCACACAACGGCTCACCAACCACAAGACCCTTCGTTGAACTCTCCAACCCAGTAGTCACTGCGTCAATCAATCCGTCTATGAACCAGACAATGTCTACACCCAACTCCGCCTCACTCAATGGAAAGAACTCTCCCTCCTCTACATCAACTACCTCAACCTTCATCCAACGCCTCCCTCACGGCCTTGCCCAATACACAAGACAACGGCGGTGGTACTGCATTCCCCACCTGGCGATACAAACTCTTCTTCGTCTTCCCCTGAAATGGATGCTCCTCTGGAAACGACTGCAACGCCGCACACTCACGCCACGTCAATCTCCTCACACCAGCACCACGCCACATAGTGTCAGCAGCTCTGTCTGGTCCACCACTCATGTGCTTACCCCTCGTACCCTTCTCCTCTGTTGTAGTCACAGTCGCTGATGGTTCATCCAACCTCCATGGCTCAGACCCTGGACCTGGTACTGAAACACTTGCATTACCCATAGACCCAATCGTTCTCGTTGGTTCGTCTACTGGAGAGATTCGATGAAACCAATCTGGTTTCTCCTGCACAACGAATGGACCTTGATTGTCCAATGGACCACGAGAACTCACACACCCAGCTGGTGTATCTGTGATGTCCTTGTACGTTCTGTCCTCCTTGATCCACTCACCATCCTCATCCTTCCTGTATGGATTGCATGAGATGCCCATCACCTTAGTGTCTACCTCGAGCAATCCACCCAGTGCCTTGCCTCCAGCTACTGGTGAACACGATGGAGTATCTGCACTCTTCGGTACTCGTACCATCCCCGAACTCGCGTTCGTCTCCGTAGCCCATGCGTCAATGTTCAATGCATCACGCACCGTCACATACGGCCTGACACCACCACCAAACAAAGCACCCTGCTTCGCTACGTTCGGTGGTCCATGCGTTGGTACTGGCCAGCGTATCGGTCCATCACCTGCCACCAAGAACACACGCTTCCTATGCTGTGGTACTCCAAAGTCTGCAGCGTCCAACGTCGCATGACCTACCCACGCAAAGCGCTTCTGAAACTCTGGAATGATCCACGTCTCCCAGTAACAACCAGCACAGTCCTTGCGTCCGCCAGTGCAACCACCCTGATGGTACGTCAGTCCCTGTACGTTCTCACAGATGACGTACCTCGGACCAACACCCCGCTCCATCAAATGGTCAATCACCTCAAGAGTCCACGGCCATCCGTTCCTGTCATCCTCAGCACCCTTCCGCTGCCCAGCAGTTGAGAACGCCTGGCACGGTGGTGATGCCCACAACAGATCCACTCTCTCGATTGCCTTGTAGACATCCAACTCCCTGACGTCTGCATTCGTCGCTGGAAAGCCTGATGCCCACAACGTCTCCGTTGCATCCTCGTCCCACTCCACACACAACGCATGGTGAAACCCTGCGTCTCTTAGACCCAGTGAAGCTCCACCTGCACCTGCAAATAGATCGAGTGTTGTGTATCTCACGTCTCCTTCCATGTATCCCTCGGTGTTGGTTGTCATGATAACTACGTAGCCTCACTCTGATGATAGTGCCAACGGTGGAGGCTGCGTGGAGGCAAGCGTCCGAACAATGGTGGATGAGGATGAGGAGGAGGCAGCGCCTCCTCCTCCCACCGTCCATCAATCCCAGTCTTCCGCGCAACCATCGCACAGGGTGACGTCCTCCCAGCCCTCCTCGTCAGTGACTACAACGATATCGTCCTCCCCGTCGTACTCACCGCAGATGTCACACTTGGTCAGTCCTTCGTCTGCGTCTGGACCATTCTCCGGCAGTTGTTGGACAATCAGCTTCTGTCCAA
>Ga0080013_1000273_pt1 | contig 73104 bp, 103 predicted proteins | sample ETNvirenome_6_85_FD_69236 | JGI IMG/M metagenome (GOLD analysis project Ga0080013, IMG submission 69236) | Marine viral communities from the Pacific Ocean - ETNP_6_85 (SPADES assembly) (version 2) | ecosystem: Environmental > Aquatic > Marine > Oceanic | place: Pacific Ocean | collected 2013-06-19
GAGGGCGGGGGTTTCGGCCCCCGTCCTTCTCGCGTATCGGATAGGGTCTGCGCATGGATTACACACCAGCGGTTCTCAAAAACAAGGGCGTCCCGGTCAGCCTTGCTGCCCTGCGCGAAGAAGGCGGCAAGTGGGTACCCATCTACGATGCGGAGGGAGTGCAGGAAACCGAAGAGTTTCATGTCCGCTTCACCCACAACGTCATTGCCGACGTTGAGGAATTATGGGAGGGGTTAGCGGAATGGCAGGAGGGGATGGAACTCAAGCCAGTTTCAACGCTGCGCCGCACCTTCGCCCTGTTACTTGTCGAGTCTGTCGAGAAGGCCGGTATGCGCTTATTGGAAGGCCGCCTAAGCGATTACTCGTCCGCGATTGGGGTGGCGTGGGCGATCGCTAACGGGGTGGACCCTACCGTGGCGAGCAGACTGCTCGCGCAGGCCGTGACGGTGACGGAGGAACAGATAAAGGCGCTGAACGAAAATCTAGCGGAAGCAGTGGAAGAGATCGAGGAGGCGAGTTAGAGGTTTATCCGTGGGATCGCGCTATTTATGCGTGGTGCCAGACGGGGCAGCCGTTTGACCTGTTTTGGGTGTTGTCGCCAGCGCAGGTAATCTCAGCGATTTCTCAGCCATCGGCTAAGAAAAAGAAGACCGATCCGAAGAGCCTGATGGCGTGGGCCATGGCTTCTGGAATGGCGATCGACGACGTTCCTTCCGCGGATTGAGCGCGGCGGGAATATAGGGGAGAATAGAGCATGGCCGTTATGCTCCCACCTCTAGTTCAGCAGATCATTCTGGACCCGTCGGGTCTACACGCGGGTGCGGCGAAAGCCCAGACAGCGATGAAGGGGATGGCTGCTTCGACCACTGCTGCTAGTACGGCGGCGGTGGGGATGTCGACAAGTCTGAATACGTTGGCGTTCCGTGCCCAAACTGCGGGACGCATCCTGTTGAAGAACGTCGCTGGTCCGTTGATGATCATCGCGGGGTTGAGCATCAAGGCGTTTGCCACGTTCGAAGCGTCGATGACGAGAATCACGTCGTTGGTGGGTGTGTCAGCGGGCGCCGTGCGTGGCTTCTCCGACGAGGTCAAAGGCATCGCTGAGGCTACGGGGAGGGGTCCGGCGGAACTCGCGGAGGCCATGTTCTTCATTACGTCGGCTGGTTTGCGTGGTTCGATCGCTGTCGACACGTTGAACGCGTCGGCTAAAGCCGCCGCTGTGGGTTTGGGTTCGACGAAGGTTGTTGCCGACGCTGCGACTTCGGCTATTAACGCTTACGGATCGGAGAACTTGTCGGCCGGTGAAGCCGTTGATGTGCTTACGGCTGCTGTTCGTGAAGGCAAGGTGCAGGCCGACAGGTTGGCTCCCGCCATCGGCAAGGCAATTCCAGTGGCTTCAGCGATGGGTATCGAGTTCCATGAGGTAGCCGCTGCTATCGCTTCCATGACCCGTACTGGTACTGACGCTCGAACGTCGGCTATTCAGTTGCGTCAGATCATGCAGTCGATTCTTGATCCGTCGCGTCAGACGACTCGGGCGTTGAAGGAGATGGGTGTCGCTGAGGGTGAACTGATTCGACAGGCTGAGGAAGAGGGCTTGTTGGCTGTTTTGAAACGCCTCCGGGTGTTGGCAGATGAGAACGGGGACGCGTTTGCTGACGTGTTCCCCAACATTCGTGCTTTGGCTGGTGCGTTGGACATCACTGGCGCGAACTTGAAGGAGAACGAGGAGATTTTCCGTCAACTCGAAGCCTCAGTTGGTGACACGGACGAGGCGTTCAAAGTCACACGCGAAACGCTTGAGAACAGGATGGCGCGTGCGACCGCTACGTTGAAGGTGTCGTTTATCGAGTTGGGTAAGGCGTTGGTTCCTTTGGCGGAACTTTTGGCCGCAATCATTGAAAAAATGGCGGGGGTTGTCAAGTGGATGGCAGACCGAGGGGCGCTTACAGGGTTGATGATGGGCGTTACGGTTCTCACTGCTGCGCTGGGGTTGATGTTGATCGTGCTTGGCAAGATCGGGATGATGGTCATCTTCGTCACCGGCGCTTTAAAGGCCTATACGCAGTCGGCGATCACCGCTACTGTCGCTACGGGGGCTTTGTCTAAGGCCATGATGGCGCTTCCCGTTATCGGCACGATCGCCCTCGTCGCATCGGCTATCGCTACGATTGCTTTCAGTATGGGTCTCCTTGGGAAGGAAACCCGAACCACGTCTGGGAAGATGGCTGACTTTCGGGACAGTTTGAACGATGTCCGCATGATCGGTGATCGCACAGTGACGAGCATTATGGATGTGTATAGCGCTGTGAAAATGGTGGCCGACCAGTCGGAACGGGCAGTGACTTCCCGAGATTTCTTTAGCACTTTTGGGGATTCTATAAATGAGGCGCTTGATAATGCCGACATTGCTGGGGGTGGAATGTTTGCGGAAAATGCGTTCCTGAAAGGGATGTTCGGGGCGGGGGATTCGGATGCAGTTTACGAAGGTGCCATAGACATTATCAATGACCTCCAGAAGCGCTTTGGGAATGAGTATCCTGATCTGATTGCGCGTTTGTTCACGGGTGGTCTTGAGGGGGATGACTTTAGGGCTTTCTTGGCAGGGGATGACAGGCTTGCCAATGCGGAGAGGTTCTACAGTTTGTTGGCGGAGACGCAGGTTCAAGGGATCATAGACATGAGCGCAGATGTACATGCCGCGTGGGAGGAATATAAAGTGGGCATCCCCGAGGACGACCGGGCCGCCGCGTTGAAGGGCACAGGCGGTTACCAAGCCTTTGGCGAAGGCGACTGGTGGAGTTCTGATGCTCTTGAACAGGGTATGTCGGATATGGCGAATACGTTTGCTGAGAAGATGGCTAAGGGGGACATTCTCGACGCGGCTTTACTGCGTACAACGATTATGGACGATTGGGATAATGCCACCACGATGGCGGTCGACAAAATGATCGCAGATGGTTTGATCACCGAGGCTGACAGGGCGGTGTGGTCGAGGGTGATTGCGGGTGAAATCGACGAGGCGTGGATGATGGCAGTCTCGCAGGCAGATTCGTTCTTGCAGGATGAGGGCAGAGCCCTCAATTTGCCGTCCATGTTTGATCAACTTCTCGCCGACCCCGACCGCGAGGGAAAGGATTTCACAGAAGGTGGGACATCGTGGGGAAATTATTTGCTGTGGGCGAAAGAGTACGAGAAGGTGCTGAACTCTTTGTCGGCAGCAGATATTGACGAAATGGGAGGTCTGCAATTCGCTAAGGAGTGGGCGGTAGATGAGGCGCTGGTGGGCGTCGAAAAAATACAAGTAGCGATGGAACACGCCGCCAACTCTGGTGAAGAAGGTTTCGGAACGGTGGCGGATGTGCTTGCCGAATTAGAAGCGGCGTTTGAGGGGGCTGACGCTGCGGCTAGTCACTTCAATAAGACGTTCGACAATTTGATTGGCCGCACCATGGAACTCGACGATGCGAATGTGTCGTTCATGGATGGTCAGCAGGATCTTGCCGACGCCGTGTTGGAAGCGGGTGGGTCGTTCGACATGTACACCGACGCTGGTCGTCGTGCGCGTGAAGCGGTGAAGGATCAGGTCCGAGGGGCGCAAGAGATGGCTTCTGCCATGCTCGCAAACGGTGTGGATGCGGAAATAGCCGAAGCGCAGTTCATGTCGTATCTTGGGTCGATTGAGCAGACGGCTTTAGCGAACGGGGCAACGGCGGCACAGATCACGCAATTATTCGCGGGGCTCGACCTTGGTCCAGAGGACATTGCTCTTTCCTTCACTACCACAACGGAGGCTGAACATACGGACGCGACGGAGACGTTCGCAAATAGGGTCGATGACATGGTTGATGGGGTGTTGGATTTGACAGCGGAGAAGGGCTTTGAAATCGGTGAAGGCCTGATCGAGGGCGTCGGGGAGGGCATCAGGGGTGGGGGGCCTGTACTCAACGCCACTGCGGTTGCAATCATGGAAGACCTTTTGGAGGTGTCGATGGAGGCGCTGGGGATTAGTTCGCCGTCGAAGGTGTTCGCGATCAGTGTCGGTCAGCCCATTACGACAGGTATTGCTGAGGGGATTCTTAAGGAGAAGGGGAAACTCAAGAACGTCATTCGTGAAGTTATTGACGACGCGTTGGGTTCGGCGAAAACTCAGATAAGTACCGCTATGCGGGCGATCAATGCTGTTCTCTCTTTCGAGGAAGCGGAACGTAAATTGACCCGCCTCAGGGAGACGGTTGGTGGGGTGGGTGTTGACGCTAGGCATGAGAAATTGAGGCGGGCACAGTTGGATCGCAATCTGAGGGAGGCGGAGCGTGAGCGTCGGCTCGGAAAGGGCCATCAGGAGGATCTGGAACTTGCTGTGATGGAAGCCCAGTTTGCGTTGGAGGACTTTGATACGGATGCACAGGCGGGGACCGAGATTCAGAAGGCTGAGATGGATCTTGCTCAGGCGGGCTTTGAAGTTGCTGACGCGGAGACAGCGATGCGGCTGGAGGGCCAGAAGGCTATTGATACGTTCACGACGTTGGGGACATCGATCGGGTTGACGGGGGAGAGTATCCAAGGCTTGTTGGGAATTCGTGGTGATGGCACATCCATTTTTGAGTCTCTTGTCGATGCGGATACACGGAACGCGATTGCGGCGTTTCTGCGTGGTGAAGGCTGGGTCGATCGACAGGCAGCAGATGAAGAGGAGGTGCGTGGCCTCTCGGTGATGCCGATCGCCGGTGAGACAGGGGCTCAGGAGATCGCACGCCACATCGTGTCTGGTGTTTTGACGGACACAAACGATCCGTGGGCTCAGGGCGGCATGCATGGTGCCTTGGCTGCCGACTTCGGACCGACCTATCCGGGCCAAGGGGGGCAGTCCGCAAACGGTGCTGGGAGGGTAACTGTTACCGAGATCAATGGGGCCATCAACGTGTATGGGGCTACAGACGCACCTACTTCCGAAATGATCAAGACGGGTTTGCAGGTCGCTGAGGAAGAAGGCATCCGGGCCTTTGGCAGTTCTGTTCGCGAAGACGCTCGTAACCCTCGTGGCCGCCGGTCAGGCGACGATTAAACCGTGGGCACAAATGGAGTGAATCATGACTTTTATTGAATCCCACATCGTCAACGGCACAGAGTTTGATGGACCCGAGTTTGCCATTGCTAATGTGGCTGAAGTCACGGCGGTTCTTCGCGGCAAGGATTTAGTGCCCGCCATGGATCATGGTCGTCGCTGGCGCAGGAAGCGGCTTGGTGGGGGGTCAGAGAACTGGAGGATGTGGGTTTGCGACGCCGCCTCTAACGGGTCCTTCGCTTCTGAGACGATGAGTGTTGACACTGGAAACGGCATTATCCAAGTGTTTGATGCGGCGGCGACAGAGCAGGCTCGCCGTGCCCAGTACCATACGAATCGTGATGCGGTGTTGGAGATCCTTTACACGAACCATGCGGCGTCTGGTTACGACGCTCCGCTGAAAGTGGTTCGCAAGATGGCAAGCGGCGCGTCGTCTCACGAATACCGCGTCAACTACGGCGAGGCCAGTGGTGAAATCAACATTCCTGACTACAAGATGTTTGGGTACTCTGAATTCACTGTCACTGTAAAATATCCTGATGCCCGCTGGTATGAAAGCGACTCGTCTGGCACCAAGACCGTTTCGACAATCGCTGATGCCTCTTCTCCGTTCACTGTCACTGTTAACCCCGGTGGGACGGCGCTGATGACCCGTATGGTAATCACCTTGTCGACAGGTACGAACCCGTACATTCTTAACAGCACAACGGGCAGCAAATTGACACGCAGCGGTACGGGTGTAGTTGAATTCGATACTACGAATTACACGGCGTTTTCGGGGGTCTCGAATGTCACCGGCAGTGTCGACAGGACGGGTTCAACGACAGTCGATTGGTTCCAGTTGCGGCCCGGTGTGGCGAACGTGATTTCTTCGAACGTCGGCTTTACGATCACCTACACCAAAGCGTATATCTAATGGCCGTTGACACGGCTTGGGATGTCCTGATCGTCAATGCGACAAACCTGTCAACCGTCGCGTATGTGCCCCGCTACGAAGCCCTTCAGATTTCGAACCGTATGGACGCGGCCGGTTTCGGCACGCTCCAAGTCGATTTCGACGACCCGTTCCTAGCCACCTTCTACGCGGCGAACAGCAGCAAGTATCCGTGGGAGGGCAACTACGCCGTTCAGGTGGTTCGCAGCGGCTCGGTGGCGATGACGTTCATCATCGAGGAATCAGAGGTTCAGTATTCGGGGGATCGCCGGTTGGTGACGATGGCGGGCCGTGGGTTGGCAGCCACTTTGGAGTGGGCTGTTGTCCTCCCAGAGGGTTGGGATGAAAGCGACGCTGATCCTGACGATCCTTCGCGGGTTACGACCATGGGTCGTGGGTTCGGCGATACCGGCACGGAGGCAGAACTTGAGGCGGGCACCTATTCCGTAAACGATCCGCACTATCCGGCTTACGGCGGCGCCGCGTTTGTTCACCTCTTCAAAGAAGCCGACACAGGCAACGCGCAGACAGCGAATGTGAACTATTCCAGAGCGGTGGGGAGCGCCGAGCGGGCACAGGCGGTTACATGGCCTTTGGCCCTGTCGCCGAATCTGAGCATCACTGCCGATTCGAACGACGACGCGTGGACGGATACTGACGAATACCCGGTGGATGAGGTCAATTATTTGTTCGAGATCCCGACTGGCATCACGATGCTGGACGCCCTCAAGCAGTTGACTGCGATCACGGCGAACGCTCAGTGGCGGGTCACCCCAACTGGTTTGGTTCTGTTCGCGAAGACGCTCGGCACAGACCGTACTTCTTCGGTTCTGTTGACGGTTCCGAACGCGATCACATCCACCCGACAGTTCCGACGGAATGACCTACGAACAAACGTGATCTCGTCGAACGGGTTCGATGTTGAGCGCCACTCGGGGAACGCCACGCTGACCAGTACCAACCCGAATGTTGGGTATGGCCGCCGCGAAGCGTTCATCGGTCACGACCACGCCGATGGGGCATCCAACTTGGATGGGGCGAAGCAGGCTCTTGAAAAGATAAAGGACCCGCTCGACGAGTTCGTCTTCCAGTATGTCGAAACAGCGACGACGCGGGCATGGCTGGATTTTGATGTTAGCGACACGGTTCGCATCGAATACGAGGCCGGTGTTTATCAGAACAGGCAGATCGTCGGCCTTGCGGCATCATTCTCAAATAACGGGGTCGTAACAGAGATCGCTATCGGCGACGTGGTCGATGGGGCGATTGGTCGTATCGAGAAGAAGAACACCACGGGGCAGTTCTCGGATCAGATCCAACTGATCGATTTCAAGGGGAGCCGCCTCCCTGATCCTCCGACGGATTTGCAGACTGATATTCGTCAGGGTGGACCGTTCAATTCGGGGGTGTCGGTGTCGTGGACTGCTCCGACTGGGTGGGAGTCGCTCATTTCCCATTATGAGGTTGATGTTGCTCCGACGGGGAAACGGCGTGACGGAACAACCGATTATGAGGGGGTGAACATTACGAATGTCAGCGGCGACAACATCACGACTGGGTCGCCAATGGAGTATGACGATCAGTCCGTCACGCTGGAGACTGTCGGCACGGCGGTGTTGATCAACGGGTTGGGTCGTCCCGACGGGCAGTACCAAGCCAAGGTGCGTTCGGTTACTCCCGCTGGGAAGACCTCAGCGGATTCAGTTTCGGCGACGTTCGCTCTCGAAACATTCGATGTCACGATGATGTCTGGTCATATCGCGTCGGGGAACTATGCCGCCGGTTCCGCTGGGTGGGCTATCACGGCTGAGGGGGCTGTCGAGTTTGAGTCCGGCAAGTTCCGTGGCGACATTTCGGGTGCGTCGGGGACGTTCACGGACACCTTGTCAGGTGCGACGATTTCTGGTGGCACGATCACAATCGGGGCGAGTTCGAGCGCTGTTTTCAAGGTCGATACGGACGGCAACATGTGGTTGGGGCACGCTTCGTATGGGTCGTCGGCTCCGTTCAGGGTGTCGAATGCTGGGCAGGTGTGGGCTACCAATCTGACGATTACTGGGACGCAATCGTCGATCAATCTGAACAACGGCCGGTTCTATGTCGACACGTCTGGCAATGTGATCGCGAAGTCTCTCACGCTCGGTGATCAGGGTTACAACAACTCGATGGTCATGGGCGGTGCTGGGGCGGTAAATATTGTTATCGAAAGCACTGCTTATGCGGGATATGAGGATTCGACAGCGTTGGAGTGGAGGGCTTCGGACAACTTCACCAATGAACTTTGCAGGCTCGTTGGCGGCGAGATCACCACCGGCAAGTTCGGGTTCCGTCTAAGGGCGGGCAGCAACAACGAGGTTCGTGTCACTTCGGGGGCTGGGACTGAGGGTGTGTATTTGTGGGCTAATGAGACCGGTACGGACAAAATCAAATTGTATGCCGGTAGCGTTATTGAATTGTACGCTAATAGCGGTGTGCTGATTACTGATACTAACGCTTCAAAGAGCGCTAATCATCTTGTAAATGACGGTGGGGATCTGTATTGGGGAACAACCCAACTCGGCGGCGGCGGCACTTCTGACCATGGGAGTTTGACTGGCCGCGACGACGATGACCACACCCAGTATGTGTTGGTGGATGGCACACGAGCCATAACCGGCGATCTTACGGTCGGCACCAGCAATGCTCAGATTCTCGGTCCCGCGTCAGGCTCGCATGATACGGGCGAGGTGTCGTACTCGTTCAAGGACGACCCTGATACGGGCTTCTACCGTTCTAATCACAACACATTCCATGCGGCAACTGCTGGCGCTACGAGGATGACTTGGGCTGCCGACGGCAATGTCGGTATCGGTGCTACTCCCCTGTATCCATTCCATGTGTTGACTTCAGGTACGGCAGGGATAGCGCAGTTTGAGTCTGCCAATGTGGGGCTGCATGTCAAGCAGCAGGATACGGGCACCCTTTCGCTTGTCGGATATGACAGGGCGACCAGTGGGTACAACGCCCTCCGGTTTAGGACATCATCCAGCGGGAATCATCTGTATATCAGGGAGGGGGCAACCGTTCAAGTTGGTGTCGGCAACCTTGACCCCCAATACACGCTTGATGTCACCGGCACCCTGCGTGTGACTGGCGCTACGACTTTGTCCAGCACGCTCACCATCGGGGCCAGCAATGAAGGTCACGATGTGAAGTTCTGGGGTACCAGTGCCGGTGCGTTCATGCTCTGGAACGAGTCAGAAAACCAACTTGACTTCTCGGGCGCTGACATTGAGATGACTGACAGTTCGATGGTCACCTTCGGCAATAGCAGTGATCTCCAGATCTACCACCGTCCGGCGAGTGGCCCTCCCAGCAATGCGGAGGAACATTCGTTTATCCAACACATGGGCGGCGGCGACCTCTGGATTCGGACGCTTGGCAGCGGTGAGGACTTGTACCTCAACGCCTACGATTCTCTTTATCTCGGGACGGGATCGGCGGGCGCCACCCGCATGACGATCAATTCGTCAGGGAATATTGCGATTACTGGCACACTCAACGCGACAACTGGCCCCATTTATGTCCAATCGCAGGAGGTTTGGCACGCAGGCAACGACGGGGCCGATAGTGGTCTACATGCAGACCTGTTGGATGGTCAGCACGGTTCGTATTACACGAACCACACTACCGAAGCGATACAAGACATCGTTGGTGCGATGGTCGCGGGCAATACCGAAACGGGTATCACGGTTACTTACAGCGACATTGGCAACAACATAGATTTCGCATTGTCAAGCGAATACATACAAGACATCGTTGGTGCGATGGTTTCGGGCAATACCGAAACGGGCATCACGGTTACTTATCAAGATGTAGGCGGCACGCTAGACTTTGCTGTTGATAGTACCAGCCATGACCATCACGGTACTTATCTGCGGCTTGACATTACCTCGTCTCAAACGGTCCAAGGAAATGTCACCCTTGACCATTTGTATAACCCGACGAATGACACCTACGACATTGGTTCTACGTCGGTGCGGTGGCGAGACATCCATGTGGGGGAGGTCAAGAATGTAGACGCGATTAGGGCTCCTGCCAGCGGTGGTCTTGGCCTGCGGGTCAATAACAGCAGCAGCGACAGTTTCACGATCGATTCGTCGGGCAACATCACCATGGCAACCGCTGCGGTGAAGGTCCGTATCGGCGATAACCCGTACCCTGCTAACAATCTCAAGTTTGAGGTATATCACAACACTGCTAGCCAGTGGGCTGCATTGTTCAACCAAGATCACGCCTCTGGTTATGGCGTATTGATTGAAGGCGACTCGGCTAGCACCCATCCATTGTTCAAAGTTGTGTCTGGGACAACTCAAAGATTCAGAGTCTGTGGAGACGGCAAAGTCAGCATCGGTGGCGACGTGAGTCCTGACTATACGTTGGATGTGCAAGGCACCGGCAGGTTTGATAGCGATTTGTCTGTTGGTGGCACCATCACTGGGAATCTAGCGGTGACTCACAACGCTAGCACCAATGTTAACTATGCAGTGCCCTTCCTGTATCTCGAAGGTGATTCTGCTTATATCCAACGGGATACCAGCCTTAGTTATAATCCTAATACCAACAGATTCAGTGCTTCTGGATATTATGCTGGCACCAGTAGTGCGACTTCGAGCCCATTTCAATCCACTAATACCAATACTTCTTATACCGGCACCATGAATCAACTGTGGTGTTATAGGACTGGCTCTAACGATTACTTCTTTGCTCGGTGGTGGTCGGGACCCTCAAACGCCGCTGACTCTGAGTTTAAGTTTTATGGGACTGGTTGGGCATATGCGGATGGGGGCTGGGGTACACCGGCTAACGACTATGCCGAGTACTTTGAGTGGGAGGACGGCAATCCGTCTGATGAAGATCGTCGGGGGATTTGCGTAACGCTTGTTGGTAATAAGATTAGGCCCGCAGTTGAAGGTGAAGAGATCGTAGGAGTCGTTTCGGCTGTTCCGGGGTTTGTTGGTGGTTCCCAAGACGGCCAATGGCAAGACAAGTATTTGCGTGACGATTACAGGTCGTACATTTTGGAAGATGTTGAAATGGTTCGTTGGGCAACAGGGGAGGAAGGGGAAGAGGACGCTGATCATTCTTACCCTGTCGATTCTGTTCCTGAAGGAGTTGTTGTTCCTGACGATGCCGTGCAATACACTTCGGCAGAGCGTATTCGGAATCCTGATTGGGATGAATCATTGGAGTATGTGGCACGGAGGGAACGGAAGGAGTGGTCACCTATTGGCATGATGGGTCAGTTGCGTGTCCGCAAAGGGCAGCCCACTAGGTCGTCGTGGATCAAGATACAGGATATTTCGGACGCCGTTGAGGAGTGGCTGGTCCGGTAGGGCTGCTATACTCCCGGCATGGCAGATGAACCCCAAACTCAAATTGATGTCCAGCAGGTGATCCAGAACCTCGCAAACTCAGTCGCGAACTTGACGACCGAGGGAGCAGTAAAGGACGCCCTGATCGCCCAGTTGCAAACTGAACTGGCTGAGGCCCGCTCGGCGGTCACCGTCGAACCGGTCGACTTCGACATTCACGACGACTAGCCGCTAGGCGGCATGGTCCATGGCGGGGCACAATGGGGTCATGCCTGTTTCGTTCCGCTTCCGACTCGCAGCGTCAATACCGTCGTATGACTTGGCCCAATCGTTGGCTAAGGGTGTTCGCCTATTCGACGACGAGGCGTTCGTCCATATAAAGGAGTCGCACGAAGATACCTTCTGGGACATCCACGTCATGTTCAACCTTTCCGGTGGCGACGCCCAGTACCACGTTTTGCGGCTCTTGTTCGAGAACGCCGTCGATGGATGCGGCGGGCGAGAAATCATGTCGTAGGGGTTGTCCCCGAGCGTGCGTTGTGTATACTGGAAGGGTCGCTACGGCGATGCCACCGCGATTTGCGGGCGGCACCCAAACACCTAAGTCAGGAGTGAAACGACATGGCGAACATCGCAGAGGACTACGTCAGTCCCAGCCTGAGATGGGGGATCTTCAAGCAAGACCACCCCGCCGCGTCCGTCAAGTTCCACGCCGCCACCGGCGCAGAACTCGGTATCCCCAAGCAGTTCGGCGGTGACGAAGATTATTGCGTCGCCACCATTTGCTGCATGCCCGGCGACCCGTCGCCGATCGTCGGCTACAAGCCTGTCGCCGACGCCAAGGGCGGGCGTGGAGACCACGTTTCCGACGCGTGGAACATCTTGTGTACCAAGGCGCTCGGCCGTGCCATCAAGCGTGCCGGTTACCCCGACACGACCGAAGACCTGCGCGTCTTCGTCCTCTACAAGCAGCGCCTAGCGGAACACGAAGCGATCCGTGTCGGGGTGACCCTCGACGAGCCTGCCGCACTTCCGGCAGGCTCTCCCGAACCGACAGCGCTGGAAATGTCCGGCGTTGGCTACCCTGCCGCGGTTGAGGGACTGATCCAGTTGGAAACCAAGGACGACTCCGACGATGTGGTGGAAGCCGTCATCATCGATGCCGAAGAGGTCACCGAAGTGGAAGCCGCTTTCGTCGAAGAAAAGGACGAGTGGAACACCGCGTGGGATCTTGAAGCCGCCCATGAGGAACTCAAAAACCTCGTTGGTGAGATGGACGAAGAGCATGCGGATCGCGCCCGTGCAGCCCACACCGCTCTGAACGGACGCATGTGGCCGATCAAGTCGGTCAGCCAGTTCAACACCCTGCTCGCACAGGTCAAAACTATCCACGGCGAGTACGAGGCTTCGCTTGATGACGAGATCGGTTTGCCCCCCGACGAGGCAGCCTGATGTTGCCCTCACCGATGGAAATCCGCGTGGTCGGCGTCACCTTCCGAGGTGCCGACTACCCCCAGAACATCTTCGCCGTCGGGGAAGCCGTTGCGTATGCACAGCGGCCCCTACGGGCGACGCTCGTCCGCGAGCCAGACAACCCGGTCGACTCGAACGCGATGAAGGTCATGGTTGGGACAACTCACCTTGGGTACATCCCTGCCGACACGGCGGTGGAACTATCTGCGGAAATCGACGCTGGAGCCAAGTGGCTCGCTATTGTCGACCGCATGATCATTTCACCCGAGAATCCTGATCAGCCCGGTTTACGACTCAAGGTGTTTCGCAATGACATATGACCAACAGATCGAAGACATCCAGCAGCAGGCCGACGGCCTCAACGAGATGCTCGCCGATTACATCAACACAGCCAAGGTGAACGCTACGGAGGGCGACCTTTCCGGTTCCGCCGAAGGCCTCACCTACCTGCTGTATCTCATTCGTGACATCAAGGCCCGCGTTAAGGACGCCGACGACGAAGCCAACCCCGCCCTCGTCGAAGTCATGGATCACATGGGCGAGAAGCAGGTTGAGTACGGGTCGATCTCCGTTGAGCGGAAGATTTCGAACTATCGCACGAATTGGCAGAATCAGGTTCTGATCCGCGCCGTCGTGACCGCCGCCCTTGACGAGATCGAGGAACGCGAATTCGTCGACCAAGAGTCCGGCTCTTATGTCAGCGAACGTGCCATCGTCGCCCCGTGGGTCGATGCGATCATCAGTCGACTTTTGGAATGCGCCGCATTCCGCGACTGGCGGGTAACCGCCCTTCGCAACAACATCCCCGGTTTGAACCCTGACGACTTCTGCGAGGTCCGGCGTTCAACCAAAGCCGTCCTCAGGAGGGGCTAGTGAGCATCGAATCGATGGTATGGGCACTCGAACAAGAAGGCGATCTGACAACGAACGAAAAGTTCGTTTTGCTCGGCATCGCCAACCATGCCAGCCCGCAGGGCAAGAGGGCTTTCCCGTCGATGGACACCCTCGCCCGGTACACGATGCTGTCGAGGTCGACTATCAATAGGTGCGTTAAGGGCCTCGTTGAGAAGGGGTTCATTGCCAAAGAGCCCGGTGGCGGCCGTAAGAGCAACACCTATGAGTTGCGTATGCACGTTGCGTCTGTAACGGAACTGGTTCCTGTTCCAGATGCCCCGAAGCAAGCCAAGGGCAAGGCTTTGGTAGCCCCGAAAAAAGATTTGGTTTGGGACGCGATCACGGAGGCATGTGGGGTAAACACCGCTAGCCTGAACTCGCAAGAGCGTGGCCGTTACAACAAGGCCGTCAAACTGCTCAAAGAATCGAATGCTACGGCAAGTGAGATCCACACGAGAGTGAAGGTGTATCGCCGTAAGTTCTCTGGTGCGGCCATCACCCCGATAGCGATAGCCAACCACTGGTCTGAACTCGATCCGGCAACCGTAAAGATGGAAGACGTGACATCCGCTCCGAAGGGGTGGGACGCGATTAGACAAGCGAGGGAACTTGATGGCAGAGATCAGGAGTGAAGTATCCGACACGATTACGCTGGCAGAATATCGCCGCAATCGTGAAGCAGAAGATCTTCGTCGAGCCAAGAAGGCCGACAAAGACGGGTCGTCGAAGACGGCACGAGCAAACCCCAATACCAAGAGGTAAGACATCATGGCAAAGCGCATCAGCACCCTGCCCCGTACCTTCCGCGGAGCGAAGTATCCGTGGGACGAATGGATGGACGGCAGTGTTTGGGTTACGGAACATGGAATCGACTTCCAGATTTCCGCCGAAACATTCCGTGCCCTCATCCACTCCGCTGCAAACCAGCGTGGCCTCAAGGCCCAGACCCGCATCCGCGGCGGCGAGGTGTTCTTCACCGCGTCGTAGGGGGGCGCTGTCTACGGGGGTGGGTTTCACAACACCCACTGTGTCCCCCCACCCCCGTAGGTGGCCGCTTCTATGTTCTACGAGGTAGCGATCTCGCCTGAAATGGTCGCCGAGGCTAAAGCCACGGCTGCCAGAATCCCTCAATTGCGGAACTCGATCGAAGAAGGCCACGGCACTGTCCATGGCGTTCTCGGTGAACTGGTTTATATCGAGGTCAAGGGCGGCATCCAAGAGAACACGTTTGAGTATGACGTGTTACACGCCGACGAGACGACTGTCGATGTCAAGACGAAGCGCACCAGTGTGCGCCCAGAGTCAGATTTCGATTGTTCCGTCGCTGCGTTCAACGTCAAGCAGCGATGCGACGAGTACGCGTTCGTCAGGGTCCTCTATGACATGACCCGCGGCTGGTACGTCGGGTCGTTGTCGAAACGCGACTACTTTGACAAAGCACGCCTTCTCCGCAAAGGGGAGGTCGACGGGTGGAACGGGTACACAGTCAAAGCCACTTGTTACAACGTCGCCATCTATCAACTCGAAGACCGTCCTAGTCAGAAGGTAAGACTCATGGAACAAGATCAAGCCGATTATGTCCTAGCGCAACTCGCTGTCGTGTTCTCGTCCAAGACGTTGAACGTCGAAGAGGTTCGTCGCTGGGTGTCGAACCTTGAACCTTACGACTTCGACGTAGCGGTTGAGGCCGTGAAGCGGGTTGAGGACTCATGCAAGTTCTGGCCGTCGTGGGCGGAGTTCAAGGAAGCCTTGCTGGCGTGTCGCCGTGCGATGCAGGTACATGAACTTCCTGCACCTGAGGTGCTGCCCGCGTCGGAAGAGACGGTGCGGGCAAATCTCGCAAAGATGCGGGAAACCCTCGGCCGAATACCGAAAGAGGTATAGGCTGGATGTGTGAGTACATGGACGTTGACGGTGGAGGGTTCGCTCTTCACGTTGAACGGCGAGCGAGCGATGCACTTCCACAAGCGGGCCAAACTGGTTCGTGGGTGGAGGGAGGCCGCTTATGTGGCAGCGCTCGAAGCGAAGATCCCTGCGATGCACTCCATCGAAGTGGTGTTCGTTCCATGCCGTAAAAATCGGCGCAACATGGCTGACACTGGTGGGCATTTCCCGGTAGCGAAGGCTTGCATCGATGGGCTGGTTGACGCTGGGGTGATCCCAGACGACGGCCCGAAGTTTGTAACGTCCCTCACATTTCGCGCTCCGTATATCGACGGTGGCGAAGACAGGGCTCTTTTAATCATCAACGAGACAGGAAGAAAATGATGAGCGATCTAAACACATTGATGAGTCGAGCGCGGGACACCGTGGATCCGTTGGAACGGGCGAGGCTTCTGAACGAAGAAGTGCTTCCAGCGATCACGTCGTTTCGCCAGACTGTGATCGCTGAACGTGCTTTGTCGGTCAAGGAAGCCTGTGATTTCGGGAATGGTGGGGATGGGTTGACATACTCCCAAATAGCACGAGATATGGGTGTTTCGAAGCCCCTCGTGCAGCAGATGGTGGCGCTGGCCCGCAAAATCCACGCGGAACGCATGAAGAGACGGACTGTCGGGTAGCAATTTCGGTCAACTGCTGGTACACTTGGAGGGAAGCAAACACCCCCCCCACAAGGATCAGAAACACATGCCCACCATGACCCACACCCCCACGCGCGACGGCACAATCATGAGCCTCTGGCTTGCAGTCTCGTCCATCGCGTCCGTATGCGACGGCGCCAGCAGGAACGATAAGGTCGGCTTCAACGGTTCCGACACCAAGTTCGGTCGCCGCCTCGCCGACACCAACACCGAAGACTGGACCGACGCCATGGCGGCTGAGTGTCACACGATGCTCCGCAAGTACAGCGGACAGTTGTCGGACTTCGGCATTGTTTACGAAGACCTCCCCGTTCCTGTTGCCGTCGGTGGCGACGGGCGTGACGACGCGCGCCAAGCCGATTATGCACGCACGGCTCTCCAGTCACGCATGGTCGACATCGTGGCCCGCGAAGACCTTTCGGCTGGCACGTTCCACATCTACTTCAAGTACGACGGGTCACTCGTCGCCATGATCAGGAAGGTCCCCGACGCAAAGTGGAACGCCACGAACATGCGGTGGGAAGCCCCCATCCAGTCGGGTGCATACGTCCGCCTGTTCGCCGATGCCAACGGTTTCGTCGTCACCGACGAGGCCGAAGCCGCGTTGGCGACTTTCGAGGAACTCGACATCGACATTGAAGCCGAAACGCGCACCTTGCGTCTCGTCGACCGGTCGCTGGTGTTCGACTTCGACTACAACGCCGACACCGTCGATGCCGTGAAGACCATCAGCGGTCGCCGTTGGGACTCCAAAGCCAAGACGTGGATCGTTCCCGTCACATCCGCCATGCAGGCTCTCAACGTCGCTGACGTTTACGACTTCGACGTGGCTGCCGACGTGCGCGCCCTGTTGGGCGAAGAGATCGAAGCCTCGCAGGAGCGCGGCGAACTGTCTGACGCCACCGATGCCGATCTGGTCATCGACGGCCTCGGCGGCACCCTCCGTCCGTTCCAGCGGGCAGGCGTCGCCTACGCCATCAACGCCAAGCGCACCTTTATCGCCGACGAAATGGGCCTCGGCAAGACCGTGCAGGCTCTTGCAGCGCTACTTCACCAGAACGCCTTCCCGGCGCTGGTGGTGTGCCCCGCGTCCTTGAAGCACAACTGGGAGCGGGAGAGCCGCAAGTGGCTGCCCGGCAAGAACGTCCATATTGTCGACACCAAGGTTGGTCTCAAGAACGCGGATGTAGTGATCATCAACTATGACATCCTCACGAAGTTCGAAGACGACCTGCGTACTGCGGGCTTCGCGGCTGTCATCTTTGATGAGAGCCATTACGCCAAGAACCCGAAGGCGAAGCGGACTGGCGCGTGCAAGTTGATCGCCAAGTCTGTTCCTGTTTCGGGGATGGTGCTGGCATTGACCGGCACGCCTGTTCTGAACCGTCCTGTTGAGTTGGTTTCCCAGTTGGAGATCCTTGACCGCATCGACGAGTTCGGTGGGTCGTGGAACTTCCGTAAGCGGTACTGCAACCCGAGTCACAACCGGTTCGGGTGGGACTTCACGGGTTGCGCCAACACCGAGGAACTCAACACCATGCTGCGCCAGACGTGTTACGTCCGGCGGAACAAGGCTGACGTGTTGAAGGAACTGCCCGCCAAGGCTCGTTACGAGGTCGAAGTCGATCTCAGCGGCCCCGCCATCAGCAAGTACCGCATGGCAGAGGCCGAGACCCTCACATACCTGTCAGACAACGGCTACCAGTCCTCAAACACGGCCGAGCATCTCTCTCGCATTACGACGCTCAAGCGTCTGGCAGGCGAGGGCAAGGTCGAAGCAGCATGTGAGTGGATTGACTCGTTCCTAGACAGCACCGATCGCAAGTTGGTCGTGTTCGCCCATCACATCTCCGTGGTGGACACCATCGCTGAGAAGTACGGCAACCTGCGGGTCGCTGGCAAAGACAGCATGGATGCACGTCAGGCAGCGGTCGACGCCTTCCAGAACGACCCCGACGCACGGGTCATTGTTCTGAACATGAAGGCTGGTGGTGTGGGCCTTACCCTCACCGCAGCGTCCGATGTTTTATTCATTGAGCAGGGCTGGACGCCCGCAGAGCATGATCAGGCCGAGGACCGCTGCCATCGAATCGGACAGGAAGACAATGTGTCGGCGTGGTACCTCCTTGCGGATGGCACTATCGACGACGACATTTTCGCCCTCATCCAAAAGAAGCGTCAGGTTGTCGATGCCGTCACCGACGGCGAAGAAGGCCACGATGAGAGCGTCTTGACCGAACTGGTCAAGAAGTTGCTCGCACGCACCAAGTGAATGTCCATCTACAACGGAAGTGATCCAAACAACATGAACGAAGAACCCGAAAATATGCCGCGGCTCGATCGTATGCATCTCGGTCAACGGAACGGGGACATCCCGCCTGAGGTCGAGAATGCCATGCGAGAGGCGCTGACGGAGAGTGGCGACCAGTGGAGTACTGCTCTGGAACTGGCGTCCACCCACGTTGGCGAGTCCGATCCGCATCTCGCCAAGTCGATTGTTCACGACATCGCTTTAGCGACCATGGCCCGTATCTGTATGACAACGCGACGCAAGTTGCGTCTGTGGCACGGATGGGAAGTCCTTGACGAGACAACCTGTGTGACGGTCGCCCATGAGGGCTTCGTCTATGCGAACGGGGTAATCATCGATGACGACTCAGTTGGGGTGCTTATCGCTCCCGAGTCGAGTCTTGACCCCGAGAGTACCGATCCATGGGTCGTGATCCGCTACCAGAACGTGTGGCGGGCTGAGATCGACTGGAACGAACACGGCTATGAGGGAATGGTCGAGGTTGAGTATGAAATTGACGATGACTGAGGCCGAATATCTCGCTCTGCTTGAATCCGAGCAACTAGGTTACCTGACGGCTTACGACATCGAGGCTGAGGCGCATCCCAGCGCCGAGGAACTCGAAGCCGAAAGCCGATATCAGATACCCCACTACAACCATGAGCAAGCGCAGTTGGAAAAACAGCGCGACCTCATCATCGAAGCCCGACAGTCAGGAAGATTTAATGCCCAGACGTAAACAAGAATCCCAGCCTCATGTCATAGCGCGTGTTCAAAGCAGCCACGCTGAGATGGAAGAGGCGTTCAAGTCATACAAGAAGCAGCAGGCAACGCTGCTTCGAGATTTGCGTTGGGCAAGGGACCAAGGGGAAACCCTCGCGAACCTTGCTTACGCACTCGATTGCACCCGCCAGTGGATCTACAAGTGGACGACCTACGGGGCTGACCACAACAGGGTCTACCCCACCGTCTCTACCGTCCCTGAGGATGTGACGACCGAACCAGTATCGGTCTGACATGGCAGGTATCGCCGGTGACCTTGAGGGGCTAACGGTCGACATCGATTCGATCCAGTCCCATCCATCGAATCCGCGGCGCGGCGACGTGCCCGGTATCGCAGAGTCCCTCAAGGTCAATGGTCAGTATTCACCCGTGATCGTTGATGCCCGCAATGGCAACATCCTCGCGGGGAATCACACATGGAAAGCAGCGAAGTCGCTTGGTTGGGACGCCATTGCTGCTGTCCATGTCGAAGTCGATGACCAGCAGGCCAAGCGCATCTTGTTGGCCGACAACCGCACGTCAGATCTTGCCATCTATGACCGTGCCAATCTGATCGAACTCATCGAACGTCTCGCCCCTGACCTTGAAGGATCAGGGTGGGATAAGCGTTCTCTGGAACGCCTACGTCGCCTCGACGAGTTCGACGACGAGTTCGACATCTTCGCTGGCGGCGGGGAAGAATCCGAGGTTGGAGCGACAACGAAGAAGATCCATGTCGGGAAGAACCTGCTGCTCGTCGAAGCCGCTTACTTCAAAGAATGGTTTGAAGAGTTGGAGGGAGAAGACGGCGACACGAAGCAGGCGCTCCTTACGCTTCGTGAACGTCTCGGCCTGACCGACAACCCTGATCCAAAGCCGTCTATCGAGGGCAAGAAGTGGAAGCATCTGTCGGGGGAAACCCCTCAGCATGTGGAGATGGACGAGTTCGATTGGGTGCCTGTCGATTCGCTCGAACCTCACCCAGAGAACGCCCGTCAAGGCGATGTTGGTGCAATCTCGGAGTCGCTCAGGGTCAACGGCATCTATCGCCCCCTGCTTGTTCAGAAGTCATCCAACCTGATTCTCAAGGGCAACAACACTTGGCAGGCTGTCAAAGCGCTCGGCTGGAAGGAGGTTCCGGTGACGTATGTCGATGTCGAAGATGTCGAAGCGGTTCGCATCATGCTCGCCGACAACCGGTTGGCTGACAAGGCTGGCTACTACAACGCTGCTCTTGCCTCCGTCCTAATGGACTTAGACAGCCTCGACGGCACAGGATTCACGCCACCCGACATCGACGACATTGTGAAGGATCTCCCACAGGAACGCGACGCCGCCGCGATGATCAACGCACCAGCAGATGTGCGTCGTGTCGCCACTCTCAAGTTCGGCCCGAACACGGTGTCGGTGTGCGGTAAGCAATACTCCGAATGGGAGCAGAGCCTGATCGAAGAGGGTTACATGTCGAAGGAGGAACGAGGCTGGCGCATCGGTCAAATCCTCGGGTTGGACACGTCGCAGTTCTCCGTTTGGGCGTCGGTCGCTGACCCGACGACAGGTAACAACGAGTTCAAGAAGTGAAGGGTCGTTCTCCGAAGTTCGTTGAAGTCACGCTGGCCTCGGTCGATTCGTTGACGAAGGCGGGGTACAACCCGCGGCGCACAGATCCAGTCCGTTATGCGTTGGTCAAAGCCAGCCTCGTCAAACTTGGTTGGCTGCTCCCCATGTATGTCACGCACACCGGTGAGGTTCTTTCCGGCCATCAGCGTCTCGATGCTGCTCGTGAGTTGGGGGCGTCGAAAGTCCCGGTTGTGGTTTTGTATGGTCTCGACATGGATCGCCGTAAGGGCGTCAACATTGTCTTCAACCGTGCCACCAACGACATGGAGAAGCGCGACTCGGGCGAGTCTCTGGCGGAGCGGTTGCCCCTGTCGGTTGTGCAGGCCGCCCTCGATGCTCTCCCCGACATTCCGGTCGACACCGACGCGTGGTATCCGTGCATGCAGTTGCAGACGCAACACACACGGGACATAGCGGCGAAGAACATTCAGATGTTCCGGTATCACGCCATCAGGCAGGCTGAATCGCTTTACCACTGGGGCAAGACTTCGATCCCGATTGTCGCCACTCCCAAGGGGGTAGTCATCAACGGTATCGGCCGTCTCCAGCACGCTACTGAGACGGGCATCACCGAGATTCAGGTCGTTACGATCCCGAAGGCACGATCCGATCTCGCTGCCACACTCTTGAACCACCTGTCCATGGACTTCGATCTGGAGGACAAGTACGCCGACGTTCTTCGCTACAACTCGTTCCGGCGTGCCTCCAACCGGCAGGATTTCCTGATGCCGACCATGGTGTGTGACCTGATGGCGGCAATTTCGAAGTCGGGCAAGACGCAGCGGGCAGCGTCGTCGTTTGACCCGACGGACGCCCGACATGTCGAGATGTGGAAACGCTGGTACGGCACGACCGTTCTCGATTTCGGTGCTGGGCTATTGGACAAGTCGCTCGTGATGCGAGACACCATGGGTGTCGATTGCGTTGCATTCGAGCCTTACTACACAGGCGGCAAGGACTCCGGGTTCGACATTGAAGCGGCCCGTTACATCACCGATGTGTTCCTCGACAGGGTTGCCGATGGAACAGAGTTCAACTCGATCTTCTTGGCGTCGGTCCTCAACAGTGTCCCGTTCCAGTCCGACAGGGAACACGTCGTTCGTATCATCGCTGCCCTCTGCGGTCCAGACACGACTGTGTATGCGGGCGCCATTTCCCGAAAGGCCGACAGGTTTCTTGCCGCTATGGGGATGAAGGACAACATTTCAAACCATGAGACCCAGTTCGATTCGTCATTCGCTGCTGGTTACGAAGACGGCGTTGTCGTGTCAGACCTGATGAAGCACCCCAAGGCACAGAAGTACTTTTCGACGAACGAGTGGGAGTCGCTGTGGCGGCTCGGGTTCCGTGATGTTGCTGGCTATCTGTATGCCCCGAACCAGTTGGTTCAGGTCATCGCCTCCGATCCTCTCCCTGTAAATCCGGTGGCGTTGGCCGAAGCGGTCAGGTTCGAGTTTGATCTGCCGTTCCCTGATGACACCCTTGGGCGTTCTGAGCAGGCCTTGGATGCCTTCTCGCAACGACTACAGATGGCCCTCTAGGATTAGGCTATGTCTGACGCAGTGTTTGGCCCGTCTGGGCGCATCATTCTCCAAGACCTGAACGTCGCTTTGTCGTCCAACTTCAAAGAGATGCCGAAGCATCGGCCAATGTCGAAGTTCGTTCAGGAGGTCGAGGAGTATCGACAGTGGATCGTTGAACTTCTCAAACAGGAGTACGTCATCCTTTGCACGGCTCGTTCGGTTATCTATCAGGACATGACGCTGGAACGGATCAAGACCTTGACGGGTTGGGAGCCGAACGAGGTGTGCTTCAACCCGTGGGAGGACCCGTCCGGCAAGGGTGCCTTGCGGGCGCATCGTGCCAAGCAGAAATATTTGAAGGAGATCATCATGCCGAAGCACGGTAAGGATCCGGCGCTGTACTTCGCTATCGAGTCAAACAAGTTCTCTCGCAACATGTACCGCATCGAAGGAGTCGAGTGCAGGGACGCGAACCGCGACGACTCGGATCCTTGGAAGACCCTGCTCGCATAGATAGAGGGCCTACACTTGGCCTATGCGTGACGAGGTAGAACCAGAGGGGCCATGGGAGTTCGACGAGAGTGTCGCCGCATCATTCGACGACATGCTGGAGCGCAGCATCCCCGACTACCGCAAGATGCGGGCCGCCGTGAACGCCATCGCTATCCCGTCTCTGTCGTTGCAGATGCGCCCGCCAGCGTTTGTTGGCCCGAACAAGGTCGAGGTGGATTCCGTCCTCGACGCTGGTTGTTCGAATGGTCTAGCGCTGCGGGGGCTTGACAAGTACGCGACCGAGCATGGTCACACCATTGAGCGTCTGGTTGGGATTGACGTGTCGGCGCCGATGTTGGAGCGGGCGCGGCGGGTTAGCGACGATCGGTATGACATCAGGTACCACGACTTGCGGGACCATTTGCCCTTCCACGGCGGGGAGTTTGATGTTGTACTCTGTGTGTTGACTCTCCAGTTCACGCCGATGGTTCACCGCAACAGAATCATCGACGAGTTCCATCGGGTACTCCGGCCCGGTGGCCGCCTGATCCTCGTGGAGAAGATCATTGGAGCGACAAGCAGGTTGGATCAAGACATGATTGCCATCTACCACGACCATAAGAGGGACATGGGCTACACCGAGGAACAAATCGAACGGAAACGACTCAGCCTCGAAGGTGTCCTCGATCCGTTGCTCGCGTGCTGGAACGAGAACATTCTTCACTCAGCACGCTTCGACGAGGTGGACTGTTTCTGGCGTTGGATGAATTTCGCTGGATGGGTGGCGGTGAAGCCATGACTACCCACAAGGAGAGAAAGCCGACGCAGGTCAAGGAGTGGAGGCCGAAGCCCGGTGTCCAACTCCACAAGTCGCATTCGTCGCGGGAGACGATCATCAAACTCGTTGCCGCAGGCAATTACCGCAAGTCTGCTTACGAAGCGGCGGGCGTATCCAAGTATTCCTATTACCAGTGGACGAAGTTGGGTGCCATAGCGTTGGAGAAGCGTGCCGATGGTGAGGAATTGACTCCGACGGAGGAAGAACTCGCTTGGTTCGTTGAAGAGATCGAAAAGGCGGACGCTACGGCGGAGGCTGCCCTTGTTGCACGTTGGTACACCGAAGCAGTCGATGGGGATTGGCGGGCCGCTGAACGGTTCCTCGCTAAGAGGGTTCCTGAACGGTGGGGTGATCCTGCGACCCGGTTGGAGATTTCAGGTCCGGCGGGTGGCCCTGTGCAGCAGTTGAGCGCCACGGTCAACGTGACCGCAGAGATCGACGCTGAACGGCAGCGGAAGGTTCTCGAAGCGCTTGTATCCGCAGGCGATATACCGAAGGAAGTACTCGACGCATGGGACGACTCAGATGACGACTCGCACACAGTTATCGACCTTGATGGAGTGGAAGAAGCCGTGCAACCTGCTGTTGCCGCACTCCCCTCACCCGAAGCAGCAAGCGTTCTTGACGTGGACGACAACTAGGGAAGCCCTATTCGGGGGGGCTGCTGGCGGAGGCAAATCGGATGCCCTCCTCATGGCGGCGCTTCAGTATGTGTGTGTTCCCGGTTACAGCGCTCTGCTTCTTCGTCAGACGTTCCCGCAGTTGTCTGGCCCTGATGGGTTCATCGACCGCACACATGAGTGGTTGAAGGATCAGGGCGCTGACTACAACGTCACCAACAAGCGATGGACGTTCAACTCTGGGGCGACACTCACACTCGGTCACTGTGAGCGGGACGAGGACCGGTACAACTTCCAGTCGTTCGCTTACCAGTTCGTCGGCGTGGACGAGTTGACGCAGTGGTCGACTGACAAGGTGTACCTGTACATCGGGTTCTCTCGTGTCCGTAAAATTACTGCACACGAAACGATTTCTCGGTGTCCTCATTGCGGCATGTCTGTCGCCGACGTTCCGTTGCGGATCAGGGCAGCCACCAACCCCGGTGGTCGAGGCAACGACTGGTGTTATGAGCGGTTCCTGTTGAACAGGGTCGGCGATCGTAAGTTCATGCCGTCGTTCATCACGGACAATCCGTCGTTGGATCAGGGGGCTTACATCGAGAGTCTCGCTGAGTTGGATGCTGTGGAGCGTGCCCGCTTGTTGGAGGGGAATTGGGAGGTCGCTGAGAAGGGCGGCATGTTTGAGCAGGACTGGTTTGACACGGTTGATTATCCACCCGAGGGGATGAAGCGGGTCAGGTTCTGGGATTTGGCTGCGACTGCTGCAACGAAGGGTAAGAACCCTGACTGGACGGTTGGCGCTTTGGTGGGAATCGAGGAGGGCCGCTATTACGTTCTCGATGTTCAGCGGATGCGTGGTACTCCTGCGGAAGTTGAGCGCCTCATTGTCAAGACTGCTGAACAGGATGGCACAAAGATAGACATCCGTATGGAACAGGAACCCGGTTCTGGTGGTGTGAACACGATCGACCATTATGCCCGCAGGGTGCTTGTCGGGTATCCGTTCAAGGGCATCCGGTCGACTGGCTCCAAGGTGGAGCGTGCCCGTGTGGCGTCGTCGGCGGCTGAGATGGGGAATGTGCGGTTGGTGCGTGGCCGGTGGAACAAGGCGTTCATTGACGAGTTGGTGCAGTTCCCGGCGGGCGGTCATGACGATCAGGTCGATGCTTTGTCTGGTGCGGTGGGAATCCTTGTGGAGAACAAGGCAAGGGTTAGGATCATCGTGTGAATCCGTTTGAAACGCAGCGCCGTATGGGCAAGGCAGCGATGTTGGCTGACGCGGCAGAGGATCAGTGGGTGTCAGCGGAGAAGTTCTTGGCGGAGTGGCCGAGGCGGAACAAGTGGTGTGAGCAGGTGGGGATCAAGCCTGCGTCGAAGGAGACATGGGAGATGGCCGCGGAGTTGCTGTCTGCTCGTGAAAAGCATGTGGGGCTGGGTGGTCTTAATGATCCTCGGGTGGTGCAGCGTCTGGCGGCGATGGCTGTCCGGTTGACGGAGACTTTGGCCCGTGGCGACATTGCTTCGGATGAGGTTGAGTCGTTGTCGAGGGCGGATCGGCGTCAGGCTGCTCGTTTGGCGAAGGCGGACAACGACGGGTTGGTGTTTGATCTGGCTCAGAAGTTCATGGAGTTCCGAGAGGAACATCGTCTTAAGGAGGTGTGATGGGCCACGTCTGGCAGACGGTGGACATTTGGACACCGCAGCAGTGTGAGTTTGTCAAGGAAACAGCGCTGGAGGGGCCAGCACATGGGGCGGGGGTTCAGCAGGACGGCGTCCGTGGCCCACGACCAGACATTCGTTCAGCGACTCGTTGGTTTGTTGATGGTCGGCATCATCCCCTGATCGTTGAGAGTGTTTGGGATGCTGTGAGACGCCACAACGTATGGGGTTTCGACATTGAAGTGCTGCCCGGTATCGAGGTGATCCGGTACGAACCCGGCGACTTTTACAAATCTCACACTGACTGGGGGGGAACGTGGACGAACAGGAAACTTACGGTCTCGATCCAATTGTCTGATCCCGGCGATTACGACGGCGGGCAGGTGGGGTTACATGTCGGTCCAGAGGATGACTTTGCTGAAACTCGGCAGGGTTGGATGACGATGTGGCCGTCGTGGACTTTGCATTCTGTGGCCCCGGTTACCGAGGGGGCACGTTGGGCTGCCGTCGGTTGGGTGTTGGGGCCGCTGTTTCGTTAGGGAAGGTCCCAGCCGCGGGCTTTGTATAGGCCTTCGCGGGTCCATGTGTCAGCGAAGTCGCCTGATGTCCAAACCCTTTTCTTTGGGGTTTTCGCTAGGTCAGCGACCCGCTTTTCTTCCTTGCGGCGTTTGACGTTGGTGCTGCGTGCTTCGCGACAGTCGGCGCATCGGCAGCCCTTGATGTATGACCCTTCGGAACCTGTGCAGTTCACTGGCGGTGGTGCCCTCGGGTTTCGTATAGATCCGCAACGATGAACGCCAACAGTAGCAGGGTGGTTAGTGCGATTAGGGCACAGAGGGACCCGGCGACTATTTGCCAAGCGTTCACCGTGCGAGCAGGTCTGCCACGTCACCCGCTTGTGTGGCGAGGTCTTCCATTCCGTGTTGTTCGAATGAAGCAACCATGGAGTTGAGCAGGTTGCAGATCTGGTCGACTGTTGAGATGGGGACTTCCACTGATGGGATCTTGGGATGTTTGGGGTTCATGTAGGCGGGTGTGAACGTGGAAGATTCCAGCCCTGATCGGCCTGTTGGGGACGGGGGCGGGAACTTGAGGCTCATGCTGTGACCTTGTGCTTTTTGATTGTCCAGACGGAAGCCGTGGAACTGATCTCGCCAGTCACTCGATGCCTATGCAATGTACCGATACATAGTTCGTCGGTGTGGGGGTAGTCGATGTTGATGGGCCAGCCATGCCAACAAATAATGGCGGCTCCTTCTTCTGCGCCGGTAACAGCGAACTCGGGGATGGAACCCCATTGTTTAGCGGCGTATTGTCCGAACACGGCAGCAGTGCTGGTATCCGCGTCGGGTAGGGGAATCAAGACTGCAACATCGAGGGCTGTCTTGACTCCGAAGACGGAATCTTGGGTCAGGCCGTAGACCCTGAGGGCGCTTTCTGGCCCGTCGATCGTGTACCTCATCTAACCGGTTCCTCCATATAGGGGGCCTTTCCCATAATGTACACGGGAATTGGAAGAAAAAGGTGGAAGGCATGTCTCTCTATTCGAATCGGTGTGGGATGATGGTCAACCGTGGAAGGATCACCCGCCTGTGAAGAATGCCAATGTCCAAGATGTCCGTGCCCATGCGACTGCCACTGTTGCGTCGTCGACCCCAGCGTTTACCGATGATGCCGAAACCCGGCAAGCGATCGAAGCGTTCCTGATCCTGTTGGAGCGGGTCGAAACACGGCTCGAAACACACACCCTTCCGCCGGTTCCAGCAGTGGTTTCTACCGTGTCGCCGCTGCTATCTCAGTACCCAGTGTTGCCTCCAAGGTTCCGCCCTTCACCGTGACGTAGGTCACAGTCGACTAATCTGGGCCGATGGACACTCCTAACGAATTTTGGGTCGGCCCTGCCTCATCGGGAAATCATTGGGTTGTAGGCCCGCTTGGTGAACTGGATGAACTGGTCGACAGGACAAACCCCGGTACCCGCAAGATCAGTGTCGGCATTGATCTTGATCCGCTTGGCGGCATGTCGCAGAACCAAGCCGACACGGTACGGGCGCTCTTGTGCGAACTCGTCGAGGACGGCGACCTTGACTCAAGGCCCGCCGATGGGATTCAGTACCCCACTGGCAGCGACGGCATCGACAACAACCATTTGGTTTACATGCGGTGCTTCGTAGACGAACTGGAAGTCGGTTGGCTGGAGGGCGTCGACCTTGGAGTGTCAACAGGCTTTTCGTGGAGAGACGGAAGCCCGCCGCAGGCGTCCCCTGAACCCCTCCCTCCAGAACCCGTAGAAGAAGAAGAAGTGGTAGAGGAGTTGGTTGTCGAGGGGGATGTAGACGAAGACGAAGACGCTGATGGCTGAAACAGCCACGGCGGTCACGTTGGCGGTACTTAACGAACGCTTGGAAGCAATCGAAGACAAATTGGACCTGTTCCACGCAGACCATCTACATAAACAAGCAGATCTCGAAACACGTTTACGAACAGTAGAAAGATGGATGTACACCGTCCCAGCAACCCTCCTCACCGCCATAGCCGCCGCAACCTACACAATCGCCCAAAACACCTAACCGACCAGCACAAACACACACAACACCCCCCGCAACCACCAGTAAACACAACCCCCAAAAACAACCACAAAAGAACCATTCCCGCCCTTGTGGGCGCTGACTGTATTTGGAGATTCATGTTTTCGAAGGATTTGCTTGAGAGAACTGCTGCTACGTTCGTTCAGGCCGCTATTGGTGCTGTTGGCACGAATTCGGTTATGGACTTGGGCGTTGATCAGTGGAAGATGGTTTTGGCGGCTGGTGTTTCGGCTGCTTTGGCTGTGTTGAAGGGTGCTGTCGCTACGAAGCGTGGCACGCTTGGCACGGCTTCTATGGTCGATTAGTACTTTGGGGGGCGTAAGTCTCCCTATACGGCCGAGGGCCATTAAATATGGCATCTAATGCTGGGCATGTGTGGGTACCCGGTGCTTCTGATACTCAGGGGGGCGTAAGTCCTCCTATACATGAGTGTGGGAGGTGCGGGTGTTCGCCGTTGGACCGGGCGGCTCGTGGGCCGTGTCGGCCCCCAGATTCACACGCCTCTGGTTGAGCGCTGCTGCATTCCCAGATTCACACGGGTGAGATTCACACGCCGCGCAGTCCCAGATTGTGCAATCCCAGATTCACACGCAGATTCACACGCCCGACTGCAATCCCAGATTCACACGCGGGAAACCGGGCCACTCTGCAATCCCAGAAAGCGCCCGGGAGACTGACCCGGGACGACCCCGGACGATTGACCCGGAGGTGGACCCCGGGTGGGGGGTGGTGTGCCGCCTGTCACATTCCCAAGGAAATGACCACTGGAGGTTGGTATCTGGCGCGCGTGCCCCTATCCTTAGTAGTACGGACATGGAACACCCCATGCCCGACCAACACAAGGAAGACCACATGAAGACCCGCACCACGACCATCAACGACTACACCACCGAAAAGGCCAGCGTCTGTTTCTCCAACGGCACCACGGCTGAGGTCGTCGAGTTCACCCACGCCGACGGGGGAGACCTTGACTTCGCCACGACGCTCATCGCGCCGTGCGAAGACGCCACCCCCGAAGCGTCGTTCCACTGGCGCGGCCAGAAGCGTGAGTTCATCAGCCTCGCTGTGGACGACTTCGCGAGGGTGTTCCTCACCCCGAAGCAGGCCGAAGGCGTCATCGCTGCCCTCGTCGCTGCGTTCCGCAACGACCCCGTCGATACCGACGAGGACGAGGTGACGGCATGATTATCGTTGACGTTCAGAAGATCATCGACACCCCGGAGGTGCTTGACGCCATCGGGGACAACGCGGAGATCATGATCAACTACCTCTCCCGGTGTGACGCCGCCCTCACCGACGACGGCCAACGTCAGATCATCCTCTACACGGGTTGCACCGTGAACGACGACGGGACAGTTGTCGCTGGAGACTGGCAATGAGTTACACACACACCACCATCACGCAATGGCCCGGTGACATCGACATCACCGGACAGATCCATGAGGCGATCTGGGAGTGGCAGGTGAAAGCCGGTCTCAACTGTCTTGGTGACGTTGATGCCCTCATAGACGAGGCAGCGGCGATCTTCGCCATCATCGGAACCCGCATGGCGGCCGCTGTGGTAGCGGAGCGCGTATCACGAACAGGTCCGATCGTCATATGAGGTACGCACAGTCTCTCAACGAGAACATCGCCATGTGCGACTACGTCCTCTCGCGCCTCAGCCACCCAATCGCCAACTACGACACGGAGTACCACGGCCTCGTCTGCGAGTGGCTGGAAACCATGCGTGACGGCTGGCGCAACGAAATAGAAGAACTCAACAACGGCACCCACTGGGTGCAGACCGGAGCAACACAATGACCACCGACCAACTCACCTACGACGTGTCCGTGAAATACGCGGACTTCGTTGACTACGCCATGGAACTCATCGTGGAGAACTCCCTCAACCGGGAGTACACGACCGACGAGTTCGGAGAGGCACTGATCGAACTGCGTGGACTGATGGACGCGCACATCGAATGCTGCCGCGAGATGAAGGAAGGCGTCTGATGAATCGTTACGACGAACTCAGCGTTGACCTCCAGCAGGCGGTCGACCGGCTGATCAACACCATGGCGTCGGTTCGTTCCGACGAGTCCTGTGTCTGGGGCGATGTCAGGCATGCCGCCATGATCAACGAACTGCGGCATCAGATCTGGTCCGCCGTGGATGACAGGGCTAGGGCTGTCTGATGGGCGCCGAAACCTTCTTCGTCTACTCCGAAGGCGAAAACATAGACCACGCCTTTCGGCGTGCCGTCGATAAAGCCTTCTACGACCACGGCCATGGGGGCTACACCGGGACCATCTGCGAGAAGGATGGGTGGATGCTCATTCCGCGTCCGCCGCGTATCTCTGCCGAAAAGGTAGAAGAAACGCTTGACCTCGCCTACCAAGCATGGGCATGGGGCACGACCCCAGAATCAGAGCGGAAGTGGATGATGAAGCCCACCGCTGAACACCGGGCGGTCTGGAGCAAAGTCCAGAAATGGTTCGGTTTCGAGGCCGGTGAGATCATGGACATCTACAACGACAAATGGGGTCCGTGTCTCGCTATCAGCACAACGGGAGCCGACAAGGCTCGCCACGCCAAATACACGTCCTCACCAGTGAACGACGCGACGCGGCCCCGCGGCCATCAGTTGTATGCGTTCTTCGGTTGGGCATCGTCATGAACCGTTACGACGAACTCACTCCAGAACAGCGCATCGCCATAGATCGGTTGATCAACGCCATGGCGTCAGGCCGGGTGAGATTCACACGCGGGTGGCAGACCGGGCTTGTAATCCCAGATTCACACGAGCCTAGTCGCCCGGGCGTGTAATCCCAGATTCTCCACCCGGGGGCCTTGCGTTGTTGGTCCGCTGTCCCCGGGTGGGTTCCGCCGTGGTGTGACGAACGTCACAGTGGAATCAGGGATACACGGCCTATACTGGAGTCATGACCACATTAGGCCAATACCTAACAGCCGCCGCCCCAGCCCCCGTCGCCCCAGACGTAGCCCGGGAAGCGTGGTACCAGTTCCGAGCCGACTCAGGCCACAAGACCGCCCGGGCGCCGTTCATGTCCGAGCCGAACACGAAAATCATCAAGAACCGGATCCCCACCATCTCGTTCACGGGCAACCCCGAACGAACCTCAGGCTTGAACGCTTGCACCGCGTCGACCCGCGAGTGCCGCGCCACCTGCATCCGCTACACCGGACGCCTCAACCTCCCCATGCCGACGACTGTCGCCGATACGCGTATGCGATTCCTCGCTGCCCACCCGGACGAGGCCTGCTCCATGATCCACTGGGAGACCACCCGCTTCGCCAACAAGTTCCCCGGGGACGTGGGACGGCGCCTCAACGTCGTCACCGACATTCGGTGGGAAGACTTCGCCCCATGGCTGTTCGAAACCGGAGTCCCCGGCACCGACGTGTTGAACTACGACTACACGAAGCACTGGGACCGTCACCGGACGCCGTTCTCGAACTATCGCCTCACGTTCTCGGCGACTGAGAACCACAGCCCGGACGACATTCGGGCAAAACTCGAGACTGGCGCCAACGTGGCCGTCGTCTTTCCTCACACCCACAAGGAAACCGGATACGGCCCGACGTGGCATGGCATGCCCGTGGTCGACGGCGATGAGACCGACTATCGGTGGGAGGATCCGGAGGGTGTCATCGTGGCGCTCTATGCGAAGGGTCGTGCCCGGAAGTCCGAGGTCGGCCGTTTCGTGAAGGCGTTCTGATGTACAACCATTACCCGGACGAAACCGCCCCTTGGTGTCCCTCCTGTAAGGCCGGGGGACCACTCGAATGCGATTGCGGTTTCGAGCCGGTGTGGGTTGCGCCCCCGGATCCGGCCTGATGCGCCGTCAGGGCCAATCAGGGATTCTTTCCTCCCGAGGTTGGTTTCTGGGATACACGGCCTATACTCAATAGAAGAGATGGGAACACCCACCTCTAAGACAACCGTCTGGAACACACCATGACCACCGAAGCCACCACAAACCTCCTCCGCGCCGTAGGCGAGGCGTTGGCACCCTTCCTCCCAGAGGGCGGGTCCGTCGACACCGACGCCATACAGGTAGCCATCGACAACGCGGTCGACGAAATCGACTTCGATGACAAGATCGACGTTGACGAAAAGGTCAGCCAGTTCTTGTCCTACCATTTCGATCCGTCGGACTACGACATCATGACCGAAGGCAACTTCGATCCGTCGTACTACAGCCTCGTCACCGAAGACGAGGTCGACGAGAAGATCGACGACAACATCGACCGGAAGTTGGCCGATGTGCAGGTCGTCACCGCCGACAACATCCTCAGCATCCTTGCCGATGCTCTGGGTGGGCTCCCGGCAGTCGAGCAGGCCGCCTAGATCGCCAGACGGCGACCCCCGAACCATCCATGGCCGGAAGCGCATTCCGGTACTCTTGGTTCGGGGGGGTCGACTCTGGGGCTGCAACTACAGCGAACCGTCAATGCCACCCACCCAACTCGTTGTTCACGCAACGGCTGCATTCGGGAGGGGCCGGTACACGGAAGAAGCCAAGTCAGCCCCGGAGCCGTCCACCTACCGTCAGGACATCACACCATGACAGAGACACACCAATACGAGGTCGAGTTCACGACCGAAGCACGATGGTTCACCATTGTCCCCGCCACTTCCCCGGAGGAGGCTGAGGAGAAGGTTGCCTCGTACTCCATGGACGTGGACTGGGGCCGTATCCACCTAACCGACTTCGGTTACGACGAAATCGTCGTGGTTGAAGGCACCGTTACAAGACACTGACCGGAGGTCAGACAATGCCTAACTGGGTAAGCAACAGACTGTTCATCCCCGACCGCGTGGTTTCGGCCCCGCTGGTCACGGCGATCAACGACGCAATCACAGCCGGAAACGGCTTCATCCCTCACTTCATCCCGTTCCCTGAGAACGGCATAAAGACGACTCCGTCCGGTCTCATGACGGTATTCACGGTGGAAGACCCGGAAGCGGGCACCATCGACGGGTACCAGTGGGCCACAGACAACTGGGGCGTCAAGTGGGGCGACTGCCGAACCGATCATGACGACGCCTTCGACGGCTGGTGCGGCTACAAGTTCGACACCGCTTGGGGAGAACCGGACAAGGCCATGCTGACCATATCCGGCATGTTCCCTGAGGTTTCCATGTTCCTGCTGTCCATCGAAGAGCAACCAGACTTTCGGGGATGGTGGCACTACAAGGGTGGCAAGGTCGTAGACGAAAAGGTCGACTATCTCCTTCGCCCCGGCGTTGTGAACATCGACTGGCCCGACTACCCGGAGAACGACATGGACGACGAGGCCTATAACGCATATCAGGCTGAGATGGACCGCATATGGGAACTGGCCCGCAGCGTCGTCGTTTGCCATCATGGCGTCAACGGCTTCTGGCCTGAGTGGGAACTCAGCATCCGTGGCATAAACAATGTCATCGACGCTGACCGGTGCTTTGGGCTGGAGGCGGATCTCGTATGAGTCCCCCGTTCTCAACCGGATACGTCATCAGGACATGGCATACACGGAAAACGATCTGGCATGGCTTCTACTCCTGCGAGGGGTGGGCGCTCCGTGATTCGGACCTTCCGTTAGCCAACGGTAACTACTGGCGATACGGACCCCGTGAATACATGGTGCCTGACATACAACAGGCGTCGGTCTGGCGATACAGACAGGCGGCGTACACCTATCGAGATCGCTTTCTCCCTGAGGGGGAAGTGGTCAGGGTTGAAGCCGCTTTCACTGGTCAGCGAACTAACGACGGACGTAAGCATCTGTTGGCTGTGTCCGCAGCCTGACAACCTTATAGAACGACAAAGCCCCGTTGCCCACGAGCAGCGGGGCTTTGTCGCGCCCGGATTCACACGCGGCTACAGATTCACACGCGCAACCGGATGGTCCGCTGTACCGGGGACGACCCGGAGGCCGACACCGGAGGCGGCCCGGTGGGATGTGACATGTGTCACAGTGGAAACTGGAGTGAACACCTGTACAATAGAAGCATGACCACACACCACGGCAATGAGATCACTATCCAACGTCCCGAGGATTGGGGCAACATGGGCCACCCGCAGTGGCACCGATACATTCTCGTCAATGGCGAGTTGGCCGGGTTCTGCTGGGGCGACAACATCGACTTCGCGTACCCGAACAATCAGTACTGGGCGCGGCTGTGCTGGGGCCGGTTCGAGAACAACCGGATCGATCTTGGCTACTGGCCGAGTCGGGGCAAGCGTGACCAGTTGCTGACGCTGCGGGATGTACGCCGGGCGATTGGCTGGGAGTTGGAGTCGCTGGATGCTCTGGCCCGGAACTCGTATGCGTGGCGACCGATCCAACGTGTGACGGATGACACAGTGGAATCTGGAGTGAACACCTGTACACTGAAGGTACAAGCAACCAACGACGCCACGGAGGCGACAGCATGAACAAGCACTATCTGGTAATCAACGACAACGGCGACGCATTCCGCGTGGTCCCCACCGACGACACCTACCGTGATCTGTCCACCCTCGTGGATGGTTACATCGAACGTGTCTCCCTTCCCGGCGGAGTCGACGTGTGGCTCAACGAGGAAGGGCTTATGCGCGAGGACTTCGCTGGCAACCTCGTCGCCAGCATGATCACCCGCGAATGGACAGGCCACACCTATACCCTCGTCGGTCCCGCCGTGTTCGCTGGCGACGGCGGCGCCAACACCCAGCCTTGCCCAGAGAGTTTCTTCGTCAGCGAGATGAACAAGGGTCTGATGCTTATGGGCGATCTCCACGACGTTGACTCCCCGCTCCGTACCAAGTGGTACGACGACGGCCGCGAGTACTTCGGGACCGCCCCCGTGTGGACCGTTGAGGAATGCGCGCTCCGCATGGCAGAGTCCCGCCGTATCTACATGGAGGCCCGAGCATGAGCAGGCCTATCTACGACTCCGAACCCATAGAGGTCGACATAACGGATGGCCGGATGCTCAACATCCACATCACGAACGAGGGCGTCATCATGGATGTGTTCGGGACGGATTACTTTGAGGACGGCGACGGGCTTCGCCTCGGAGAACGCCACCTCGGCACCGCCGCGATGACGTTTGAGGAATGGGCCGACTGGGTGCAGACCCGGATCGGCGAGAGCGTACTGTGATGGGCGACTACGACCGCCCCACCGAAACACACCGAGTCCGCGTCACCTTCGAGATGGAGGAGATGGACGGCACCCCGGAGGAATCCGCCGCAGTTCTGCTGGACTTGTACGTTGCCGATGAGGTGACTGTCGTGTCAGTGGAGGCGCTCGGTGGGGACGGTTGGGGAGCATGACCATCCACCGGCACCGCTCCTACGTCAAGAACCCGTTCTTCTGCCCGTTCTGCAAGAGCGACATCATCGTGGCTTCCAAGTTGGAATCCTTCGAGAACGTGGTGTACCAGTGGGTGCGCTGTGGCACTTGCGAAACAGAATGGCACGACATCTTCGAGTTGGTTGGTTACGAGGAAGTCGTGGCAGGCAAAGATTCACACGCCTAGATTCACGCGCCGGATTCACACGCGGGCTGTAGTGCCCGCATGTACCCGGAGGCGCTCAAGGTCGAGTACCCCCGGGGGGTCTCATGCTGTCACCTCCCGGGGGCACTCGTTTCGGACCTGACGCCGCGTCAGAAACAATCCCAGAAAGATCGCCGCGCGCGTTGTGGTTCTGTGTAGGCGGCCTATACTCAATAGTAACGAAGTAACACCTACCGAAAAAGGAAAGACAGCATGAGTGACAAGACCGAACAAATTCAGCACGATCTGACGCAGGCCGTAATCACGGCCATGAATCAGAACCCGGAGGGCTGGACGAAGCCGTGGATCGGCATCGGCGGCGGGCCACAAAACCCGCAGACCGGAACCATCTACAGCGGCGGAAACATGATGATCCTCTCCATCTTCTCCCCGGACCCCTCCGACCCGCGTTGGTCGACCTACAAGGGTTGGGGCAAGTTGGGCGGGCAGGTTCGCAAGGGCGAGGCCGGAACCGAAATCATCTACTGGGGACAGTCCTACGTCTGCGGTGTCTGCAACCGGTGGAACAAAGCCGAATGCAAGAGCCACCCGGGAGAGTCGACAAAGCGTCGGCTGGCCCGCGCCTACTCCGTGTTCCACGCCTCGCAAGTTGACGATGCCCCGGACCTTCCTGAGCAGCCTGTGGCATCGCCCAACATCGACGTAGACGCCTACCGGACGTGGTTCCGCAGCATCGGCGCCGACTGGCGGGAAACCCCCAGCGACCGGGCGTTCTACTCACCCGGCGACGACTACATCTCGACGCCGTTGGATACGCAGTTCCATTCGGCAGCCGGATGGTTCGCTACCGTCGCCCATGAGCATACGCATTGGACGAAGCCTGCCGCCCGGACGGGTCGGGACACCCACAAGCGCACCCGGGACGGGTACGCGTTCGAGGAACTGGTCGCCGAACTGGGCGCCGTGTTCCTGTCGAACGCGTGCGGCGTGGCAACCGATCCCCGCCCGGACCACGCGGCGTACATCAAGAACTGGCTGGAGGCTCTGGCCGGAGACACGAAGTACGTCTGGGATGCGGCAAGCCTTGCCAGCCGGGCGGTGAAGTTCCTGACGGACAACGCGGATGCGATCCCGCAGGTCTCCCCGGAGACGTTGGTGGCGGCGTGATTGTCCAGTTTCTAGTTCTGGGCGGCTCGGTCCTCGTGTGGATTCACACGCGGGGGCCGCGCTAGCCGGATCCACACGGCACCGGTGTCCTTGTCCTGCACCCGGACGCCGTGTGGGGATTGGTCCCCGGGGGTCGCCATGCTCCCGATTTCTGGGTCGAGTGACCCCCGGAGGCCTGATCCTAGCAGTGTGACGGGCGTCACATAATCCGTCGCCTCGGAGGTTTCGATTCCCAGATTCTGCCCCTATAATGGGACTATGAACGAACAGAGCAAGAACATCAGAAAGCAGGCCCGCGACGCCTACGTTTCCGCCCTCCGTGAGGGCCGGAAGGTCCGCGCCGCCACCTTCACCAACCGCAAAAAGGAAGCGGCACGCCGGAAGTGCCGCGGAAAGGTTACCCAATGAACCAGACCACAAAGCGCGCAGACCAGTTGCGCCCCGGAGACATCGTTCTCCCCACGACTCCCGGCTGGCCCGGGACCTGTGGGGCCGTTCGTGCCGTCAGGGACAACTACCCAAACAACGGAACCGGGTTCCGCCATATCATCGTGACCTTCTGGTTCCGCAAGTACGTTCGGTCGTTCGCCTCATCCGATCAGGTCCACATCCGGCCCCGGAGCGTCCGATGACCGTCGCACAGACAGCCTCAGAGATCCCCCGGGCGCCTGCCTATGTCGTCATGACTGATCGGTTCATGTCGGGATGGGGCAAGGCCGAAGGGTTGACAAACCGGCACGTCATCGTGTGCCCGGACGGGTTCGGGCAGGCTTGCGCGGTCGAACGTGTCGCGAAGGCTCGCCCCGAAATGCGGCGGGTTCAGATCGTGACACAGCGCCCCCGGAATCGGGCTGGCGTGTTGCTGACCTACTCCGGCCCGGACGGCTGGACGGGGGGATGGTCGTCGGTTCCTGTTCCGCAGGTGGCCGACTGATCAAGGTTTCAGGGTCGGGAGGTTGGTTCTGTCCTCCCGACCCTGTACACTTGTATATAACAACGACAAGCAAAGGAAAGACAGCGTGAACATCAACTTCGAAAACATGTGCCAGATCTTCTACGGCGACATGCTCACCACCCCGGACGAGGCCGCCGACCTCGAATTCCTCCTAGGCGAGGAAGCCGACCGGCAGGCCAAGGCGATCAAAGAGGACGACCTCGACGCCGCCTAGCCCCGGATGGGCTAATGTGCCTAAATAGCGCCGCCGCGGGGGGTTTCCTCCTTTCCCTCCCGTCGCCGCGCCGCCGCCTGCACCCCCCGGGCGGCGTCGCCCAGTGGTCGGGGATCTCCTAGCCCCCGGCCACTGGGCACTTCCGCGTCTAGCCCGGATTCACACCTACCCAGTAGACCAAGTATGCAACCGGAGGCACTTTCCATCTATACCCGGGAAGCGCTGAACCCCGGAGGGCGCTGCTGGTCAGATGTGACGGGTGTCACACTTTCCAATGTTGCAATCTGGGATACCCATGCTATACTGGTACCAGAAAGGAAACACCGAGGGCTGCCACAGGTACGGTACGTCGGGGTATTGCAATTGCTAGACATGGGCCGATTGCACGGTGAAATCTAGTACCCCCGATATCGCAGGGTTCAACTCCCTGTCGGCTCACTATCGTGGTGGTCGCCGACGACATAGGCGACCCGGGTGGCGGGGTGGGCTGTATATGCCTGCCCCGCCTTCTTCCCCCCGGATTCACACGCGTAGCCCCGGCCCGCAATGTACCCGGAGGCTTTCAGATCAGCCCCGGCCCGCTGTGGGTGGCCCCGGAGGCTGAGGCCGCGTGTGACATCCGTCACATTTCCCGATTGTTCGGATGTCGCGTTGGTTTCTGGGAATAGCACCCCTATACTCAGTAGTAGCGAGATGGGGAAGTTCCCCATGGCTAGGAGAATCATGACCATCATCACCCCAAACCCCAAGGCTCGCGCAGACCTTGGGTGGGCGTCATTCGCGGCGCTTCTGGAAGTCCAAGTCAAGCACATGGACCCCGGAGCCAAGCGCGAGGTCGACGGCCACTTCGGCGAGGGTCGCACCGTGAAGTTCTTCACGGGCGTCAAGTGCCCACAGGGCACGCTTTCCGTTCGGGCGATCAGCCCCGGAGTCTGGAAGTTCACCATCTGCCGCCCAGCAGGCCGCGGAGGCATCGCCCCCGGAACCAAAAACGTGGAACGTGTCTACGTCGTAGCGTCGCCCGACGACGTGTACGCCTACGTCGACCAGTTCGACCCCCGGAACCCGGTCGGTCTGGAGGTTGCCTCACGGTAGCCCCGGACGTGCCATGTGCCGCTCGGCCACTCTCCGTGGTCGGGCGGCTAGGCCCCGGCCCCCCGGGGGCAGGGCTTGGAAACTTTCCCAGATTCTTTCTGTTCGAGGTTGGTTTCTGGGATAGTGCCCCTATACTGGAGGCATGAAGGAAAAGGAAACCATCGAGGCACTAGGAGGCCCCGGAATGCCGAACACACGCAAGGTCATCATCCACAAAGTCCCCCGGGACGTTCTCGCCGCTGCCATGGAGCAGGGCGTGGGTCTGGATCTCATCATCTCCGCCGGGATCCTCCTCGGCGAGTACGAGGTCCGCGAAGTCACCCAGACCAAGAAGGAAGCCCGGGCGATCGTCACCGCAGCCAACATGGGGACGTGAGTCCCCCCGGGGGTCCCTCCTGCCCCCGGTCCCAGTAGGAACCCTCACCCTCTAGTCAAGGGTGAGGGTTCCTGCGCGCCCCCGGAGGCGCAACCTCACGCAGAGTGAACCCTCAACCTCAAGTAGAGGGTTAGGGTCGGCCCCGGATTCACACGCGCCCGGATTCACACCTGCCCAGTCGCCCCGGAGCGCACCGGGCGATGCCCGGCCCTGTGACATATGACCATGTGACATATGTCACACCCGGCCCCCGGCCCCCGGAGACCGGCCGTGTGGCGCATGTCACATGAAATGTTTACTAGGGGTTGGTTTCTGGGGCTTTCGTTGATACACTTGTCCTTGCAAGTGAGAACCATCTACAAGGGAGAAACGACATGGACACGATCACCACAAGGGACGGCAAGACCATCGCCATCGGCGAAGTCGCCTACGACTTCTACGCCGACGTACTCGACGACAACGCCGTCGTCACGCTGGCGGAGATCCGGCCTGAGCCCGGCGACGCCCCGCCGTGGGGCGTCTGGCAGGCAGCCCCCGGCGTCACAACCGCTGGCGGTCTGCTAGACGGCAGTCGAGTCTGCTCGCTGGCCTACGCCAGACGGCAGGGCTGGCTTACCGAAGGAGCAACCCGATGAGCGAACATCTGAGCAACTGCAACGGAGGCGAGGAGTTCGAGTTCCACGACGGCCCCGACCGTTGCCCGGCCTGTGACGCTGAGGTGCGGGCAGTCCTCCGCCATGAAGGTGTCAACTTGGATCTGATTGCAGCACAGAACGAGGCCGAACGCAATCAGCGCATCGAGGACGAGGTCGCTGACGGCCTCTACCGCTCACACAAGGAGGGCTGACCACGGAGAGTGACCCTAACCCTCAACCTGAGGGTTAGGGTTGCCCCGGCCCCGGATTCACACGCGTAGCCCCGGCCCGCGCTGCACCCGGACGAGGCCCGGAACCAGCGGTCATATGTCACATGTGACATGTGTCACACCGTGGCCCCGGCCCCCGGGGCCGGATTCACACCTATTCAGTCATTCCCGGGAGACACCGGATTCACACGCGCACAGTCGCACAGACATGCAACCGGAGGCCGGATTCACACGCGGGATTCACACATTCACTAAGCCCGGAAGAACCGGACGGCCTCGGCCGATGTGACTTTCGTCACACCGACCGATCCGGGCCGCCTATATCGTCGGCGATCACCACGAACCGACGGCCGTCGCGGGATCGGATTGCCGCGACGGCCGATCGGCCGAACTAGTGGGGTGGGGGATTCTGTTGCCACGCTCCCCCGAGCGCCGATGCCTAGTCAGTGTGGCGCACGATCGCTAGACCGTCAGCGGCTCGATCGTCAGCGTTTCGCCGACGTTCTCACCGATGGCCGCGAAGAACTCTCGCGGGTCCGTCGGGCATCGGAAAGTACCGACCCGCTCGACGACGGTCGTACCGATGGCAACTCCCCCGCGACCCTTAGGTCGACGGATCGAGAATCGCCATGCGTCGCCGCTGATCCGGTGAAACCAGACTTTCGTCGGGCCTCCGGCGAAGGCGAAGAACTCGCCAGCCTTCCGGGTATCAGTCATCGGCGACACTCCCTCGACCATATGCCCCTTGAGGGACTGTTCGAGAAACGCTACGAACGAACCGCGCATGCCTCCGACTTTCATCGGGGCACCGGTTCGTGCGTTGTGCGTGTTGTATCCGATCTCCATGCTTACACCTCCCTTCGGTGGACTAGGTGGGAAAGCCTCCCGCTTTCCTGTCTACCAACAGTGTACAGGGTGGCATATCCGAACAACAACACGCGCGGCGATCTTTCTGGGAAATCCAGAGATTTCTTTGTGGTGGGGATTCTCTACTCTCAGGAAAGAAACCACGGAGAGTGAGATCTCACGGAGAGTGGTCGACCCTGACCCTGAGGTAGAGGTTGAGGGTTGCAACCCTAACCCTGAGGTAGAGGTTGAGGGTTGGCCCCCGGCCCCCCGGAGACCGGATTGCCTCGGCCTTGCGTGGCTCGTAAAGAATCTGGGGAATCTTGCCGCCCGCGTTGGCATTGTCACACCCGACCTGTACACTATAAGTAGACAAGGAGCAGGGAGGGACAAGCCTCTACCCCGAACGCGGCGACGGACTCGCCTAGAAAGGAAACACGACACCATGGACAGAATTCACGAAGAGAAGGGGTGTGACTGCCTCGTATTCGGCAAGTGCACGCCCGTCCGATCTCTCCTACAGCGTGACGATCATCGCAGTAAGCGATGGGACGAGCGCATAGCGGAACTCGACAAGTGGCTGAAAGTTCGGCCCGGTTCGGACCTCTCTCGCCGAGACCTCAACTCAATTCTTCCCGAAGGGGACGGAGAAGGGGACGAGGTCGAGACTATCCATCCATCCCGAGTGAGCGAACAGGAGCGCACCTACCACTAGGGCAGCGAGCCTCAGCCCCCACCTAGGGGGCTGGGGTTTCGCATCCCCCCCGGAAGCCCCGGCCTGCTGTGATGTGACGGATGCCACACCCTAGAGGTTGTCAATACGGGGGGGAAGGTGTATACTAGACATTACAAGGAAGAAACCACTACGGGCCACGGCCCAAGGAGTCAAAGACAATGGAAACCAACACAAGCGAGCGCCCGGTACTCACGATGAAGGGTTCCCTAGGCGCAGCGTTTGCCAGCGGAAACATGGTGGAACTCTGGTTCCAGTCTCCCGATGGCGATTCATCCGACTCGCAGATCTTTTCGCTGCGCTGTCGGACTCCGGAGCAGGCCGAAACGGTCGCCGCCCTCCATCGGAGCAAGTGGGGATTGTGAACGCCGAGCGGATCCTAGGGTTCCTAGGGTTCGTTGCCTTCCTCGCCCTGCTAATGATGGGGGCGAGGTGGTGGGCAACGGACACAGCGCCGCCCTCGCCAGTCGTCGAGATTCATTTCAGCGACGACGGGCGGCCGGTGCTGATGCTGTTGGAGGACGGCACCATCTATAGGAACGATTGACCACAATAGAGCGCACGAGGCCCCTCCTTCCTCGCAGCGTTCCGGCCCTCTCGCCCTGCTGTCCACGGCAGCAGAGCGGGGGGGCCGTTCCATTCGCCAGATCCACACGCGCTCGGTTGGCCCCGGAAGCCGGAGGAGGCCGGACCATCCGGCCGGGCGCGATGGGGTGTGACATGCGTCACAAAGAAATCAGGGTTTCAGTGTTGCTTTCCTCGCCCCATGCTGTATACTATAAGTAGACGGGGGGGAGGAGCCCCCCGCAGGTCACCTGAAAGGGGGTGAGCGCATGGTGAAAGTCTTTGGATGGAAGATCATCCCGACCTATGGGGGTTACGCCCTCATGGCGGATCGGTGTGAGAACCATCCACGGCTTGGCTCTGGCCCGAACATTCGGACCAGCCTGCTTGAGGTAGTGAACCTCAGGGAGGGCTTCGCGGTAACGCGGAGCGGCACCCACTACGACCTCTGCGAAGAGGTCTAGCGGGAAGCCCCACTGACTGAGACTCGGAGGCTTAGGATGGCCTTGGCAACAGAACCCCCGCCTGCGGGCGGGGGATCCCGCCACCCCGGTGTCCCAACCCTCAACCATCCATCCCTCTAGTAGGGGTTGAGGGTTGGGATACACCGAACCCTAACCCTCAAGTAAAGGTTGAAGGTTTGCCCCGGCCCCCCGGGGGCGAGATTCACACCTGTCCAGTCGTCAGCCCGGAAGCCGGAGAGATTCACACGCGGGAATTCTCTCGCAGGATTCACACGCGGGGGCAGATTCACCCGCGCAGGTGGCAAAAAGATCTGTGTCTCTGTGCTGTGTTCGCGATCGCGGTCTGCTAATCCCGACCTGCTCGGTCGGGATTCGGCGGGCGCTGTCGACGGGCGCCGCTGTCGACGGGCGCCGCTGTCGTCCACGATAGGGGCACCGCGGCGCGGTGATGCGGGCAAGTGACGGCGGGCACCGGTGCCACCCGTCACGGGTGCCGCGCTGCAATGTTGCGATTGTGTGACGATGCGACATTTGCACTAGACAAGTGTTCACCGTTCCGCTTGGATTGACCCCGTCGCCAACAACGGCGGCCCGACATAGGAGACACGACACAATGCCAAGCACACTTAGCAATCAGTCCCGAAGCATGGAACGCAAGGTCACCATCATCCCGGCGTCGGCAGTAGCCGCGGCGTGGGCGGGCATCTTCGGCGGGCCAGTCCCGGCGCACGATCCGATCCGCCGCACGTGGATCACCCGTACCGAAGCCGCGGCAGTCGTCGCACACGGCAACCGCTGCGGGTATCCCGAAACCTCGCCAAGGGCAGCGTCGGATGCCGCCATTGTGGAAACGGTGAAGGTCCGCTTCACCGCCACGCCGGTGGTCCCGCCGGTGGTCGACACCGACCACGGCGAGGATGCCGACACCGACCACGGCGAGCCCTACGCCGCTGACGCCTTCTACACCGATGGCGGGCGCTACTAGGTCGGATGTAGCGGGTTCGGCAGCGCTCCGGCGCTGCCGTTCCCGGTGCACCCGCACCGACCAACTACATAGGAGACATGAGACATGACTTACGGAACGATCAGAAGGACAGCACGACGCGTAGACGAGTGGTGGATGGCCCGCACGCCGCGCCAGTTCCTCTTCCATATGGGAGTCACCTACCCGGTCCTAATCATCACTCTCATGGCCGCCATGGTCGCGGTCGTGGAGATGGGCGCATGAATGGCGGCCGCGGTGAGTCGGCAAGTATCGCGGGCATCGTCGACGCGGACGACTGCCCCGACTGCGACGGCAGCGGCGTCGTCGTATGGCCCGACGGATGGCGCGACGACTGCGACACGTGCGGCGGTGACGGCATGGTGGCGGCATGACTGCCATCCGCTACCGCGTCGACGCGGGCGGGTCGTGGCGTAGCGTCGCCGCGGTCGATTGCCCATGCTGCCTGTCCGCCCATGCGCTAGTCCGTGATGCCCGCGCCGCGGGTCTATGGCTTGCCCGGTGCGAGTGCTGCGGACACGCGGCGCCCGTGGCGGACGCTGCCCGCCAGTAGCGCTCCGCAGTCCCGGCGCCCGCTGCCGTACTGGCAGCGGGCGCCGTTGCGCGTCTAGGCGGGATTCACGCGCCCGACGCTGCCCGCCGCTGTGCAGGAGTGGCGCCCGCGGCACCCGCGGCACCCGCTGCCCGCTGCCCGTCAGCGGCCCGCAGGGCGTCCCTAAGAGCCTCCCGACCCTATCCCGGTAGGTCTACCACCCACGCACCCCCCCTCTCCCGTGTGTTTCATGGGTTTCGGCATTTTTGTAGTGTTTTTGTTGTGTCAACTGGTTGTTTGGTGTCACTGTGGAACTACAAGCATGTGGTTTGTCTACTGGTAATTTGGTGTCACTGTGACAGGGGTGCAGGTTCAGGCTTTGACACGGCAGCAGGTTCAAGCCTTGACACGGCAGGTGTGTCAGGCTTTGGAACAGGAACCGTACTAGAACCGTTCTTGAACCGTTCTGTATCCTTGTGTGGGGGGAGGGGGGTGTTTTTGGGTTTGGGGGGATGGGGCACCCGTCTGTGGCGTTTTGTGGCCCGGAACTTTTTCATCCCGGCGTAGTGTCAACTAGCAGGGTGGGGGTGCCGGGAGAATCGCCCCCCCGGGCACCCCGGCGCGACTATACTCACGGCATGCCCATCCCCACCACTTCCCGCAAAGTCGACCTCAGCCTCCTCCACCCGAGGTTCATCAAACGTCTCGAAGCATTCTTCGCAGACCCCCGGGTCATCGGCAACGTGTCCGTCGTCTCCGGCTGCCGCTCCTACGCCCAACAAAAATACTTCTACGACAAATACAAATCAGGACGAGGCAACCTCGCAGCCAACCCCGACCGACGCTTCGGCAAAGGCGGCTGGTGGAGAGGAAGTTGGCACATGGCCCAAGACGATTCATTCTGCTACGCCGTCGATTTCAGACTCATCGGCAAAGGCCTCTCCACATGGGAATGCAACAACGTCGCCAAGGAATACGGCATCCACCCCACCGTCAAATCAGAATGGTGGCACCACCAGCCACGCAACTCCAGCGGATGGTTCGACTGGGACCCCGAAGCCAAAGCCGACAAGGTTGAACCCAAACTCGACTGGGCCGGAATCCTCGCCCACATCAAAGCCCTCGGAGACGAAGTAGCCCGCAAAGCACTCCGACGCGGCAGCCGAGGCGACGCCGTCAAAACCATGCAAGCCCGCCTCGGGGCACTCGGATTCGACGCAGGCCCAGCAGACGGAGTGTTCGGACGAGGCACACGCAAAGCCCTACGCAAATTCCAACGCGTCGAACAACTCACCGCCGACGGAATCTGCGGCAAGCAAACATGGGCAAGGCTTTGGAACCCAGAATACGCGTGACCCCCGTCTGGGGCATCCTGCTGCTCGCAGCAATCGTCATCGCCTTCACACGGTACGACCACCAATGAAACACGTCATCCACGTTCACCAACAGAAAATCAAGAAGGGTGAACCAGCGATCATTGACCGCACCTACAAAGGATCAACACACTGGACGAAAGTCCGCATCGACGGCCCCTGCACGATCATCCACTCCCCCACACCAGACCGGTGCGGTGCCCGAGTTTGGATCGAAACAGAATCCGACGTACACCACTTAGAGTGACTGTCACACCGGGCACCTACCCTGCTTTGTAGACGCCACCCCGGTTCCCCGGCCAAAAGGTTTCTTACCAAACAGGCAACAAGTTGCTTTTCAGGATAGGGCCGGTATACTCATGTGCAGGCCCAGCCAGAGTAGAAACGATACCCATCCGTGACTCGCTGGGCCGCCTAACAACTGATCTGGACCCGGCCAACCCCCCGCCGATACCCCATAGTCCATCGCCGGGTCCACTTTCTGAGTCCGGCCAACGTCGAACCGATACCCATACGCCAAGCGCTGGACTCATTTCCGACCCGCCCAAAACTACATTGATACCCATCACACAGACGGCGGGTTGGAAGTTCGACAAACTGCTGGTATACTCTAAGGAGGCCCGGCCACTGACCGCACGATACCCATCCGTGACTCGCTGGGCCTACAACCCTCAACCAAGGAAAGACATCATGGCAGACAACTGGTTCGACGTAGACAAAGACGGCTTCGGGCAACTCATGGCCGACCGTCCCAAGGTCGCGATCCTGCACGACCTCATCCAGAACGTCCTTGACGAAGACGCCACCCGATGCGTCATCACCCTCACCTTGCCCGCAGGGCGACGCGACGACGTTGCACGCCTCATCGTCGAAGACGACGTACCCACCGGCTTCGCCGACCTGCGCGACGCCTACACGTTGTACAAGCCGTCCAAGAAGAAGGACGACCCGACCAAGCGTGGCCGCTTCAACGAGGGCGAGAAGTTTGTCCTCTCACAATGCGACTCCGCGATGATCGCCACGACCACTGGCACCGTCTACTTCGACGCCGACGGGACACGGCACACCGACGACCACAAGACCTCTGTCGGTTCCCGATTCGAGGCACTCGTTCGTCTCACCGCCGAACAGGTCGAAGAAGTTGTGGACGACGCCCAGCGGCTCATCATCCCCGAAGACTTCCTCGTCACGATCAACGGGATCGGCATCCAAACCCGGTATCCGCTCAAGACCACCGAAGGCACCCTGCCGACCGTCACCGTCAACGACGACGGCGAACTGACGCGCACCCGCCGTACCTGCCAGATTGACATCTTCCCTCAGTACTACGGGCGTCAAGCCCACCTGTACGAGATGGGTATCCCGATCGTGGAGATCGACTGCCCGTTCGACATCAACATCTGCCAGAAGGTTCCCCTCAACAGGGACCGCGACAACATCACCCCCGCCTACCGGCGTGACCTGCTCGCCATCGTCCTCGACGAAACCGTCGACCTGCTCAAGGACTCTCAGATTGCTGACTCTTGGGTGAAGGACGCCCTCGCTGCTGCATCACCCGAAACGGTCAAGACGGCAACCATTAAAATGTTCGGCCAAGGTTGGGTCATCGGCACCCCGGCAGATCGGGAAGCCGACAAAAACGCGATCACGCACGGCAAGACGGTCGTGTCCGGTCGGACCCTCACATCCGATGCGTGGGATGCGGTGCGCCGCTCCAACGCGGCTGTGTCGTCCGCGACGAACTACAGCCTCAAGCCGAACCACGGCAACCGTCCAGCAGTGCGGGCGCAGGCGAACCAGTTCACGGCGAACCTCAAGCGGTACGCGACGAAGGTGTGCAAGCACCTGCTCGACACCGACTACGTCGAAATCGACATCTGGGACGACCCCGGCGAGAAGCACGCAGGCATGTACTGCGGCGGTCGGATCGTCATCAACCTCGCGGCGTTGCGTCGGGAAGGTTCGTTCCGTGACATCGACACGTTCGCCCACCGCATCGACGATTTGTTGATCCATGAGTGCGCCCACAAGTTCTCCGACGATCATCTGTGCCTCGCCTATGTGCAGGCCTGTACCAGTCTCGGAGCGAAGGCCCGTACCCTGTCCACTAGATGGAAGGCAGAAGTTCGATGATCCCATGTGTGTATTGCGACGGTGACCGTAAGTCCCCGTCCTCAGATGGCCGCACCGAGTGCGGGTTCTGCGACGATGGTCTCATGCCCAAACCGTTCTGGTCTGAGCCTCGGTCGGAGAGGGACGCTCTGCTTGCCAAGGAGGGCGCTGGCTAGTTGTTGTGGTGGGCAGCGACTATGGCGGGTGTGGCGGTGGTGTTCTTCGTGCTGGAGCGCATGCACCGTTCGGACGACTAACCCTCCCACACACTTGTTCAGTCGTGTGGTTGACTGTCGGCATGAACGGCTGGACGGACCTCAAAGAAGAAGAGATGGGTGAGCCTCCCGTTCTTGATCCGTTTGCCGACGATGAGCCGATTGTGGCGTCATGCGATCTGGAGAACCCGGAGTCCTGCGAGTCCTGCCAGTAGTCGCAGCGACGGGGGTCGTCTGGGGGCTAGTGGTCACGGGCCTTTTGATCCTGTGGGTCGAGTCCTTCGCGAACGCCCTCGGATTGGAGAAGCGCCGTGTTCAAAGATGACGATTTCTATGTGATCTTCCGCGACGAGTGGCTGGCTCGGACGGAGAACCCTGATGACGAGTCGGAGTTCCGCCGGTTCTTGGCAACGATCACGGAGTTGTTCGGCGCTGTCTGAAAAGAATGTTGACCAGAGGTTGGCATTCTGGCAAACGCCTGTACACTGGGGGGGCGGCCAATGATTTCTCGTTCTCCCTAGTAGTGACGCCGCATCCTCAACATCTCCCAATAGAAAGCAACACTGAAACCATGGAAACAATCACCAAAACCATCGACGAACAGTTCGAAGTCACCGTAGACCGCGACGAGATCGCCGACTACATCTCCGACTTCATCCGTGAAAGCGTGAAGAAGGGCGACCCCGAGACACTCGTCTTGTTCCTCGCCCCAGCGGTCAATTCATGGATCAACGCCTGTCACGCCAAATACACCCGCAGGATTCGCCTCGCAGCCGCGGAGCGTGTCGACGGATTCGGTGGCCCAGTCACCTTCTCCACCTCGACGGGGGAAGAAGCAGACGTTGAATATCCCGGCGTGTTGGACGAAGCCGTCCTCGCCGATACCTACAAGATCAACGGCGTCATTTACCGCGTTGGCGACATGCACACCCCGCAGCACGAGTCCATGGTCGGTCGTTACCGGTCGAACATCGACACCTTGCAGATCCGTGTGGATTTCCACTTGGAAGCCATCAGGATCTTGCAGGCCAGCGGGGCGTCCTGCCTCAACGATCTGGTCTAACCCCACAGGGGGAGGGGCCAAGGCTCATTCGACACCCAAACAAGGGTCGCCCCTCTCCCTGCACCCTCCTGCCGTCCATAACACCTAACCACCGAAACCCATAACAGAAAGCACAACCACTACTATGAACATCGACATCGAAACCATCGAACGCGACTACGACCGGTTGCGTTGGAATGCCCGCAACCTCACTGACATCATGCAAACCCGTATCCGCTTGAGCAACCGGCAGGGAGCCTACGAGCGCTCTGGCGGCGTAGACTTCGATACGGAGGACATTCTTGCCCTTCAAAAAACAGTGGAGGAAGGCGCGGTCAAGGGCCTCACCACCATCATGCGAGAAATTGTCGGCCCGCACATGACAGCGTTCCTCGCCACCAAGGGCATCGGCGACGGGAAGTTGCCTGCCCGCCTACTAGGCGAAATCGGTCACCCCGTTGTCGCAATTCCGCGGCATTGGGAGGAACGACCCGACGCCAAGGGCACCGCCGCCGATCCGAAGCGCGTCCTCGTCAAGGACGCTCCGTTCCTGCGGACCCCGGGTCAACTCTGGCGGTACTGCGGCTACGGCAACCCCGAAGACAAGCACCGAAAGGGCATGGCACAGGAAGAACTTTTCCTGTGTGGCAACACTATCGCCAAGTCACTTGTTTACTTGATGTCGAAAAACTGTGTCCTGTTGACGGGCAATCCCGACAAGAACGGTGTCGTCAAGGCACGTTCCCCGTACCGCAACGTGTACGACGAAACGAAGGCCCGCTACGAGACGATACGTCCCGAGTGGACCCCCATCCATAGGCAAAACGCGACGCTTCGCAAGGTCTCCAAGGAGATCCTCAAGGATCTTTGGGTCGCGGCGAAGGCAGACTTGGCTGAGACAGAACAAGCGCTGCCGGAGGCTGCATGACTGGAATCGTAGACACATCCACCCTGCTCGTCGAGATCGAGGATTTTCTTCGGCTCTCGGCGGGTAGGGAGTTGTTCTCGTCGCAGGAGGTACAAGACTTCCTGCTTGACCTTCGCAATCTTGTGGAGGCCGAGAACAACTGAACACCCCCGGGCCAAAAATGACGCGATACCCATCATTGTCCCGCCCGGGGGGTTCAATAATCTCACTAGCCAAAGCCGACCCGATACCCCGGATGACGACGCTGGTGAGATTATTGAGCCCCTCCATTGCTGCCTCGACACCCAAGCCGGATTCGGGGGTTCAATAATCTCACTAGCCCAGTCGGATGCGATACCCATACGCGGCCCGCCGGTGGGATTATTGAGCCCCCCTATACCTGAATCGATACCCAAGAACGGCTCCGGGGGGTTCAGTAATCCCACTAGCCATTCACGGATCGATACCCAAAGAGTGCGCGCTGGTGGGATTGTTGAGCCCCTCCAAGAAAGGCACGATACCCAAACCGGCTCCGGGGGGTTCAACTGTCTCACTAACCAAGGCTCTTCCGATACCCAAAACAAGTACGTTGGTGAGATTGTTGAGCCCCTCTGTCGCGAAATCGATACCCAAACCGGATCCGGGGGGCTCAACTGTCTCACCGGCCAGAGTAGAAACGATACCCAACCAGTTTACGCCGGTGGGACTGTTGAGTCCCTCTATCACTGAATCGATACCCAAGTCGACCTCGGGGGGCTCAACTGTCTCACCCGCCAAGTACAATCAGAACACCTAACAGAAAGCGATAACGACATGACCGAGATCCTCGCCGACGGAGACCTCATCTTCTACATGCCCGACTGGGTGTGCGCCCCCGACGAACCCATCTGGCGAAACGTCATGGCGATTGCCATGAAGGCCGACCGGATCGGCGAATTCGAGGGTGGCGTTCGTCCCATCATCGACGAACAGGATCGGATGATGGCAATCGAAATGCCGAACCCGGCCTACAACGGCGTCCCCTCAGAGGCAGTTCTCAACGCGCTTCGTGGCTTGGGGATGGAAGAGCGGGACATCACCGACCTGATCGATTCGTTCACCGAGTTCGAATCCACCCGGGAACCCACGCAGGAATTAGAGTTGCCCGACATGTTCGTGGAAGGACAGGAATAACCATGCCGAAGATCCCGACTGTCAAACGAAACGACTCCCGCCTGTACCTGTGGGACGGCGGCGAACATCCCGGTGTCACCTCAGTTGTCGGGATGCTTCCCAAGCCTGCGCTCCAGCATTGGGCTGCGAAGAAGGTTGCCGAATGCGCCGTCGAAGTCGACCTTGGCCGCGTCATTTCCGAAAACGGCGAAGACCGGGCGGTCGACTGGCTCAAGCGCGCCCCGCAACGCGACTTACATAAGGCAGCCGACACGGGTACGAACGTCCATTCCCATGTGGAGCAGTTGGCGCTCGGCAACAAGGTCGATATCCCCGAGTCTGAACAGGGCTTCGTTGACGGCTTCAACGAGTTTGTCGACCGGTTCGAACCGGAGTGGCTGCGGTTGGAAGAGACCGTCTACGGCGAGTCGCCGTCCGGCAACGGTTACGCCGGGTCGTTCGACGCCCACTTGAAGATCAAGGGCGGGTGGGGTCTTAGCGATGACGGGGCCAATGAGACATGGTTGGTGGATTTCAAAACCACCCGGTCGGGCGTCCACCCTGAGGTAGCGATCCAATTGGCGGCCTACGCGAACGCGAAGGAGTTCATCCACCCGGATGGCAGCACGGAACCGATGGACAAGATCGACCGGTTCGGCGTGTTGTGGCTTCGTCCCAATGAGTGGTCGTTCGTCGAGTTGAACGTCACGCAGTCGCCTAACGACCTGTTCTTCAAGACGTTCTGTTCGCTGCTGGACGTGTGGCATTTCGATACGCATCTGCGACGCACTGCTTTGGGAGCCCCGTTGGGGGGTTCTAGCGCTGAAAGGCGACGCAAACTCGCCCGACCGTTCTAGACTGAACACATGAACAACACATTCCAATACCATTTTGGTGGGACAACCACCGGCACACAGGCCAGCCACGTTGAGTGGACTTCACTCGACATCGACAGTCCGGTACGCGATAAGCGGCTGGAGGACATGGCGGCGTTTGTCGCCGTGTTCTGGCGACGGAAGCGTTACGGCCCGACGCTGCGAGAAATCCAATCCGAGTTGCACATAGCGTCGCTTGGCACAATCCGTTCTGACATCGATCACCTCGTCAGAGCAGGGTGGGTGGATTACACCCCCTATCAGTCGCGGACGCTCGTCCCTACTGATAAACTGTTGTCGCTGGTGTAGGCCAACAACGAGCGATACCCAACTCAACCTCGCCTCTCCAGCCACCCATTAACCACGAGGCCGACTGGAGAAAGACATGGCCGTAGACAACAACATCACGATCGTCGGGAATCTGACTGCCGATCCGAAACTGCGCTATACGAACGGTGGCGCTGCTGTCGCTGACGTTCGTGTGGCCGTGAATCGGCGCTGGCAGAAAGACAACGAGTGGATCGAAGAGACTTCCTATTTTGATATCACGGCGTGGTCGACGATGGCGGAGAACGTCGCTGAGTCACTTGGCAGCGGCAACCGGGTCATTGTCAGCGGCAGGCTCGAAGAGCAACGCTGGGAAGATAAAGATACCCAAGAGCCACGCCGCAAGATTGTCGTCATAGCGGATGACATCGCCCCGTCTCTTCGGTGGGCAACCGCAGACATCACCCGTCAGAGCGGCAAGGCTGGCGGCGCCCCCAAGAAGAAGGCCGCTCCCCAACTGGACGACGCTCCGTTCTAGCCCTCTTTGCCTAGGTCGAGCATGAACCAGTCGTTCACCCACATCAGGGCGATCACGGAGTAGCCGACCAAGTCGAGCCACGAGTCACGCTCTGGTTCGAACAGGACCGGGCCGTCGTGGTCGCGGAGGTTGTGGAGGCGCTGGATCTTGTCCCAGCATCGGATGACGATGCCGGGGAGACCGAACGCTTCGATGTTGCCGTGTCCGTACATGGCTTGTTTCCCGGCGATGGTCATCAGAATGTTGTGCATCGCGGTCGTTGGCGAATCGTGTCCGACTCGGACGTAGGAGTCGAACGCGGCAGCGCCGATGTTTGCGAACAGGTGCGCCACTCCCGGTTCTTCGCGGACGGTCGGCGCGGGTTGTCCGGGCGTGAAGTACATCGATCGGAGGTCGATCATCTGGTCTTCGATGAACACAAGGGCGGCGTGTTCGTCTGGGAAGTTGAGGGCGCCCTCGTCTTCCCAGAGGTCGAAGAACGTGCCGCCGACGATTGCTGCTCCGTCTTCCCAGTGCGATGGACTGTCCATATAAAAAAGCCTATGCCCATTTTGGGTGAAGGTTGGTAAACGTCGCGTAAGCGTGTACACTTAGTGGACACCACCAAGACGGAAAGACACGATGACAGAAACCAAGACTCGCTCTCGCCAGATGTACCGCTGCTTCGAATGCGGCCTCATCATCGGCGCCCGCATTCTCGACAAAGACCATTACGACGGCTACTGCCCCAAGTGCGGCGAGTTCGTCGACCGTCAGTTCGTTCCCACCCCGGGGCAACTACGCGCCCTCGGCAAGAAGATCGCCAGCCGGGTTCCGGCCACGCGTGCCCCGGCACGCCCCGCCTCGAACGACGAGGCCGACACAGTTGACGAACTCGTCCGCGAAGGCAAGCGCACCATCCGCGTCGGCCAGCAGGTCGTCTGCCAGCCGAAGGAACGCAAGGGCACCAGCCGCCTCCCCGGCGAGGTCATCGAGATCTACGCCGACGACACGGTCCTGATCGACATCGGTGAAGGCGTATCCAACCGCGTTCATGGCGACTGGGTACACGTTCCGAACCAGCCCAAGGTGAAGGCATGACCGAGAAGGTCGATTGGAGTGAATGGCAACTGATGAACGTCCCAGTCGAAGAAACGGATCCAGTGATGAACCGCGCCAAGTGCGACCGCTGCGGAGTCCCGACTCGTAGCGAGTTCGAAGGCGAAGGTCACCCAGAGTGGAACACGCAGTTCGAAGGTGGCCTACACATCTACGCCCGCGGGTACTACGGCGGGTTCTGGGACACGCTGTCTTTCGCAGGCGAGGGACCTGTGGACGTACACCTGTGCCACGACTGCTCTGCGTGGCTGTGTCGGGAGATCCCGAAGTTGGCAGCCGAAGCAGAGGGCGGGCACTTCAAGGAGAACATCAGGGATGGTTGCGACTGCGAGTGGGGTGTTGTCATCGACGACCCGCGCGAGGATGTCGCCTTGAGTATCTCTCCAACAACAGGAAGGTAGATCCATGGTTAAGGGAACGACCCCCTCCGGTGGCCCCAAGGACCGGTATACAAAAGCCGCCAGCAAGCAGCGGCGAACAGCGGAACGAGTCCGTGCTGACAAGCGCCTCGAAGAGTTGGCCGATCAGGGCTTCTACACCTGCGCGGATTGCCGCAAGCAGCACACAATCGAAGCGTTCCAGTACGTCTTCGACGGTGAGACTAAAGTGGCTCGCCGTTGCGAATCCTGCCGAGCGGTTCGTCGAGCCAGCCGGAGGTATCGCTAATGATGATTATCCCTATCCCACTGTCACAGGTACTTGCCTACGTAGAACGTAAACCTGACCTTTACCAAGTGGCGACATGGCCGCCCGACGAATACCAGTCGGGTTGGTCGGTGGCCCATAAAGACTGGGTTGCCATCATCCGCCGCGAGAGTGACGTTTGGTATTCGTTCGTTCGCGACGAAGAGGGCAATGACGCCATGCTCGACATGGGCGAAACCATGGACTGGATCTCAAGCGACCCGACCGGAGTACCAAATGAGTAAGGCTGTATCGAAGAAGAAGAGCATTCAAGGTAGGCACGTCACCGCGGCCTGCCGGAGTTACCCGCTGTCCCGAGAGTGCATGAACCGTTGCGGCTCTCACGCCAAGTATTGCGACAGTTGCTATTGGGATTGGCTCAAAGCCGGGAAACCAGAATGAGGGAAGGCCAGTTCTGGGACGACCTCGCCGACGCTAACCCCGACGCCGTCATCTTCGACGGTCCCGGCCCACAGGACTTCTTTGATTGCTGCATCGTCGGCTACGGGTCCCGCATCAACATGTCCCCTGTGCTGGTTTACGACGAGAACAAGATGATCGAACGCATGATGTGCGGCGGCGACGGCATGTCCTATGAGGATGCTGTTGACTATCTGTCCTTTAACACGTTCGGGGCATGGTTGGGTGTGGGCACACCGATGATTTTGCGAAGTTACGAGGGACGCAACATCTTTCGGCCCCTTGGTTGATGTCATCCGCTGAGTGGGTGTGGGCACACCGATGATTTTGAGGGCCTACTCCGCCTAGCCGTTTCGGCGAGACAAACTGACTAGGTCACATCCGCCAGTGAAGGAGGTGCCTAGTCGTCGCCGGGACCCCCGTTGAGGGGGTCCCGTGCGTCTACACTGTAGATACATGGCACGACGGCGAAAAAAGCAAGACGATCGGACAAAGACAGCGCGTCTGGTGCGCTTCTTCGGTGGTCCCTGCGATGACACAACCATGTGGCTCGCGTTGCCACTACCCCCTCGGCTGAAACTCGATATGGGGCGTGCCCCCTATTTCCAGATCGAGGCGGGGAAGGCTGAATATGAATACGATTCTGAGCGTGAGTATCTGCCACTGAATAGGTGGTCGCCTCCTACCACGTCAGGGCAGTCAGGCGACGTAGGCTAAGAGCATGTCTGCTTCGACCGCTCTTTGTATTTGGGCTATCCCCACCTTTCTTGTGGTGCTTTTCGGCAGGCAGTTACCCCTTGATCCGCGGGCACGGCTTGCAGCGGGGGCACTGGTTTCAGGGACATCGGCGGGGATCGCTGGTGGGATGATGGTTGGCACCGAAACGGGTCTGTTCGTGGCTTCGGCGTTGCTGATCTTGGTGGCGTTTCTAATGGGCTACGAGGGCTGATATGGCATTTCTGGACAAGTTCCGTTTCTCGGGACACGGGCAAGATGGTTGGCACCGCGAGGGGGAGAAGGCGCAGTTCTTTGGCGCCAACATAAGCGAGTACGGCGGCGCATCAAAGAACAAGGCGTACAAGGACGACTGGGACGTTGAACGCGCGGTCACCCACGGCAACGACCGTGTGACTTGGGTCTTCAAGAGCGTTTTCGCTATTGCGTCGAACGCGGCTCGTCTCCGTGCATACATTGAGGATGAGGATGGGGAAGAACAGGGGGGCCATTCTCTGTTGCCGTTGTTGAATCGGAAGGCGAATGATTACCACGACGCTTACAATTTCCGGTTCCAGTTGTCGTCGCAGATCCTGCTGTCAAAGCGGGGAGCGTTCATCGAGGTGGTTCGTAACCGTCTAGATGAGGTAACGGCCCTGTATCTCTTGCCGCCTCAGAACACTTATCCGATCCCTGATTCGAAAAAGTTTGTGTCGGGATTCAAGGTTGAGATGCCTTACGGCCAGACTGATCGGATTATCCCGGCGGAGAACGTCGAATGGATTCGCATCCCGCATCCGATTGACCCTTACCGCGGGCAATCACCCTTGGAGTCGTGTGGTCTCGCTACCGAAATCGATTACTTCTCTCGGGTTTACAACCGAAACTTTATGATCAACGATGGTCGCCCCGGTGGCATCTTGATGGTCAAGGGCGACATGGACGACGATACCGCTGAAGAATTGCGGCGCCGTTTCCTCGGCTCCACAGGTTCAGCGCTTGGTGGCGCTGGCCGCTTGACGGTCATGGAGGCCGAACACGCTGCCTACTTCGATACGTCGACCACGAACCGGGACTCTCAGTATTCGGAGTCGAAGCATCTCGCCAAGCAGGAAATTCTGATGGCGTTCGGTGTCCCTGAGTCCGTTATCGGCAACGCTTCTGATCGCACGTTCGCTAACGCCGACACGGAACTCGAAGTGTTCTGGCGGGAGACGATGCTTCCCCACCTGATACTGATTGAACGGTCTCTTGATCGCCTTGACGGTTCGGAGGAACTGACGGTCAAGTTCGACGTGTCCGATGTCGCGATTCTGTCTCGGGACGAACGGGAACGGGCGACGTTCCATCTCGACGAACTCAAGGCTGGCGGCATTTCAATCGACGAATATCGCTCGCTGACCGGCCGTGATCCCGTCGGGGCAGACCATCTGTGGGTGCAGGGCAACCTGATGCTCGCTGGCGCGACGGGTAAGACCGCTGTGGTTTCGCGGCCTCTTGTCGTGGAGCCGTCAGGCGGTAATGGTTCAGCACCACCTGAGCCGGGTCCCCCGGTCACCGACCCTGTGGCTCCGGCCAACTCAGGACCGGTCGCCATCGGTACTCCTGTCGGCGCTGTCGTGCCGTCGGGGTTTCCCGGCCCGGTGCCTGTGAGGGCAGCAATGCCAGACGACGAGGTAAAGGAGAACGACCCCCGCCCTTTGTCGGAGACGAAGTGGGGGTTCCCGTTCGGGGAGACGTGGGTCGATAGCAAAGAGGCGGACCTGATCCGTTTGCGCCGTGATCAGCAGTTGGAGCGCTTAGAAAAATCGGTGGGGATTCAAATGGCAGCGTTCTTCCAGAGGCAGCGTCGTGTTGTGCTGGAGAAGTGGAAGTCTCGCAAGATCCGTGAGAAGGTCAACAAGGGCCACACGGTTGTCGTCGGCGAGGTTTTCGACACCCCGACGTGGGATGGTCAGTTGACTGCTGATGCTCGGGCGTTCCTCGCCGCCGCGGTTGTTGATGGCGGTAACGAGGTTGCCCTGATGGTCGGGAAAGAACTCGATGCCGAAGACGGGCTAGTCGCCGCCGCGATTCTCGCTGGCGTGGAGCGCATCAAGGAAGTCAACGCGACGACGCGCCGTCAGTTGGAGAAGGCCATAGCGGGTGGCCTCTCGAAGGGTGCGTCGGTGGATGACATCGCTGTCGACATTGAGGATGTGTTCTCGAAGGCAGTCAAGTCTCGGTCGCCGTTGACGGCTCGTACCGCTGTGTCGTTTGCTGTAAACGAAGGCCAGTTGATCGCAGCAACCCAGTCCGGCCTCACTCACAAGGTGTGGTTGTCGATGCAGGATGAGAAGGTGCGTCATTCACACACGGATGCGGACGGACAAGCGCGTCCAGTGCGCGACTTCTTTGTTGTCGGTGGGAGTTTGATGATGCACCCCGGTGCGCCCACGGCTCCGATTACTGAAACGGCGAATTGCCGTTGTACGATGTTGTTTACGTCGAAGCCGGTGGTGGGCAGTCTGCTCGAATTTGACATCCCGACGGACGATTTACAGCGTGTGAGGGCCGGGGATTCGATTGGGCGAGCCGTTGCGGCGGGCTTTGGGTTGGCCGTGGCGGCCACGACAGGCAACGAACTGGGATAGTTGGCCTAGACGCTCCGCCACTGGAGCGGGCAGTGGTCATATCCTGTGAGAGAACATGGCTACAGGAGACCGCATGGATCTGGCACATAAGCAGGCTCGGGTAGACGCCAAGGCGCTCGACGATGTTGAAGGCATTGTCGAAGCCGTGGTGTCCGTCACGAACATTGTCGACAACGTCAACGATGTCATCGAGCCGGGCGCGTATGCAAAGACTCTGGAGAAGCGTGTCCCGAAGGGCGTCTGGTCCCATGACACGACCATCCCCGTCGCGCGCACAATCAAAGCCGTGGAACTCATGCCCGGCGACGAGCGTCTCCCTGCCCACCTCCAAGCGAAGGATGCTGGCGGCGTTCTTGTCAAGATGCAGTTCAACCTCAACACCACCCGCGGTCGTGATGCCTACGAGGACATCAAGTTCTTCGGTCACGAGCAGGAGTGGTCGATCGGCTACTCGGTTCCCGAAGGCGAGTCGAAGACGGCCGAGGACACTGGCACCCGGCACATCAAGTCGCTTGAGTGGTACGAGTATTCACCCGTGCTGTTCGGAGCCGCCCCCGGTACCGCAACAGTTGGAGTCAAGTCGACCAAGGAGGTCGACTTCGCCGAGGAGGATGGCGAAGAGACCGAAGAGAAAGGTCCGATTACCAGCCACGCAGTCGGGTTTGCTGATGATCGCCCGTGGAATGCGGCGATGTACAAGAACGTCCGGTCTCCAGCCGACAAGGCTTATTACTCCAAAATCTTTGCGTATTTGGAGGACGGGGAAGACCCGACCTACAAGACGAATTACACCTTCATCCATCATTACGTTGCCAAGGACGGTTCGCCCGGTGCTGCCTCCCTTGGTGGTATTCGTGAAGGTGTATCAGTCCTCAACGGCGCCCGCAGGGGCACCAAGTTGACGGGAAGTGCGAGAAAGGGCGTGTACAACCATTTGGCACGCCACTACCGCGAGGGTGGAGAAACTCCGCCCACATTGAAGTCAGACGAATATTTGGCAGAGATCATGCAGTTGAAAGATGCTCTCTCCGGTATCGCCTGTGATGAAATTGACACCCTTATCGAAGAGGGTAAGGAAATCCACGAAATCAAGTCCCTACTGGAGGACACCATGGAAGCCCAGATCACCGAAACCACGGAGGCCGAGGTCATCCCCGCCGATGGCGGTGACCTTCGGAGCCTTCTCAATGAGGCAGTTGTTGCGCTGAACCTTCTCAGCGAACGGCTGGAGTCCCTTGAGGAAAAGGGCGGCGATGCCGCTGGTTTCTCGAACACGGCTCCCGATTCGCCTGAGCGCGCCGAGGGCGCTGGCGCAGACGCGCCAGAGGTTGTCGAAGACCTCAGCCACGGCGGGACATTGGCCCCAGACCAGATGGCCGTCGCAGGTTCTCCGGCAGGTGGAGATTCACCCGCTCCGAAGAAGGCCCCGAAGGCCAAGGCCCCAGTCGCAGATGACGCCGAGAAGGCCGACGACGCTGAGGTCGAGTCCGTCGAGGACGAGGTTGAAGAGGCCAAGGCCACAGAAGAGACTGTGGAGTCGATCTCGGTCATGGAACTGCGTGAGTTCCAGAACCTCATTACTTTCTCGGAGTTCGGCGAGTAACACCGCGACCTCCGCGAAAGCGGAGGTAACACATGGGATAATGGTGTGGACGGCGAGAGGCGTGTCCACATGGTCGATCTCTACAGCGAAATGCGGCTCCAGAAGAGCCACGCAGGGAAACTCAAGATTGATGAGATTCTCGACGCGATGGATGAGGAGGATCGAGCCTCCCTCCGGGCAGCGCTATGCGACCCCGGGGTTCAAACGCAACGGGTAGCGCATGTTCTCACTGAGCGTGGATGGCCCGTGTCATGGAGTGCCGTCAACAACTGGCGACGGGCGAACGCGTGAGCAACTCGAATGGGCAAAAAGCGAGTATTGATCTTCAAAAGGAATTAGCCAAGTCACGCTTGGGCAAGATCGCCGATCTGTTGGACAGGTCGGGCATATCAGCAGAAGAGATTGGGTCTGTTGAGAAGGTCCGTATTTCCGAGTGGCAGGGCCTCACCAAGAACGAAGAAGGCGTAGCCGAAGTCCACGACCTCGGCGGCATTTCAGTTGTTCTCAACCCGGCGTGGATCGACGGCCCAGAATGGCCCACTGTTCAGCAGGCTGCCCCAGTCACCATTAAGCACGCTCCCAAGTCAGCGAAAACGAAGTCCCGATACAAGACGGCAGTGATCCTCCCCGATCCCCAGATCGGGTTCCGCATGTACGAGGACGGCGAACTCGACCCCTTCCATGATGAAGAGGCGATGGCGGTCGCCATCAAAATCACCCGCGACCTGAACCCCGATCTCATCGTTAACCTCGGGGACTTTCTTGATTTCGCAGAGTTCGGCAAGTTTGAGCAGGAACCAGCGTTTGCGAAGACCACTCAGGCGTCCATCGATCGCGGCCACCAGTTCCTGTGTGAACAGAGAGCGAATGCACCCGACGCCCACATGGTTCTCTTGGAAGGCAACCATGATCGCCGCCTCCAGAAGGCGGTCACGAACAACACGGCGGCGGCTCTCCACATCAAGCGGGCGGAGGCTCCTGAGGATTGGCCGGTCATGTCAGTCCCTTTCCTGTTGCGGTTGAACGAGCCTCATCTAAACATCGAATACGTTGGCGGGTACCCGGCGGGGATCTTCTGGATCAACCAGAACCTCGCCTGCATCCATGGTCACATCACCAGAAGCCGGGGTTCCACTGTCGCTGCTGTTGTCGATGACGAACGTACATCGGTGATTCACGGGCATATCCACCGCATCGAGTTGCAACATAAGACGCGGCGCACATTCGATGGGGCGAAACGCAGCCTTGCAGCATCTCCGGGGTGCTTGTGTCGGATCGATGGAGCGGTACCCTCGACGAAGGGGTCAACGGACCCTCATGGTCGGCCCGTCAACGCAGTGGAAGACTGGCAGCAGGGCCTTGCTGTGATCTCTTATGAGGAAGGTGATAATAATTTCGATGTCGAACTCGTCCCCATCTCCCGAGGCGAAGCAATCTTCCGCGGCACTTACTACGCCGCCTGAGGAGGAGTGCGGGTTCGATTACGACATCCCGCAGTCCAAGGCGTTCCCGGTAATCACGATTGTGCTTTCGTTCGACGATCCGTCTGAACCGAACCATGTGGATCTTGGGTCCGTTCCTCCACAGATTGCCGCCGCGGCACTCGCCCGAATCAGCCAAGAACTCGGACGTTTGTCTTGGCCTTCCCGAGTCACCTACGCGGGCCAGACGGTCTTTGACCCGACTATGACTTACTCGAACGAAGAAGAAGACGGGATCGAGTTCGACGAGCGGGTATAAAAAATAGTGTGACCCTCGTCACACTCTCCCGCGTACATGTGTCACTATGGTCGAGCAGGGTGCTTACCTTGTTAGTACATCCGTATCCATCCATCACATTGGAGTAACCTGACATGGCATTAGATTCCCGTATTCGGGATCTCAAGGCCTCCCTCCGTGACGCCCTCGCCGAGAACGACTCAATTGTCGATCACGCCGAGGCTGGCCGCGAAGAGGGCGGACCTGACATTCAGGTCGAGGCGAAGCACCTGACTTCTTTCCGCGAGAACCTCAACAAGGCCCGTGGCCTTCGCGAGGAGATCGAGGTTCTGGAGGGTCAGAAGGAAATGGCTGATTGGGCTCACGAAGCCCCGGCCGCTCCCGAGACCGCCCACGAAGCCAAGAGCATCATCCCGACCAGTGTTGGTCAGTCGTTCATCGACAGCGACGAATACAAGTCGCTTGACGGTGGCCGCAATGGTTACACGATGCACGTCCCATACAACGTCAAGGGCGACCTTGGCGGCATGTGGCAGCGCAAGGACGTTTACACGACTCTCCCCTCGGGAACACCGGCTCAGTTCGGTACCCCGCAGCGGGATGCGATCGTGGAGCGTGCCCACCGCGCCATGCGTGTTCGGGACCTGTTCAACGTGCAACAGACCAACACCAACCTTGTTGAGTACTTCCGGGTGACCGGTTTCACGAACAACGCAGCCACTGTGTCGGAGCGTTCTGGTTCGCCAGAAGCGTTCACGGCAATGGCCCAGTCCACACTCACTGTGGCGGGCGCTCAGGCTCCTGTTCGGACCATCGGCCACTACGAAGTTGCTCACCGCAATGTCCTCGACGACGAGCCCGCGCTTCGCGGGATCATCGACAACGAGTTGCTGTACGGCCTGCGTCTCACCGAGGATGATCAAATCCTCAACGGGAACGGCACCGGCACCAACCTCACGGGTATCACCAACGCTGGCGTCAACGTACAGGCGCTGGGTTCTGATACACGGGTCGACGCGATCCGTAAGGGCATTACCAAGATTGCTCTCGCTTATTACGAGGCAACAGGCATCGTCGTTCACCCGAACGACATGGAGCAGATCGAACTTGAGAAGGATGGCGACGAACGTCACATGCTTGTCGCCTCGATCGCTCTTGGTGCTGAAGCCCGCATCTGGCGCCTGCCGGTTGTGGAGACCGCTGCGATGACTGAGGGGACCGGCCTTGTCGGCTCCTTTGGTATCGGTGCGACGCTCTATGACCGCATGGAAGGCAGCGTGCGGATTTCCGAGAACCACTCGGACTTCTTCGTGAGGAACGCTGTTGCGATCCTCGCCGAAGAGCGGATTGCTCTTGCCGTGAAGCGGCCTGAGTCGTTCACCATCGTTACCGGCATCTAGTCGGTAGCCACATAGTCCTCCTCTCCCCTCTGGGGGACTGACATAACAGGGGTCGGGTTGCGATCGAGCAGCCCGGCCCCCGTTGTGGTTTTCGGGACCTCTCGCTTCTATACGTTCGAGCCGCTATACTGTGTCTATGGCAGTTGACACTATGAGGACCGTTGTTCTCGACCGTGACCTCTTTGAGGACAAGGGCGGGGTCAGAACGCTCGTCGCTCGCAAGGGCGAAAGGGTGACCCCTGACTTCGCGATCAAGCACGGGGTCCTTCCCATCGAATCTGCTGGGTTGCCTGCCATGGAAGCCAAGGTCACTGAGGTGACCAACCGTCAGGACTATCAAGTTTCGGCGAATAAGCGGCTCCGTTAGCCGCTCAAACCACTCCACTAGTTGAAGCGCTCTGGCCCCCCGCGTCGTCGCACGCCCCTACGCTCCCGCAAACGGATTAGTCCGATGAGCAGGAAGCGCAGAGAGGAATTGGAACAACGCGCTCAGGTTCGGGAAGAAGTGTTGGCCCGAGATGATCACACCTGCCAAGCCAAATACCTGTTGGTTCACATCCCTTGCTGGGGTCCACTCGACGTGGACGAGATTATCGGCAGGGGCAGGGGCGGCGATTGGCTCGATCCAGAGAACTGCCAAGTTCTGTGCAGAGTCCACCACATGTGGAAGCATGAGAATCCGCTTGAGGCGCTGGCGCTAGGCCTATCAGGGAAGGCCCAATGAGATATTTAGCAGCGATTATCTTGACTGTGGCGGCTTGTTCAAACCAGTCGTTTCCACTCGGGATGAGTGGACAGTCTGTGGTGGACCCACCCGAGCCTGTGTCTACGGCAGTCATGCCAGCAGAGAGCATCGAATTCCATTACGAGATTCCCACGCCCGTCATCGACTACGACGCTGAGTGGAAGGCCTTCGTGCATGAGAGCGTGCTTGTCCACGCACAGAAACCAGAACATGCGTTTTGGAGTGCTGCCACGACGACCACCACGACGCAACCGATCCCGTTGGCTCCGCAAACTTTCCAGAAACCGACGATTCCGCAGTTCACTCTCGGTCAACTCGTTGACTACTTCTTCGAACCCCAAGACCGGGCATGGGCGATGCGGGTGGCGTTCTGCGAGTCCAGCGGCCAACCCGATGACGTAACCTCCGACGCCCGCCACCACCGCTCTGGCGCATCCGGCTGGTTCCAACACTTGCCCAAGTTCTGGGACGAACGGTCGGAAGCGGCGGGCATTCCTGACACAGACATCATGGACCCGATTGCCAACGTCCTAGTCGCTTCATGGTTGCTGTACGAAACCCCACAGGGCACCGGTCATTGGTATCCGAGCCAGTCTTGCTGGGGGTAGGGTGACGCCATGCCAGAAACCTCAACCCACTTCCATCAGCGGCAGCATCACATCAAGTTCACCCTTGCAGAATTGGCTGAAATAGTGGGGGTTCCAGCGGAGGCGTTAGGCGTGACACACGTCGATACTGCTCCGGGGGATTCCGATGCGGTGGTGCGTATCTGTTTGAATGAAAATTGCGACACCAGCCAAGGCAATTTGTTCCAGACATAACGCTGTAACCCCAGTGTTACATGCGACAATGGGCGTGTGCATCGGGACGAATCTGGATTATTTCAGCAGGCTGTATCGAGTGGGTGGGATAACGACGACCACGTTATTGCCATTGAGCGTCCTGAATGGCAGGAGGGTTCCGCTTGCAAGGGCGTCGAAGATCCTGCCATCTTCTTCCCGTCGCCCGGTGACACGGAGGCGCTTCGTGCAGCGAAGGGCATCTGCGCTGGCTGCCCCGTGCTTCTCCCGTGTCTCGAATACGCCCTTGCCAATAATGAGCGGTACGGAATCTGGGGTGGGAAAAGCACCCGCGAGCGTTTGCTTATTCTCCGAGCAAAGAGGATGATTGAGAAGGGCGAAGCCTAATGGCCCCGGCCCCCTAGAAAGCGTAGGCTAGACGCATGGCCGTCATCACTTATCTCGATTTGCAGGATTACATGGGGAAGACGTTCACGTCGACCCAACAGACTGCCGCTACGTCCCTCGTTGGCGCCCTAGAGCGGGAACTGGGGGCGATCCTTGGCCGGTCCCTGACTGGCATTACGGTTACGAGTGAGGCTCACGTTTTACAGGCAGGACAGCGTCAGATCTTCCTTAGGGAATATCCGGTCAATACGGTCACTGCCCTTAGCGTTGGGGACCTTGGGTCTGAAACGGCGCAAACTCTCAGCGACTACGACATCTATAAATGGGGGATTGACGGTCTTCGAATCGCCACACAGGGCCTATCCGCGCTCGTGACCTACACGGCCGGTATGGCCGCTGCTGACGCGCAGAAGTTGGAGGCGGTCATGCTGCGAGCCTCTGCTCGGGAGATGTCCGCCATATTGGCCGACGCTCAGGGTTTGGAGCGGCTCAGTATCGAAGGTGTATCAATGCAGTTCGCTAACGGAGGCCAAGGCGGGTTTACCGACGATGACCTCAGGCACGTCAGGCGGTATCACCGCAAGGGTGTGTTCTGATGCGTGGGGCGAACCATTCTCTTAGGATTCGCGCCCGCACACCTTCGACTGATGCAGAAGGAAGAGTGTCGTACACGAATAGCGACACGACCGTTCAGGGGCACGTTTCTGTCCGCGCCGCCACGGCGGTGACGCCAGATTCACGCGGCCAGTTTGTGCAGCAGTTGCGTGGGGTCGCGTTGGTGCCCCTCGGGACAACTGTGACCGACAACGATCAGGTCGTCGTTACCGGTATCGATACGGTGGTCAACGGCACCTATGACATTGACACTGTCCAGTACACACGCGCTCATTTGCGGCTGGCATTACGCGGGGACCCGACCTAATGCGAGGCTCGGGGCCGCAGACCAGTTATGCACAGGCGACGCTCGCCAACGCTCTGCGCGTGTTCCAAGCGGGTTCGGGCAGGGGAACGAGTGGCCTTAAGGCGGCCGGTGCATTGATTGGTTCACAGTGGGCGAAAGCGATCCAAGCCTCATTGAGTGTCCCCGGGGGTTCAATGGGGGCGGCGATCATCGGTCAGTCGAGACAAACCCCGTCCGCTCCGGGGACGCCTCCACACAGACAGTCGGGTGCTTTGCGGGACAGCATCAAATGGAGGACAGCCCGGTTGGCGGGTCAGAAGATGGGCACGGGTGCGTTCATGCGGAGCGGACGGGTTGTCATCGATATTTACCAAGATCCGAATGCGCCGGATTACGACGGCGACAAGGCCGGTTCCCATGTGTACTACGGGGCGCTCCACGAGTTCGGTGGGGTAATGAACGGGCGGACGTACCCGGAGAGGCCCTTTTTTAGGCCGCAACTCAGAAGCCCGGCAATGAGGGCTATGGTTAGAACCCACACTCGCAACTTTTTCATCGCTGAGGAAGTAGCGGCAGCGGCGAGAATGAGGCACTTGAAGATGCACATGGTGCCGATCATTATGGGCTCGACACGTTCGCTCAGACCGATGAAGTTCAACTAATGGCTTCCGTCGCTTCCGTTCTCCGCACGGCAATCGTGGACGCGAATCTGTCGAATGTTACGACCAAGGTCTTCCGAGACTTTGCCCCTGACAACATCTCCACACCGTTTGTGACGTTCACGGATGACGTGAGCCGGTCCCCTGCTCTCATCGGCGACAGGACGGTTCTCACCCAGTCGCGGATGACCACAGTCCACCTGTGGCAAGACCTCGATTCCGAGGATCTCGCTCTGGTCGACAGCCTGCACGCAGCAGTCGACAACGCGACTCTCACAGGCGCCGACAAAACGATTTTCGGTTGCCGCGTGGATGGCATCGCACGGCTAATTGACCCGCCGTCGAACTCTTGCCAGCATGCTTTGACCGTCACTTTGACGCAGGGGGCCTGATGGCATTCACGACTATCACCGCTACGGGGACGTATCTCCAGTCTGACGGCAGCACCCCAGCGGTCGGGACAGTCTCGTTCGTCGCGTCGAACGCGATGACGGACTCGTCGAACAATCAGGTTGTTTCCCCGACGTTGATCACAGGCACCCTCAATGGGTCTGGGGCGTTCTCGGTCACGTTGACTGCTACGGATGACGCGACGACGCAGCCGTCCGGCACGACCTATGAGGTCACGGAGCGGATCACCGGCGCAGCGGAGAACAAGTACAACATTGGGGTCGCAGCAGCAGCGACAAACGGAACTTTCGACCTTGCGGATATCACTCCGGTAACCGATCCGATTGTGCAGTACTCGTATGCGACTGTCGCCTATGTGGATTCACAGTTGGGGTTGACGGCGTCGAACTTGCCGTTTTCGGCTACCGCGGAGATCTCATCGACGAATGTTCAGGCAGCCGTTGTGGAGGTCAGGGCGAAGTCGAAGTACACGCATGACCAGTCGGTGCCTTCTGGAACGTGGTCGATTACGCATAATTTGGGTTTCCGGCCGAACGTCGCGGTGGTCGATACGTCAGACACCGTCTGCTTTGGAGACATTGACTATACGAACGACAATGCGCTGGTGGTGACCTTCGCACAGTCATTCGGCGGGAAGGCGTATCTTTCATAGGTAGGACCGTCCCGCAGGAGTCATAGATGCCGAAATATCTGGTAAACGTCGATCTCAATCAGAACCAACTGGTCAAGGCTCGTATAGAGAACCTTGCCAGTGCCCCGGGGAGCCCCGTATCGGGGCAGGTGTACTACAACACTGGTAGTGGCACCATTCTTTTCTACAACGGCTCTGCATGGGTTGACGTTGGCGGCGACATCGCTGGCGTTAGCGCCGGGACTGGGATGTCGGGTGGCGGGACCACCGGGACAGTCACCCTGAACCTTGCCGACACGGCAGTCACGGCCTCGTCCTACGGGTCAGCATCAGCCGTTGGCACGTTCACGGTTGACGCCCAAGGTCGCCTCACTGCTGCGGCCAACGCCAACATCGCCATCGCCTCCACGGCAGTCACTGACTTCACGGAGGCGGTACAGGATGTAGCAGGCGCACAGATCGTTACAAACGGCTCCCACACGGGACTCTCTGCCGCTTATGACGACGCGGGCGACGGCGCAGTCGATCTGTCCCTTACCAACACTGGCGTCACTGCTGCCGCTTACGGCTCTGCTACCGCTGTTGGCACATTCACCGTCGATGCCAAGGGTCGCCTCACCGCCGCCGCCGACGCAACCATCGCTGTTGCTTCGACGGCCGTTACCGACTTCACCGAGGCCGTCCAAGACGTAGTCGGCGGGATGGTCACGGGTAACACCGAGACCAGCATGACCGTCGCCTACGACGACTCCGACGGCACCCTCGACTTCGTCAACACTGGTGTTACCGCTGTCGCTGGCACAGCCAACGAGGTCAACGTCTCGGGGGCAACCGGTTCGGTCACCATCGGCCTTCCCGACGATGTCACTGTCGGCAACAACTTGACGGTAACCAACGATCTTGCCGTTACCGGCAACATGACCATCAACGGCACGACGACAACGGTCAACTCGACCACTGTCACCGTTGACGACAAGAACCTCGAACTCGGCTCGGTTGCTTCCCCCTCGGACACCACCGCAGACGGCGGCGGAATCACCCTGAAGGGTGCTTCCGACAAAACGATACTTTGGACAAACTCGACGGATTCGTGGGACTTCAACCAGCACGTCAACGCCGCAACTGGCACCGAGTTCAAGATCAACAACGTGTCTGTCCTCAACGCCACCACCCTCGGGAGTTCCGTTGTCTCCTCGTCGCTCACGTCGGTTGGCGCGATCGCCACTGGCTCATGGGCCGCCACCGATGTGGCTGTCGCCCACGGCGGCACCGGTGCTTCCACTGCTGCTGCTGCCCGCTCCAACCTTGGAGCAACCACCAAGGTCACCGCCACCATCGGCGATGGCTCCGCTACTTCATACGCGGTCACTCACAGTCTCTCCACCAAGGATGTGATGGTCGAGGTGTACGACGCCTCCTCAAGTGACACCGTCATCGCGAACGTGACTCGCAACTCCACGTCGCAGGTCACCGTGTCGTTTGCTTCGGCTCCCGCCTCTAACGCCTACAAAGTTGTTGTGATCGGCTAAACATAAACCACCCGGCCCCTGAGGGGGCTTGCTGGTCAGACGGGAATAGTTGAGGCTATGCCGAAGTTTTTAGAGCGCATCACAGCGCAAGAGTTCTCCGCCGCCTCCTCGGCGGCCATTGATGCCTCTGTCGACGGCGACTCGAATGCCCGCATCCAAATTGACGCCGGGGGGAAGATCACTTGGGGTCCGGGGAACGCCAGCGGCGACGCGACCCTTTACCGCTCTGCGGCGAACATCCTCAAGACGGACGACACGCTTGAAGCCGCCCTTGGGGTCATCACCCTTGCTACTGATGGTGCCCCTTCGACGGCGTTAGCCAATGGCGCTTTGGCTGTCGATACCACGAACGACACGTTCTATTTCCGGTCTAGTGGTTCGTGGCAGGAGGTGTCGGGTGGTGGGGCAAGCCTCACTGTTTCTGATACGGCCCCCAGTAGCCCTGAGGCAGGCAACCTGTGGTTCGAGTCCGACACGGGCCGCACTCTCGTCTACTACGCGGACGGTTCGTCGAACCAGTGGGTAGAGGTTGGTGTTGCTTCTTCGGCGGGCATTTCGGGGTCGGACGGGTACGTCCAGTTCACGGCTGGCGGGTCGCATGGGTCGAACGCGAACCTGTTTTGGGACAACTCGAATTCACGCCTAGGTATCGGCACCGCCAGCCCTGCCGAAACACTTCATGTCTACAGCAACGCTGACAACGAGTGGACAGCGGTCTTCGACCAAGATCATGCCACGGGCTACGGCGTCAAGATCACGGGCGACATGACCGCCACCAACGATGCCTTGCTGAAGATTGAGCAAGGTTCAACTCAGGTGTTCAGGATGACACAGGCGGGCTTGATCATCGGGGATGAGACGGTGGCATTGGCTAAGTTGCACATCAAGCAGGGCGACTCTGGCGTTACCAGTCTCTCCCCGTCTCATCACATCTTCGGGGAATCCGATGGTGACATGGGCATGACTCTGTGCGCCGGTACCGGCAGCAACGTCTACTACCGAATGGGCGATAGTGATGATGCTGCTGAGGGCGGCTTCAACTACGACAATGCCGATGACTCGCTCAAGATTCTCGTTAATAACAAGGACTACATTCAGATTAAGTCCACAGGTAACGTCGCCTTTAACGGCAACGGCACCACCTTCACGACCTCTCATGGTCTGGTTGAGATCAACCAGCCTGCCGACAATGACGAGTCAGGCTTGGCGGTGCGAGCGAATGCTAACGGGCGCACTGTTCGCCTCTGGGTTAGCGATGCAGGCGTCGGCTATCTGAGTTGTGGTGACGGTGGTGGTCAGGTACTGACGCTCAACGAGGGGGGAGGCAACGTCGGTATCGGCACTACCAGTCCTGACCGTGCTTTACACGTTGCGGGCACCTTCCGTGCAGTAGGCGACCATGATGACAACGTACTCCTTGAGAACACGGGGACAGGCTTAGGAATCATTGCTTCTCATACGGGAAGCGGCACCCCTGTTCCTTGGGACATTCGTGAGGATTCCAGTACCGATCACAACTCAGCGTCTTATGCTCCGCTCTATGTCAGCAGACTGAACGTGACCGCAGATGGTGCGGGTTCTAACCTTCAGTTCAGGGTCAAGAAGAACGATGGTACGGCACAAGAGGTGGGTGGCCTTGGTGCCACGATAGACACCGGCCTGACAGCCTCGGCCACGGTAACTGGCAGTCTTCATTTCTATACAACTGACGCTGGTACACAGCGTACAGAACAGATGACCATCAAGTCTGACGGCAAGGTCGGTATCGGCACCACCTCCCCTGCTGGTCAGGTGCATATCTCTGGCCCTTCACCGATTATTTGGCTTACTGACACTGACACCAATGCAGACTCGTATCTGTCTGCTACTTCTGGTAATGGGTCGTTGATCTTTTCTGCGGATCAAAACAATGAAGCCGCTGATACCAACATTGTGTTCAAGTCTGATAGTTCTGAACATATGCGGATCAAGTCAGACGGTAAGGTCGGTATTGGCAGCACCGCTCCGTTAGCACCAGTGCATATCTCAGGGGCAGCGGCAGACGGTAGCCCAGTGATGATTCTGCGGAATACTACTAACGGTGCCGGGGTTGGGATTGACTTCAGCGACCATTCGGGTGGAAGTTATGCCCAGATGGGAACCTTCGAGTATAGGCATACTAACAGCCAGTCCTTTGGCTATGCCGAGTCGTTTCATTTGTACGGGACAGAGACGAGCCTTATGTTTAGCGTTGAAGGGCATGGGACGTTTGCTGGCAATCTTGATATAAACGGGACAACTCCAGTTCTTACTATCAAGGATACAGACTCAACAAATGCACACGGCGGAAAACTGGTGTTGGCCGATTCGGCAGGGACAGAAATGGCGGTATTCCAAGGTAACAATAACGATGATATTGGCATCAAGGCTGCGGCGGCTGCGGGAGTAATGTACCTCTGGGCGGGTGGAACATGGCGATGCAAAGTGTGGGATAACGGATTCGCTCCGTACCTAAACGACAATCAAGACCTTGGATCGTCGTCTAAAAAGTGGGATGATGTTTATGCTACGAATACCACTATTGTGGGATCTGATGAGCGGGATAAGGCAAATATCACTGATCTTGATTACGGATTGAGTTTCGTCAACAACCTGCGCCCCGTGTCGTACACTTGGGATAGTCGGGATGGCTATGTTGGTAACCGCACACATATGGGATTCGTCGCTCAGGAGGTCGCTACCGTTATGGGTGATGATGCCACTAATCGTGCGGTTTGGATAGATTCTCCCCCTGAGGAAAACAAGGATGCAGATACAGGTGAAATAACCCTTAGTGCTGAGAGTCAAGGTTTGCGGTACCCCGAGTTGATGGCGCCGATGGTGAAAGCCATTCAAGAACTTACTACTCGCCTTGAAGCATTGGAGGCTGCGTAATGGCTATCGACTTTCCCAACTCTCCATCTAATGGTGACATTCACACGGTCAGCGGTAAGCGTTGGCAATGGGATGGCGAGAAGTGGCAGGCATATGGGGCATCGTTGGCGGCAAACATTTTGTTTGTTGATCAGGCCAACAGTCGTGTTGGCATCAACGACACGACACCCACTTATGGTCTTGATGTAAACGGCACTGCTCGTGTTACGGGAGTTGTTACGGCTTCTGGTGGAGTGGTCGGCAACGTCACGGGTAATGCCTCCGGTACTGCGTTGACGGTTACGCAGGCAGCGCAGTCTGCGATTACCTCAGTGGGCACGTTAACTTCAGCCACGATCTCAGGCGATCTGACAGTTGATACATCCACACTCAAGGTG
>Ga0080013_1000274_pt1 | contig 72868 bp, 123 predicted proteins | sample ETNvirenome_6_85_FD_69236 | JGI IMG/M metagenome (GOLD analysis project Ga0080013, IMG submission 69236) | Marine viral communities from the Pacific Ocean - ETNP_6_85 (SPADES assembly) (version 2) | ecosystem: Environmental > Aquatic > Marine > Oceanic | place: Pacific Ocean | collected 2013-06-19
CTCTCCACCCGCTCCTACTTGGATAGATGGAAATTCCGTTGTTTCGTCCCAAAACCTAAGTCTGGGACTGACATCTGCAACAGCTGTTCTCATTGGAGGACTGCCGTTTAATGTCTGTTCTAACTTCTCTGCGATTGCTCCTACTATGGCTCGTCTACGCGTTGAATATTTTCTTGCTGTAGTTGCGTCCATTATACTCTCCTAATCGTATGAGGTTGTCTCCCTAAAATTGTTGTTGCTAGTTCTCTTATGCTCTCCCCTATTATCTTTCTAGGGTCTCTTTGAGTGCTACCTTGTTTAAAACCGGGCTCAAAAGTTTGGTATGGCTCTTTCAGATAAGTATAGTCAACTCCAATACCTCCTTTAGGGCCTTGATGAATCATATCAACTCTAGCTGAGTTAGCGAATCTACCTGTTCTAAATACAAGCGCAGGTTCACTCATTTTTGATGCCACCATTTGAGGTAATGCCTCATTTAATATATTTCTTAAAGCTATTGGACTTGGACCTGTTTTACCTTGTCCTGCAACTGCTCTTCCCTTAAACTTTTTAGCTTTTACCTGTGAAGCTGCTACTGCTTTTATCTTCTTTTGTAGCTTTCCTACACTAAAACTTGCTACTCCTGACTTGCTTTTGGGAACCTTCTTTGATAACTGTTTATTAACTTTAAGTCTAAAGTCAACGCCACCTTTTTTTCCACCTTTCTTGCTTTTTACCCCTTTACTTATCTCGTCAAATAATCTATTCATTTGAATTTGAGACATCATATCTGCTCTACTTGGTGAACCTGACATTAACGCCCACGCTTTAAGCAGCGGACTCATGTTCTTAGCTATTGCTTTCTCAACTTCCCATGCAAGTTTTCTTGATACCTCTCTATAATCAAATCCGTCCATTGTTCTTTGTTGCATAGTTCCGCCTGGGGCAACAGGAGCTCTACTAATAATTTCCAGTTGAATAACTAAATCTTCATTCCACTTCAACGTTGTCGGGTCTGCAAACTTAGATAAACTAAAGTGCTTTTCTAAAACGTCTCTATAAATCTCTAATGTCTCTTCAAAAACAGCTCTATCTAATTTTAAACCTATAGTATCTGGATTTTTATAATCTTCCTCAAGTCTTTTACTTTCCTTCAGAAACTTATCGATTTGATCCATAACACCAGTTGTTGTTTGGTGCCCTTTTACTCTTTCATCGGGCTTTGTTCCGCCACCTGATGTTAGTCCATGGCCTTTTATAAGCATATATTCTGAGGATATATAAGAAACACCAGCTGTATCAACTTGTACTTCTATACCCCCTCTTGCCAACTCCTCTGCTACTTTATGAGCTTTCTGATAAATCTCTTTTCTTATTTCAGAAAGAAGATATCTATAACATTGTCTAAAACTAGCAAGTACTATATTAAAATGCCCCGTTCTAGCTTTTGCTTCGTAACTTTTCGACATATTTATCATGCCTTGTGCTACCATAAGAGAAACTTGTACTGCAGAGGCTTCAAATGCCCAATTTTCTCCCTTTATAAACTTTTCCTTAGACATAGACACCCGTGCGTGTGGGAAACCTCCACCGTTCAAAAATCCACTATAATGTTTGGGTATCCTTTTAAACTGACCGTAAAACTTCCCTTGAATCATTCTCTTTATAGCCTCTTCATCAGGCTCTAATAAAATAGCATTTGATTTTCTGTTTACTTCCATACAAATGTCTACTACATCACTAACCATTATATTTTGGATAGTAGAGTTTTTAGCAGTTATTCGGTGTCTAAATAAATCATAAGAAAGCTCTCTTATTTCTTTACTCCACCCAATTTGCTCTTTAAAATAATCTGCTATGTTTTTAATCATATCACGACTCTATGTAAATCTAGTACTCTTTTGATATGATCTGGAAAGTCAGTACTATTTCGAAGACCTGCAGTAGACTGATTCTGTACACTTGCTCCGCCTAAGCTCATTCTGGCTTTATGCTCATCTTTTAAATAATAAGTTATTAAATCAAAAACTGCTAATTGCAAATCTTTGGGTGTAGCGCTATATCCAGCATTATAAGTTATTTTAACTGCTCCTTCGCCTTTTGCCCAACTTGCTCTTTCTCCGTTCTTAGTAGTTCTAATTACAGCATCTGCATCACTATCGAAGTAATACTCGTAATTACCAGTAGTTAACTCACTATAAGGTTCTGAGTATGCTGTTCTTTCTTCTACTTTATCTATTGCTGTTACTGGACTTTCACTCAAAATTATTACCTGAGTGTATAAGTCTCTTACTGAAAAGGTTTCTACTTTATCAGTACTAAAGTAATCAATAAATGTTGTTCCACAATATTTTTTGACAAGATCACTAACTTGAGGGACAATAACACCAAGACGATCGTCGTCCTTCTCGCCTCTCATGCCTTCCGCGTCCTTATATTCGTAAACTGTTATTAAATCTGCCATAATCTTCTCAAAAAATATTGTAGTGGGGGCGAACCCCCACCACAAAATTGTTAACTATTAACTAGCTTTGTATTTGTAAGCCCACTTCGAAGTTGCGCCTGCGATTAAATCGTCAAACCCAATTCTTTGTGAAGCAACAAGTACTCTGCGCTGATTTGCCACTTCGTAATCTGACTCTAGAGTCACACCACGTAATCTTGGCATTACATAGTTTCTAGGATAAACTGCTATCGCTCCAAACCCGTTGGCTGCTTGTGCAGGGAACTCGTCACAAAGAAGAATCCTTGATCCGAATACCTGTCCAATTTCACCATTAAGTTTAGTAGCCATATCGCCCACTAGGTTAGCATCTTGGAACTCTGCGTCTTCCAATAGTTGGAAGTACACTGCTTGAGATACTACATAAACTACGTCGTTAGGATTAACTCCGTATTTGCCCATGTTCTTTCTCAAACTTAAAAGTTCTGCGGCTGTTACAGTATCGGTTGCAACGGCTGTAGTTGATTGTGTTTGATCACTATCAGCTGCTGCCATGGTTACTAGACCATCAAACGTTCCTGATGTGTATACACCAGTTGAATGATTTCCTAATAGGATTGCATTTTCAATACCTTTTGCGTGAGATCTTACGATTGACTCTCTGATTAACGGAAGAATAGGCATAATTGCATCTTCTTCTGTTTCATTTCCTAAGTATGATTGTGAAATCAATTTCTTAGTTGTGAGAGTTTTCTCTGCTAGATCAACACCACCGTATGGTGATCCATAAGTATCACCTGTTTGTGCTAAGTTACCGTGAGGGCTAGACCCTGTAGCTGCCTGGTTAGCTGTGAACTCTGCATAACCACTATCTGGAAGGATAGGAATTATCATGTTCGCTGCTGACATAGGGATTTCTCTAAATAGAGGAGCCAAAACTAATTCGTTTTGAATATCCCTTTCTACATTCGTAGATACGATTTGCTCGAAATCTGCAGATGAAACGCCAACACCACTATGTGCGTTAACTTTTTCCATTGTAGATTTAGCATAATCTGTATCGTAGCCACGACCAGTTGCTAATCCGAGAACTTTTGCGTCAACGACATCGTCAGCAAATGCTGTTTTCCAGTCGCCATTATCGCGTCTATTCTCGAAGATTCTTTTAGATTCACGCATGTTCATGATGTCTTCAGATCTCTCTTTCAACTCAGCTTGAAGTTCACGGACTACTTGTCCTAGATCTTCTTGCTTTTCATTTACGCGGGTCTCTATATCCCTGACTAATGTTTCAGCACCACTAGTAACTGCTCTTACTATGGTTTTCTGTTCCGTCTGTTTAGCTTCGTCTGCTGCTTTCTGAGTAGCTTCTGCTTCTGCTGCTTGTTCAGCTGCGTCTGCTTTTGCTTTATCTTCTGCGGCTTTAAGCTCAGCCTGTTTCATTGCGTAAGAAGCTACAGCTTTTTCAGCTGCTTCTTTTGCAAATGCATCTAGGTCGAACTCAGGGCTAATTTCAGGAGTTTTGCTTTCTTCTGACATTTTAGTCTCCGTTTTGTCGGCTCTCGCCTCGCTTGACTGCTCAACTTCAGTCATTTCCTCAGTTGAGTTAGTCTTTATAAAGTCTTTCTTGAACTTATTGTACTCTTCCATTGTATCAAATGATTTAGATACAGAGAAGACTGCGTTTTGGTTACAAGGAACCGAAACTACAGACACTTCGAATAATTCAGCGTCCTTTATCTTATATCCGTCGGTTTCTGATATATAATCAGCGTCCTTGACTTTGAAACCAACAGAAAAAGCTCCAAGAACGCCATCTTTAATAAGATCTTTAATTTCGCCAGCGGACTTAGATATACGTGCTGTAATATCTAGGCCGTCTTCGCTGACATTTAATTCTTTTGCACGACCAATAGGTCGGTCGTAGTTGTGGTTGAATAAAAGGATTGGATTATTTTTATAATTATCTAATCCACCTTTTGTCCAAGCACCTGGTTCAATAACATCTCCAGCTCTGTCCATTGCGTTGGTACTGGCTGATCCTTTAATATCCAGTCCACCGTCATCGGCTTCGCCTAAAGTCTTAAAAGAGTTGCTCCAATGAAAAATCTTTTCCATAGTTACTTCTCCTTTTTAGCTGACTTCTTTGCCTTTGGCGCAGCTTTAGGGGCTGGCTCGGGCTCAGGAGTTGGCGCTGGGGCATTTATAGGGAACCTTGCTTTTGCAGCCGCTAATACCCTATTCCATGATCCGAATTTCCTGCGTAAAAGATAATCTCTCACAGGAACATCATTGCCTTCCGCCTTATACTCTGCCAGTGTCATCGTTTCAGCACCTTTGCTTTCGATGAACTCTGATAAAGCCTTTAGCATCATATTTTTTGTCATAATTCTTCCTCAATGGGTGAGTCCTCTTCTGGTCTCCCACCTTCCTCTGGATTTGCGGCTGAACCTGCAATATTTGCAGGAACTCTCGGTGTATCAAATCCGTCAATCGTCTCAAGTCTCAGTGCCTCCCTTGCTTCATTCGGTGTTAGTATTCCCGTATTTACAAGAGTTGCGTAGTAACTCGCCTGATCTCTTAGTTCTGGTTGAAGTGCAGGCACATCGCTTACATCTTCATTTAGTTTAAAACCGAAGAACCTCTCGAAAGCATACCCAAATTTTCTAATAATTGGTAGTATGGTCTCTAAGTAATATAATCGGTGATTCGGACGAATGTTCGCGTTATTACCACCGTCTAATAAGATGGGTGGTATACCCATCGCTTCTAGGATTATCTTCTCGTTTGAAGCAATTGCTTCTTGAAAGTCTAAATCCTTAAAATTGACTTCCGTCAAATTTTCCACTTCTAATCCACCATCTAGGAACAACGGTCTACGTCCTCCCGATTGTGGGTTATATCTAGCAACCCAAGCCTGTAACATTCTTTCTTTGATTTTCTCGGAAAGAGTGTTAGGCGACTTAAGTACCAAACCGGGTACCGCCCCGTTCTTAAAGAAATTATCTTGGAATCGTCTCATGCTTCCTAGTAACTGCATGGTTCTCCACGCTGGTTTAAGTCTAGGAACACCTCTATAAATAGAGTTGAAACTGTTTTCTTTGATATGAATTATCTCTTTAGGAGTATAATCGATACTGTGATCATAAGTATATTTTCCAACATAATCTCTCTCATCAGTTTCGATTGTCATGTGTTCTGCTGGTAAATGATATAAGTGTGCTCCGTCAAAATAAACAAAGATATTACCATCTAGTAGTAAATCAATGACTAAATTTCTCTTGAACGAGTTTATATCTTGAAAGGGATTCGGTTCTTTATTAAGTAGTATATCGACTTTAGATCGTCTAATATTCTTAATAATGTTATTAACTCCCTGTACTGGCTCACCAACATCAAACGGTATATCCGCTGCGTCGTCCACTATCATGTTAACTGCGCGGTTTACTACCTCTAACTGTTCGTAAGCGTTTCTATAGTTGGTTACGACCTCACGAGACCCTATATCAAAGCCTTCGTCACGGGCGATAAGATACTGAGAAGGGTTTTCCTTCTCCTCATCTGCTACTGTCGTCCTTCCTATAAATCTGTCATACCATGCCATGTTTGTCTCTCTGTATACCCACCCATCTAATTTGTTTCTTTGCTGTTACGAGTTTAGGTCGTTTACCGTAGATGGAGTGTAACCTCAAATGATGTTCGTGACATAGAGTAACAGCCTCATCATAAAGTTCCGTTCTGTGTTCTGCAATAAATTGCTCTCGAAGGTTTAAAATGTCCTCTTCTTCTGTTACTTGGATTTGTTTCTTTTTCAACCAAGATTCTAACAACTCTGTTAATCCGTTGAAATGATGAAAATCTAAGTTCTCTGTTGCTCCACAGATAAAGCATTCCGTCCCTTTATTGTATTTAGACTTAGCCTTATCCCGAACATACTTTACAAGATCTCTCTTTAATGTCATAACTTTTACTACTCTTTAAATTATACTAAAATTTGGGACTAATGTCAAGAACTATTTTTGACTCGGTGGTTACTAGAATGTAGTGGCAGTTGTTTCGAACGAGTACAGCGCATACCGTAATGCATCAGCCATATGCGACGCGTAGTTATGCTTTGGTTTCTCTTTCAATAAATTCGGATTCGGATCCCACTGGTACTGGTCCAAGGAGATCAGAGTTTCTTTACATTTTTGATCAACTATTAGTTTGTTGTTGTCCACTATTCCCGCTACTTGTCCTATCCCATCAAGAACGGACTTCTTCGCGTTTATAGTACTAATGTCGTAATTTTGCGCTAAATCGAATCGTGTTTGCTGTGCTGCTGAATCTATATAAATGTAATCAATGTCCCATTTATTGATCTTTTCTCTAATTTTTTCAGCATGTTCTTCTGTAGTTCTTTCAGAATTGAGATATTCATCTAGTAGATAATAAATCTCTTTTTCCCAATGATACCCTATTACACAGAAAGCCGTAGGGTCTTTAAATCCAACGTCCATTCCTGCAAAGATATCCATTTTGTTTGTTTCTATCTCTGAAAGGTCTTGTTGGCACTTTTCTAAATCAAATGCCCATACCTGCCCTTCATAGGTGTTAAAATCTGCCATATATTCCTGATTAAATTCAGCTTCTGACATAGTCTTCTTAGCTTCTGCAATATCTTCTTCAGAAATTCTAGGATTTTCATGATAAGTCGCTCTGACGGAAGCCCACTCTTCATATTCATCACTATATCCTCTATAGTAAAACTCTGAAAACCAGTTATTCCTTCCACGAGGAGTAGAAATAAATAGTGCTTTTGAGTTTTCTTTATCTAGTGTTGGACGTAGTGCTATATTGAAGGCATCTCTACCGTCTACTAGTGCAGCCTCGTCAAAAATGATTAAGTCATAGGATCGACCTACCGTGGAGTCAACTTGATTTATTGATCCCATACGAATCGTAGAATGATTTGATAGTTCGATTACTTTGTCTTTAGCGTTGTCTCTGAGAACTTCTAAATCAAAGTGTTTGATAAGATTCCTTTGTAAATCAAAGGAAATTTGTGATAATGAGTAGTTAGGCGACATAAGTAGCACATTGGAGCCAGGTACTAAACAAACTAATTGTCCGATTACATTGGCAATATATGTTTTTCCTTGTCTACGGGCTACTGCTGCAGAGATAAACCTGTACTTAGGATTATTTATTGCGTTAATAATAGCCATTTGAGTGCTATTAGGTTCAATTCCTAATAAGTCCATATATCCATCTATAGGAAGCTTAATGAATCTATTTTCTCCAAAGTTCATTAAGTCTGAGGGTTCTATGTCTTTTCTACTTATCTCTAGCATTAGTGGATTGTCTCTTTTGTAAAGAAACTTTCCACGTCTTCGAGTAGGTTTCGTTCCTCTACTACATTATATAAGAATAAATAGGCTAAAGCCAGGTTTTTCATATCTTCCTCTTTGTCCGTAAGACCGCCCTTACGTTCTTTCATATGAATTGCCGCTAAAAATGTTGAAGCACTAACAACGTTTTCGTCAAGCCATAGCTCTCTACCGTCTTTTTGGTGTGCTTTCAGATTTTTAAATTCCATTATTCTCTTTATGATACTCTAGTGTTAATTGGTGTAAACATAACAGCTGCATTCGCTGAATACAGTGCATGAGCTCTATCTTTTACAATATTTACTCGTTCTCCACCGCCTAAAGTAATGTTTCCTACTACTGAACCACTAGCTGCTGTTAGTAGTGCTACTGCGTATGCTGTAGTACTATTATTGAATACAGATACTTCGGTAGCATCTGAAACTGTTGATGCTGTGCCAGTAGTTGTTGGAGCTGCAATTGTTGCTCCTTCCAGTTTAAATCTCATTGATTTCTCCTACGCTTATTGCGTCTTTTCCCTTGTCGCCACTTAATTGCACGAAGCCGACGTTTAGCCGCTTTCTTGCTTTTGGACGTTCCGGAAGTATTCTTTATTTTCCAACCCCCTTTAACTTTTACAATCGGCATACTATTCTCCTAGTATCCTTTCTAATTTGTTTCCTCTTAGGTAGGAGGGAAGAGCCGTTAACTCTTTTACTTTTCGAAGGTTCTCTAATTTACATCTCTGTTTCAAGATGAGTACTGCCGTTGCCTTCTCAATCGCCAGTATCATTGGTGGTAAAGTGAGTTTTTCTTCTAACTTTCTTTTTTCAGCTGGCAGCGTCATAGCTACCTCCTGTATTGTTAGGCTTCTGCTTTATAGCAAGTCCAAGCTCCATAGCCTAAACCTACAAAAGCTGCTACCTTTGCTAGTCCGCCAAAACAAATTACCATCAAGCACATAGCAATAATTACTGCTCCGTCCCATGATGTTCTTTCACTTACTCTGGCTTTAACCCACGCCATACATTTTTTTACCATATCCATAATTTTCTCCCAAAGAATCTTACTTCTTCCTTTTTTAACGCAAGATTGCGCAAGGTACCGCTTTTACATCAGCACTAGTTGCGTAAAACTTGTGATAAGTTCTTCTCTTGTGAAGCAATAAACTTGCTCCTGCTATTAGAGTAATGCTCCCAATTTGCACTCCCCCAGAATTTAAGTAATGTATGGTAGCGTTAGCATCACCATAATTAGTAAATCTAAGATTGAGTGTTTCGTCAGGGGTATTATCAGTAAAGCTCGTGGCTGTTCCTGAAGAAGTAGGGCATGCTACTTCATCTCCGTGTAATTCTAAACTTCCGTACATTTCTGATCTCCATTGATCCTTGGACTAAGACCATCTACCCACAGGGCATCTGGCAGTCCGTATTCTTACCTTTATTGGCATGAAACACAAGCATTTCTTACAAACATATAGAGTGTAAAAAGGACATGTATTGCATATAGCTAATCTTACCTCTCCCGTCATCTTAGGGACGGTGGTAATTTCTGCCTCCGCTTGCGTTGCAAGTTTATTTTCTTGGCTGCTATAATTCTCTGCCGTTTTGTGAGTTCTACTTTTTCAACTGTTTCTTCGACTTGAGCTTCATCAGTATCTGACATCTCTTTATTCGTCGATTTAGACGCAAGTTCCATTTGGATTTTTATATCTTTATCCGTTTGCATGATCTATCGCCTCGTTCTTACTGTAGAACTTGTGTAGTATACCATCTGGTCCTCTGACACAGTGCTTACTGCGTCTTACAAAGTATTCCCAGCCTTCTGGCATATCTGTTTTAGGAGCGGCCTTTGTTTCAGGTGACTCCTTAATATCTTTTTTCTCGTAATCTTGTTCCATTATTGCTCCTAACTGTGCATGGACAGCATTGTCCATATAATCGCTGCTCCGCCGCAAATCATAGCGCTAGCTACACCGATCATTATCGATTCTATTCTATTGACCTGCGAATCCAAATCATCGAACCGTTTGAAGGCAGTTTTCCATCGTTCGGCACATATAGCTTCGTGTTTCGCAAGGTCGGCTGCTACGTCCTCGACGTCCATTTGCCTCTCCCCATTAAAGTCTTTACATAATTTATGTATATTGTTGTATTATATCAAAATTTGTGGTTGGTGTCAAGAACTATTTTTGTATGGTATATATTTTGACCGGTTCCGACTTGCCTTTCACAACCACCTCATCTAAGAAATCATAGTTGTAACCATCGACTAGACTGTATTCCGAAATAATTAAATCTGTATCATAGGTCTTACAGCTACTCTCTAAGCGAGCAGCGAGGTTAACAGCATCACCGAGAACACTATAATCAAACCTAGTATTGCTACCCATGTTACCGACAACACAAAGTCCTGTGTTAATACCACACCCTGTATGGATTTCAGGTATTCCTTCATCTCTGAAAACTTCATTTAATTCCCCTAGTGCTTCCCTCATTTCGATAGCGCACTCAGTAGCTTTTCTTTCTTGATCCTCTACATCTAAGGGAGCGTTCCAAAAAGCCATAATGCAATCCCCCATGTATTTATCCACACAACCCTCGTGCTTCTGTATGATCTCAGTCTGATTAGTTAAAAATCGATTTACTATTTCCACTAATTTTTGTGGATCTTTCTGGTATTTTTCAGAAATCGGGGTAAATCCTCGGATATCCGAAAATAAGAAAGTTAGTCGTTTCGTGACCCCACCCAATCTCAGTAATGATGGATCTTTTTGTAACTTTTCAACTAGATCGGGACTAACATACGTCCCAAATTGTTGTTTGATCTGTAATCTCAACAAGTATTGAGTAATAAAACTACGAAATTGTACAATACTCCAGAATAAAAACAAGATAACGAGCGTGCCCGAAACATCAAATAAGTAGGAAGACTCTACAAGTTTCCATGAAGTGAAGCCGAGACCTCCTAATAGTGCTAAAATGACGGGTAAGCTGAGATATATGTTACTAGCTACCAGCATAATAAGTACCATTCCGATAAGTATTATACCAAGTTCAGCCAAAAAGCTCCATGAAGGCTGAGAAAGTGCGTTTCCATTAACTATTGTGTTAAGAACTGTTGCTTGGATATCATGTGGGTACTTTACCCCACCTGGAGTTCCAACAAGAGGAGCCACTCCCTCTGCAGTCACACCAAATATTACAAATGGTGCAGGGATTGGCTCTTTTAAATACTCTAAAGCGGTCTGTCTATAAAATTTGGTATTCCAATTTGCCCAAACAGTACCGTTTTCACTAGTAATTATCTTATTATACTGTGGAAGTCTAATCCACTCTACTCCTGTTTCCTCAGTTTTGATCTGATAGCTGGGATCTCCAGTACCAAGTCGAAGCATCTCTAGTGCAAAACTGGGATAAACCCTATTTTCTACGCTTATAGCGAGAGGAAGCCTTCTTACGACCCCGTCTAGTTCGGGGTTTGTTGATATTAGTCCCACGCCTTCGCTTTCTAGTGCGGATCTTAAAATTCCTGGGTATTGATATAGCCATTCTGCTGGATTTCCTCCTCCTAACTGCGCCGTTCCTACATGTGGGCCGCCTTCAAAGGCTTGCGTGCTTCCTATAAAGGAAAGTACAGTAGGAATTTGATTTAAAGTCTCTTGAAATATCTCATCTTTGCCATGAATATCTTTATCTGGGAAAGCTACAGTAATTCCAGGTACTCCTTGTGTAACTGTAAGTAAATGAGCATAAACATCTCTAGATAAAGGGTATCCTCCAAAGTGTTCTACTGCGTCTTCATCAATATCTACTAGTAGTATCATTTCATCTTGGACTTCGTCCCTAGACATTATTAAACTATCAAGTGTTTTCAGTTCTAATAATTGAAAAGGGTAAGGGTTCCAAATAAAAAGTGCCGCAAGAGCGGCAGCTAGTAGTAAATTGATCTTCATTAGTCTTGTGTTACTGTGATACTACAGCCACCTGAAGTTACACAGTTTTGAGTTAAAGTATAGTTCTGCGTAGTATTACTATGTTGTGTTAAATCTAGTGTTGTAGGTTGTGACCCAGTTATAGTTATTGTGGCATTATGTTCTCCAGCTCCGTCTTGAAGATAATCTACTGTAGCGTCACTTCCATTAACAGTTAAGTAAAGTTCTTTTGCCCCATCTGCTTGTTGTTGACCAAACACATCATTGTCATTGCCATATAAATATATTCTTGCTGTGTGTCCATCACATGCTCCTGCGGAACAATTTCTTTGGTGTCCTATTATTGAATTATTATTTCCATGTATGTCAGCGGTAACACTATGACCTCCACCTTCTGAGTTATCTATAGCCCAATTAGTATCAGTTCTACTATCTATCACATATCCTTGAGACCACCAAAACTTATTATCAGTACCATAACTAATATGAAACTGAATATCATTCTTTTCACAACCAGCACTCGCGCTTTTAGTACAATTTTGATATAGTTTTAATTCTTGATCGTCATAGTCAATATCTCCACCCCAGTTAGCTCCAGAACCCCAACCTGGAGAATCATTAACCCAACCAAGTTCGTTATTGTGTCCTTTTTGAACTATTTCTACACTTATGTTATCTCCATCTCCTATTGAGAAAAATATATCATTATCAAAGCCTTGTTGAGTAATATCTAAAGTTAGATTATCTCCTTGAGCTACTTGATCTATGTCTATTTCGTTGTCTGCTAAAACTTTACTGATTCCGAAAGTAAGTAATAAAATGACGGTAATACAGCCAAAGTATATTATTTTACTTGTTCTACTCATTAAAATTTTCTCTCCCAATAGATACCATTATGTACAACAACAAAGCCCTGTACTCCGTTTAACCATCTTAAAGCTTTTTTCCTATCGACATCGTCTCTATCCAATAGCTTATAAATGAGAGCATTGCCTACTAACTTGACTGCCATTACTTTTCCTTTAGTAGGGGTTTCTCCAATAAGCGGATTCTTTTCTACTATAGGGCAATGTGGTCGCCGCTGGCACTGTATCATTTTGAATGTTTGATGAGTATCTATTATTGATAAGGCTATATAACTATGGTATAGCTTTCTTTCCTGTTCGTCCCAATCTCTTGGTACCGCGTTGCAAGATCCTGCTGCACTTATTAGCAGTATCGCCAAAATAATCTTGTTCATATTATTCCAAATATTCTGAATAAGTCCCAAATTACATATGCGAAACATATCCAAAATCCCTTCCGATAAAAATCGTATTTATTGTATTGTTCTTCGGTTACAAAAAACCGTCCTTCCTGTTTCAACTTGCCCTCCTTTGCTAGTTTGTCTGTGTTATAATTATGCTTACGGCTTCACCATCTCCTACGGTGATTAAGCTTTCTTTTTCATCAGTTATAGTGCGTATTGAAGCATTTACTTCTATTGGCAATCTAATACTGATAATTCCTGTCACTTCGCGGTAAAACCAAATCTGACCAGAGTCGTCAATTATAGTATTATACTGACTTTCTTTATCAAATCCCGGTCCAGTCCCTGTTATATTAACGTTCTCAAAACCTCCAGCGCCTTTACCTTTCTTTCTCTGAAGTAAATCGGCTTCTTCGATAATTGATAACATATCTTGTAAAAAATCTACATCTAGTAGATCCATATCAAGTTCTCTGTATTCTAGTTCTCTTTTGTCTAAGTGATCTTTCTCTAATTCATTAAATTCAAGAAAATCAGCGGTGAATACGTTAGACTTACTATTTTCACTCGCTTCTTCTTGTACTGCTTGTTGTACCTCTGCAGGCGCACTTACAATAAATAAATTATCGATTTGAGCAACAGTAATATTTGTAATAGTTACAGGCTTTACTGGAGGAGTTGAAATAGTGGATACCATTGTTGCTTGGTACGCTTCACTAAGTGTTACTACTCCGCCTTCATTAGTTACTGTTATCTCTCCAGACGCATTTCCATTTAAGTCTGGTAAAAGAATGATAAGACTACGTCCCAGCTCGTCTACAGTAGCTGTGAAATCTGTTCCACGAATACCAATAGTAGCTGTAGGAGTTTGAATCCTAATGTTTGCCTTGTTTATCATTCCAAGTTTGCCTGAAGTGAATCTGGCTGTTCCCATTGCGAACTTCATCGCCATTTTAGATTTTGAAGGATCGGGGTCATAAATAACCTCGTCTATCAAAACTCTACTATGTTCGGTCAGCCTTAATTCCGCATCATCAACAAACTCTACTGCAATGCGCCCGTTGCCGGTGTTGAGTGTATCATATAATTCTATATCTCTACCAACTTCGGCAACAAGCTCGTTCCGTTCTCTAGTTAAAGAGCCTACCCCCGTTTGTTCTGTAATGTCTCCTATTGGAGTAGCCATTACAGCTATAGGGAAAGCACTAATCGCTAGTATCTTTCTGATTGATTGTAACAGTTGCATCTTCTGAATCCACATCTATATTGATAATCCCTGAACAGGAAGTAACTCCACTAGGACAGGTTCCAGATTTTTGTATAATATCTATATCTGCATCATCTCCGTCCCATTTTACGGTAAGAAGCTGATCCTCGTCCATCTGAGTAACGTCTATATCTGCGTCATCTCCTTCGAACTCCCAAATCATAGATTGGTTGTCCTCTTTTTGGATTGTCCATATATTGTTGCCATCACCAGTTATTTCCCAGTTCCACACAACATTATCATAGTCAATATCTGTGTTAAATACGTTAGTACCACCAATAAGGACTAAATCATAATTTAAGCTTTCTGCTGTTGCAGCTCCGCCTATATCAACGTCCCAAGTATTGGAATCACCCTGAACGCTTAAATCTAAATCCATACTATCTGCAGAGCCTGTAGCTCCAATCGCCCAATCGTAGATATTACTGTCTCCAGTAAATACCATATCGATAGCTGATGAGTCTAGAGTGATTGGTCCAAACAACTGATTACTGTTACCTATCTGATCTAAATTGAATGTAATACTTGCACCAGTGATTAACATGTCTGTAGCAACTGCGCCACTAACAATAGTTCCACCGAATTTGTTACCATATCCCTTTTGATCGATAGTTAGTGTTAGAGAATCACCGACTTGTTCAAGAAAAATCTCGTTATCGGTTGTAGCTGCTAACACCACGCTAGAAAGACCTAGTGCTATTAGTACACTAAGTATCTTTTTCATCATTTTCTCCCAAATGCTGTTTCTGGAGTACCCAGAAACCCCTTTCGTCGCCCTGTTTTATTAGAGCGACAACTGCAGCTTCAATAGCTGCACGAGTAGCAAAAGTGACACTTTCGTTCTCCGCTACTCCATCTTCTATTTCTACTAAACGGGTATCTAAATCGACGAATCTAAATACGTCGAATCCCTTTCCGTAGGATAAAATTGTTTTCTTTGCCTGTACGTTTAAGAGTACTTCGCCTGTTAGGGTACTAATTCCTCTTATACTTACAGTTACCTCGTCTCTTCGATATTGAACTTGTTTTCCAATACCAAAGTAACGCATACCTCTACCACCGCTTTCTAAGTTAGCGTCATATCCAATGATACCGCCTTCTAAAACTATTCCAGCAAATAGTAAAGGTTGAATTCCTTCTTTAATTTCTTCATCGTCAGGATTTTGTTTTTTATGTTCGTCCCTAGCAGACCTAACGATTTGTCTTTCTCTTACTAGGTTATCAATTCCTGCGCGTTCTACTACTCGGAACCATGTTCCGCCCCCTGCTGTCTTTAACGCGTCTATTAGTAATTCTGTTCCCGCTTGTGTTACTGCAGTACTAAAGTCTGCTATACCATCTCTTCTTTTTCTTTGTCCCGTCTTATCACTAAATTGATATACTGCAACCACAGGCATATTCTCCGCGGGTGGAAGTACTAGTAGTTCATAATGGGTGGGTAGCCTGATTTCCTTAGCTTCTTCAACGCAAGTGTAAGGAATGGCTTTTTCTATAAGAGTTTTTATATCTACTATATCGTGAGTACACTTTTCACCTTCTGGTTTCATAGTGGGTATACTAGCGCAACCGCTAACTAGTAATAAAGTCAGTAAGGCTCCCCACTTCATTTAGAATCCGCCAGTACCAATAGGTATGTCTATTGTCGTTGTTGATCCTTCTTCATCAATTATAGTTAGTCTTATTATTTCAGTACAAACACCGTCTTCTCTACAGTCTTGTATTCTTTCATATCTGATATCGTTGCCTTCTAAGGCGAACTGCCCGAATAGAGACGCTTCTTCGTTTCCAAACATATTATCTACTAATTGTTTAGAAAGTTGAGCGTAAATTCGGCTTTCGAGGTTTCTTATAAATTTTGCTAAAGTTGTGTTATCCGCTTCTCTTTCAGCAGCTTTAAGTGCTGATTCGATGTCGTCTTGAATTTGGTCTCTACGAGTTTTTTCTTGATTCTCGATAGTTAGATAGTGCGCAGAAGTACCCTGCCCACTGAAAGAGGGGTTCTTAAACTTTTGGACTATTTCGTCCGCTGTTACCGTCGTCGCGGCTAGTAATATTACTACTCCTATTAAGTTTTTCATTTTCTTTTACCTGCAATACCGTGTCTACTTTTTCTTGTAGACGAATAATGTCATTGTCGAGCATTCTGTTCTGATCTATTAGCTTGATCAATGAGATGTGCATCTTACCTATCGCGGGATTTATTACTTTTGTAATCGTCTGCCATATGTAGTACACAAAATAACCTAGAGCCACGCACATTACTATAGGGAAACCAAACTTACTGATGAGATCTACAATCTCCATCAATCTCTCCTTACATCAATAGTGCCGTCCTCTACAAAGTTCTCTGCTCTGGCTATTCTTTCCAAATCTGGTTTTAGCCCCAAAGCTGCACTTACTGCAGTGTCCAACTTTATTAAGTCATTATTCATAGTTTTAATCCTAGTTACTAGAGAGATACAAAAGCTTTCTAGTAGTTGTATTTTACTTACCACTCCCGTCATAATCTGTTGCATGATTATGAAAAGAAAGTAAAGCATTATGAGAGCTCCTGCTATTGGTGCCCCTACATCTGCTATTAACTGAAAGACCTCCATTTAAAAATAAGCGGATACCCCACAACCGCAAGATCCCTGTTCATTAGGATTATAAATCTTAAATTCTTCGTTAATGCCCTGATATACGTAATCTAAGGTTGCCCCATCTAAGTATGGTTTTGACATCTCATCAATATAAAAGTTTATTGGTCCGTAGTTAATTACCTCGTCACCAGGTATAGCATCACTACAATAATTAAACTTGTACTTAAAGCCAGCACAACCACCGCCTTCAAGAGCAATTCTAATGCCTTTACTCTTTGCTGCGCTAATTTTACTAACTGCTTTATCGAAGGCTGCATCAGTTATCTCTATCATCGGGTCCCCCATTATGTCCAATCATTTTCTTTTCGTCCCAGTTAGCTATTGCTTGGTGAATAGCTTCTTCGGCTAATATGGAACAATGCAATTTAATAGGCGGCAACTCTAAAATAGCTGCAATCTCTTTGTCTTTAATCTGTTTCGCCTGTTCTATTGTACGTCCTTTAAGCATATCTACAAATAATGAAGATGATGCTATTGCTGAGCCACAACCGTAAGTCTTAAACTTGACATCAGTTATTACTTCGTCATCATTTAACTTTAGGTCTAGCTTCATAACATCGCCACATGCGGGAGCCCCAACCATTCCTGTTGCTACATTCTTATCATTCGGATCAAATCTTCCTACCGAAAATTTTTCGGGATTTTTTAGTACGTTTTCGAACCTTTCTACTACTTCACGCGAGTAAGCCATTTTTCTCTAATCTCCGCTTAACTTCCTCATATTCTACATTGAAGTAACCAACCTGTAAAGTGAATCTCTCAGAGGACCGATTCATTACTGAGTGTTTGTGGTTCTTCCCATCAAAAACAAAAGATGGATAGTGATAGTCTCCATACTCGTCAAAATTTATCGGAGCGATATCATCACCTAGTGTGAAATTGACATTACATGATCTAATATCATAATGGGGTAAAAGAGTTTTATAAGGAGGTAAATAGTAAAAAGTCAGGTTAGTATTTAAACCAACGCCAACTTCATCACTTACCTGTTTTAAATAACCCCTTAACGAATCTTTATCGATTCTCCAAGTGTACCAAAAATCGAACACCTCTTTCCAGGCTTGTATATGTTCTCTGCTTTTCCCTTCACTTGGGTAAGCTTTTAGAACGTACTCTACCTGAGAGTGCGGTTTCATCTCGTACCGAATTTTATCTATTGGAACTCGCGACCAATCAATCTGGTAATTTACCAGAGCAATAGGCGGGTGCCTAATTGAATCCTTTTCCATCTAGGAACCTCTTGGCTAACCAATCGTGATATTCCCATTTATATTTTTCTAGTGTCAGGTGTTGTCCTGAACCGAAACTTGCATTCTCATCACAGTAGTCCAACCACATTCTAGAACAATAAGAACTAAATTTTTTATAAAATTCCATTAACTCAGACCATTTCATAAAGGTCTTTGTTTCATAACAATAAAATTGTCCGATATATTTTTCTTTTGCTTCTGCCATTTATTTCTTTTCTTCAACTAATAATTTTTCCATCAATTTGCCATAATTACCCTGACCAAACGGCAATTCATTGATTTGAATATTCGCTGTTTGTTTCAAGGGCTGAGTCTTAGCCTTCTCTAGTTCGGCCATCGCCTTTATTTCGTCCATGCGCATTTTGTGCGCCATCTGTAATAAATCCGCTAGGTCTTTATTAGTATATACTTGACTTTCTTCTGCTTCATTAAGTTTTTCATCAATTATATTGTCTAGTGTATCCGCTAACTTAAACCGATTTCGGTAACCAGTATCTAAATAAACCTGATCTATATACTGTTTAATTTCTCGTTTGTTGAGATATTCACTAACGGTATTCTCGTCCAGCGATAATTGATCGCAGACTTCCGTAATCGATCCAAGTTGTAAATAGGTGTTAGCTACCTCCAAACCCTCGGGACTCATTTTTATTGCAATTTCATTCTTCATGTATGTATTATACTAAAATTTAACCCTGATGTCAAGAAAAATTTTTAAGAGCATCATCATGATGCGCACCGTGCGTCTAGTCTATAACTCCGAAAAATAAAAAAAGTTTACGCGTAGAGGGGTCGAGCGGGCGGGAGAAAAGGTAGTCAATTAACCGCCCCTATCCCTAGCACAGTTTGTTGGTGGTTGTCAAATTTATTTGCATAATTCTCACTCATACTTTTTTGCCTATGTCAATAGACGCCTAAAAAATACTTGTTTCGCCTAAAAAAATAATTGATTTATTTGTTCGATAATGCTTGAGATTACCGCCCAATCTGTTATTATAAATATACAGATGAACAACATCTATAAGGTTTCAAGAGAAACTGAAAACAACCACTAGGAAAAAGGCGATTAAACCAGAGTTCTGGGAAAAGCGATAAGAGAAAGCTAATTACTAATTAACAGCTTAACTACTCAAACTAAATTAGAATTTTTTATGGGAGAAAAAATCATGAAACGATTGTTTGAAAAACAAAAATATATAGAGACTGTTTTTGAAGATCGACATATCGAAAATTTGAATAAGGCTAATGTGCCTTATGTAATCAAAGAAAGAAGGGTTATAACTTCTTATGCTAGATTGCTTTATTTTTGTTATTCGATCTTATTAGACTTAACTATATTATTTGGAATTGTTTGGGCATTGTTCAATTATGGACTGCCCTTTTAATTTCAAAGGCGGTTAGGAATTAACTTAACCGCCTTTTATCATGGGAGAAAAAATCATGGAAAATAAAATACCATTAGAAATAGATGTGGACTTAAAACAAAACACTATTGATAAGGTAGCCAACACACAAAGGGAAAGAACATCTAATCTATTAGGTTTAATAGGTATGGTATTCATTCAAGGGGCAACCCTTCCTTCTCTTGTTAATGTGATTTGGTTCAATGGAACACCGCCACCGCTTACCCTACTTGTTGGGGTATTCGTGGGGTTGTTGTTCTATCAAGCTAGAGCGTTAAGAAACTTAAAATATGAATGGGTTTATGCGATAGGGAATACTATCGGATTAACTTCCAATTTTATTTTAATTCTATATTCGCTCTAAATTATGGGTTTGGGAGTTATCCTTTTGAAACTCCCCTTTATTGTTCTTTACTTCATAGGAGAAGAAAATGGAAGAAACAAAAAAGAAAACAACTCCTAGCAAAAAGGAACTGTTGAGAGAAATTGAGGCTTTAGATAAAGCCAAGATTTTAGATAGCACTTCTTTGGGTAGGACTAATATAGCTAACTTGTTAGCTATAAAAACCCTACTTAAATAGGTTGTTGGGGAGATAGGGGATTTCTTCAAGGATTGCGATTTGCGTCTCATCTTGTTGCTTGTCCCCTTGATCCTTTTTTATAGAGAGGTAATTATCATGTGTAAAGATGATGTATTTATCTATGATGATAACGACACTTTTAAAGGTAATTTTTCAACGTGGTATTCTATGAACTCCACAGAGAGAGAAAACTGGAAATTGAGAGCATACCCTAAAGATAGGGCGTATCGTGTTTTTTGTCGTATTCATGGGGAGAAACAAAATACAGAGCCTAAACAACTTTGTATATTCTAAAATGGTAAGGGGTTTGCCATTACTCAAACCCCACATTTTAACTTATGGGAGAAATTCAAATGTTAAAATTATTTATTGGCGGTGTAATTATGACCGCTATTTTTGGGTGTTTTATTGTGCCAAATCATTTTTATTATAATGTGGCATTATTAAACTTCGGTTTTCTATTTACTGGTTTTATGATCGGTTTAATTTTCTACAGAGAATTTGAAACTGTAGATATTGACGATTCAGACTTGGAATTTATGGATTCTATTAAGAAACATATATCCAACAATGACGCTATTAAAATTCAGCAAATAGGGGAAAAATTCAGCGTATCTAAACTAGAAAAACCTAGATATGAAAAAGCTATTAAGCAATTTCAAAAGGGGGTTCAAAATGGATAAGCATATTTGTTGCGTAGTCGATACAGAAACTACAATGCGGAATGAGGATCATAGACTGGTTTATCAAATAGGTTGGTGTATTTCTGACTTATCGGATATCGAAACAAAAGACTATCATTCAAGAGTTTTTTGGGTTGAGGAAACTGTCGAAAATCCTGAATTTTTCACATTTAAAACAAAAAGGTATTCAGATAATGGGGTTCCATTATTGAATTACAAAATTGATCCTAGATATAAAAAGGTAATCAATGGAGCGTTAAGGGATTCTAGGATTCCAGTCGCTATGATTGATGACCGCATTATCTACCGAACTGCAAAATGGAAGGATATCATTAAGGTATTCAATTCAGATTGTAAGAATTTGGGTGTGGATTCAATAACCGCTTATAACATTAACTTCGATTTTGGGGTTAATGGTAGCGTTGGGGCAATTCGTAAGACTAGCCACCAATTTACAGATAAGGGTTTTTGGTTCCCAAGAGATGTAAAACATTTCTGTCTAATGGACTGGGTTGCTACCCTACTCATTAACAGGGATTTTTATATTTGGGTGGACAAATTGTCCCCTTCTCAACAGGTAAAAATGTTGACTGAAAATTCAAATTACAGCTATCGAGCAGAAGCAATTTTGCGGTATCTGAATAATGATTTGGATTATAAAGAACAGCATACCGCCTTGAGAGATTGCTATTTGGAAATGCACTTATGCAAAATAATGTATCACCGCTATAGCAATACCTTAAATGACTTTTTAGGAACAGCTAAAAAATCAAAGGTTAAGGGTGTTTCATGGAAAACCATACAGAAGAAACTTACAGCTAAACAAAAGCTAGAGGATCGGAAGGAATGGTTGGAGCAGAAGGATTTGATTCAAGTTAAACAGCTTGAATTAAAAATTTAACTTCTCCCATGAAGTTAAACAGGACTGACCGCCCTGTATAAAATAGCGGTTTTTTATTAACTATCTATGGGAGAAAAAATCATGGAAACATTTATAGACTTGCTCCATTTTTTAGGGGCGGTTGCTTGTATCGGATTACCAGCATATGCCCTTGTTTATTTTGATGATGATAATGCAGAAATGTAAGGGGTTGCTATGAAATGCGAAACCTTTAAATGCAAAGATAAGTCTGCCTTTATTCTTACCTACAGGGGCAAACAGCATTATGTTTGTTCTAACTGTTGGATTGACTTACAAGGATTAAGAGCAGACTTTAATCATTCCAAAAAGAAACGAATGTCCCCGCCTAATTGATGGGAGCAGAAGGGGACACTTTCGGGATTGGGGGATAGCGAAAGTTATCCCCACAATTCACAGGTTATTCACATAGGGCTAACAGCAATACACCCATTTTGCTGTTAGCTTTTTTTTTGGACTTCTTAATGAGAATGATTCTCATTATCATTTAACTTTTTTTTTGGATCTCAAATGATAATGATTCTCATTCGCATTTAGCCTGCGCCGCAGGCGCCGAGTAGTAGTATGATGATGATTTTTTCTGCTTACGCGAGCGCGCTCATGCGCCGAAGTAGTAGTGTGATGACGATATTTTTTTTTAAGTGCGAAGGCGAAGGAAAAAGGCGCGAAGCGCCCATTATAACACAGCGAGAAGGATTTGTCAAGAGTTTTTTTAATTTTTCTTTAATTATTTTGGGCGGGTAGTCTGCCCGCAGGGCGACTTATCCACAGGTTATCCCCAAAGTTATCCACAACCAATGCGTTAATACATTATATGTTCCACGTGGAACGCGCGCACAAAAAAACCCGCCTCGGCGAGCCTTTCCCCTTTTCCCACAGGTAATTGGCTGGCTTTGGCGGGTTTGTCGGTTTCCCTTGATTATCCTAGCTGATAAGCTCTAGCACCCACGCTATTGTTTCTTTGTTTGCTCTTGAAAGCGAGTCTAACTCTTTATAAGTTTTTCCAGTTTTTTCACGGATTTCGGCTATTAGTTCTTTTTTAGAAGGAGCCTTTGTAACTTCTTGATTTTTAACGATTTTTTCTTTTTGCATAATATTCACCATTTGCGTCTTGAAGCGGGTTCATTCCCAACTTCTTAAATACTATTATACTCCGAAACCAATAGAAGTCAAGAAGTTTATTGGGTTTCGCTGAAAATAAATTGTCCGTAAAATCAACAACTTACGAAGCTCTGACCGATTTTCCAATAGGGTAATACCCCCAAACCAATAGAACCAGAAATCTATTGGTCCCGAAACCCTTATAAACAAAGGGTTTCAGAGGGGTCGCACCCGCGCGGGCGCCGACCTGCGCCAGTAGTAAATAAACGATGTTTTTCGCATATACCCCGCGCGGGCGCGCCACGCCTAGTGCAAAAACGACGCGCAAGTATAAAAACGATAGATATCCCCTAACCCTCCCTGGTATTATATCACAAAAACTTGAGCGGGTCAAGAGAAAAGTTATGCGAAGCTTAAGAAAGTTTGCGCGGGTTCTGCAGAGTTTCGCGTCCCCGCCCCAAGTTTTTTGGCGTTTTTGAAGGAATTTTTGGGAACACCCGCCACAGTTCGCGTCCCGCCCCCGAGAATAAATTAGTGTCGCATCAATTATTTTTAGCGCGATTAAAAAATCACTTGACAAAACATACATAGCGCAGTATAATATATACATAACTTGAAAAAATAGGGAGTATGTAATGGCGTATCCGCCGAAATTGACCAGAGAAGAAAATGAAATGTGCGAAGTATATGCACGCTTCAGACTAGATGGTTGCAGTCGGGATCAAGCCATTAGATACATGATGCTCATGGAGTATAAGTTAACTCCGCGAGTGATAACAGAAATTAAGCTGAACGATAAACATATCTTTGGCTTGTAGGAGAACGCTATGACACAGATGACACATTTAGAAGCACAACAAATTTTGCTAAACAAAGCAGTCGAAGGTAATTTCGGCAAAGTCGCTGTTGTAATAGAAGGACGCGATACTGCTGGAAAAACAGGCACGATAAGGGAATTGACACACTATTTGCCAACGCCACTCTACAGTATAAATCTGTCTAGCAAACCTAGCAAGCATGATATGAAACACTGGCTACAATACTGGCAACACAAAATGCCTCGTACAAATCAAATCGTTTTTTATGATCGCTCATGGTATAGTAGGGCGATGGTTCAAAAGATTAACGGATGGTGTAGCGACAAACAGTATGAGAAGTTCATGCGTAAAGTAAACAGTTGGGAAGAAAAGCAAACAGGCGTTAAATTCATAAAGTTCTGGTTAAGTATATCCGCAGAGGAACAACAAAGCAGACTAGAAGAAAGGAAACGCTCACCGCTAAAGAGTTGGAAGATGTCGCCTAATGATGAAAGGGCATTATCGTATTTTGAAGAAATGACGCTTTTGAAAGAAAGAGTGATAACTACAACGCCCAACTGGCACACCATTGACTACAACGATAAGTATTATGGTAGGCTTAATTTAATCACTAGGCTAGTAACTATTTTGGGCGAAGCACAAGAAATATCTTGACTTCGCTTCAAAAATTTACTATAATAGTATTATGAAAAATTTAATAGGGAAATATATACACGACAAGCGAATATGTGAGAGCATATGCTTTATCATACAAGGTTATGGCATATTATTCTTATTCGCTCTAATGGCGAGTTTAGATCCGATATTAGATAGGTTGTTTGGAACGCTTTAATTATTTTAAGCAAAACTTCAAATAATCCTTGACTCCGCTTCATATTACGAGTATAATATACATATGAACTGGAAATTAAACGAAAAACACTATTATATTTGGGCGCTTTGGGACACTATCGCGATTAAATACAATGAAACATATTTTGGGAGAAATATCATGGCAGTAGCTAAAAATTATACAGACGAAATGGTAGTAAGCATGACTGAACAATACAATGCTAATCCTACTCGCGAAACTGTAGACCATCTTGCTAAAGAATTTGGCAAAACAACTAGGTCTATCATCGCTAAACTTTCTAGGGAAGGCATCTATAAAGCACAACCTAGAACTACTAAAACAGGCGAGCCTGTGATAAGCAAAGCACAATATGTGTCCGCTATCAACGCTCACTTTGAAGTAGAGTTGCCAACACTTGTAAAAGCTGGCAAACAAGACCTTGCTAAATTAGCAGAAGTTTTGAACTTGACTGTAGTAGCCAAGTAACTTGGAAATCCTCGAGATTTTCGGAATGGTAATCATAGCAGGAGCGAGTATGTTCCTGCTCATGATCCTCCTAGAGTGGATTGGGAGGCTCTAGCCAAGTAGATTATACTTCAGATTAAAAGAAGCAAAGCATAAAAAATGTCTTGACTTTTCCTTAAAAACGCAGTATAATATGTATATAGAAATGAGAAAAAGGATAAGTTTTCAAACAGCGAAGTTTTTAACAGGTAGCTGACTGAACTTGAGCATGAAACCAATAGGTTCTGTATCTTTCGCAACAACAATAAGTCGAAAGAGTGAGCAAGTCTTGCGAAAACTATCCACACCAAGTGGTAATCCGATGAAAAAAGGGCAATACCCAGAGTATAAGCGATCTGGGCGCTAATCGGAAGTTAGGAGGTAGAACACTCGCGAAGCACGCGGTCTTTAGACGCCAGCATAAACGCAAAGTAAGTCGAGTTGGAGAACCTAACCGCCTTTTGAAGGGAAGGGCGTTAAAAAACTTCAGACAATCAGCCCATGTTCTTAAATTGGTTGCAGTAGCGGAAACGGCTGTGAACGGACTCGTGATTGATGCGTAGATACAACGACAATATCTCGTAGCATATCCATCTGTGAGGAGGCTTTAGGAAAATCGCAGGGAAGTAAGAGTGCATATATGACAGACGAATAATCGAAATTGATTAAGCACTACCGAAGGGAAAGTCCAGATGAGGGCGTATAGGAGGCTTCGGCGCTTATACAGGCAGAAATCCCGTATTAAGTTATGGGCAAGCGTAAGACTTAAACCTCATCTATTCGGACTGAACCGCGTCGCTGTGCGGTATACAAACAAGAAGCACAAAACTGCTAGATTCCCACGCAGAGTAAATAAGTAGGAAAACGAAGGAATATAGTAGTCATACTACTTGGCTTTGCCAGACGGAGCAAATGACTTGAACCCTTCCGCCCAGTGTAGAGATGCAAAACCCCCCGAAGGGCGTAAAACGGAAATTGGTTGACGAGTCTTTGGCAGAGTTATTTCTTAATAAACTGTCGCCTTCCTAGTGGAAATTAAGTTCCTAGCTATGATGGAAGGTAGTGGTAAGAGTGCTTTAGTGTATCTTGCCCAAGAACCAACCGCTATCATACTAACACGGCAGTTGTAAAACAACATGGTGTAGCGGAAGGAAAGAGTCGAAAACGGGATTGGCTTGTACACCTCCCTCTTAATCCTACAGCTTAAATAGTAGGTAAATCGAACTAGGTGTGTGGACTCGGTGAAATGTGGCTAAAAAGAATGAAACTGCCCATAATATACGGCACAAATGGTTCGAGGCTTAAAACAAATAACAAACATTTTTGTACCGCTCTTCGGAGCGGTTTTTTTGTCTCTCATGTGCGGATAGATCAGAATTTTGAAGTCCTAGCTTAAAATATTCCTTGACAAGCCATGTGAGGCGTGATATAATATATTTAGAAATTAGAAAATTAACACGAAAAAACAGGAGTAGGCGTATGCAATTAGAATTATTAAGAAAAACAGACAAAGAGCTATTCACCATAGCAGAAGGAAGCGATCTTTCAGTTGCAAAACAAGCGAAAAAAGAAATTAAACGCAGAAAAGCAGTTGGCTTCTGGGACGGAACAGCAGCGTTCGTAGTCAACGAGGACAACGAAACAATCGAGCCAGAACAAACAACTGAATATGTTTACGCCACAGGAGTAAGACGATTTTAACACTAGCCCGCCAAGGAAACTTGGTGGGCTTTTTTATATGGTAGCGAAACGAATTAAAGGAAAAACGAAATGCAAAAAGAAACCAAAGCGGAAGAGCTTCTGGAACAAGTACGAAACTACAGACGAGATGCCCTTATGCTACTTGGCGTTGGTCACTTTAATTACAATCGCCTTTTATTGGGGAGACAAATGGCTGAACGGAAAGAGCAGCAGATACAAGAAATTTTGGGAGTAGTAAAACGACTCCTTACAGGTGATTACGAGCCTACTGATATCAACAGATTAGCGGAATTATTGGTAAAACATGATAAAGTTATGGCAAATGGCATTAGTACAGTAATCGGATTTGAACTAGAAGATTTATACAGGAGTATGGAAGATGCCGACTAAATTTAAAAAAGACGGGCTAGAATGGGTTGGAGGCGGCGGACCATTCGGCAGAGGAAACAAAACAGCCGTTAAGAAGAAGTATTATATCAAAAATACGCCAAAGCAAGAGCTTTTAGACTATATTAACAACGACAACGGAAAGCCGAAAGTGAAGCAAAAGTGCAGAAACGAGCTAACCCGTAGGGGCGTGAAGTTAATAAAAGTCCCACAAAGCGAAACTACACAGGACTTTTTAGGGAGGCTAAAGTAGTATGGAAACGATAGGCATGATAGTAGGAATATCAGCATGTATAGTCATCACCATAGCGTTGGTGACAGCGTGATTGAGAGAATAGAAGAAATAGCTGAAGCCATTAAGGAGTTCGTCTCCTTACTTGGCTATGCTATGCTTATTGGCTTTATATATTATACGCTAGGCTCTGCAATATGGAACGCTGGGTTCTGAAATGGTAGTAGAAAAACGATATAATAGTAATAAAATGACCAAAATTACTACAAAGGACAGTAGATGGACACAGTAATTTATATATTCGCGGTAGTGGTTATGTTGTATCTGATGTGGAATAACAACAACCGCCCGAAGTATTAGTAGGAAAACGATGGAAAAAGAAGTAGATAAACGATTTGATAATGTTATACCCTTCCCAACAGTAAAAGAGGGAGATATACTCCGTGAGGTTATGGGGAAGCTAGAACAAGAGATCAAAGAAAAGCTGGATAGTTTGCAGATATTAAATGAAGATATCGTGGACTTAACTATTCAGTATGAGGGCATGCTACACAGATTATGTGAGCTAACTGGGGTGAAGTTGCCAAACGATCCCGATTGGAGCAATGAGTGGCATGATGATTAGTATAAAAACGATGGCAAAGAGAGTATAAAAACGATGGCAATGAGATGGGGTAAATTTAATCTTGCAGGCATGGCAAATAAAAAATGCACAAGCCAAGGGCAAGGTGGTCGTGGTAGAAGGGTAAAGATCGCTACTTCTACAATGAATAAGAGTAAAAAGCGATCTCACAAAAAATATAGAGGACAAGGAAGATAATGAACGAGTGGGAGAATATCGGAAAAGGTGTAATGTATAATATCAATGACAGCGGAATTCTGACTGTTAAGATTGACATTACACAGGATTTTGGACCCTCAGCTAGTGGTAAATCGACTATAATCGCCAGTAGCAGTGGGAATGCAAAAATAAACATTGGGAATGAGATGAGTGGAGACGATTTCGCTTTTCTAGGACTCAATCTATACAGGAAAACATAGAAATGAAGGAAGGTATGGTAGCAGAAAGAAAAAAAGAATATGAAGTAACTGGTAGCTTTAAAGTAGTCTTTGCAAGTGACACGCAAGGTGACGCTATAGCAGCAGTTCTTCAAAGTCTTTTAGAAAATGATGTAGATGTGGAGGACATAAGGGCTTATGAAATCAGAGACTAGCTTTATAAATAAATACGGCGAGTTTGTAAGAAGCACTACATCTGACGAAAGTTTGAGAACTGAAGTAATGATGGATCGAATGTTAGGATTACAAATGAGTAATGAGGACACTCAGTTCTCCCAGCTTTTGACTGCATCTATAGGTATGCAGGCAGAATCTGGAGAGTTTAGTGAGATTATCAAAAAGGTTATATTTCAAGGTAAAGATTGGAATGAACATGAGAAATTTCATCTAAAAAGAGAATTAGGCGACGTCCTTTGGTATTGGGTACAAGGGTGTCAAGCACTCGGGTTTGAGCCAGAGGAAGTTATAAATGAAAATATAAGGAAGTTGAGCGCTAGATACCCGCATGGGTTTGATGTCCTTAGAAGCGAGAATCGCGAGGAGGGCGATATATAGTATGGAAACGATTGCAAATATAATACTATTGCCTTGGACACTACTAGAGTGGGGATTCAGTTTAGTAGCATGGTATATTATATTCTCTATGATTAGTAATAAATTGTGGGATTATGGTATAGATAGGCACAGTGTATGGGCGTGGTGTCAGAACACTTGGGACGACTTACTACTCATGCTGAAGTGGAGGAGAGACTAATGGAATATGTAATTCTAGGATTAGTCATATTGAGTATAACAGCTCATCTACACATCAGAGGGTGGAAAAAATGACGCAGTACACAGAAATGATAGAAGCCGAGAGAACTCGGCAATCTATCAACAAACAAGCCAGAGAATGGGCTGAAGGAATAAAATACATTCTAGCAGAGAATGGATATATAGAGACAAAATTCAATAGTGGTAAAGTGATGAGAGTTTGGCATAGAGATAATAACGGCAATAAAGCTGGTAAAGAATTGATTATGGCAAAAGGAAAACCCTTTAAGGATATCCGAATAGATTTTGAGAGGGCACAAGCTGATCAAATCAGTTGGAACGAAAGGAGTCGTCATAATGGTTAATAGATGGAGTAGTGTAAAACTACCTAGCTTTTATGAACCGCCAGCTAGAAGGAAACCAAGTGAGAAAGAGGAGAATGAATATTTTTCTGCTCTTGCAGAGTACGGAAGTGATGAGTGTGTTCATGTTCTAGCAGATCAATGGGGTATAAGTACCCTTAATGTTAAAAAAATTATAGAGGAGATTGAAAACTCATGGCTGTAAATTATACACAGGAAATGGTCGATCTAATGAAAGATAGATATAGTGCTAAACCGACCAGAGAAACAGTAGAAGAATTAGCACAAGAACTCGATAAGAGTATAAAATCGGTAATAGGAAAACTATCAAGAGAAGGAATTTATCAAAAGTCCGAGTACCTTACAAAGACTGGAGAGAAACCTATAACAAAAAGGGAATTAGTTGAAAAGATAGCAGAGATAATGGGAATGGAATATCAAGCCCTAGCGGGTTTGGAAAAATCACCCAAACAGAATTTGAAGTCTCTAGTAGAAGCATTGATATTAAATCTAAAACCTGAGGAGTGGGAAAGTTATGAGAGTCGCTAAATTAACAGGAGAAAATCCTGATATATTGAAAATAATTGAGAAGCATGGAACTTATGCTGAGGTGTTAGGACTTGATGAAACCCCAACGGGTTTGAAGGCGAGATTAAAGTTTGGAGACAACCATAGAGAACAAGTATTAGTACAAAATCTAAGAATCCTCCAAGAAAGAGACTGGGAAAAACTAATTAAAGACCCATATAAGCGTCACAGTATTAAAGGCTAAGGGAGCAAATTTTATATAACCCCTCTTACCAATAAATTGCCCCATCATGTGTGGGGTTTTTTATTATGTAGCTTTTTTCAATTGGGGCAAATTATACAAATTTGTGGCATAATTGTAGTAATTATAAGTATTTAAGTGATTTTAGCGGGTTTGATTTCTTTAGATTCGTTGTGAGTTTTGTTTAGTTTTTTTGGTTAACACAATTTACTCACTTATTCTCTCCCAAACACCCAGATTAGAATATCGCATCTCCCCCGCTGGCGCTCCTCCGATGCTCCTATTAGCTGTTCTGAGATTAGGAGTGGTGGAGTAATTAGTGGTTGGTGTTTGTTATTGTTTTAATTTATATTTATTATATCATACTTTTTGAAATAAAGCAAATGATATTTTTGAGTAGGTAGTTGCGCAAGGTTCAGGAATGAGTTTTTGAAACACAAAAATAAATTATTTTTCAAAAAACATTGTTCCTGCGTTTATTGGAAGTCTATATTGGAGCAAGTAGACCTACGATTTAATACCAGTGATTAGGTCTTTTCTTCATTCTCTGCTTTTCCGCCTCAACTATTTTTTCTTGTCTACGCTTGGCAGCATTTAGTTTTCTTTGCTTTTTCTGGGCGGGTTTCTCATAATACTCTCTTTTTCGTACCTCTTGTAGAATACCTGAGTTATCGACTTTCCTTCTAAAAATTCTAAGTGCGCGATCAAAGGGAATGTTTTTAGAGTAAACTTTAGGCATTATTTAGAGTGGTTATTAAATACCTTATCTTCATGCTGTAGTTGTGCCCAGTTCTTTTCTCTAATATCCCTTTTACGATCAAAGGCAATACCTTTCTTACGCATAATGTGAACTTTAGATCGAATACTTTGTTCTGAGCGCAGAAGTACCAACGCAATCTTTGCGATTGGTTCGTTGTTATACGCTTTCTGTAAGAAGCGGATTTCTTTGTCAGTCCAAGTTTTCATATTATTATTATACAAGAATTTTGAAATGAAGTCAAGAACTATTTTTAGGGGAGTTGCAAAAAGTACTTGACCTCGCGCTTAAATCCATGTATAATATATCTATAAATAGAAAAAGTTGGGGGTGTAGCTCAATGGGAGAGCATCTGCCTTGCACGTAGAAGGTTGTAAGTTCGAATCTTATCACCTCCACCAAAGACATGGTGAGTATAGCTCAATGGTAGAGCCCCTGCTTGTGAAGCAGGTGGTTGTGGGTTCGACCCCCATTGCTCACCCCAATTTTGCGGGATTAGTATAATGGCAATTACTACTGGCTTCCAACCAGTAGATATCAGTTCGATTCTGATATCCCGCTCCAGAACATGGTCTGGTAGTTAAACGGCTATAATAATGCCCTGTCACGGCATAGTTCGGAGTTCGATTCTCCGTCAGACCGCCAATAAATCAGGAGAGATGGCTGAGTGGTTTAAAGCGCTCGCTTGCTAAGTGAGAAAGGGTTAACGCCCTTCGTAGGTTCGAATCCTACTCTCTCCGCCAAGTAAAAAACAAAGGAGAAAAGAATGCTAGGTTTAGGTTTCAACGAACTACAGTGGCTAACTTTAGTTATATGTAGTGGAGGACTTTTCTATTCTATTGGGAGACATAATGGGATTTCAGATACCCTTGATTGGGCGAGACATAAAGGGTATATTGAATATGATGACTGAAAATAGTTCTTGACAACAAGGTCTATTTTTGGTATAATATCTATGAAAGTGAAAAAATCACTTTCTTTTAGGCGTCGATACCGTAAGGGTCGGCAAAGTTTAACCGAAAAGGTAAATTTAGGAGGAAATTATGGTAGCAAATCAAATAAGCAGAGAGCTATTCAGAAACTTCTGGCTAGGACATAATCCAGCGTGGTTCGATCACATGGAGACACCGTCCTATCCAAGATATAATATAGTAGAAGGTAAACAGGGATTTCGATTAGAGATTGCTGTGCCGGGTTGGAGTAAACAAGACCTTGAAGTCAAGTTGCATAACAATGAACTTAGAATCAGGGGAAACAGACAAGACAAAGGAGGTGATCCTTATCTACATCAGGGACTCAGCACTAAGTCATTCGACAAAGTCTTTGTTCTTAACTCAGACCTACAAGTAGAAGATGTCGCATTAAAAGACGGACTACTCACAATTACTATTGGTAAGGACACAAGTTCAGACCAAGTCTTTGACATTAAGTAGTAATTAAACGACAATAGTGAGTGCGTCTTTCGAGGCGTACTCATGCCTTCTGTTTTTAAATAGGAGACGAATATGAATAACCGACTACAATGGTTAGCTATTATCCTTCTCGCAACAGGACTCATATGGAGTATTTATATGCAATTAAGTAATAAAGGACATGACATCTTAAAGTATTTTGAGGGTTGTAAGTTAACAGCTTACCAAGACTCAGTAGGTGTATGGACTATAGGTTATGGACACACAAAAGGTGTCTATGATGGCATGACAATAACTCAAGAAGAAGCAGAACACATGCTCCTTGAGGAATTGGTAGAGTACGAGGGATATGTCGAAAGATATGTGGAAGTACCACTCAATCAGGAGCAATTCGATGCACTGGTAGTGTGGGTTTACAACCTCGGACCAACTAACTTCAAAAGAAGTACACTTTTGAAACGATTGAACGAAAGTAACTTTGAAGACGTGCCAAACCAGATAAAAAGATGGGACAAAGCAGGCGGACAACAGTTAGCAGGATTAACTAAAAGACGCGAAGCAGAAGCTCGACATTTTGAAGGCGAGGAATGGAACGGATAAAAGCAAAAGTGGGAAGATTCTTTAGAGCAGTCTGGAGTCTAATTAAAAGGGTTTATAATTGGATATATTATAAGCTCTTTCCACGCTACTCCCTAGTGGTAAGTTATAATCAGATATGGGGAGACGCTGATGACAGAGATTATATAGTAAAGAAATTTATCACAAAGAAAGAGAAATTTATTAAGTTCGTAAACGATGATGGTGATGTAGTAGAGATATCGGGCTCGGACGGGTTGAATTACAGGATAGAACAATTATGAAAATACATTATTATTCAACAATGTTGAAAACAATGGCTGTACTTTTAGTTGTAGGACTACTAACAATAAGTGGTTGTGCGATGATAAAAGAAAAGCACGAAAGTATTGATGTTGAGACACCAGAGAGTGTCGAAGAAATCAGAGGGTAAACATGAATCAATTAACTATGGGAATTGCAGTCGTACTAGGAGTACTGGCTTTCTTTTTATATAATGAGAACATGACATTAAAAGAAAACAATGCTAAATTAGAAATTGCCATAGCCCAGCAAGAAGAAGCAATAAAAGTCATCAAAGAAAGCTATGAGAAACAGGGCGCAGCCTTGAATCAAATGGCAAGTAAAAATGCTCAAATAGAGCAAGAGATGAATGGTTATCTGGATATATTTAGGAGACACAACCTAAATAAACTTGCGATTGCAAAGCCAGGTATGATAGAAACAAGGGCTAACGAACAAACGAAAGCCGTATTTGAGAGTATAGAAAATGATAGTAAAGAACTCGATTCGCTGGACGATCCCAGTACTGATATTAACCCTAGTAACTAGCGGTTGCTCCTTATTGGGAAGTAAGAAGATAGAAGTATCTTCCAAGCCGATTGAGATTGATATTATACAACCAACAATGCCAAGAAACATTGATCTAAAAGATCCTAAGTGGCATGTGGTATCATCAGCAAAAATAGCAAACCCCTGCGTTAAAGATGAAGTAGGTAAAAGACCGAGACAAAAGATTGACGGCAAGTGGGTATGTGATCTAGGAAAAGAAAATGCGTGGCCTGAAGGGTACACTTATTTAGATAAGTTCCTAGACGATATAAAGAAAAAGAACAACGGAGATATAGTATTTTTTGCTATATCTACTGAAGACTACGAACTGATGACTTATAATATGCAGGAACTGCGTAGATATATCAGAGAAGTACAAGAGGTAGTAGTGTATTATAGAAATGTAACTATAAAAACACCTCAAGGAGACCAAGAAGCTATTGGTCTTAAAGTTGAGAAACAATGAAACAAATTCCAATTAAAAATATAGCGTTACTTAAGAGATTAGATTATCTAGCACAAAGCTTGTATAGATATCCGCATACTTGGGAGGGGTTGCCAAAGCAAGACCTTTCGTATAGTACCTTAAGAAGCTATCAAACAGACGATGACTTTGTAGGTTATCCTAAAGAACACAACTATAGAGACTATAGTGGGTTGAACAGAGAGAGATTAGCAACAGTAAATGGAGCTGATTTTAATAGTATGAAAACTTGGTTTATGCAACTTTTCCGTGGCGGAATAGATGGAGCTAAATCACCAGAGTGGTATTACGATACTCTTACAGTTATGGCTCCAGACAAGGGGTTTACTGGCTGGCACAATAGTAAAAATAAGCCACGTCACTCTTTAAGATTTATTCATAACAATGGTCGCGGATACTCAGTTGCAGTACGAAATAAAGTAGTAACTAAAGTACCTGATCAATGGGGAATAAGACGAGGAGCAGGCGACTGGACTTGTGTAAGAAATGATTTTGATGGTGAGACATGGTTTGCAGATAAAAATCAAGGCAGTAAGCCTAGATTTGTAGTAGATGTATCTATCCCAAGACACTTAGGAGAGAAAGCAGACGCGGTTGAAGAAATAATCAAACAGTTTGCTTAATGTACCTAGAAAGTAAAGTTAGAGATTTACAGGTCGCGTACTTTGATCACGACTTACATATAAAAACAAAGATTGTTAGGAAGACAGCGCTAATAGATATAGCAAGTGCAGTACTACCTTCAGTAGATTATAAAACTTTATGGAAAGACATCTCTTATAATGGAATGAGAGATCCAATTATAATTATAACTAATACAGTGCCGAATTATTATTTAGCTATGAGAAACATAACACCAGACTTAATATTACCCTTCGATCCTAACCGCCAATACTTGGCATATACAGGAAACCAGAGAATCGCATTGGCAGAGTGGAAAAACTTTGAACATATAAGTACGATAGAAATGCCAGATGTGCATTGGGCACACGCGGCACATTTAAAATTACAAGACGGAGCAGTAGATTGTCGTGATACACGAAATATCTAACATAAAACCTTTTCTAGATTTGTGCGACAAAGCAACTAAATTTATGTCGCCACAAAGAGCATGGCTATATCCTAGAGCAGACTCTTATCTGTTCTATTCTTTAGCACAGGCTCCGCCCTACATATGTTCCGCTCCGTTCTGGAAGGAACTACGAGAGGATATTTTTACTGAATTAAGAACAGTATTAAATAAACCTACTATCTATTATCTATCTTTAGTAGTACATAATGAAAGAAGTTTTCATATGCCTACAGGAATGTCTTGCCCAAGTAACCATCTTTATCTACCTTTAACAAAAGGCGGAAGTGTAATTAAAACTGAAAACGACAGAGATTTATCTTTCTTTTCTGCCTGTAAAGATATAGGTATGCATGCCCCAGAGCTAGTACCAAACTGGCAAGAGCGTGGAAAAATGTGGAGAAAGTTAGAGCAGTATCAAGCCATACTAGTAGGAAATACAAGTTTAATAACGATACTTCCAGAGCCTGATACTATTTATTTCCATGCGGAGTATAGAGATGATTAAGATATTCATTGGCGCAGGAGATGGAGAAGATAAATGGATAGAGCAGATTCTACTCTATACACTATTTAAAAATACAAAAGAAAAATTAGATATTACATTTCTAAGACCCAGTAAATTTCCAGATTGGAGAAGAAATGGGTGGGGAACTCCCTTTACTTGTTTTAGATATGCAATACCTGAATTATGTAATTTTAAAGGTAAAGCAATATATCTTGATGTTGACCAAATGAACTTTAAAGATATAGCAGAACTATATGAAACAGATTTAAATTATAATGCATTTGGTATGGTATGGGACGGATTACACGACAATGGAACTTCTTGGGCGCAAACAGAATATGCTAAAGGTTGGTTTTGTGATAGTGTATTGTTGATTGATTGTGAAAGAGCAAAAGAACACATACTACCTATTGACAGAATTAAAGCCTTTGCAAATAATTATAAACATACCTTTATAAATGGTATGGGGTGTCCACACAAAGAGAAAGTAGAAGGTATAATTAAAGAATTAAATCCTAGATGGAACTCTTTTGATGGTAGAGATACTTCATGGTTTCACCCGAGTATTATGCCGTATGATGGTACTGGAAATATAGACCATGACGGAATACCACAGTTTGAAATTGATGAAATTTGTCATTTACATTTTACAAGTTTAAGTAGTCAACCTTGGCACCCCATATACACGCCTTGGGGTAAGGTTAGTTATCCTAGAGATGATATAGCAGAACTTTTATGGGACGCTGCAATAAAATGTAAGATGATATCCAATCCTGAGGAGCTCTAGTGAAGGTAGCAGTCTATGAAAATGCTTTAGACTTAGAGGTATATCGTGCCTGTATAAAGTCATTGAAAACCCATGTACCAACACCTGGCGTAGTAGGTAAGTCATTAAATGAAGCTAGAGTAGATGATGCTAGAATTGCAGATGTTAGATATTTAAAAGATACTATGACTACCGAACTATTGTCTGATTTTATGAAAGAACCCTATGGAGACTTAACAGCAGAACCCCTACAAGTTATAACATATGGCGTAGGTGGTAACTACAAGTGGCATGTAGACGGAAGCGGAGAAGGATATAGAAAGTATACTTTTGTTTCAGTATTATCTCCCAAAGATCAGTATAAAGGTGGTGAGTTAGAAATTGATGGGATTACATTACCAGAGTGTGCATTTGATCCTTTTTCTATTATTATTTTTAACCCAGCATTAAGACACAGGGTAAAGCCTGTAACAGAAGGAGTAAGACATTCCTTAGTAACTTGGTTTCATAAATGAGTATACCATTTGAACAATTATTACCTTTTCCTATAGAGAGATTTGAAAAAGAATTTAGAGATAAGAAATACTTTATAGTAAAAAGTGATAAACCAATCTTCCAAGACCACTTTAGTTGGAAAGAATTCGACATGTATTTAAACAGTCATAAATTAAGTGGTTGGGATAGAATGCCGCAGTTACAAATAGTAACTAGCAATGGCAAGTATTGTCATAGAAAAAAGCAGTTTCAACAAGGCTCTAAGATGATAAAAAATAAAGTATTAACCAGAGAAGAAATATTTGACCTCTGGAATCAGGGAAACAGTTTTGTTCTTTCTCTTTGCGAGTTCCTAAATAAAACAATGTGGAATCAATGCAAAGAGTTTGAAAAATATTGGGGCATTGGACAAGCAAATTTATACTGTTCAGGTCGTAAAGACGCACAGTGCTTTCCAGTCCATGCAGATAGTACGGATAACTTTCTTTTCCATGTAAGAGGAAGCGTACGTTGGTACATATATAATGAGTTCTCATATGAGTGTAGAAAAGAAGATATCACCCTTAATGAGGTGGTTGATTTAGACGAAGGAGACTTATTATACTTACCAAAAAAACTTTATCATAAGGTAGAAACCTTAAGCCCAAGAATATCAATTTCGTATCATTTTAGGGAGCCAGCAGGCAAACCCTATAAGAGAGCAGAATGGTATGATTGGATCGGAGAGATAAGTAATGGCACAACCGAGTGAACAGTTCTCAGGCGATATGTCTAGGAACGAGGTAGAGATTGATCTTAATAAATTTATGGCTATGGTAGCTGAAATCGGCGAACTAAAGCAGAAAATTATGGAGATGGAAAATGAAAGGGAACCAGATAATCCTTGGCAAAAATGGATTTGGTTATCTCAGATGATAGACGCGTGGAGAATATTCCCTCGTTTATTCCTATCAGTTTACATCTACCTATTATACTTCTGTACAATGTGGTTTATGGATCTTGATACTCCAACACTAGAGCAATCTGGATTGATTTCGATAGTAGTAGGAGCAGGAGCTGCATGGTTTGGCTTATACGCTGGTACAGCGAAAGATAAGATCAACAGTAAGTAATTATTATATGCAATCGAAAAATAGTTCTTGACTTGATTTCAAATTTTTGATATAATAACTATATGAAATCAAAGAAGAAACTTGAACATAGTAACAGCGCGTGGGATAGTGCCCTTGCTCGAATGAGAGTCAGGACAAAATCCTCGCGATGTTTATGTGGACAAAGAATAGATAAATGTAATGAGGCTTACGCTCACATTACGCAAGGCTATTAGGGAGTCCCTCAGAAGTCGTTCGCGAAGTGAACTTAATGATTGGATACGCAACACAAAATTGATACAGCGTGTGAACGCTACTTAAGTAATTAACACAGCATAAAAAAGTAAGTGGAGCTACCTTTCAAGCGGTACCTGCCTGATATACGGGAGAGGGACTAACCCTTTTAGAGAAAAAGATGGAAAAAGAAAACATAATAAAAGATCCAAAAACTGGTGTTCGTGCATACGAAATAGACGGCATGCGCTGTACATTTCCACCTGACTGGACAGACGAGCAAAAAGAAGCATGGTTTGACAGAGCAAGAAATGATATGGCTAATCGTAGACAATTAAGAATGATTAAAAAGAATGGTGTTAGTACAGTTTTGAGAGCTTTTAGATTTCACGGAGACAGGCATGGAGAAACCTGAACTAATTGGTATACTAGACGATCAGAATATGCAAACTATGACACAAAGAACTATGCTACGGATAAACCTTCAGAAGCAACAGAAAGAAGCTGAAGAGCAAATAACTGTACTCGAAGGAAAACTAGCAAGGACAAAAGAATATTTAGCAAAAATCGAGGGTGGAATAGATGTACTCGATGAGCTAGATAAGTGATCCATATAGTTGATGACTTTTATAGTAACCCAGACGCAGTCCGACAGGAAGCTCTTGGGTTAAACTTTATTGAAGGCATAAATACTAAGAAGAAGCGAGCACATACAGGTGTTCGAGCCAAAAACCCTAACTATGCTAATATGGTTTATCTTCGGAATAGATTACAGTCTATAGTAGGAAAAATAGTAGACTTTAATCACCATACGAGTAATGGATCTTTTAACTTAGGTTATAAGAAATCACATTACTTTAATTGGATTCACGGAGACCATACTAAAGATAGAGGAACCATAGACGGATTCTGGGCAGCAGTTATATATCTCACTCCTAATCCCCCATCAAATTCTGGAACAATTTTAGTAGAACAAACGAGAACACAAACTACTAAACAGTACCAAAATGATTCAGCAATAATAGGCCCCGCCTTTAGAGAGAATTTTTTCGAGGCAGGATTAGACGAGTGGAAGCCACATACTATAGTAGAAAATAGATACAATAGATGCCTTATTTTTAAAGGTACATATTTTCACGCCCCTACAGTTTCTAGCTTTGGTCATAACAAGGAGACAGGAAGATTAACCCAAGTAGCATTTTTTGAGACAGAAACATGAAGGAAAAAATAGAGTATAAATTTAATGAAGAAGATGTATTGCAGTACCTAAAGCAGTACATAGACAAAACTTACGAACAACACTACGCCAACGGAAACATTCAGGCAACTGAAATAATTTTTGACGCAGAACATGGAATAGGATTTTGTATCGGAAACATTATAAAATACGCCCAGAGATACGGGAAGAAGGACGGACACAACCCTGCTGATCTGTTGAAAATAATTCACTACGCCATAATGCTTTATGGAAAAAAGCATATGGTCGTTTTAGATGGAGAGGACTATGGCACTCACCAGAGGGATTAAAAAGAAAGACCATGAAAAATTAACAGATGCAAACATTAGCAATGTAATTAAGTTGCTAAGTGATGAAAAACCTATTACGAAAAAGGAAGCATGTGAGATTCTGAACATAAGGTATAACACGACCCGACTTCAGAGGATTATAGACGAATTTCAAGATGTATATGAATACAGAGAAAATCGTAAAGCAAAACTTCGAGGTACGGGCGCGACAAGAGAGGAAATAAAATCAGTCATTGAGGAATACCTCGAAGGCAGTAATATTTCTACAATAGCAACGCGTATGTACAGGTCAAATGCTTTCGTAAAAGCAATTATCGAAAGAGTTGGAGTACCACAAAAACTTGCAGATACGGACTATGAAGGACAACGAAACTCTCTGCTACCAGAAGAATGTATAGCAGAAGAATTCGAAGTCGGTGAAAAAGTCTGGTACCCTAGAAAAAACAAGTTTGCAATCATTAAGCGAGAGATTACACCAGAGTATCAGGCATCAATGCCAGGATACATGTGTTATGGAAACATAGACGAGTGTGTAAACTACGAAGATAAATACGGGGCAAAAGGTTATGCACTCAAAGTGCTAGATCCGATACCCCAACACGAAATGGATAAGACTCTGTTTCCGTGGCTTGATGGTAGTAAAGTGGGTTTCCATTCATTTGCCCTAGCGTATGATATAGGCAGTTTAAGGCATCTGGAAAAATATGGAGTTCATTTATAATTGGGTACTACCCTTATGGATAGCAAGTTGGATAATGATTATCTGGCAGATATTCTTACCCTCAATCAGAATTATTGGGAATATTGATAGCGAGCATGTAATATATCGTTGGCGATATATGACTTTCCTGTTATTTGGAATCATGGCGTTCGTCTGTGTGCCTATCATGTTGATACCAGCATTGATAGAGTCTTACAGACAACAATTTATTTATAATTATGTTAGGAATTTAGTTGAAGAAGATGTATGAGACTACAGAAAACCTTATTTGGTAAAATGGCAGATATACACACAATCGCGGAATGCAGCAAGAAGCTTGCCGTATTGCTAGATAAACTCGAAACGATAAATGAAGAAGACCCAATGCTAAAGTATAAAGTCTCTGACTGTAAACAATTAGCAAAGGAGTTAAAAAATGAATCAGAGTTTATTTCTGGAATACGATGAAGCAAAGATACCTGTAATCCGTAACCCATATGAGAGACTAGTCTCTTTGTATAGAGACAGTTGGGATTGGTACGGCTTTGATAAGTGGGTTCTGAACAATGAGATAAGGTCTCAAGCAGACCTCTACTCCCATTATGAGAAAGTAATAACCTTAGAATATTGGGAACAGGACTGTATAGCTTTAGACATAGAACCCATAGATAGTTCTATTTTGATGAAGCAAACGATTTCTAACGACTACAAAAGGTGGTATACAAATAAGTCTTTAATAATAGTATCGAAGATAATTAAGCCAGACATTGATACCTACGGGTATAGCTATTAAAATATAGTTCTTGACATCGCTCTCCATTTTTAGTATAATATATCTATAAATGGAAAAATCATGGGCGATAGATTTTACTTTCAACAACAACAAAAACGGAGACGAAAAGTGGCTTGGGAACAAGAAAAGAAAGAACAGGCGATTAACATGTATGTTAGTGCCGAACCAACTCCAGAAGATAGTATAGAAATCGTTAAAGACATTGCTTCCGACTTAGGCGAGAGCCCAAACGGTGTAAGAATGATCTTAACACGAGCTGGTGTATATGTTAAAAAATCTCCTGCAACTCGTTCATCTAGTGGTGGATCAACTGGTGGAGGTCGTGTATCTGTAGCAGACGCACAGGCAACCTTAACCAATGCAATTCGCGACACAGGCAGAGAGCCAGATGAAACAATAATTAGTAAGCTAACAGGGAAGGCTGCCAATTATTTTGCAGAGATTATTAGCTCAGTAAACGAATAACTACCCCTGATCGTGGGGGACAGCAATGTCCCCTGCGTATTTTTACACCTATCAAAAAGACCTCGGTTTTAAGGATACCATTGTTTGGGACGGTAAGAAATAAGTACTAACCCACAAGGAACCTAATGAAGAAAGAGGAGTTTATCGCACAGGTTGATAGATGCGGTGACGCTATAATAACTTATCGAAGTCAAAACAGTCGTAGACTAAAGTATAACGTCTGTACTCTGAATTTCGATAACAAATATATTCAGTCAAAAAGAAATAGAGCAAGACCTAACAACCGACAGGTCTTACTATTCTGCTGGGATACAGACTCCTACAGATTACTCATGCCTGAGAATGTTACTTCTATTGTTCCTTTACAAGCGATCTTGAAAAATGATAGAAATACATGAAGCCCCCGCCGTATTTGAAAAACTAATACATCACAATGAAGGTAAGCACGAGCGTGTTTATCTGACCATCAACACCTTTAGAGACGTCGAGTATTTATCCATAAGAAAATATTACCAAGATTTTGACGAAGAATGGAAGCCTAGTAGGGAAGGAGTATCCATACCATTAGATTTCGACAATAGCAGAAACTTCTTCGATGGGTTAGTTGAGATTCTTTCGCTTACTGAAGTGAAGGATATACTTGAAGAACATTTCAAAGACAAACTCGATCAAATATATTTAGATTAGCAAAAATAGTTCTTGACATCGCCCCCAAATTTTAGTATAATATATACATGAATAGAGATTTGGAAGCATATTTAAGCAAATGTCGCGATCAATACTATCGCGGTACACCCATCATTCCTGATGAGGTGTATGACAGGATAGTAGAAAATACGGCTGGCGAATTTAAAGTGGGACACGAAGCAGACACACGTTTTGCTCACCCATTCCAAATGTATTCACTTCAAAAAGTCTTTTCAAACGAAGACACACCCCCTGATTATCAAAATAAAGCAGTAGTTGCCACTCCTAAACTGGACGGCGCAGCTGTGTCTATTTGTTATGTAGATGGTATTTACCATGACGCATTAACTAGGGGAGATGGTAAGTACGGAATTGATATAAGTAATAAAATGAAGCATATTGCTCCGAGAGCTCTTAGTATGGGTAAAACATTATTCTCTGGTCTTAGACAGATTACAGGTGAAATTGTTGCTCCCAAGACTATTAAAAATGCTAGAAATTACGCCTCAGGCGCACTTAACCTTAAAGATGTAGAGGAGTTTAAAAGACGAGATTTGACCCTAGTGGTGTATGGGATTCACCCCCATGTCGGAGAATACTGGGCTCAGGATATGAAAATGTTAGACAACTGGTTTAATGTTATTACAATGGGCGACTACAATGAGTTTCCACAAGACGGAACGGTGTTCCGCGTAGATAAATACTCATTTTTCAATGACTTCGGGCATACTTCCCACCACCCTAGAGGAGCATATGCTCTGAAAACAAGAGAGAAAGGAATAGTTACAAAACTACTTGATGTAGTATGGAACACAGGAAAGAGTGGAGTAGTAGCTCCAACAGCTATTCTTGAACCTATTGAAATTGGAGGAGCTAATATCTCAAGAGCTACCTTACACAATATTGGATTTATAAATCAAATGGAATTAGAAATTGGGTGTAATGTAGAAGTTATTAGAAGTGGGGAAATTATCCCTAGAATTGTGAGGAGAGTATAATGTTATTGTATTTAGAATCCCAGCTTCATGCAGCGTATAAAGTGTATTGTGATAAAATACCTGAAGGCAATGAAGTAATGGACATAGATGCCTTTAGAGACACCATAGAACTAGACGAAGAATGGTTCGAAGGGTTACTCGAAGAGTACGAAGACAACAGTACAAAATTCACGGTTCACTAATGGCTGGCGGAATATATAATGAAACATACTTCAAAAACTACCCCGAAGAAAAAGAGGTAGACGGAGTATTATACGGAGTTATTCTAGTCAATAAAAAGACTTTTGAAAGAGAGTGCATTAAAGTTGGAATCGCTAAAGGTAAGGACTGGCGTCATGTAGTTAAAAGGAGCGGAGGGTTCAAGGGGTATGACCTTAGGATTCAGCGTACCTATGCTAGTACACTTTATGAGGTGTATCAGTATGAGCAAAGACTACATAAAGCATTTGAAAAAGATAGTTATAAACCGAAACAAAAGTTCGGAGGACACACCGAGTGTTTTACTATTGATAGTGATATTTTGAAAGCGTTTCCAGATAGAGAAGGGTTAATTTGGGTATGATTATAGAACACGGAATAAGATTTAATATAATAGGCATTGAGAAAGGCTTTTGGTCAGTTGACCAATGCAATGATATGATTAGAGAACATCAAGATAAGTTTGTACCCTTTTCTTCTACAAAAATGCAGAATCATGGGGCTGCAGAACAACCCCGTAATTATCCTATTGAGTCTAATAGGGCTAAAGTTAAGTCCGTACCTGATGATATTCACCAATTAGTTAGAGAATACAATAGAAATAGTTATAATTTTGCACTATCTGATGAGACCACTCAGTATATAAATAGGCTTACTCCTAGTGAGGATTTAAATTGGCACAAAGACAATTTAGAAGAAATAGAAACTTTATATACTAAAAGAGCCCCTTATCGTATTAGTTGTGTAGTATATCTTAATAACAAATTTGAAGGCGGAGCAACAGAAATATACAGGTATAAACCTTTTAATCTAAATACAGGAGATGCCCTGTTATTTTGTTGTGATATGTGGCATAGGAGTACCCCTGTAACAAAAGGAGTAAAGTTCTCATTCAATATGTGGACACGAGGAGTACCTTTTCGATGAAAATAGTTGGAATTAGTGAGGGATTTCATGACGCTTCCGCTTCTTTAGTGGAAGTTTCTCCCTATACAGATGAAGTAAGTATTCTCGAAGCACACCACGCAGAAAGGTTTACTGGAAAGAAGAACGATCCAGTCCTCCCAGAATTTTTACGATATCCACACGCAGATGTCTCCGTTTTTTACGAAGATACTGAACTTAAGAACCAACGTAGAGCAGATCAAAACATGTCTCTCACAAAATATGAGAATAGGTGTTCATACCATTTAAGACATCATGAAAGTCATGCAGCAGCAGCGTATTATACTGCGCCTTTTGATGATGATATTGTTATAGTTGTAATTGATGCTATTGGAGAGTGGGACTGTTCAAGTATTTGGGTTCCGAGAAACGGAAAATTAGAATGTGTCAGCAACTGGAAATACCCACATAGTATCGGACTATTCTACAGTGCTATAACGAAGCGTATTGGATTGAAACCAAACGAAGATGAATACATTACTATGGGTATGGCGGCTTATGGAGAACCAAAGCTAAACATGAGATGGATGTTTGACCTACCAGATAAAAATTGGCACAGGGGAATACCTCTAGTATACTTTCAAGGACAGGCTCCTGAAGATATAGCGGCAAGTGCACAGCTAGAGATAGAGAGACAGATTACACAAGTAATGAATGTAGCACAAAACTACGGAAAGAATCTTTGTTATGGAGGCGGAGTAGCTTTAAACTGTGTGGCTAATAGTAAGATATTACCTAGCAGATTTAACAAGACATGGATATTTCCTAATCCAGGCGATGCAGGAAGTAGTTTAGGAGCGGCACTAGGTTATCTAGGACGCAAAGTTGAATATAAACATTGTTTTTGGGGTAATGAAATAGTAGGTTCACCTAACCCAAGAAGAATAGTAGATTATCTACTTTTAAATAAAGTAGTAGGAGTAGCAAATGGAAAAACAGAATTTGGACCTAGAGCTTTGGGCAATCGTTCTCTGCTCGGTGATGTGCGGTATGATATTAAACGCACAGTTAATCGTATTAAAAGACGACAGAAGTTCCGCCCTTTTGCCCCCGCAATCTTGGAGGAGTATTTTGATGACTACTTTGAAGGAGAGAAAAACGAATTTATGCAATACACCTGTAAAGCCAAGCATGACTACAAATCAGTCACGCATGTTGATGGTAGCGCAAGAGTTCAGGTCGTAACTAAAGACAACCCTTCAATCCTAAGAAAGATACTAGAAAATTATTATGAAAGAACTGGAATACCAATGTTATTAAATACAAGTCTAAATGTGAAAGGAAAGCCTATGGTTAATGATGGCGTGCAGGCAGATGAGTTTAGAAAATTAACAGGAGTACATGTATTTTGATTTACTTTAATGGTTGCAGTTTTGTTAATGGTTTTGAACTTAAAGATAAGTACAGGACTCGTTTTTCTGCTATTGTTGCTAAAGAATTAGGGCAAGAGGAAGATAATGACGCTAAAGTAGGAGGCTCTAATGATAGGATTTGGAGAACTACTATGAATCATTGTTTAACTAATAAATACGATTTAGTAGTTATAATGTGGACAGGTATAAATAGACTAGAATACTTAGAGACTACAGAAAATACCTCGGGCAACAAATATAAACCTACCCACCAATTACAAAACCCTAGATGGAGATGTACTAATTGGGAAGATTTTGCACTATCTCATAGAACCTTAGAGATTGATAGAGAAACCACAAACTTATTTCATCACCCTGATTTATCTGATCATCATTATTACTATTTAAATGGTTATATGAAGGAAATAAGAAACATAAAACATAACCTAAAGTATACAATACAGTATATGCTTTCAACAAAATACTTTTTAGAACAATTAGATATTCCTTATCTATTTTATACATTTTCTAGTGGACAGTACAAGCCTTTCTTGTATTTGCTAGATGAGGACTATTTAGAAGCCACCAACAACTACTGGGATTCTGTAGAATTAAGTAAAAAACAGATCGTAAAAGAACTTCCTTGCCTAGAGGAGGACGGGTTTTATGACATAACCACAAAACACAAGTTACCTTTAGGCAAGAAAGACCACCCATTAGAAGAAGCACATAGCTTAATGGCGGCAAAGATATTACAGGACATAAAACACAATGAAATATATTAAAAAAATTATCAAGCGAATCAAAATTTTGTACTTCGAGTATAAGCTACGCAAAACTTACAAGGAAGATACCTATGTCTATGAAGACGAAGAAAATTTTAATCTCAAAAAATAAGTGATAAACTGAAAAAATCTCTTGACACACGGTGAAATTTTTAGTATAATATACAATATAAATGAAAAAGAATGAGAATTGAGCGAATGGAACAAATTTTAGCCCCAACGAACTGCCCCTCTTGCGATAGCGATTTAGAGTTTATTAACGAACTACTTTACTGCTTTAACAAGATGTGTCCAGCTCAATGGGACAAAAAATTACAACACTTCGCCTCATCTTTGAAAATAAAGGGGCTAGGCCCTTCAACTATTAAAAAGTTGGATCTCCTAGATTATCCAGAACTTTATGAGCTATCTGTCGGGGAGATTACCGTCAGACTGGGCTCTGAAAAATTGGCAACCAAGTTGGTAAACGAGATAGAAAAATCTAAAACAACTGATCTTCAAACCTTATTACCAAGTTTTGCTATACCGCTTTTTGGTCGGTCAGCTTCTCAGAAATTATGCGAAAAAATAACTTCTATCGAAGAGGTTTCCGAAGCAAGCTGTACTGAAGCAGGTATCGGTCCGAAAGCAACATCTAATCTATTGAATTGGTTAGATACCGAGTTTTATGCAAATGAGTACGACAAACTATTACCTTTTACTTTCAAATCTAAGAAAGTTGTAAAACGAGATATAATAGGAACTGTCTGTATTTCGGGCAGACTCAAGAGTTTCCCTAGCAAAGCTCATGCACAAAAAGTTCTAGAAAACCACGGCTATGCCGTAAAAACCAGTCTGACAAAGGACTGCACTTATTTAATAAATGAGAGTGGAATAGAGTCAGCCAAAACGCAGACTGCTCGGGAACGAGGAGTCATTATTATTAACAACTTAAACCAATTTATAGAGGAAAAATAAAATGGCATTACCTAAATGGACAGACGAAAGAACAGCATCATTAGAATCTTTCGTTGGTGACGAAACCCCCGTTTCTCAAGCTACAGTAGCAGCAGCTGCTGAGGATCTTGAAACTTCAGTAAGAAGTGTAAGCTCCAAGCTAAGAAAAATGGGATATGATGTAGAGCTCGCTTCTAGTAGCAATACTAAGTCTTTTACAGACGATCAAGAAGCAACTTTAAGAGCTTTTGTAACTGACAATTCTGGCGGTTACACTTACGCTGAGATCGCTTCAAACTTTGAAAGCGGATCTTTCAGTGCAAAATCAATACAAGGTAAGATCCTTTCTATGCAACTTACAGAGCATGTGAAACCAGCCCCTAAAGTAGAAAGTGTTAAAACTTATACTGAAGCTGAAGAAGCAACTTTTGTAGGAATGGTTAATGACGGCGCATTTATCGAAGGAATTGCAGAGTCTCTAGGAAAGAGTGTAAACTCTATCAGAGGGAAAGCACTTTCTTTACTTAGAGCTGGCGAAATAAACGCTATCCCTAAGCAAGAGCACACTAAAGGTTCTGGAAAAGCAGATCCACTAGCTGAGCTTACAATCGACGACATGACTGTTGAAGAAATTGCTGATGAAATCGGTAAAACTGTAAGAGGTGTAAAGACTATGTTGACAAGACGTGGACTTATATGCGCTGACTACGACGGTTCAGCAAGAAAAGAAAGAGTTCAATCTTAACTTTTTATTGTCAGGAACAACTAGGGGAGATTTAATCTTCCCTAGTTAATCTTGGGAGAGATAAATGACAGTAGAGAGTGCATTACTTAAGCAAATTCTTGCGGAAGGAGATTTCGATTCATGGAATCGCCTGAAGCAACATTACCTACCCGAAGGCGAATATCAAAAGTTATGGAAGGTAGTGGACAAGCACGTCCACAAATTTCATGCTCTCCCAACATTTGATGCTTTAAAAGCAGAGATTAGGTCTCGGGAACTACAGGAAAAAGTATATGCAATCGAAGCTGTCGAAACTGATGTACCTGCATACGAGTTACTAGAGTATCTCAAGGATCAATTTACCCAAACGGAAATATTGAATAAACTTGAGTACTATATTGATGAAACAATTAGTATCGCAGATGCAAAAGAAAACATAGACCACCTACAAGAAATTGTAGTACAGGTTCAAGATAGAGTTGATACAATGGCAGATAGTGACGAAATGGATACTATTGAGTTGTTTGACTCTGAAGAAGATTTAGCTAATTATCTACCTCTTGGGTTAAACCAAGATTACGATATTAACTTTCAGTTCTCTCCCAAAGACTTGGTCGTTGTGGGAGCACAAAGAGGACACGGAAAATCTTTCACTTGTTGTAATGTAGCAGTACACGCACAACAAGCTGGCCGAAGTGTTCTTTATTTTACAATAGAAATGGATTCTAGACCAATCCTCCAAAGAATGTGTAGCATGGCTACAGGCATTCCTCTTGGTAGACTTATAAAGAGAAATCTTTTTGAGAAAGAATGGAATAGAATAGGAGAATGGTGGGCAGATCGTTTCATCGGAGGAGATGAAGTACTTAAACAGTATGACATCTACAATGATTTCGATAAGTTCCATTATGCTCTATCCAGAAATTGTGAGATAAAGAAAGAAGGACAGATAGATGTGTTCTACGATCCTGGCTTAACTATGGCTAAAGTTATTAGCACAGTTAGACAGAAGAAAGTAGAATACCCTGACCTCGGTTTAATAGTCATTGATTATTTAAACCAAGTGCGTCGCCACAACGTTCCGAGTCGCTCTGGGCAGTACGAATGGACAGAACAAATTGAGATAAGTAAAGCAATGAAAACGCTTGCTCAAGATCAAAATTGCATGGTTCTGTCTGCCTACCAAACAAATCCCAAAGGTGAAGCACGATTCTCAAGAGGTATTCTTGACGCGGTCGATGCTGCATTCACCCTAGAACATTGGGGCAAAGAAGAAAATTGTATTAAGTTCAAATGCGATAAAATGAGAAACGGTGAAATGAAATCTTTTGTTAGTGAGCTCGATTGGGAGACACTAAAGATTGGTCCAATGACTGCATTGGATCCCGATCAAAAAGAAGATTTAAAAGAACAAATGGGAGGTACTGGTGAAACGTACAGTGATTTATGACGTAACAAGTATTCCCTTTCAAGCTGCCGTATTTGAAGTTAGTATGAAAAACTTTCCTACAGCTAATTTTAAGGAACTAAACTCAGGCGAGTTTGTTCCTATTTGGCTAGAAAGACAAAAGGAAAGAATACATTTACGCTTATTTACTTTTATAGAATCAGTATTAAATCAAGGCTTTAGAGAGCCAGTTGTAATATGGAGTGATATTAAAAGTGGAAAAATGAGAATACACCCTGGCGTAAATCAGTTTATTTTATTTAACTTAATTAAAGATCAAAAGATTACAATTCATAAGAAGTATTATGATTTAAGAGGTTGGGTAGTAGATTTTAACTGCCAACATAGAAACGAATACTTAGGAATATTTGAAGATATTAAACCCATAGAAAGAGATAGATATGGGAATCTTAACTTAGAGTGGAAATTAGATCATAGAACAACACCAGATGGAGAAGATCAGTATGAGTTCTCTCCAAAAAGAGCCTTCTATCTAGGCGATGTATATTACAAAGGTACAGAAGAAAGGTGGAAGTACAAACAAGAAGCACACAGAGGTTTCGGGTGTTGGTATAAAGGGAAAAAGTATTACGATATTGGCGGGAATGATCCCGTACAGTATGAAATTAAAACAGTTTCAGGAATCTATCAGTTGTTTTTACAACACTTTTTTGATTGGAGTACTGAAATTTGGACAGAGAAACATTATGAAAGCAGGTAAAATATGGGGACAAACAGAACTAATCCACGCCAACGGAGTTCTGGAGTTCCATAGAATAGAGTATAAAGCTGGCTACAAATGTTCAGAACATGAACACGAGTTCAAATGGAATGGATTTTTTGTAGAATCAGGCAAAATGCTCATCAGAGTTTGGCAAACCGATTACGACTTAGTAGACAAAACAGTATTAAATCCGGGCGACTTTACACAAGTTAAGCCAGGTTGTATCCATCAATTCGAAGGATTAGAAGATGGAGTTGCATTTGAACTGTATTGGGCTGAGTTTAATCACAATGATATTAAAAGACGTACAGTAGGTAATCTAGTTACGACCTATCCACCAGAAGATAATCCTTCTGATATAGAAAGAGACTATGATGATCCTATCCAAAAAGTATTTGAACAGATAGAAAGACGCAAGGATCACTCCATCTTAGGGAAGGGTTCAGTTCTAAAATGATTGATCCCGGTGAACTATTTATGTTAGGAGCATTTATGAAAATTAAAAAGATAAGTAAAGTTAATCCTGTTGCAAAGGCATCAAGGAATAAGTCTGGCGCGGGCGCACATAAGTCTAAAAAAGACTATGATAGGAAAGTAGGAAAAGAAGAACTAATAGACTTATTAAGACAACAACAAGAGATAACCAAAGGTATGGAATGGTTTCGTCTAGAAAAAGAAATTCGAGAGTTGTTAGATGAGGACGAAGATGGCAAATGATAGAATAAGCAGAGCAACAGCAGAGCTAGTACCATTACCACCACACACTTGGTATGTTAAAAAGATTTCTTGGCTTTTAGAACAACCTAAAGTTAAAGAAAATATAAAAGGTGTACCATTGAATAAAAATTTAATGGAGAGCTTATCAGAACATGGAATGTTAAGTCCTATTTTGACTATGCCTAACTGGTACCCAATAGCGGGTAGTCAGAGAATGAGGTGTATGGCAGAGTTAGTTCCAGATAATCCATGGCTTGGAGATCAGGAAATAAGAGTTTGCAATATAGATAAAGAATATTGGCTAGTATGGTATCTATGGGGAGAAAAAGATTTTAGAGACAAGGCAGTCGCAATCTATTTTCAAATGGTTGAATTGGTTTGGAAGAGCATGTACTATGAAGAAGCTCAAGATCCAAGTGGTAAATTGATGACAGATTTTGAAAAGGAAGGGGACGAACTTGAATGGAACCATAAATCAGAATTGGGGCAGGCAAGAATTAAAGCAAAAAGATTGAAGGATCTAATAAAGAGACCATTAGAACCTGATCCCGATAAGTACGAATAGTCCTCAGGAAAATAGTTCTTGACAAAAGGTTAAAAATTTAGTATAATATATAAATAATGATAGCAATAGATTTACTAAGCGAGCGCAACATAGATTTTTCCGTCAAAGGACAAGATGCTATCATCTCATGTTTAAATCCTGAACATGATGACAGCAACCCTAGCTTAAGGGTTGACAAGGTAACAGGCATAATGCATTGTTTTTCCTGTGGTTTCTCAGGAAACCTATTCACACACTTTGGGGCTCCAGAGAGTCCGTTAGAAGTAAGAATACACAGATTGAAAGACAAAATTGCGAAGTCAAAAGCGCAAACTGTAGGTATCCAACTCCCAGAGGATAGAATAGAATGGAAGGGTGGTTCCTTTAGGAACATCTCAGAGGAAACTCTGAAGATATGGCAGGCTTTCACTTGGAATGTTCCAAAGTTTGAAGGTCGCATCATCTTTCCCATTCGAGACATTACAGGAAAGACAGTAGCATTGTTAGGCAGAAAGATTAGTGGAATGACAGATAAGTATTATATCTATCCACAAGGAGTAGAAATGCCCTTCTGCCCAGCGAAGGTTAAACCTATGAATAATAGAGTAATCCTAGTAGAAGGAATATTTGATGCTCTAAATTTATGGGATCACGGATTAAGAAATACAGTATGTTGTTTCGGAACCCAACAAATGAATTGGGTAAAGCTCTCACTTTTAAAATTACAGGGAGTACAGGGAATAGACATAATGTATGATGGGGACGAAGCTGGTCAAACAGCAGCAGAGACTCTAAAAGGAGTCGCAGAGAAGATGGAAATGGGAGTACAAATAATAAAACTCCCGCCTGGACAAGACCCAGGCGACTTCAATGCAGACATGGTTAAAAGATTAAAGAAACAATTATACGGAAAAGAATGAGACGATGGTATCAAATACTGTGGGGAAGCAGAAAAGAAGAAGAACTTGAGGAAAAGGTCTATGCAGACGCTGATCCTGACGATTTAACAATAGAGAACGCATATAAGACTAGATGGATATGGTATCATACTATCCTAGCAGGACTTATGTTTTTTGCTAATATGATTATGTTAGCTATATTTTTATTACTGGCGATTAAATTATGAACTTAGATTACGAAATAGAATTAAGAGATGCTATCTTCGGATTGCATACTCGTAGATTCGGCACAGTTGCCGAGATTATGGTTAAAAAGATAATTAACGGAGCTATGAGCAAACAGTTAAATTATGATCTTTTTGACAAAATTAACAATGTCAGAGTAGAGTGTAAGTTTTCACGAGTACAAAGATCACATACTGTGAAAATAACGGAACAGAATGTTCTAAAGGCTTTACAGTTTGAAAGTGATAGGCATATCTTGTTCGCAGAACGAGAAGATTATGATTGGGACAGTAATATTCAGCAAGTGAAGAAGTCTGAATTTGACCAATTATTTTACGGAGTATTCTTCTCTGATCTTATAGTGATATTTAAAATAGACGCTGATGAGATAGGAGAAAATGTTAATTACTCCGACAAACAACACAGGGGAAATACTGGAGAAGGACAGTTCCATTTGAACAACAAGAATATCCAGTATCATTTAAAAAACCACTTATATAAGTATATAAGTTATAACGAGTTACAAGAATGGCTACAATAGCACTAATAGAAACAAAACCAACTGCTCAGAATTACGATAAGTATTTTGAGTTTGAATTTGACAGATTTGCCTTATGTTCAGATAGTTCTAAACAGAAGGTATTAAAGAAAGATGTGGATTTAGAAATAAATTCAGATGATTATGACTGGCTCATTCTAGTTGGCGCTGAAGCATTCAAATACTTTACTAGGAAAACCTCAGTAACAGAGTATAATGGTAAGATTATTGATGAGAAATTTTTAGCACTTATCAATCCTTCTATCATTAGATTTAAACCTGAAGCAAAGAAAGCATTTGAAGAAGCAGTACAAAGTATTAGTGGTTATGTTAGTGGCGAATTAAAATTAGAGAAATTAGATGAAGATAAATGTTACGGAATCCAAGACAAACAAACAGCACTTAAATTCTTACAGGACGCAATTGATGCTCCAAGACCATACATTGCCCTTGACTCGGAGACCAGCGCTCTTTATGCTAGAGATGGTTATATGCTTGGTTTCAGTATGTCTTATGAGCCTAATCACGGTATATATTGCGACGCTGATATTATAGATGTAGATATAGAAAGTAAAATGCAAGAACTGTTTAGATTAAAAACAGTAGTCTTTCATAATGCTAAATTTGATTTACAATGGTTTGAATATCATTTTGGATTTGTCTTTCCAAAATTTGAAGATACAATGCTTATGCATTATATGTTTGATGAAAACCCAGGCACTCACGGTCTTAAACAACTTGCAATGAAGCATACTCCATACGGAGATTATGAAAAACCATTAGATGACTGGAGTGCTAACTATAGGAAACAGCACGGCATACTTAAAGCCGCCTTCAGTTATGATTTGATACCTTTTGATATAATGAAGAACTACGCAGCTATGGACGCTGTAGTAACCTTTTTATTATATGAGAAGATGTCGGCAGCTATAGTTAAGAATAAAAAACTTAAGTGGGTATATGATAATATATTACTTGAGGGTTGTAACTTCTTAAAGCAAGTAGAAAGTAATGGAGTACCTTTTGATAGGGAAAGATTAGAATTTGCACAAGAAGTTATGAGCAAGGACATTGAAGCTGCAATAGAAAAGCTATATGAGTTTCCAGAAGTTAGACAGTTTGAGAAAGCTAAAGGATCTAATTTTAACCCAAATAGTACAGTCCAATTACGATCACTTTTATATGATTATATTGGTCTAACCCCAACGGGTAAAAAGACGGGTACTGGGGCTGATTCCACTGATGCCGAGGTTTTAGGGCAGTTGGCGGCAAGTCATGCAGTTCCGAAACTTATCCTTGAGATACGGCAGAAAGTAAAAATTAAATCTACATATTTGGATAAAATTATACCAAATTTAGATAGAGACAAAAGATTAAGAACAGGATTCAATTTACATGGAACTACTAGCGGTAGACTATCTAGTAGTGGAAAATTGAATATGCAGCAATTGCCTAGAGATAATCCAACTGTTAAAGGTTGCATAAAAGCAAACGAAGGACACAAGATTGTTTCAATGGATTTGACTACGGCGGAAGTGTATGTTGCCGCGGTTTTGTCAAAAGACAAAGGTTTGCAAGATGTATTTAAGAGTGGAGGAAATTTCCATTCTACTATTGCAAAACAAGTCTTTAAACTACCTTGTGAGGTCGGTCAAGTAGATGAACTCTACGGAGATAGGCGTCAACAAGCAAAAGCTGTTACATTTGGAATAATGTATGGAGCTGGCCCAGCTAAGATTAGTTGGCAGGTAACAAAGGACTCTGGGAAAGAGTTTAACATACGAGAAGCAAGTAGAGTTATTGCGGGATACTTTGAGTCATTCCCCAATCTTAAGAAGTGGCTAGATGATTGTAATGCTTTTATTAGGGCAAATGCATTTATTTATAGTCAGTTTGGGCGGAAGCGTAGACTTCCCAATGCCCAGAGTAAGGATAAAGGTATCTCATCTCACGAGATTCGTAGTGGCATTAACTTCTTGGTTCAATCTGTTGCGTCAGACATCAACCTATTGGGCGCAGTAGATATGCAAAAATATATCAATAGGACGGGAATGAAATCCAAGATATTCGGGCTAGTGCATGACTCAATTCTAGCAGAAGTGCCTGAAGATGAAATGGAAATCTATTGTGAAAAACTGAAATTCTTCGTTCAAAGAGATCGAGGATTTTCAATACCAGGCTGCCCTGTGGGTTGTGACTTTGAAATAGGGGACGACTACAGTTTTGGTAAGTGGGAAAATTATTATAAGTAAATGAACTTAAAAGAAAAAAGGAGGGCACGCGTCGGCCCTAATGATTACAGACGCAATAAAAAAGCGAGACAAGATGAAGATACCGCATTAGTTATGATGGTTATGATGATCTTCGCCTCGATTGGTTACATGTTATGTTCCTTATAGGAGAGGTAGATGAGAAAAATAGGTATTACAGGTCATACAAGCGGAATAGGTAAAGAAATCTATGACCATTGTATGTTCAAAGGATATGAAGTTTATGGGTATAGTAGAGCTACAGGCTTTAATATGGCGAACGACGAAGCAAATGATATTATCAATGATATTTTGAGAAAAGATTTAGATTATGTCTTTAATAATGCATGGTTTCCTAGACTTCAAAGTAAGATTTTAAAAGTATTACACACTCAATGGAGAGACAGAGAAGGTAAGTATATAATCAATACTGGATCTGGAAGTATATATCAACCTGGCTTAACAGGGGAGATATACGAACATGATAAAAAAGAATTAAGAGACTATTGTCTTGAGGCTGGTAGTAAGTGGCCTTACGATAATAAATGCAGAATCTTTAATGTTAGTCTCGGTTGGGTAAACACAGCATTAGTAGATAAGAATGAGAACTTTCTCGATCCGTACGAAGCGGCACTAATAATGACGAACTTAATGGAAGAACAGAATTATATAATTCCTGAAATTGTAGTATCTAATAAACAGATTCCTAGAAAGGACATTGATAAAGTAGTTGAGCAAGCAGCAGATAGAATGGTTGAATCAATTACACAAAGTAACCGATCTGCAAATGCTAGTAAATGAAGCTAGATTAGGGTTTGTTCACATACCTCGAACAGGTGGAACAAGTGTTGAACGAGCTCTTGCAGTAAAGTATAGAAGTGCTACGGCAATGGTCAATCCGCAGCCAATGAAACAAGCTATACAAAAGACGACTACAGTCACTCATGGTACTAAAGAACTTCAGAAGAAGCACGCTACGTACCATGAGATGATTCAGTTTTATCCTGACTATAAGTATTATACTGTAGTAAGACACCCTCAAGCAAGGTTTGAGAGTATCTACCGCTTCTTTGTATGGACTAACTTAGTACATACACCTTTTGAGGAGTGGGTTTACCGTATGATATATGGGTTAATGTATGATGTACCTAATACAGTAGTAGATAATGAACCGTATTTAGTGGATATGAATTTTCCACATTTACAAGTAGACTTTATAGGTAAAGCAGAAGTACATAAGCTAGAAGAACAAACGATTTGGGAAGCATTAAATATTCAGCCTCGGCATGACTTTAGTGTTCCCAATAATACTTACAGACCAATAAAATGGAGCAAAGATAGTATAAAACTGATGGAAAAATTCTATCAGAAAGACTATGAGATATTAAATTATGATAGAAACAGTTAAAAAACATATAAACAAAATCATGGTATTATTTTGTATAATAGGCATGATATTAGCCCCCGACAATCCTTCATTCGCAGTAATGTGCTTATGCCTTATTGCAGTAATGCTTAAGATAGGCGGGAAACATTTAAATGATGCAGTATTAAAATGGTGGATTAGCAGATGATTATGACATCTGAGGAAATTGCGGAGCAAGTAGCAAGTGCAGATCCTAGAACTAATGCTTATATGCCTCTTAGTGCTGGTGTAGAAAGCACAGCTACACTATTATACGCAGTAAAAGACCCAGAGATATTTCCGTGGTGTGTACATTGGTACGAACCACGCTATAGAGGGTTTGCTGATGCAATGGCTTTTTATAGTAGAAAACAAGCTGAGTACTTTGGTTTACCGTATGGAAACGATACCAGTATGCTTTCTACTATAGGACACACTAGAGAAGTTCCAATTATTATAAATGGATTGAGTGCTTTTATGCAATGTGTAATTGGTAGTCCAGGTAAGTTTAAATTCAAGTGGTTTATGATGGGCGGTAATGCTGAAGATGATATGCGTATGCGTTTACAATTCAGAGAATACCGTAAAATTATGATAAACTATCTAAGTGATTGTTTAGACACATCTGGAGTGCATTTACCTGCAATCCAAGAAGTACCAGAGATAAGAAATCCATTAGATTTTATGTCTAAAGCAGAGATGCTTTCTTTGATAATGAGAGTTGATCCAAAGTTATATGAAATGATTTGGTATTGTATCTTTCCTCAAGGAACATTACATGGAAAAGATAATGAGATTACTGGTTATATTCCATGTGGAAAATGCTATAAGTGTGGAGAATTTCAAAACGCTAATAAACTAGCAAAAGACGCTGTATTTAGATACCAAGAAGGAAAAGAATATTATACTAGATTTTTTGATATAGAGCAAAAGATAGGGAAAGATTCAGTTGGATAGTAATATAACTTGGGAAATACATCAAGGCTTCCTAGAGAAAGAAACTTGCGATCTTCTAGAACAACATTTTGAATTTCAGAAAGAAAATGGAAGATGTCATTATGGAGACATTAACGGAGTTAGACAAGGAAAATCCTTTGATCTATACGGAGATAGCTTTTGTGAAGCTATAGGAGTATATAAAGCTCCTATTATAAGTAAACAAATGGGGATAGATTTAAGTCTTACTTATGGAATTATGAGAGAGTATCAAAGGGGCGCAGTCCTTAAATACCATAGAGATCGTTGGCAATGTGAGTATTCCGCGACTATACAAATAAGTGAAGGGGTATGGCCTATACATTTTGCAGAACCATACCTTGGAGGTAAATGGGAACCATCTGCCTCAGTAATTTTACAAAGAGGAGATGCTCTATTCTTTAAAGGACATGAGACTTTTCATGGCAGAGATGCCTTAAAACATGAAACATCTAGGCATCTATTTTTACATTATGTTGAAAAGAATAGTCCCTTAGATATGAAAGATAACAGACCAGGTTATGGAATGTTAAACACACAAGATAAACAGACTAGGCTACGGGCTGTTTATAGAAATGCAGGCGAAGCAAAATAATTAAGAGGATACAAAAATGAAACAGCAGCACATTATAAAGATACCCAGAGGCAGAGAACGACAAGCTGTAAAGATTAAAGAAGAGCATAGTGATAGTATCATTAAAGAGATTAGACACTTTTGCGATTTAACAAAAGCAGAGTGGCATGCAATAGTTGAACAACGAATAAATCAATTCGTAGTATGGAATAAACGTATTATGAACCCAGTAGATGAGCATGATGAAGATGCTCATTTTATAATGATTTGGGAAAATGAAGGTGGCATGGGGTATAAAAAATTACTAGGTTGTACTAGAGTTTGTCTTCCCTTTAGTCATAACTATGTAAATGTAGAAACAGGTGAGCAGTACGGTTATCCAGTATGGGATAAATGTACAATAGTAGATATGCGAATATCTATGTTCCCTACACCAAAATCTAAAGCAGTATGTCATATGTGGGCTCCTGAATGGGGATTAAAGATTACAGGTACACAAAATGGCATGATGGATATGTATGCAGACGGACACCCAATACTCCTAGCACATGCAAAACACGAACCAAACTTACACTTTATTGGGGAGCATATTGATAACTGGGGATATAAAGGTTACAGATGGGTTTACGAACCTGAAAATAGAAAAGAATCGGAGAAAATTTTATCACATTGGCTAATGGATTATGACCAATATGACTGGACATAGAAGACGATTCCAGAGTAAAATAAGAAGAAGGCAGCAATCGCAGAGAAGATGTATGAGACTACGAAAAAGCAGAGCGTATACTATAGAGGACTTAACTTTCCCCTTATTTGTTATACATACAGATAGTGCTGAAGTAATAGATGGTATTCTGTGGATTGAAGATCAAGTTTTAGATGACTTGAATATGCCAGGCGAAACTTTAGGGGCAAGAAGATTACAGAGTCCAATGAAAAGTATTTATCCCTTAAAGTATATGATCGAAGATGAAATAGGACTAATGAAGCACAGGGGAAGCACATTTATTGATAATGACGGAAAAGTCATAAACTATGAAAAGACGAGAAATCTTAAGTTAAAATATCATAAAATTGCAAAAAGAGAAAAGAAAGGAATAGCTACAGTCTTGTGGCTTAAAGATGTACCCTTCCCATTCGCAGAAAAAAGCCCGCCCGATATAGAAATTACTTGGGCAGGAGTCTTATACGACCACGGAATCCCTTGGAAGATATATGAGTTTTCTGAAGAAAAAAGAAAGGATACTTGGAGAAAGATTTGAAAAACGGAACACGCAAATGGTTGGCAATTATGATAATACTAGGCATTGGTTTAATGCTAGTAAGTTGTCAAGTGTATGAACCAATAGACGGGCTGTGTTATACAGATAAACGAGGGACTTATCTGTGTGAAGAAACTGAGAGAACACTAGAAATCGAAAGAGAACTAGAAGAAGAAATAGAGCAGCAGATTATAGACCCTCCAATGGATATGTTTGAGCATTGTAGAGGGTTACAGGAAACTGATGCCTGGCACTGGTGTATCAACATACATAGGATAGCATAATGGATTTACAAAAAATTATAGAAAGAATGCACGAAGGTATTATCTTATTAGAGTACACAAGTTTAATTAGTGGTGAACTTAAAAAGAGAGAAGTAACTACCTGCTGGGAATTCTTACCAGAAAAAGGCAAAGTATTTGGAGAGCATTGGACACAAAATGCGTCAGACGAAAAGTTACTATGCTATGATATAGAGTTTCAAAGATGGGACGATATAGATGTTAATACAATAATTGACTGGCAAGAAATTGAGGGGAAAGATTGGAAAGTAAAACAAGCAAAAGTTACTGACCTTAATTGGGACGGAAACTAATGTGCGGTTTTGCAGGAACTACTAATCACCCTCTAATAGAGATGATGATTAAAAAACAGGAGCATCGCGGACCTGATGCTCTTGAGTATTGGAGTGATGAAAATTTTGCCTTTGCTCATGTACTTTTAGACATCAATGGAGAAAGACAAGTACAGCCTTATATAACACCTAAAGGTAATGTATTATTGTTTAATGGGGAAATGTATGACACGACAATTCCCAATGATACAGAATGGCTAGGAAAAGCATTGGACAAGTATGGATTCAAATTTTTGGAGCATACAGATTGGCATGGATCAATCGCGTGGTACCTACCTAAGCAGGGCAAATTAGTTCTAATACGAGATCATTTTGGGGCGAAACCTTTATGGTGGAGATGGGACGGAGCGCAGTTTGAATTTAGTACAACTTTGACTAGTTTTTTCGGAAAAGAAATTGATGAGTCTAAATTCAATGCGAAGTTTTTAAAGAATACTCAAAGTTTTGGAGATCAAAGCATTTACAAGTCTATCTATAAGGTAGAGCCAGGCGGGTGGTTAGAGTTTGATTTAAACGATAATTTTAAATTAACTAGAAGGAACTTATGGAGTTTTTTTGATATTGGATCTGAGAAGCTAGACACAGCAGAGTTTAGGTTTAATATCAAAGAAGCAGTCAATAAAGTTGCAAAAAACATAAATAAGACAGCGCTATTTTTAAGTGGTGGAATGGATAGTACAATAGTTGCTTCCCTTTTAAGAGATTCTGATGTAGATATAGAAGTTTTTACAATGGGATATAACTTAGGTCAAAAAGGATTACATTGGGGGCATAAAGAACACGCTTGGGAATCTGATATGGCAGTTAAAACTGCTAGAGATTGGGGATATAAAGTACACAGAGTAACCCTAGATAGAGATGACAGGGCACACTTTGGAAAGATGTGGTTAGCAAATACACATTATATGTGGTCTGATCATAATAGACAAGCTCCTAGATATTTATTATGCCAAGCAGCGAAAGAAGCAGGGTGTAAAGTAATTCTTTCAGGAGACAGCGGAGATGAATTGTTCACAGGATACAATCATCACAAAAATAGATTAGAGAATGATGGACATAATGAAAACCATGTTGAATTCTTTAAGCAACAACGATGGTTTCCATATAAAGCATTTGGAGACGATTTATTAAGTAATACTTTGTTTACAGATTTACTATGTACTTCAGAACAGAATATACTAGCAACAGATCAGACTGCGGGAATGTTTGGAATGGAAAGTAGAATTCCTTTACTTACTCAGTCCTTTGCTAAGTATTGTTTAAGTATAAAAGGAAGTGTAAAGTTTAGACAAACAAAGAAGTACCACAAAGGTACAAACAAATTTTTAATGCGGGAAGTAATGAGAGATTATTTACCCGAACATGTACGCTTAAGAACTCAAAAAGTGGGTTGGTCTAGTCCTTGGGATAATAACCACCCTGAGTTGAGTCCTAAGTGGAGACAACAAGCAGCACAATTTATTAGAACAATTATATAATGGCAAAAGGAAAAAAACAAATAGTATATATGATTCCAGAAGGGGAGTCAAGGGATAGCCATACCTACCACTATACAACACACAAAACAGCAAGTATGCTTTCAGATGGTAAAAAACTTAGACTAAGAAAGTTTAACCCAGTAAAAAATAAACATGAAATGTTTGTAGAAGCAAAGTTACCGAGACACACAAAATGAAAAATCAAAAAGCATCAGAATTATGGGGTAGATATAGAACAACTACTTACGATTGGTACTTAAAGTGGGTAGCTAGTGTAATTATACTCTGTGCTATGTCTATAAGAGGAGTTCCTCATCTAACAGAATGGGATCTAACGTTATCAACTATTGGAGTGTTTCTCTGGTTGATAGTATCTCTTGTATGGAAAGATAGAGCTTTAATTTTACTAAATGGAGTAGGTTTACTATTCCTAGCGAAAACTTATATAAGTATGTATTTGGTATGACCCCTCAAGAATTACCTATGCCCATAGTTGGGGGCTACTTGTTTTTGTTCAGTATGTGTGCGATACTATTCTATATTGCATGGAAGGACAAATGAAAGCAGTTTTTAGTAACAGAATACAAATAGAAGGAAATACTGCATTGCTTACAGAAATGGAGGAAGAGCTTACATATACATTACCTCCTCGTATGCCTCAAGATCCTCCTATGGTATTAAAAACAATTAGACCTTTAAGAGATGGTTTAGTTTCTATACCAATGGGAAGGACGGATTTAGTCCCAGACGATTACGAGATTATCGATAAGAGGATTAAAATGCCAGTACAATTTCCTGACTTTAAGTTTACTTTAAGGCAAAGTCAAAAAATGACAGTTGATGAGGTAGAAGACAGCGCTATAATTAACGCTTGGGTAAGTTGGGGAAAGACAGTAGCAGCTTTAGCAATAGCTAAGAAACTTGGACAAAAGACACTAGTAGTAACACATACAACCAATTTGAGGAACCAATGGGAAAAAGAAGTACACAAAGCTTTCGGGATACAAGCTGGCAGAATCGGGTCAGGAGTAATGAACACTTCACCCCCAATAACTATCGGGAACATTCAGACTTTATACCGTCGTATCCCAGAGATAAAAAATTTGTTCGGGACAGTAATTTTAGACGAGATGCATCACGTTTCGTCCCCTACATTTACCCGAATAATAGATGAAATGCCTGCAAGATATAAAGTGGGACTAACAGGAACATTAGAAAGAAAAGATGGTAGGCATGTAGTATTTAGGGATTACTTTGGGCACAATGTTTTAAAACCGCCTAAAGAGAATTATATGACTCCAAAGGTTGATGTCATTAAATCGGAAGTACGATTTCTAGATGGCTCTTATACACCTTGGGCTGAGAGAGTTAATCATCTAGTAAATACAGAGGAGTATGTGCATAGTATAAGTTTGATTGCTTCTAAGTATGCAGCCGAAGGGCACAAAGTATTAGTAGTATCGGACAGAGTTGCATTTCTAAAAGTTTGTCATAGATTGGTAGGAGATAATTCAGTATGTATTACAGGGGATATGGAATTTGCAGAAAGAGAAAAAACTATGAAACTAATTGGAGGATCTAAAAATATACTGTTTGGAACACAAGCGATATTTTCAGAAGGTATATCTTTAGATGATCTTAGTTGTCTAGTATTGGCTACACCAGTAAATAATGAACCACTATTAACACAGTTAATTGGTAGAGTAATACGACAAAAAGAAGGCAAGTTACAGCCTACTGTTGTAGATATTCATTTAAAAGGTAAAACAGCTACTAGGCAGGCAAATGCCAGAATGGGTTATTACATAAAACAAGATTATAAGGTACGAGTATTATGACGGGGTTTGAAAGGAATGTGTTGAGCAGAGAAAAAATAGTGCTTGACAAACGCTTGTATTTTTGGTATAATATATGATATATTATAATTGGAAAAAGATTGTAGAAGCGAGCAACGGAAATGTTGGTGATATTATTACAATCCTTAGAATAATTACTTATAGACTTACACCTAAGAATTATTATGATAAAACATTCAAGTTTTATGAAAAGAATTTTGGTGGTAGTAGTTTTCTGATAAACCCAGATAAACTACTTACTACTGGTCGTGCTCAGTATAGTGATAAAGAAGTTGCGGAATATGTTGGTGTCGCATCATATCGCAATTATCATGAGTACGTAAAAACTAAAGACACTACTTTAGACCTCATTTTCTGTAAAGTTAGTGAGGACATTATTAGAAAAAACAGACTGCTCGAAATTAGAGAAGGGTTTATTTACTTTAAATTTGAGGAGACAATAACGGAGAAAAATTATGGCAATTAGCTTTAATCAAACCAAGGGCTCAGCCCAAAAAGACAAAATTGAAACCTACAATTTTGGCAACCGAGAGGATCACAAAGTTCGTCTAGTAGGCGATCTGCTTCCTCGTTATGTTTATTGGGTTAAAGGCGAGAACAACAAAAATATTCCAATGGAATGTTTGTCGTTCGATAGGGCAACCGAAACCTTTAACAACAAGGAACACGATCACGTTCGTGATTTTTACCCTGACTTGAAATGTGGTTGGGCTTATGCAGTCCAAGGCATCGACTACTCTGACAATAAGATCAAAGTGGTTAACCTGAAAAGAAAACTTTTCGACCAAATTCTAGTCGCTATGGAAGACTTAGGCAACCCAACAGATAATGAAGCTGGCTGGGACGTTTATTTTAAAAGATTGAAGACTGGACCGCAGGTCTTTAATGTAGAGTACCAATTACAGGCACTCAAATGTAAGCCTCGTGCTTTAGAAGATTGGGAATCAGAATTAGTTGCAGAACTAAAGTCTATGGACGACGTACTTCCTAGACCTACCCCTGATGCTCAACTAGAGCTGTTAAAGAGAATTACAGCTGCGGGCAAAGAAGAAACTGTTGATGAGGAGTTTGACGTATCATGATTGGTGTAGGCGATGTATTCCCTGAATTTGAACTAACAGGTGTTGATAAGGATAATAACTTTATAAATGTATATGACGGCGATCTTTTAGATAGTTGGTCAGTTCTATACTTTTATCCAAAAGACTTCACTTTTATATGTCCTACGGAGATACAGGGTTTCGATGCATTAGTAGGAAATGATGTAGACATTATAGGATTTAGTCCTGATAATGAATATTGTAAACTTGCTTGGAAAGAACAAAATGAGCTTATCCGTGATATAGAACATACATTAGTAGCAGATTGTAGTAATCAATTGGCTATGGAATGTGGTATAGTATCAGATGAATGGGTTCCTAACAGAGCCACCTTTATCCTTGATGAAGATAACGTTGTTCAATCACTAACAGTGAACACACTCGATACAGGTAGAAACCATCAAGAAATTGAAAGAACACTAGACTCTCTTAGAGCAGGTGGACTTACTGGTTGTAACTGGCAAAATGGAGACGACTTCGTAGCATGATTTTATTCACAGCAGACTGGCACTTAAAACTAGGGCAAAAGAATGTACCATTAGCATGGGCTTGTGCCCGCTATAAGTTATTCTTTGAGCAAGTACAAGAGTTGGAAGCTGACTGTGATATGCATATCATAGGCGGGGACTTATTTGATAGAGTTCCCTCTATGGACGAATTAACACTTTATTTCGATTTTGTTAGTGGTGTAACGATACCGACCATTATATATGACGGTAATCATGAAGCTACTAGAAAAAATAAAACTTTCTTTTCAAATTTAAAGAAAGCAACAAAAGAAATAAACTCTCTGGTTGAGATAGTAGATGTAACTATGTTGTATCCAGAAAAAGGTTTTGCTATATTACCTTATGCTGACTTGCATAGAAAAAATAGTATTGAATCAATACAGGGTATCCCATACTTGTTTACTCATGTAAGGGGTGAAATTCCACCTCATGTGATACCTGAAGTTGATTTAGATAGGTTTGATAGATTTGATTTAGTTTTTGCGGGGGATTTACATGCCCACGAGAATACTCAAAGGAACATAGTATATCCTGGTAGTCCAATGACGACATCATTTCATCGAACCAATGTCCAGACGGGCTATTTACTTATAAAAGATAATTTTGACTGGGAGTGGGGAGAATTCAAACTACCCCAGTTGCTTCGGAAAACAGTAGATAGCCCCGAGGATATGGTAGCAACTGATTGGGATCATACAATATATGAACTCGAAGGAGATGTGCAAGACTTAGCTTTAGTAAAGAACTCAGAATTATTAGATAAAAAAGTAGTAAAACGACAGATTGAAGCAACTTTAAATCTTACTTCTGAAATGACTATTAGTGATGAATTGATAGTATATTTAGATAAAATACTAAGTTTAGATGGGGATAAAATAAAAAATATTATAGGAGTGTATAATGATTATTCTACAGACGTTAAGATGGGATAACTGTTTTTCTTATGGTAGCAATAATGTTATCGAACTAGATAAAGATACTCTTACTCAATTAGTCGGTACAAATGGAGTAGGCAAATCTTCTGTGCCTCTTATTCTTGAAGAAGTAATGTTTAACAAGAATAGTAAGAATGTGAAGAAAGCTGACATAGCTAATAGATATGTGGGCAAAGGATATGATATTAGTTTAGATTTTAGTGTTGACGAAGATCAATATAATATAACAGTTGCAAGACGAGCAACATTAAAATGTAAGCTAACAAGAAACGGCGATGATATCAGTAGTCATACTGCTAGTAATACTTATAAGACATTATTTGAAATACTAGGTATTGACTTTAAGACTTTCTCTCAATTAGTATATCAAAATACTAACGCAAGTTTGCAGTTTTTAACTGCTACCGATACTAATAGAAAGAAGTTCTTAATCGATTTATTGAAACTTGATGACTATGTTGCTCATTTTGAGACATTTAAAGACGCTGTGCGCCTGGTGTCTCAAGAAATTACAATCTTGAACGCAAAAACAGACACAATCGTTAAATGGTTAACAGACAACAAATTGGAGAGTACTGATATACTCACAAAGTTGGATCTACCAAAAATTGAAGAAAAAGACGAAAAGAAACTGCGTTCTCTCCATGTAGAAATTGAAAATATCCATGAGAAAAATCGAAAAATAAATGATAATAATAACCTACTGGAGAGGTTAAGAGAGATAAATATTGAGCACGCAAAACATCAATTAGAACAACACCCAATAATGCAACCAACACAAGAATTGGTTTCTGAGTTAGGGGGTTTAGACTCTCAAATGGAAAGAGAGCTTGACATGAGTGAGAAATATGACACTCTTAGAAACGCTGATCACCTAGAATGTCCTACTTGTCAACAACAAATAGATATGGACTTTATTGATGAACAGTATACAAAACATATTAACGCGGCAGAAATGCTAAAGTGGAATAAAACAGAAGTCCACACCAAGCTAGAGGAATTAGAAAATGAAAATCAAATACATAGGCAATCAACCAGAACACTTGAAGAATGGGAAAGACTCTTCAGGGGTATTGACTCTGGACTCCCAGCAAGAGTACTTGACAAAGAACAAGTGGAAAGTCAAATACGAGAACTGGAAGACAAAGTTGAAAAAGCGCGTAATGCCCTCAATGAGATAATAGATGAGAACACAAATAGAGAAAGACACAATACTAGAATTAGTATTATTGGAGAGCAAACTGAGTCATTTGAAACAGAATTGGCTGGAGTCACAGATCAGCTCGGACTTCTCGAAGATAAACTTTCGATTCTTGAAATTCTTAAAAAAGCATTTAGTACAAACGGGCTCCTTGCCTATAAAATCGAATCCCTCGTCAAAGAATTAGAGGATTTAACGAATGAGTATTTGGCAGAATTTAGCGATGGACGTTTCTCTATCAATTTTGTGGTGGAGAATGATAAGTTAAATGTTGAGGTATCTGATAACGGGAATATTATTGATATTCTGGCTCTTTCTAGCGGTGAGCTTGCTAGAGTTAATATTGCTACACTTGTAGCTATTAGAAAACTAATGACTTCTATTAGTAGAAGTCAAATAAATGTGCTCTTCCTTGATGAAGTGAATCAAGCACTCGACGAAGCTGGTAAGGAGAAGGTCGTAGAAATTCTCCTTAAAGAAGAAAATCTTAATACTTATCTAGTTTCTCATGGGTGGACACACCCATTACTTGAGAAGGTAGAAATTATTAAAGAGGATAACATATCCCATTTAGAGTAAATCAATGGAGTATAAAGAGGGCGATACCTTTTGGTATCATGTATGTAGTATAACTAATCACATGACATACATACCCACAGATAAAAAATGTCCTGATTGTGAGTGGAATGCTTTAACACCCACAGAGAAGGCAATGATTAGACAAGAAGAGTATAGAGACGAACTTAAAGGAGATACATTATGATCGCAGATCAAGTAAAAGGATTAGTAGCAAAACATTTCGATATTGAGACAGAAGCTGTTAAAGGAAGTTTTATGGAAGACATCGGCGCAGATTCGTTAGATATAGTTGAATTAGTAATGGAATTAGAAGAACATTTTGAATTGGAAATTCCAGATGATGATGCTGAAAACATCAAGACAGTAGAAGAACTAATAACATATATCGAACAGAATGGTTAATAGTCGCCAGAAAGGAGCGAAAGCTGAAGCATTAGTAGTTAATATGTTGAACCGACATACAGGGTTGGACTTTGTTCTAACACCTGGCTCGGGTAGCGGTAAAATCAAAGGCGATGTTTACCTTCAACATAAACACAATATATTCCTTATAGAAGTAAAATTCTATAAAGATGATTCGGTAACTTCTAAACTCTTTACTAATAAGAGTAATAACTTTGTGCAATGGTGGACAAAAGTAGTAAAACAAGCAGAAGATAATAGTCTTGAACCTTTACTATTTTATAAAGCCAATTATGCACAATTTTTTGTAGCAACAGTAAGAAAACCACAAAGCGGTATTAGATATATGTATATCTCTTGGCTAGGAGTATATGTATGCCTTGCTGAAAAGTGGTTGGAACATGAAATAACGGAATTTAGTAATGGCAATAGAATTTACGAACCTTGGAAAGCCAGCCCCGAATGGGAACCTGCTAATAGTTGATGGTCTCAACTTAGCTTTCCGATGGAAACACCAAAGAAAAGAGTTTTATAAACTAGAATATGTAAGAACAATAGAGAGCCTCGCAAAGTCCTACAACTGTGGAGAGATAGTTGTATTAGGAGATGGAGGAAGTGATTATAGGAAAAACATAGATCCTGAGTATAAAGCAAACCGTAAAGAGCGGTATAAAGACCAAACCGAAGAAGAACGGTTGGAATTTGAACAGTTTATGGCAGAATTTCAAAAAACCTTCGAATTATGTAGTGAAAAAGGATACCTTACCATTAGATATAATGGAGTTGAGGCGGACGATATCGCTGCAGTAATAAGTCTCGCAAGAGAAGAGTTAGGGATAGATAGTATCTGGTTAGTATCTTCGGATAAAGACTGGGATCTTCTAGTAAATGAGAGCATATCACGGTTCTCAACCGTAACAAGAAAAGAAACAACAATAGGAAATTGGGACGAACATTATGACTTTGATCCAGACTACTACTTGACTTTCAAGTGTTTGACTGGAGATAAAGGGGATAATGTCCCAGGCGTAAGTGGAATTGGTCCGAAGCGTGCTTCTGGTATTATTGAAGATTATGGTGATGTCTTTGACATCATGACAACTCTACCAATAGAGAGTAGATACAAGTTTATGCAAAACTTAAATGAGTTTGGCGCAGAGAAACTTGCTACTAATATAGAGTTAATGGATTTGACATACGACCCAGATGCACAAGTGTTAGGACGACGAAATGAAATAATAGGATTAGTGAGGAATTATGTCAGTAAAAATTGATTATAGTAAAGATAGTCTTTTAGATGAATTTGCATTAGCAACTCTAAGAGATAGATATATGGTCGCGGGAGAGAACTCACCGCAGGAAGCGTTCGCGCGAGCGGCTGAGGCTTTTGCTGATGATGACGCTCATGCCCAAAGGTTATATGATTACGTTAGTAACTTATGGTTCATGTTTGCAACTCCCATTTTATCTAATGGGGGAACAACGCGTGGATTACCTATTAGTTGTTTTTTGAATTATGTTGATGACAGTAGAGAAGGTATTACAGAACACTATGTAGAAAACGCTTTCCTATCTTCTTTTGGAGGTGGAATTGGTGGAACTTGGAGTGATGTAAGATCACAAGGTACGCCAACCTCTAAAGGATCGGAGAGTACAGGAGTAATACCTTTCGTAAAAGTTGTAGATGCTGAGATGCTAGCATTTTCTCAAGGCGTAACAAGACGGGGAAGTTACGCTGCGTATCTACATATATCACACCCCGAAATAGAGGAGTTCTTAGATGTTCGCAAACCTACGGGTGGGGACGTTAATAGGAAATCTACTAACCTTCATCATGGCGTCGTGGTTCCTGACGCCTTTATGGAACGAATATGGAGTGCTACAAAGTACGATAATTTTGACGATAGCTGGGATTTGGTTGATCCTCATACCGGCGTTACGAGGAAAAGAGTAAGTGCAAGAACCTTATGGGTTAAGCTCTTACAAAATCGTATGGAAACAGGCGAACCATACATCATGTTTGAAGATGCAATAGATGCAGAGCTACCAGATTTTCAAAAGGACAAAGGTTTAAAGGTAAACCATAGTAATCTTTGTTCAGAAATAACGTTAGCCACCAACGATGAAAGAACTGCAGTGTGTTGTCTTTCTAGTGTCAACCTAGAATATTATGACGATTGGAAAGACCACCCTGCATTCATTCCAGATTTAATAAGAATGTTAGACAATGTTTTAACAGATTTTATTAACCGAGCTCCAGAACCTCTACACAAAGCAAAATTTAGTGCTATGCGAGAAAGAAGTTTAGGATTAGGCGCAATGGGTTTTCATGCTTACTTACAGAAGAACAATATACCCTTCGAGAGTGCACAAGCAACAGGCGCAAACCTAAGAATGTTCTCGCACATTAAAGAAGATGCTTCAATAACAACTAGAAAACTTGCAGTTGAAAAGGGCGCTTGTCCTGATGATGATACATGCACAGTAAGAAATGCACATCTTTTAGCGATAGCTCCTAATGCAAGTTCTAGTATTATATGCGGAAATACAAGTCCTAGTATAGAACCTTTCCGTGCTAATGCTTTTAACCAGAAAACAAAGTCTGGAAGTAACCTTATGAAAAATAAATTTTTAGAGGAAGTATTAAAATCATACAATAAAAATGATGATGAGACTTGGAAAAGCATAGTAACACAGAAAGGAAGTGTACAACATTTAGACTTTTTAAACGAGTGGGAAAGAAATGTATTTAAGACAGCAGTTGAAATAAATCAAGCATGGCTTATTGACCACGCTGCTCACAGACAAGAGTATATTTGTCAATCGCAAAGTTTAAATTTATTCTTTCCACCAGATGTTAATAAGTCAGACTTGCACAATGCACATATGTTAGCATGGGCAAGAAACTTAAAGACTCTCTATTATTTACGAAGCGAGGCTATATCTAGAGCAGATATAGTATCTGCTCAAGTAAAAAGAGAGATTTTATTCGAACAATCAGATTGTCTAGCGTGTGAGGGTTGATATGAGTTTATTAGAAGAAAGAGTCTATTACAAGCCCTTTAAATATGATTGGGCATTTGAAGCATATAAAAAACAACAACAAAGCCATTGGATGCCTGAAGAAGTTAATCTACATGATGACATTAGAGATTATAGAGAGAAACTTACAGTTCCAAATCGAAGACTTATAGATAATATATTTAGATTTTTTACACAAGCTGATGTAGATGTAGCTGGTGGATATGCCTCGCATTATTTACCTACATTTAAACAACCAGAAGTAAGAATGATGTTATCGGCTTTTGCCGCTATGGAAGCAGTACATATGGAAGCATATGCACTTCTAGTAGATACTCTAGGTAAAAGTGAAGATTTCTATAAAGAGTTTATGGATATACAAGAGATGGCAGAAAAACATGAGTATCTAACAAACTTTAATATGGAGAACCCTTTTGAAATTGCAAAAACACTTGCAGTATATAGTGGTTTTACAGAAGGAGTACAACTATTCGGTAGTTTTGCAATACTACTAAACTTCCCTAGACATAATCTAATGAAGGGAATGGGACAAATTGTAACTTGGAGTGTGCGTGATGAGTCGCTTCATGTAGAGGGTATGTCAAAACTATTCAGAGCTTTCGTTCAAGAAAACCCTGAGATATGGAATGACAGACTCAAGTATGAAATCTACTGTGCTGCTGAAAGAGTAGTAGAGTTAGAAAATAATTTTATTGACACTTGCTTTGAAAAAGCAGAAATACAAGATTTAACTCCTGAAGAAGTTAAAGAGTATATTCGTTATATTGCAGGTAGAAGATTATTAGGACTAGGTATGAAGAATATCTTCCATACAAAAGTTAATCCATTACCATGGATTGATTATCAATTAAACGCAGTTGAGCATACCAACTTTTTTGAAAACCGTGCTACCGAGTATGCTAAGGCTAGTACACAAGGAAATTGGCAGGATATATTCAAATGACAACAGAACAACCAACACCTACCATAACTATTGACGGAGTAGAACACCCAGTAGACAACTTAAGCGAAGAGCATAAAGTTG
>Ga0080013_1000275_pt1 | contig 72750 bp, 90 predicted proteins | sample ETNvirenome_6_85_FD_69236 | JGI IMG/M metagenome (GOLD analysis project Ga0080013, IMG submission 69236) | Marine viral communities from the Pacific Ocean - ETNP_6_85 (SPADES assembly) (version 2) | ecosystem: Environmental > Aquatic > Marine > Oceanic | place: Pacific Ocean | collected 2013-06-19
GATATCCCACTCCTATATTTCTATATCCACTTGTAACGTTTTCTAGCGAAGAATCACCAATTGATGTATTTTGGTATCCGATAGTTACATCTTTCTGTGATTGATATCCAACAGCAGTGTTATATGAACCAGATGTTATACTTTGTAATGATTGTGCCCCAACAGATGTATTAGATTGAGCGCTACTACTAATAGTAGCAGAGGGGTCTGCCCCAATCCAAATAGAATCACCAGTGGGTTTAATAATTAGATTTCCGCTTATATTTGTTTTAAAAGTATTATAATTAGAACCATCGTAAGCAAGTGTCAATTGTGGGTTACTAGCATCTAAAATTGTTGTTCTTGCGCTAGCTATTTGGGTGGTATTATTAATTCTTATATCACCACCAGTAGCAATACGCAAACGTTCACTACCGCCGTTTGTTTTGAATCTTATATATTTACCAGTCTCCGTAGACATAGACATATTATCTCCACCCTCGGTTTGAATAAGACCAACACTAGTACCTGCATCCGTGAACAACATATATGGATTATTGGCTGAAGGGTCGTTGAGTGTTATTGTACGTCCCTTAAATGTTGAAGTACCTGAAACTACGAGTGTCGATGAAGTAGATTCCCCAAGTACAACATTCCCTTTAACATCTAAAGTTGTATTAGGGCTATCCGTACCTATACCTACATTACCGCCAGCAAGAATACGCATTCTCTCAGTACCACTAGTCGCAAATTTAAGAGGAACATCAAATGTTCCCCATATATAATTTTCAGCCGTATTATTATTATGACCTACTTGAAGTACTTGCTGAGTACTATTATTATATATGTGAAGTCCGTTTGCGGTAGAAGTTGCAGCTGTATTTTGTAATCTTAAAGCAGCACCGCCAACTGTACTAGTAGCTAATTGTAATTCATTATTAGAGGCATCTAAAACCATTGCACTACTACCAGATAATACACTAGTAGTTCTATAATAAGGGATTTGATATTGTGTAGAAGGACTAATTGTTCCTCCTCCACCGCCACCTGCTGCCGTAATTGTAACTGAACCCGTTCCCACAGTGGGTGAAAGGGTAATATTATCTCCAGCAACTAATTTTGAAACACCTGCAGCCTGCTGTATAGTTTTTTTACCATACCCCATCATTCTTCCAGATCTAGTTATCGGCATAAAAATTCCTGTATAAAGCTTACGCTCATATACACACTAGGGGGTTTTTGGATAGAACCCCCTTAAACTATTCTAGATTTATATCTATGCTATTGCTATGCAGATTACGCCAACTTCGGGACGGATAATCTTCAAGCCATATCTCATTGATAGATATGAACCAACAATACCAAATCCGGGATTAGCTTCCTCTACTGTTAGAGGTCGTCTTTCCAGATAGGTCATCGGTTTTACACTTGTATCAAAAATTCCGAACCTACTTTCGGGTATCCAAGCATTTGTAAAGATTTTTAATCCAAACAAACTACCAACAAATCCAGTGCCCATTGTGGTCCTGAAAGGGTCAGTCTCTTCAATTACGTGTTGTCCACCAGTTACTGCGGAAACCGCTGCCGTAAAATCTGCCAAGTCTAGTAAAGACTTGTAGTGGGCAGGGGAAATCACAATGGTATCTGCGTTGTAGCCGTGTGCTCCAATCAATTCAATCGCATTCGTAATATCCGAAAGCGAAACAATTCCTGAAGTACTGGCTGCGGCCACATAGTGTGACGCTTCCAACGTAGAATCGTCTTGGTTTGCGTAAGCATAAAGACGTCCTGTACCAACACTACCACCACTTCCTATAAATCCACCATATTTATTAGCGGAAAAATCTGTGATAGTACCAGTTCCTGGTCCTTCACCGGTTGTTGCAGTAATACTTGTCGTACCACTGATACCAGTTCCTAGTGTTGCATTCGTAAGACCAAACAACGCATTTACTACGTGGTTAGTCATATGTCTGTCTACACTTCTGCGTGCCTCATTGAGGGCTAACTCGACTTCATTGAATCGAGAATCTTCTATCATCCTACGTGTTACACCGACTGCAAGGCCCCATTCATTAACACTAACACGCTCTGAGCGCATCTTGGTGTGTTGATATTTCGGGGTGCTTCCTTCATCGATTTCTTCCATTGCCATACTTGGGAGAGCAAATGTAATATCTATATCTCCTCCAGTATCGGTTGTCATAGGTTCTGCGAACATCTGCAGCGCGGCCAAATTTGTCACTTTGTAATCAATAAGTGCGTCTTTATAGTCGACGAGTACACGTTCACCGGTACCACCGGTTGCGTTGTAACTACCTTCATTGACTGTGGTCAAAAGACCGGGCTGTTCTGTTACTCCTGTTATTGCCATATTTTATCTCCTAAAGTAAAAGTACCTTTGCTAATCTTGGATTACCAGTGCCAGCTTCTAAAGCTAATGCTGTTGGTCTACCGGCGCCACCGTCGTGTAGAACCCAAGGTTGGAAATCTCCTAATCCTGACATCTCAAGTTCTGCACCAGTCACTACTGTTCCACTAACGCTAGCGTTAAGTATCACACCACGACCGGAAATTACATTACACATACTGCCTGAAGTAGAAGCTGTTAAAGCTACACCGAGAGCCATAGTACCACTTGCTGCGGTTGCTACGGAATCGACTTCACCATCAGTTGTTGCCATAATAACTGGCTCTCCTGCTGCAATTGCTGAACCTGCTGTGAAAGGTAGGATACGGGCGGGTGCTCCGCCATCATTTACTAATATTTCTGTTGCCATATTTAATCACCTTTTAAGCTTTTTTCCAATTTTTGTTGAGGGTTATTTTCCCTCCGTTGTTGAGAGCGAATATTCGCTCTACTTCAGCCTCTGCGTTAACAGGGGCGTCACTGTCTTCGTGTGCTACACCTTTTCCAAATGACCGTTCTGTGTCTTCTGGTACAGGTATACTTCCGATTGCCTCACTAAATCCAACGAGTTTATTTTCTTCCCAAGCAGCGAGTTCCGTTAAACGGGCTTCGCGGCTATTTTCCTCAAGGGTTTTAAGAAGCAGTTCTTTATCGATAATCGTATTCACGACATCACTTTTGCGAGCTTCAGCATCGGCCTTTGCCCTCTCTACTTCAGCTTCTTCGAAGGTAGTAATGGTAGCTGTTGCGCTATCATACTGCTTCTGTAACTCTGTGTGAGCAGTCTGAAGTTCTTCTAACTGTCCTCTTAAGGAAGCAAACTCTCGTTCCGTTATTACTTCGGCTTCGGTTTTTGAGTCGTTTTCTGCCATATTTTCATCCTCTTTATGTTGTATCGTTTCATTACTTTCAGATTCACACGAACCTCCGCGTGAACAAGAATCGCAACACGATTCCTTTTTCACATCTTTCTCGTGTGTATCACATTTCATATCAATTGTACATTCGTCGCACACCGCTTTAGCCAGTTTGTTATCAATAAATGATACTTCAACTGGGCGGATATTAGTAGCATAGGTGTCACCCATTACATCAATATCTTTGGAAAACCAATCGATACTAACATTCGTAACATCCCCATCCTTCATTTTTTGCATTGTTTCATAAGCTTTTCCATTATTAGAAAGTTGAGCCAACATTTTGATGGCAATCTTTCCATTATCCATTTCTTTTATCTCGGGGTTTATTGCTTTCCCGATTAAATCATCAGGTGTTCGCTGGTGATTTACATATATAGGTAGCTCGTTAAAAGCCTCTACAGTATCTTTAAGTATGTTAGATTCTATATAAACCTTTTGCTCTTCGTCGTTTTCAGTGTATTTATGTAATCCTGAAGTAATAGCAAGTACAGGGAACTCCCAAATCTCAGAATCCTTATCAAAATTTTCTGGAAAAGCATCGTCTATTATATCTAATTCAAAGTCAAGTGCAAAACTTCTGCGTACGTCTTCTTCAGTATATTGACTGAATTGACGAGGTGTATCATCATCATCTGCAAAACGCATTTGGCATATATTCTGGCTCATTACTTCATAATTATCGAAACCTCGTTTCTTTAAACGTGGTCCTACATCAGTTAGACATTTTTCGTAGTTACTCATTTTTGCGCCTCCCTGTGGCGTTGGCGCCGGGTTCATAAGCACGGCGTGCTGTCTTTCGGACATCGCCTTTCTTTGTTGTGTCTCCCCTATTTTCGGTGCGCCTTGTTTCTTCTTTCTTATCCTCATCTCTGCCGCCCGATACATTTACTTCTTTTTCGGTAGCTTGCATTTCTACAACTCCCTGTGGGTCGAGCCCACGCTCTTCCCTTACTTCTTCAGGTGCTAATACACCTTCAGCCAAGTAAATCATATCAGTTTTCGCTTTAGTAAAGGCATCTTCCACATTCATTTGACGGAATGCGAAGCGAACATCTTCACCTAATTGTGGCATTAATTGCGAATTTAAAGAAGCTTCAACAGCCTTCTGTAAATATTTTACAAAAGGTTCAAAAATTGGTCTAGCCTCAGAAGGATTAGACCACATAGTAACTGGTACTTTAAGAGCCATATGGATTTTCATAGAAATATCATCAATATATTTACCATATTCGAAAGCACGTCTTGTTCCTGTCATTTCATTAATTTGGATATCATTACCGTGAATTATATCTTCACCCGGTTCTAATCCATTAAAAGCGTTAACTATTTCATTTATTTTATCTGGACCGTAAGGCATATCTGGTAATCCACAACTTACATCATAACGACTGTTAGCATATTTATTAAGTGCGGCACCTACATCACGTTCTGCATAATCTTTTAAATCAACCAGATATTGAACTGTATGGATATCTGATAAACCATACGCATAATCATCAAAAGGGTTATTCTTTAATTCTATAATTTCATCTTCTTCAAACCTAACATTCTCTGAATCATTCCCAATATCTTGGTAGTAATACATAATTTGACCATTCTCATCTCTCTGAACATACATATTCTGCGAAGAGCGCAAAACTAAATTATCATCAGTCCATTCCATATATCCCGTTCCGAATATACGAGCATTGCGTAACCAACTATAAATTGTAAGTTCTAAATTAATCTCTTTAAAAAGTTTAGTAATGCGTTCTCTTTCTTCCTCGTTATCAGTAACGATGTCATATCCATCTTTTACTGCATAAATACAAGGTAAGTCGATAAGAGTTCGTATTAAAGGGTCTGATAAATAAATATTCATATATCTACGGTTATCCCCAATCTGAGGTTCGAAGTCTCTGCCGAATCTACTACCTTTATGTAACTTTATTCTTCTTATTATACCTTCTCCAAAACTACGAGGGTCGTCCTTCTTGTAAGGAGGATTACTCCCTGTTTGGGCAAATTCTCGCCTTTTGAAAGGCCAATAATCTTTTAACGCCATTACTACCTATATTTAAACTCGACAAATTAATATTTAAAGATTACGCTATATACCTCTTGGTGAATTTTTTGCATTTTTCATTGATTTTGCTCCCATTCGTGTAGTCGCAAAACTATGTGCTGGGGTTCCAAAACGTCGTGGACTTCCCTTACTTAAAGTGACGGATGTGAAAGAAGAATCTCCGGGTAGCATAGATAAAGAAGCGTGAATACCCATAGCAGAACTATCGCAATAATCATCGTGCTTTCCGTTCGGTGCTGCAATCTTTTCTGTCTTATTTGCTGCATCCATTACATACTCTATTTCAATATGTTCTCTATACCACTTCCACACTAATTTCGCTTGTTCTGGTGGTAGAGCGTCTGGGTTAGGAACTCTCACCGCTCCCTTTTGTATGAAGGATACCATATCCCTATATATTAATGTTTTACTACCTTTCGCCCCTCCTGTAAAAATAAAAGGTAAAAAATGGATAGAAAGAGGAATACACTCCGCTCTTATCTCTGATTCAAATGCACCACCAATTCCGGTAGCATCTAAAATAACTCGAACTGCGTTAAAAGTTTGTGCTACTTCCATAATGCGTCGACGTTGGTATGGAATATCGTGACCACCAGATTTAGGACCAATTTCTTCTAGATATATAAGTCGTGTAATATTTCCAGTATCAGATTTCTCAGTACGCCACACACTAATAACTGTACTATTAACAGATTTACCAATATCAACAGCAACACAATTATTAGAACCCGGTTCCTCTCCATCTGCAATAGCTTCCAGAGTTGTAAGTTCGTAATCATCAAAACATCCTCGAATTTGCTCAGTAGTAAAAACATTAGAAACACTCTCTACAAATTCGCATTCATATTCTGTTTTCCAATATAATGAGTCTTGCCCCCACTCTAACATTTTAGTAAGCATTTCTTCCTCATTATATGGTGGACTATATGCTTTTCCTTTCATCACTGCATCTTTCCAAGTATAATGTAAGCGGGTAAAACTTTCAGCATAATTTTCATCATATAAATAACGATGCATATGATTCTCCTTTGTTTTAGGGGTTCCTAGATTTATAAAAGGAGCTTTATTTGCTATAATAGAAGGTTCTACATTATCCACAAATAGAGAATCTCCTATAAGTGGACTCTCATCTACAATTAAAAAGGTCGGATGCTGTCCACGTATTGCCTGTCCTTGATTAGTGGGTGCAATCGGGGAGCGCCTAAGCATAGTACCGCCCTTTAATTTAATGTGCGGTTTATTATGCAACTTATAGTTATCTACTAAAGAACTAAGAAAGGCATTATCTTGGAAATGCCTTAATACGTAATTAAAGATAAGAGCTGCTTGGTCTTCTGTGGGTGCAATAACAAAAACCATATCACGGAATCTTTTAAAAAACATATAAATTGTAGCAGATACCGAAAGAGCCCACGATTTTCCACTACCTCTTGGTGCTAAGATAGCCATCTTCCGTTGTTTTTTCGGATTTCCTTCTGGATAAGTTAAAGATTTAGTAATAATTTCTAACTGAAGAGGCCGAAGGCGAAGCGGTCTTTTATGATTATCAACTAGATAAGTTTCACAGAATGCTTCAACAAGTTTTTCCATCTTATTTTCGTCGCATCTTACCTTATCAAAGAATTTTTCTAGTTGCCTAGAATCGAAAGCGTTACGCCCCGTCAGTACTGTTTTCAGATTCTTCGTCTCGTTCTTCACTTGATTCATCTAAACCTCCTAAGAAATCCATAAAATTTTCTGTCTTTTTCTCGACTAGAGTAGGAACTTCAATCTTAAGTGCGCGGAATTCAGTATGTATATCTTTAACAATCTGATTGCGCTGTTTTAGTAAATTATTCCGTAATTCCATATTACGAATGTGGGTTGTTATTTCTTCCCATAAAATATCTTCAAGTGCAAGATTACGAGCAAGTAACATCACTAATTCACGATGACGTTCATACTCTCCTTCCCCCACTCGCTCTCGGAGTCGGGTCTCATAATCTTCAACTCTTTCTTTCATTTCTTCTTTCTGGAAGTCTTTGTCTTTCTGGCAGAAGGTCTAAGCTGTGGATATTTTTTATACACTGCCGCCCTAATACCAGCAGGTCTTGGCGCATTATGCGCTAACTTCAAAGCTGATTTAGCACGCGTTAAGGTATTAATTGGAAAACTACCAGCAGGAGCTCCTCCTGATGGACCAGCAAAGGCTTTCACTCCTTTGTATTTGCCTACATTAGAACCACCCTTTCTCTTTCGAGCTGCTGCTTGTTTTTTCTTAGCTGCAGATTTCTTGGCTGGTTTCTTCTTATAGACCATATTACCTAACTTCCATCGCTTGTGGAACTTTCACCGAGTGTCTGTATGTTAGAACTCTTGTAATTACTTTTATCATCAGCAAAATCAACATTAAGAGTGTCAGGGGTTGATGTTCCATCGATATAACGCATTTCTTTAGGATTTTTTATATCCTTATAGGATGTGATAGGTTTTTTATAATTCATCTCATCTATTTCTGCCTTATCTGGTTTTGGAAAATTTAATTTCATATCAGGGTTATTTCCGTGAAAATGTTCTCCCTTCAATAAATCTTCTTTTTTAGCCATATTTATTTCTCCTTATTTATCCAATTCAATATATCAGTGAAACTATTGTCGTTTTCACCTTGAAAATCTTGTAGCATTTGACTTAAGTTATCTACAGATTTTTGTAATACTTCCATCTGGTGCTTTAATATAGAGTCTACTTTTTTAGATATTAAAGTGTCGTTATCTTCTGACATATTTATTTCTCCTTACAATCTTCATTGCAACATTTTTGCTCCTTAAAGCAGCAATCATCTTTATCTATACAAGCTACAAGAACTTCCAATAATTCGTGGATTCCTTCCAATTGCACTAATACTTTTTCATCTTCATATTCGTTCATTCTTTCTCCTCCAATCTTTTAAGTAAAGTCGCTTTCTTTCCTTTAGTAGAGAGTCCACGTTTCTTTAAAGCTTTCTTTAATTCCGACATCGTACAATCTTCCCAATTTTCTTCTTTAGTCTCTATCGTTTCTGATACTAATTCAGATTCAGGGATATCTTCTAGAATTTCTTCTATTACTTCTGGCACTGGTGCGCTTCCGTATTTACTCAAATCAAAATCAACACTGATTTCTTTTACGCATCTTGGGCATTGCCCTTGTTTGAAGCGCATTAAGTTATCACGAATACCGCTATCATCGAAAATAGCACCACAACTGGAATACGGACATTGGAACATATATTAAATATTTGCTTTAAGTATATATAAAAGCATCGTTACTCTTTTTTTTCGCTCTTTTCGTAGTTTTGGTAAGTGGATTCTAATATCATTGCTTTTAAGTCATCTATCTCTGATAAGATGGTGTCGAGTTTATTTGTTAAATGAAGCATATCAGATGCTTTCATTTCTTTTCCTCATCATCATCTTGGTCATCTCCATTACGGAAAGTTCCCTTCCTTGTTTGTTCTATCTGACTGTTCTGTTGAGCAGTCCATAATTCTAATACTTTATATATAATTACTAATGCAGGTGACCCTATAATCAATAATACTGATTTATAGGATTCTATATCTTCTACTATGTGTGGTTCTCTAAAAGCCATAGTAACTAAAAATACAGATAATCCCACCCACGCCATAACTACAGGCGCTGCCACTAACATCATCATAAAGTTAGAAAAGTTCCCATCAGGGGTTATTGCATCTTTTTTGTGGTTACTCATATTTATTCACCTCCCTCTACTCTTATTCTTGGAATGGTGAACTGCTGTTGAAATATATATTCTTCGTCTATCTCGTCCCATACGAGTAATGCTACCCACATAACCCATTCACCTTCTGTTTCATTAAGTTCTTCGAAAGTAAAATTAAACCAATGATTATCCCAATTCTCACCATTGACTATTAAATATGTGTCTGTCCAGTTATAGTCACCAGACTCTTCGTGCCATACATCTACATAAACTAACACAGACGCATTATAATCGGAACACTCAGCATCTATATCTGTTAATACGGATATACCGTCAGCATCTGGGTCTACCCAGAAAACAGAAGCGTTATCTGTCTCTTCATTATACCATCCGGGGTAAAAATGTACTGATGTAGAATTACATTCAGGTTCTTCATATTCATCCTCGTAATCACACGAACCATCATCCTCAGTAGCTTTATCATCATAGTTATTAGCATCCATATCCATACAACCATAAATAGATGCAGTTTCGTTAGTGCCGTTACCATCTGGGTTGTCATTTAAAACTATACAACGTCCATCGTCGTGGGTTGCATTAGGTTGAAAGTTCTCTGCTTCAGGGTCAGTACACCCATACACTATAATTAAAAAATTACAAGTACCATCGTCAAAGGTTGCATCTGGATTATAATTAGTGGCATCTCCTTGCATACAACCTCCAAGTGGGCCATCTTCATCACCATTAAAATATTCTTCAAGGATGGTTAAGTTAGCTCCTCCACTTAAAATCGCAAGCATTATAACTGTAATTATAGTTCCTATCTTCTTACCAACTTTGGTTTCCCCTATCTTGTCAGCTGCTTTACCAATAGTCTCAAATAATTTCTCGTCATCTTCTGGTTTAGGTGTATTACCTATACCTAGAGCTGCTCGTTCATCGTCAGATATAACGCTGATTGCGCCATAGTCATCATTAACCATATTTAATCCTTGGTTAGTTTTTTATTTAAAGCTTTTTACTAGAACCCTAACATAAAGAATAGAATTATAAAACATATAACCCCCATTCCTAACCTTAAAGCGTCGTTAAGTAATAAGCGCTTGAGTCGCTTGTCCATATACTTCCATCGTGTTACCAATATTAATACTTACTGCCGAGATAAATTTTGGTATATATTATATATCTTATACATAGTATGCTTAATAGTTATACTTGCTTAGTATATCTACCCAACACAGTCTTTAAATATCAAACAAGTTATTCTTCCATTATGAAGAAAGAACAAGGCGTTAGCGACGCGACCTTTAGTGTCACAGTTAACGCAGAAGATTGGTTGTCTGAAAATACAACCGAAGACGAAAAATCGGCAGACATAGATTGGCAACCCGGTGAATTGAAATTGAGTCCTTCAAAGATCAATACATTCCTGAAGTGCCCACGTCAATTCTATCACCAGTATATAGAGAAGTTACCGCAGAAATTTACCATCCATCTTTTTCGCGGTACCATAGTTCACGATATTCTGGAAACGCTTTTCACAGACCGCTTTAAATATGCTAGTAGGTGGCGCAATCAAGCTGCCCAAAAATATGTAACAGAGCAATTTGAACAAAAATGGAACAACCTCATAGATACGAAGCCTTGGTTATTCAAAGATTATGACGAACCTACCTTCCGTAACGAAACACATACAATGCTTGTCAATTTCTGTGACCATATAGAACGTAAACTTGCTGAATTAATGGAGTGGGATATATACAGGTCGAAAGATATGGCCTTCAATAACCTGCGACCCAAATTTGCTGAACAACGTATCTATAACGAAGAGCTTAGAATTACCGGTATCATAGATTCTGTCATAGAAGACTTTGAAAAGAATGTCTCTATTATAGATTATAAGACATCTAAGCGTTATAGGCCCTACCTACCAGATGATTACTATAGACAGTTAATCATATACGCGCTCCTATATTATGAGAAGACTGGTGTGGTCCCAATGTTCGCAGGAGTGAACTGGTTACGCTATGATGATACTTATTTTGTGCGTATTACAAGTAGTGAATTAGCAGAAGCCAGAAAACTTATTATGGACATCCATACAGAACTTATAAATAGGGGCGAAGACCAAGATAACTATGAGAAGGTACCGCAGAAATTATGCGAATGGTGTGCCTTTTACAAGAATCCTTGTTATCCGAAGGTGAAAGAATGAATAATACTACGACAAATCAAACTAGTAACGCAACAGGCAATACAACAGCAACCGATACTATTACAGATACGTTGCTCGATTTACTTGGTACAAACCAAGAAGCACTACTTATTGTAGGTGTAGCTGCCACAGCTAGTTCCTATGCATACTATAGAGTTCCTTTAGTTAGGCAATATGCAGATACATACTTACCAATAATATATATCAGAACACTGGTAGCCAAATTTTTGAAAAAACACGGCACTGAAGTCGATGAACTTATTGATGCTAACCTTACAAAGGTACAGAAAACAGCTTTCAATAAACTAGACGCTCAGTTACAAAAGTCAGTTAAAGATAAAGTCCTAAAGGATGTTATTCTTTCTACCTATGACCAGCACGATGATAAAATGAAGAATCAAGTTCGTAATGATATTAGAAGCGCGTTGGCTGAAGCCCGCGGCGAATCTAAGTGAACTTAACTTTTCTATAGTCTTTAGCGTTACAACGCACACAGTATGAATTGCCTTCGCCATCAGTTACGATGGCACGGCCATCACAGATGGGACATTCCCTTGGTATGCTATTGTTTGTTACTTGAACCATAAATAGTATCCTATTACTAACAGGCACAAAGAACAACCTAGAATGTATAAGAGTATATATTCTAAAGGCCATTCTTTTTCTTCTATCTTTGCTTTCGTTTTTATTGCTCCTTTTGTAAGCCGATAGTGTGGAAGGAATTTCCAGCAGTCGGGGCATAATTCTGCAGTACGCCGTATAGCTTCTTGAGATTGTCTATCAAAGTATACACCACACCGCACACATTTTTGCCAATGCATAATTCATTATACCACTTCAACCTATAAAGCAGTTACGCTGCCCAAAATTTCCCCGATTTGTGGAGAGGGGTGGGGCCCTGGGCTTAAAAAAAAATTTGCTCGTTTAGACGGGGTGCTTTTAGCACTGAGAAGAGAAACTTAAACGCTCAAAATATAACTCATAATATATATTTATCACTGCGTTTTGTAGGTTCTCTTCTGGTGTCTTTATTAGCTCAATTTTTATAGTCTTAATTGACTTTTGCGTATTGCTATTTTGTAGCTTATTTAATCGGTGTTTGGTGTGTCCGTTTCTGCTTGTTTGCTTATTTGCTCTTCTGCAACCTTGCGCAGTTCTGGAGGTAAAGCACTTAACATTTCTGCTATAACTTGCTCGGGGTTTTCCTGTCGGGCTACCGCTCGTGCTGCTTTCTGTCCACTGCTCATAGTCGCTGGCATTTCTGCATTTACAAATACACCTAATTCTGCACTTGCTTCCTTGTGTGCTTTTGCCCACTTTGGAAGTGCTCGAATTAGGGCCGGAGCACTGCCCTTGCGGGGTTCCACACCAACGGCCTTTAATGCTGATATCTTCTGCGCTTGTGTCAGATGGATACAGGCTTTGCCACTGTTGTCTTTGCTCATAATGTCTAATTCCTATTTGCTCATATTCCGGTCTTATTCCGGCTCGGCTCTCTATTGCTACCGCTCTGTTTTGGGGGTGCGTTTTGCTATATCTGCTCAATAGTTCAATCATTGCCAACCTTAGCAGAGCGCAGACAGTATATATACTTTCGATGCTCATTTAAGCACAAAATTAAAAGCCCGTAGGGGCTTAATGACCCCCGACTAAGGCCAAAAAATAAGAGCTATTTGAGCAGTTTTTTTAATATTCATTTGAGCACAAAGATCTCTATATAAACGAGCACTAATTATCAGGCCGTTTGCGCGGTGAGAAAAGAGTATAGTAAGCACCCGGATAACTGTCCGTTTGTGCGGTGAGAAACTAGAGCACCGAGCACTGAGCTTTTTTTTATTTGCTCATATGAGCCAGGTCCATTTGATCAAATGAGCTAAACTAGTTCATACCTTTGGCCCCGTGAGAAATGCTTATTTGGCCCCGTGAGAAAAGAGCAAACTAAAACCGCAGTTTAAGTTCGAACCGGTTCGGTTCGTTTGAAGAAAGCCATATAATTACATAGTGTATATATATTATTAATTAATGCTTAGTTAAAGATCTTTTAATGCTTAGTATAGCAATTATTGTATGCTCAGTATAGCGTAGAGTTAATATATACTTATAATATATTATATTTGCTCTATATAGCGCTCTCTGTTTGCTCAACCCACGTTTTAAATATAATCCTGACTCTGTTTTTTTGCGTGAGCACTATCCGAAATTCAGCAACCGCTCGTTCCATAGCAGTTCTCAATGCTCGAACTATTGGGCAGGGCTTGCGCACTAATGAAATTAACATATGAGCAGAAACATTAAAGAAGCTATGAGCCGTTTAGGGGAGAGGGTGTATGAGCCTATCCCAGAACCAGAACCGCTCAAAGACGAAGAACGAAAAGAGCACATAAAATTATTAGTCCGCTTTATGGGGCCAATTGATTATGCTCTATTCACAGATGAGCAGATTGAGCAGATGCACAACGCACTTGCTCAAACCCTGAAAGGCACCGCTCGGGACAGATGGGGAAGAGAGCAGATGTATATCCATAGAACGCGCAAAAGTAAATCTTACAGAACGCGCACTCCGGTTCCTGATTTTGTGTGCGAAATGCATAGTTATATAGTGAGCGAAAATAAAAGAATAGATACGCTCAATCAGAAGATGATGACCGAGCATAATTATAGAAATGCAATGCTCGAAAAGGATGGGTATCATCTGTTCGAACCGATACCTTATCCTGATGCTTGGAAGGCCGCACGAGAGCGAGCACTCCACATTGAAAGAACTGCTCTATTGGATGAATGGGATGTGCGCAGACGCTGGAATAAGAATGTGAGCGAAGGGCGTGTCCTCAATGGAGCAGTAAAAGAAAGATACAACAGCGCAATAAAGATTGCGCAAAGCGAAGTGATGGAATGAACAAAGAAAAAACAGAAACCGAGCAATCGGAAGAACCAGCACCGCTCAATGATGCAACCAGATTGGTGCTCGAAAAGCTACAAGGCGACCCGCTCAAATTAATGGCAGGACTTGCGCAAATCGAGAAACATTCAGGGAGCACAATTTTATTGAGCGTGCCGAGCGATGACCACGCAACCAAAGGAGCATACGGAAAGTTTGCCGAGTGGTGGTTTGGGGCTGAAGGTGCGAGCACACCGTTTCATATCAGTTGCGCATTAGAAGAATTTATTAATGCGCTAATGAATAAGGAACAACCGCACATTCAACAACTGCTTCAAGCAGTTAGAACTGCATACAAAAGTGCAGAAGCATTACCTGTAAAGGGTAAAAACCGATATGATAGTGATTTGAACAGATTGGATAATCGCTATATACGCAGACAGAGGCGATAAAGTGAGCGGTTATTGTATATATTGTGGAGAAGAATTTATTGACAATCTGCTCGCTAAATATTGTATCGACTGCTACAACAAATATGAGGACAAATGAGCGAAAAAAAGAAATACTGTATTATCTGTAAAAAGCAACCGCGATTGAGCGGTGCATACATCAAAGCGTGCAAACCGTGTCAAATAAAATTGAGCGATGGTTTAGCTTTTTGGATGGACAAATAAAAATAAGACAAATGAGCGAACACAAAAATTTCGTAAGCACATTCTGGGAAGAATGGTTTGAGCGAGAGGAAAAATTGGTGAGTGAGCATATGTGTATGCATAATCATAGCAAACCACACCAATGGAAACTGCTCAGATCAATTGAGAAAAGAGTGAGCATACAAATCTGTATGAAGTGTCTAACAATAAAGGAGTAATATGAGCGAACTAATAGAAATAAATGAGAGCAAAGCAATGAAATTGATTGAGCTCTTTGATAAACCAGAGTATAAGGACTTAACACCAAATCCGATAAGTCTATATGTTAAAGTCGGTGAAGGACAAATGGAAAATAGCTAAAATGAGCAAACTGTCTGAATATAAATGGAGCATTGAAATCGTAACCGATGTGAGCCCAGGAAATGAGTGTGAAGTGTGCAAAGAAAAGATACATTCACCGCTCACACAGTGCTGGAAGAATTGCACAAAGGAATATATGAAGAAACGATGAAATCAATGGAATTATACTGCGCAAAATGTGAGAGATACATTGCGCAAATTAGGATTATTAACGGAACATATACACACACTGATAAGTGCTATTTGTGTGAAGAATCTGAGCACTTAATAAAAAAACAATGAGCAATAACGAAACGAATGAAGTGCGCAAATTGAAGGAAGCTTTTGATGAGCTAATTACTTCAGTAGATGTGCGCAGAATGAGCTGGAATACTGAGCTTTCCCTTCGTAATCGTATAGTCGAATGTTGTGATGACTCTGTGAGCGAATTATATAAATCGCATAGAGCAGAAATTACTAATGTTCAACAAGCATATACGGAGCTGGGAATCGCTATGGGTATTGAACTCGCTTTGAGGACTGCTGGAATCGACACTGAGCATATCAGTGAAGAAATAAAGCACACTAAAATAGGCCACAATGAGCGAGTAGAACAAATAAGAAATGAGCAAAAAGAACTCATCAAACTACGTCAAAAGAAAATGGATGAATTGAGCAAAAAGAATATGCTTGATTATGTCTGTGGTGAAGAGGGATAAGTGAACAGACCAAGTGATGATGAATTGCGCAGAGAGGATAAACGTAATCGAGCAGATGAAGAATATTTTTCAATGCTCGAAGAAGAAGAAACTTTCCAAACAGATGGAAAACCAATTAGTGAGCATCAAAAGGAATGGAGAGAGCGTGGTGGTTACGTCTATAAGAACTCAAAAGGCGAAACTGTTGTGCTCGTTAATAACACTACAAAGGTGCTTAAATAGAACTTAAATAATTGGCTCATTTTGATCAATTTTAGTCTGAGTAGTTAAATTTTATGACACTGCTCAAACCATTTTTTGAACTTTGAACAGTTTAGTCTAACCTATATGAACTTAAGAAAACTGAGAAATGAGCCTGTGAGAAACTGAGAAATGAACTTTGAGAAACTGAGAATATGAACACGTTAATTAATGAGAAACCGCTCAATAATTTACTGAGAATATGCTCAACTAACAACTTATATACTGCGTCACCTTTGGTGAAACACGAACTCTATGTCGAATGATGAAGAAATGAGCAAATGCAAATGTGATATATGTGCAAACGAGGTTGAAGCCGGTGAGCCGGTCTTTTCCATTAATGAGCACAATGTCCTTTGTTCAGAGTGCTATGGAAATTTAGAAAGGTGCTCAGCTTGTGGTGACAGAACCGAGCAAGGTGATTTAGAGGTAGTGAACGATGTCAAATATTGTAACCCTTGTTTTCAAATGATAAGAGTGTGCTATTCGTGTGATAATACAATAAACACACGGAGACACCGTTATCAGATTTATGATGGTGATTATTATTGCTCAGATTGTGCAGATGATGTGAGCGCATACGATTGTGAAAATTGCGGTGAAAATGTTTCTATAAATGAGTATTGTAATGGAGAAGGAGAGGACTATGTTAATGAATGGTTGTGCTATCCTTGTTATGAACGTAAAGGCTCAAGTGAACACATTTCTGATTACTCTTCTTTTAATATTGAAAGCTCAGTTTTAGATAAACATTATTGGCACGTTAAAGTCGACTCTGGAGAGAGCGATAAAGCTGCGTGGGCAGCTCATTCTAATTTCTTCCATCAGTTCTATAGATGGTGCGCAGATGAATACGACCACAACGACTTTTTATTGCGTAAAGGTGCGCTTGGTTATGGAAAATATGGTTGGTTCAAAACAACTGCTGAAATTAGCACAAGTGTAAATGAACAGTTCTGCGACTTTCTTTCAGCTTTAATCAGGGATGAAGATTTATTTACATCGCACAAACGATACGGACAAGTCCAAGCGTTTGCAGAAGCTTTCCAAAAGCATACAGTTTTCCAAATAACGAACGATGATTGGCCTATTAAAGATAAAGAAAGAATGTGGAAGTATCCGCTCGATGATAATGGAAAAGCATTGAGCTTTTATGTTGATTATGTAGCGCGTGATGAATTAATAAAGTGTGTGTCAGAACGTAAAATGCCTGATGGCTCAGCTCTTATTAAAAAGATGAGCAAATTGATCAGAGCTAATCGGGACTTAATATGGGAACGCTATTCGCGCTATCTTAATACTTGGAATGAGTATAAAACAAACTCAATTACGCTCAAAGTGCCTATGAGCATAGGTTTTGATGCAGGTGTTCACCAAAAGGTGATTGATTTTAACGGTGCTGTCGGTGCGTGTCAGAACGAAGAATATAGAGAAACGCTCGGATTCAATCACATTTCTATGGCTGTTAACCCACATTTATATTTACTATTTTATGACCCTAAAAATGAGCGAAAAATCATCGGGCGAAGTGTCATTCGTTTATGGTATAAGCGCTCAGAAAGAACGGGGCTTGATAAGTCTACTCTTTATGTAATGCCGAGCAGATTATATTTAAGTAATTTTACACACGCTAAAAATGATTTTTATGTAGCAATGTTTAAAGGATTGAACGAATGGTTGCCAAAGATTAAGCGGTCTTTGGAGGTTGATGAAGCGATACTTTGTGCCTATAAGCGCACACGCCACGACAGTCTGAGCATTTATGAATATTTAAAACAAGCTAATAATAAATCTATTACTTTTGCGAATACTACAAATGATGATGCTCGGTTAGCATCTGATTGGTATTATCCAATTTGGAAAGAAAAACCGAACGAAGAAGCTACTTGGGCTTATTACGCTGATGAACATCAAAGTGAGCAATTCGCTCGCTGTGAAAGAAGCGCAGGTAGTAATTATGCTATGCGCGAAACTTATAACGGACAATTAACCTATATAGGAGTAAACTGAATGACAGAAGAAAAAGAAATAATAGTGGTAAGCGAGGAAACTCCAAGTGAGTCAATCGAAATGCCCCAAATGCCCGAAAGTCGTATAACTGATGTGAGCAAAATGAAAACAGATGAGCGCGGTGTAGCCCTACTCAAAGAGATGTATGAAATATTCTCTCCGAGCGGTGCTGAACACGGAATGGTTGTCTATGTGAGTAATTGGCTTATAGCAAACGGCATAACCCCAAAGATTGATAGCGCAGGAAATATATATGCGCAAAACAAAATCAGGGGTTCAAAACGAATTATCGTCAATGCTCATATGGATACTGTTGCAAGTAAACCAGCAAACATTCAAGTATCGCATATAAAGAAAGATGTGATAGTGAGTAGCACAAATAGTCAAGTTATCGGTGCTGATGATAAAAACGGGATATGGAGTATTTTACGCTTGCTCACTGATAAAGAAGTAGATACGCCATTAACAGCATTGTTCTGCGTAGCAGAAGAAACAGGTTGTAATGGCTCAGAATATGCGATGGAACACCACGCAGATTATTTTGAAGATTGTGTCTTTAATATTACTATTGATAGGCGCGGTGACACTGATATTATTATAGAGAATTGTGATATTACATTGTGCTCAAAAGAAATGCAAACGCAATTAGATGAATGGGGTAAACCATTTGGGCTCAGAACCACACAAGGTTCAATAAGCGATGTGTCAAACATTGTTGAGCACTTAAAAATCAATGGTATTAACCTATTTGCAGGTTATCACGGTGCTCACACAGGAAGTGAATACACTTCTATGCGTGAACTGCTCAAATCATATGCTTTCCAAAAGTATTTACTGCCTGAATTGCATAAGCACTTTATGTTAAATCCAGATAGTGTATTATTTGAAGATTTCCAACGCTTAGGTGCTTATTCTGCTTATGGACATTATGATATCCGCTCTTATGGTGGAGTAACAACATACTATCCGGCCTCACAAAGAAAGAGCTTTTCAGCACTCGATGAAATGGACATTGTAGAGAAGTTCGAAGAAGTGATAGATGATATAGATTTAAAGAGCAATAACGATTTACTATATCGTGACTTGATTGACGCTGACTATGAGCTATCATCTAGTAAGAAATCACTCAAAATAATGAATGGGTGGGTGCTACTACCGGAAGCTATGGCAAAGCTCGAATATTATTTCACTGTTGGCTCAAATGAAAACTTTGATGGGATAATATCTCTCAAAGAAATTGAGCATTATATAAAAACCAATAAGGATGATGATAAACCAAAATACACCGGTATTGATAATTATGATAGCGAATGGGAAAACTTTTAAGTGAATAAATTGATCGATGGAGATATGAGCAGTGGCGCGTAAAAATAACGAATACTTGGTATGCCCAGATTGCTCAAATCGTAATTGCCTTAGTAAGCGGAGAGAATCTCAAGGACAAGGAGTTTATTATTGTTCAATTTGTCAGATAGAATATTTTGACTATGAGATAAAGAGAGAAACCTATGAGCTCGCTAAGTTTAAAGACTCTAAGAGCGGTGAAGTAAAATGGGTTCACTATAATGAAGATAGACGCATTCGTGACTTAATGGCGAAAAATGCGATGAAAGGAACACGAAATAATAAGAGCGAAAAGAAGAAGAAGCCCAAGCTCACCCGGAGAGAGGCTTCTTTGCTCAGGAGATTGAGAAAAGAATGACGCAGATAATAATTTATGATGAGAGCGAAATGAATGCTCTAATAAAACAAAGAAATCACCCTCAAAGTGAGTTTAGGATGGAGCCACCGAGATATAACAGATTGCTCAATGAGATTTATGCTCATCCTGCTTCACAAAGTATGAATGGTGAGCACACTAATGTAGTGACTTTTTTAGCACACTTTCCTTTAAATAAAAGTCCATTTGTAAAGAGAATACAACGCTCTGAGGCACACGGCAATAGTGAATGGAAAGATGTTATTGAAAAAGCACTAATAAAAATATATCAATTTTACTCAAATAAAACTATTTCGGGGGATTTATTGATTCATAAAACTCATAGCACTGCTCGATTTGAACTTGAGCAATGGCCTATTGTGCGTAAGCGCAGAACAAAATATGAAGCTTGGTTTATAACCGGAATGACACAATGGATAGATGATTTATTGACTTTTGTGCAAAAGCCAACTACTCGAGAAGCCTTAGGAAATTGGAGTTATGAGCGCAAAACAGATTGGTTATTAACACACTCAAAGATGACAAAGGGAATGCTCAAACATTATCGCGGAACAAACGCAACTAATATGCTATTTAAACGAGCATATTGGGTATGGGCCATTCGTAGATATCATAATACAATTCTTTGGAGCGAAATAATTTGGAACGGTGTGCCTAGAGCTGGCGTTGCTGTATATATCAATGGGCGAGCTTATTGTGTGCAGTATGGAAAAGAAATGGTAGACTTTAAGGTTTATCAAAGAGCGAACAGATACAATGCTCAGGAGGTTGGCCTTCCGTTTGCTCCCTATGTTTGTAAAAGTGAGCACCATAAAGACCCTGATTTTATCAGTAGATTTGTGTGGTGGCGACACAATAGAAATGCTGGTCGAGCAAATGATGTAGATTGTGACCCAGCAGATATGTGGCCGGAAGAATCAGCACCTGATTTTTTCCCTGAAGTTACCATCAGAAATGCTATACGAGACTATAGAGAAGCAGCCTACGATGACGATGAGGATGAAGAACGATGAGCAAAGAAAAAGATACTATTGAGCATCATATTGATAGTTTACTAATGGCTATGATTATATCAGACTTGTTTGATGATGAGATTCTGAGCGATAATATGAAAGATAAAGAGATTATAGGATTATCATTTAAAGAGAATGAACGTGGAGAAGAAATTGAGCCAATATTTTACGATGAAACGCTCATCGACCCACCGAGAAAAAGTGACAAATTGGAGAATGAGAAATGAACGAAGAAAATGAGATATGGGATAAATGGGATGAGATTGAATATGGACTATATGCAATCGCATCTGAGGCAACAACGCTGTTAAAACAGCTCAATGAGCTTAGAACAACAATGGAGAAAGAATATGAGCAGAAGTGAGAAAGATTTTGGCGCACCTTACTTTCATTGTAAAGAACGAAAGATAGAAGGTGAAGTGTTCACAACTACTTGGTATGCTATGAATAAGCCAGCTGCCGAGAAGCGAGCATATAATTTGCGTAGAAATGGTTGGTATGCACGAGTTATACTTGCCTATATAAACAACGGTTATGAGCGTTATGAGGTTTGGTATAGAAGGAAAAAGAATGATTAGTTTAGATTTAAGGGGATTGCCCGTAGAGTGTGGTTCGATTTTGGTTCAGTCGATAAAAAGTTGCGGTATGATGAGCGACCACTGCAGAATTCATTGCGCAATCCCCCAATTTGATCTGCTCAATAAAATAAACAAGGTTTCACCTAAGAAATCTACCGGGACCCGGTCTTGTTTGAAAAATCGAGCATATATATATTTATGAGAAAATACAAAAACGGAACAATATGTAAGTGCGGTCCACCTAAGGCTGCAGGTGCCTATTTAAACTGGAATTGGTGCTCAATATGTAGCTCCATATATGAGAAAGAGATAACGCGCTGTTTAAAATGCAATCAAATGCTAAGATTTAAGGCACACGGAAATAGCAGATGGAACAAATGGAAACCGCTCAACGATGAGTATATATAGTGCGTCAGCCTTAGGAAAAAGCCGATAGTATGAATGATAAAAATAATGTGAGCAATGAGATTTGCGCACGCGCAGACATTGGGGATGAATGTATGTGTGAAGAATGTATAAATGATATAGCTGGTAATGTTGCGGCTATGGGAGCAGATGAGTTTGAGCAATAAGAGTATGAGCTTTTGTGGTGTAGTCCGGTCCATCATTCCACCACCTCGCGGTGGAGACATAGGTTCAAATCCTATCAAAAGCACCATACTTTTATTGGAGGTTTAGTTTAAGCAAGTGGAAAGGGAAGTAGCAGCTCACAATCGTTTGTCCGAATGTTTGTTTTTGTTTGCTCCTTTAAGAAGTGATGGGTTTGTTGGTTCATTCCCTCTATTTCTGAGCGGTTACTTCCCCCACAAATGTTTAATTTTATATAAGCAAGATGTTTAAAAAAATAAAGGCTGTTTCACCTATAAAATCTGAAGCGTCGAGATCATTGGAGAAAATCGAACAAATGAATAAGAAATTTACAGGCTATGAGAATGGCGAAAAAAGTAGCATAGGGCCATCAAAAGAATATGGTGGTTATAGTATATGGAATTGGTGTGGTAAATGCACTGCTGTATGGGACAAAAACCATTGGAGATGTGAGCTATGTGGTAGTAAATTACGAGCTAAATCACGCTATATAAGTAGGAGAAAAAGAGAGAAAAAAAGTGAGCTATGATAGATAATAAGTGTGACAAATGTGAAAATGAAGTAAGCACAGCTATGGGAATTCAATTGCTCGATAAAAAACTATGTGAAAAATGTCGTCAATATGAACTTTATAAATTTGCATCTGGGTGTTCACTAAATTCAGAGTGTATGTGTGTGAGGTGTTTAGGATGAGCACAGAGAGAAAATGTTATCAGTGTAAAAAACGAAAGGTTTATAAACTAGACATATACTGTGCTCAGTGTCTATGGGACACACATTACAGTAGAAATTGGTATTGGAAAGACGATAAAATATTATATGATAGGAGCAGAAAAATATGAAGAAAAAGAGAGTAACTAAAGAGCCTTACGAGGGTTATACGCTACCTAAGAGTGCTGAGAAAGGTGGCGCGTTTATAGACTTTAACAAGGTTGTTTCATCTATCTATCCAGATTTAGGTAAACAACCCGTGAGAAAAATAAAAAAGAGGAAACGAAAAAGGAAACAAAAATGAGCAAAGACGAGAAAATAGAACGACTGTCTGACAAACTTGCAGACAAAGAAGATGAGCAGGATATGCTCTTTGAGAAAATCTATGAGAGCTTTAAAGGTTCGATAGATTTTGTCGGAGAATACGCACGAGAAGGTATGGCCTATTTAGAAGAAGCAGACACAGCTGGACACTTTGAAGAAGGCATTAATGCTTTGTCAATAGTAGCAGATGAGATAAAACATATGAAGCGCATACTTAATGAAAATGATGAAGATATATCGAGACTTATGGTGCTCGAAGAAGAAATAGCAGATTTGGAGAAAAAAATATGAAAATAAGACGAGAATTGAAATACGCTACGTTCGAATGGGATGAGGAAGATAAGTCTATACTCATTGAGACACGAACAGACGCAGACCCTAGCCGAGAAACTCAGTTTAATCCAACAGCAGGTGAATGCTGTGATGGCCATTGTAATGGACATATAGAAACGGATGAACAATACGCTGAGAGAATAGCTAAACTAGACTCTCCCATAAATGGGAGAATTAAACTGAACAAAGTTTATGCTTTCTCTTTGATGAGATTTGTAGTGAGAATCGCTCAGAGAAATTGGTTCAGGAAAGTAAAATGAGCGAACAATTTTGGGATATGCTGATAGGATTTATGATAGGACTCGGCATTGGAATGTTGGTGTGTGTATTATGAGAATGATGTGTCTTAATTGTGATTGTGATGAATGCACTAAATATAGAGCAGAATTTAAGTGTTGTGAGGAGTGTGGAGAATGAGATGTTTACGGTGTGGTGGAGACTATATTGGAATGAAAACAGCGCACAAATATAATTGCCCTCATTGTAGTGTAAAAGATGAGAAAGGTGAACTATGAGACGTAAGCATATGTATAATCAGAGCACGCGCAGAACATTATGCGGTCACGTTCTCACATCACAAGAGAAAAGAACTGCTCGTATAAATACAATAAATACAACTAACTGTGGAAATTGCAAAAAGCGATTTAAAAAAATAAAAAATGAGGAAATATGAAAAAAGAAAAGTCAAGTCAAGAGAAAACGCAAGATATATGTGATGCGGTTGCCTTTGGTATAGAGGAAGGCCGTAAACAACGTAAACAACGTAGACAACCTGAGCAAACTCTAGAAGATAAATACCTATATATGTGTGAATTATCTGAAGATATGAGCCGAGAAATTTATGAGCAAAAGAAAATTATAGCTGGAGCTCAAAAAATAGAAAAATCACTCAAAGATTTTGTATCTAATATGTTTGAATTGAATAATGGAGAATATAGTCTACGAGATATCGATAAAGCATTGTCTTATTGGGAAAAGACCTTTGAAAAGTCTGGAATAAGATGGTAGCTAAGTAAAGTATAAATAAAGATATAGCATAGTATGTTAAGATATATAATATATACACACAAAAAAAGGGAGAAAAATAATGAATAAAGAAAACAGTGAGAACATTCCTGAGAGATGTTTAAAGTGCGGAGAGATTGTAACACCTTACGGGGGGTTACTGAGATTAAAAGATGATGTTGTGCTCCATATGGAGTGCGCAATGAGGTGGAATAGTATATGAGACATTCGGCTTATTGTGTCGGTTGCGGTTATGAAACTCCACTAGTAGAGGATGAAGAAGATATTGATTGGGACTTATTAGATATACATCAAGAATGGTGTGAAGCTGTGATAAAAGATAAGTATAAAGGGATGTTAGAATGAATGTATTAAGTTTATTTGATGGTATGGCCTGTGGAAGAATAGCGCTTGAACGAGCTGGTATTCCCGTTGAGAAGTATTTTGCATCAGAAATTGATAAGTATGCTATAAAAATTGCACAAAAGAATTATCCTGAGATTATACATTTAGGAGATATTCGTAAGCTCTCTTTTGTAAATGAAACTACTTATCCAAAGATTGATTTAGTGATAGGAGGTTCCCCTTGTCAAGGCTTTTCTAGAGCAGGTAATGGGCTCAATTTTGAAGACCCTCGAAGTAAGTTATTCTTTGAGTTTGTGAGAATCTTAGTGGAAGTTCAACCCAAGTATTTTTTACTTGAGAATGTGCAAATGAAACAAGAGCATCAAGACGTTGTAAATGAATATCTAGGTGTTAAACCAATAAAGATTAATTCTGCATTAGTATCTGCTCAGAACAGAGTAAGATTATACTGGACTAATATACCGGGTATTGAGCAACCAGAGGATGAGAAAATATTACTAAGAGATATTTTGGAAGAAGGGGTAGTAGATAGAGAAAAATCATACTGTATAGATGCTAATTATTTTAAGGGTGGAAACCCTAAATCATATTTCGAAAAACATCGTAGACAACTAGTATTCAAAGAAAGACCGTGTGAGCTAAGAGATTTCGATTCTAATGCTGAGTGTCATCATATTGCTAATGCAACAGATATTAATGGCCACGATTGTTTAAAGAGAGTTTATGCTGATAGTGGGAAAAGCCCTACATTAAATGCTTGCACTGGAGGAAATAGAGAACCTAAAGTTTTACTTGTGCGCGAAGCAACAAAAAAGGGTTATACAGAAATTGAAGATGGAGATTGCTTTGATGCAACATTTATAAAGTCTGAAACAAGACGCGGAAGGAATATGAAAGATAAGAGTAATTGTTTAACTGCAGCTAATTATGATTATATGCGTTTCGAATACCCTACTTATCGCAAACTCACTCCAACAGAGTGTGAGCGTTTGCAGACCGTTCCTGACGGATATACAGAGGATGTGAGTAACACTCAGCGTTATAAGATGCTTGGAAATGGTTGGACCGTAGATGTTATAGCTCACATATTTCGGGGTTTAAAGTGACGATGGAAATAAGCGAATGGATAATACTAATAGCTATATTAGATGGCCCAATAGCAGGACTCTTATATCTTCTCTGGAGGAAATACCAATGAGAGTAGAGTGTCCTAACTGTAATATTACTTATGGTAGAAGGAAAGGATATGCTATACAATGTAAAAAGTGTGGTAAATGGCTCCAATCCGCGAGTGAGAAAAAGATCAAAGATAAAAATTATGGACTCCATAAGAGAAGACATTAAATACCTCGTTATCTTTATATTACTTTATACATACTGGCAGGTAGTTTTATGGATACTGGTAAAAAATTCGAAGCGGAAATCCGAACATCCTTAAAGGATGCTAATTGCTTTTGGTTTCGTATACAAGACACAAATGATGTGAGCCGATTTATCAATCAGGCTGTAGCAGAGAAACAACCGGGAGATTTCTTAGCTGTTTATGAAGGAACGCCTATTCTTATTGAGTGTAAAACGAGCCGACGCACAAAATCTTTTCCCCTTTATTATGGAGATACACCAAGCATTCCTACTCATCAAATTGATTTTGGTCTTGAAATGGAAGCGAGCGGAGGACTTTCCCTTTTTTTACTAAGAAGAGATGAACCAAGAAACAAACGGGTGTGGGCCATAAGACCAGATGGGATAATACAACTGCACCATATCTCTAAGAAAAAGTCAGTTTCGTGGGATGAGATTGAGAAACATCCCCTTTCATTTGAACTAGAGCGACTTTCTTCTCCTGTGAGATGGGACTTGGAAAAACTTTTTAAACTCCAACAACCTTTATAAAGCTAGAAAGATTCCAACATTTGCAGACGCTGAAAATCTGTAGTGAAAACTACCGAGACCGGTGGGATTCAGTGTCTGCGCAAACGAGGTTAATAAATATGGCTCAAATCCTAAAAAAAATCATAGATGATTTAGATAATGATGAAGTAGAGATTTTGAATATTCTAGATTGCTTTGATGATGAGACCCAGAAAGAACTTTTTGAGAAATGGGTTAAGATATATTTTAGTATAACTCCCTTTACTATTAAAGAAGGTCTAAAGAAGATTAAAAAAGATTTTATCCTTACAGATGAAGAAGAAATAATGCTACTATCATACGTTAAATTTTTTGAGCGTAGATTAATGGACCTCAAAGGAGATGTAGAGGCGCGCACAGAAAAATTTGAAAGTGAAGATAATGGGGGTGGGATGTTTGTTTAATCAAAATAATGAAGAGTTTACTTTACCAGTTTTGTTAGATAGACTAGAAACAGTTGTTGAAGTGTTAAAAGAACGAGAAACATCAGTCACACCTGAATTAGTTAAAGCAGTTCAAATTGCTATTACGTGGATAAAGAATAAGCCTGTAGTTGAGCAAGCTCTATCGCTCGATAAGGCCTTAGATGAAATGTTAAATAAATTTTTCAGGAATATATAATGGTAACAACGAAATCAGAAGGAATACACCTAGTGCAAATAGTGCTAAGATATTTATCAAAAGAAGAAGCTATTAAAATGATAAAAGATATGGACTTTGAGATAGCAGAAATTACAGATAATGAATCATTAAGAGATTCTATAAAAATGGTAAGCGAGTATTTGAAATGAATAACAAAATGCATCAATTTGAAAATATCTGGAAAAAGAATAATAAAATGAAACAGAAAATTTTAAGCTGGTTAATTACACGAAATATAGAAGACACCTATGAAAATGCTAGAGATTATTGGATGGGAAGATTTGAATCATTTGATAATCATATAGGGAAACCAATACACTTAAATACCAAAACAGATTGGAAACACATCAGTCGATTAAAACAAAGAGGAAAATATGGCAAAACGAAAAGAAAAGGAACCAGAAATGATGGCTCATTCACAGTTCCGACACATAATAGACAGAAGAAGCGAAGATTTAAGCGATAATTGGTGGCCTTTTGTACAGAATGTCAACGACATTTTAAAAAGAATGGATGAACTTGAAGCGAAGATTGATGCTTTTGATAATCGTATTGGAGAAGCTTATGGATTGGGCAGAACTATATCAAAATCTTTGCACAAACTAGGATTTTATGATAAAGACTTACGCCTTATATGGAAATCAGTGAAATTAATGAATGGAGTGTTAGAAGATGCAGAAGAAGCTAGAGCAGAAAATGAGTGAAACAGAACAAGAGCAAGCAGCGGCAGCTATAGGTGAACTTACTAGAAAAGTTTTAGATGTTAATACAGAAAATAATCGTCTGCGCGCAGAAAATAAACATATATTGCGAATGGGAGTGGTATGCTTAGAAATACTACCTATTGGTGGTATGGACTGTAAAACATTATTTAATGAGTTCTCTCAATTTGCTGAAAAACTTCATAAAATGCACGGCGATGAGCATTTAAAAGCTACTTTTGTGCAAGAATCTACAACAGCATTACACGATGAAATTGTTCCGGAGATGTTCGGTTAATGCGTGGATTACGAGAAGACGCTGTTTTAGGTCGTTGCACATTTTGTAAATACACTGTGCGCGAAGGAGAAGAAAAATTTGCAGGCAAATATGCTAAAGCAACTTATGGCCGTTGGATATGCGGTAATTGTTTAATAGGAATGTCTGATGCCTCAACTGCTGCCTTAAAAGGATATAAAGATGGAGCAGAAGAAAGAGCAGAAGTATTAAAAGAAATTGGTTACAAAATGAACCCGAAAACGGGTAAACTAATAAAGGTGAAGAGTAAGTGATAGGTTTTATATACCAATATCACATAGCTAAGCTAAGGAGGAATAACTATGCCCAAAAAAGAAAACAGTGAGCTAGAATTGATGTGCGGTCTTTTCCGTAACGAAGCCAAAAGTGGTAGTGTCTACTACAGTGGTAAGCAGAAGGAGACAGGTGAAGAGTTTGTAATGTTCAAAAACACCTACTATGAAGAGGGAGACAATAAACCCTACTTTCGTCTAATGAAGCGTGGAAAAGGAAACACAGAAGACTAGAGAAAGAAAAGAAGTGAACACCGACCACCATAGTGAGTGGATTAAGTCTCAGCAAAGCGCGAGAGTCTGGTTAGAAGACTCTATGACCGCTGAGGCCCAATTTGCTTTCATCAGCCCATTACACCGATTGCAACATTGGATTAGCTCTAAGCGAAAGCGAGTTCAGTGCTACCAACAAAAAGGTAAAGAGTGCATCTATTGTAAAAATGGACTGAGACAACAACACGATTTTACTTATGGCATATTTATAGAAAAAGGAAATGAAACCGTATTCTATCTTAGTGCTAATTTATCTACTCATTCATACTTTCAACATAATTTTTCAAAACTTTTGGATAGTAATATTAATCCTTGTGATGTTTTGTTCACTTTTGAACGAAAAAAAATCACCACCCCGACAGGGGGCCAAGCAAATGGATATGCTTTAGAACGGACTGATAATGAAATATATGTTGCTGAAGTTTTTAGACCATCGCTCGATAGTAATTTTCAGAACCAAATAAAGAATTTTAAATGGGTTGTACCAGAAGAGGTAGTGCGCCGTATTGCCGACCTTGAAGGGAAACCTTTTACACTTATAGATTTCTTCTTAGAAATCAAGAAAAAAATGCCTAAACTAAAAGACAAAACTGCTAAGAAATATGCAGTAGCTTTGATAGAAAATGGAATAATTGATTTGCGCAAAGCTAGGATTTATAGAGAATGAGCCAATTTGAACTTACAGACTTAGTAAGATACTTTCACAATGTGCGTAATGATAAGGGACAACTTGTGCCTATTATTGGAGAAGATAAGCTAGCTGTGACTGCAGCAATTGCTTATTTATTAGAAGACACTAACTTTCTAATTAACGCTTACAGTGGAACAGGAAAGACAGTTATAATGAATGCAGTTTTTGGTTTACTTGAAGGTACAGGCATTCAATATGAAGTTATTGAGCAAATGTCAGAGACGGCAATGTGGTATGATACCGATAGAATAAATGAATGTCGCTTTGTGGCTATTCCAGAAGCACAAAAAGCCCCTGAAAACATTATTGAAATATTAAAAACTTGGGCAGATGACCGACCAGCAGAACGCAGACGTACAGATGTCACAATAAATGATATTCGTGTGCAACAATTGCACCCTAAATTTGTATTTATGTGCAAAGCAGTAGAAAATAAACGTGGAGAAGCCTATTTAGATGCTGAATTAGAGCGTAGATATATGATTACTCACACTAATCCTACAGTTAAACAAACTAAAGATGTATTACGATACAAGCTAAAACAAGCATCACAACCAATAGAAGACCTCGAAGATATGTCTCCAGAAGAAATTCAATTACTCAGAGACCATTTCCGGGATTGTATAATTAGAAGAGATGATGCTCGCGCAATTAAAATAAGAAATCCTTGTGCGCCCTTTCTCTTTGATTTAATACCAAACATTTTTCCCATTGCTCGTAGTAAGATACACTACTTGCTTAAATTAATTAAAGGAGTAGCACGTTTTTTCCCTGATGAAATATTGACTGTGCAAAAGGATGAGCACGTTTATGGACTTGTAACACCTAAACACAATTGGTTAGCTATACAAATCTATATAGATTCTTTTGTTACTGAATGTTTACAAATGCCTGCACACGGTACCGATATATTGCATCTTATTCCTGATAGCGAAATGGATCAATTTGGGCTTGTAACAACCGAAACAATTAAGATGAGCCGACGGGAAATACAACAAGCTGCTCGTCAAGCAGGCTTGCCCTTTGCTCAGAAAAATATTAACCCCTTACTCGGTTCTTTAACGATGTTAGGGTTCTTAGAAATGGAAGAAGAAGGAAATAAACAAGTCTTCTTTAAATCACCACTAGTGAAGGAACCAAGTACTAAAATTGATTGGAATACACTAGTAGAACAAACTAAGGAACTTGTGAAAGATACTTGGCCTTCTGATGTAGCTAATGAATATATTGAGCGTTACTGTATGGAAACAGAAGTAATTAACCCTTTTACTAAAGAAAAGACTATACTAGGACAGGAAGCTCCTTTAGCTCCTGAAAAGAAAGGAGGTGATGATTATGGGTCGTGGCTCGAATAAAGAAATACCTGTTATTAAAAGAGTAAAAATGCCTTATGTTCCGCGCGAAGAAATGTTTGCAGTAGTGCGCGAAATGACAGGAGGCTCACGCCTCAAAGCTTTATGTGAAGATGGAAAAACCCGTATGATTCGAATACGCGGTCGATTAAAAAAGAAAATGTGGGTGCGCCCGTATGATTATATTATTATTAAAAAATGGTCTGTTCAAGCAGATAGTAAAGCAGATTTAATATATAGATATACCAAATCAGAACTTAATTTTCTGCTCCGTAAAGGTTTAATACCAGAAATACTTGAAGGTGTATAATGACGATAGAAAGAAGTGGAACAAGAGCCACCAAACACGACGGTAGTGCAGTATTGCTTAGAAAAATATTAAAAGAATTAAAGGAGATAAACGAAAAATTATGAAAGTACCCTTAATTGCAGTAGCAGGTCCGAACACTATAAATAGGAATACTAATGAACAACAAGTTATTATTTGGAGCCGAGGGGAAAAATTAATCAGACCTTCCCCGCGTACACATCATTACTACAAAGAATCTAAAGAAGGGAAAGAGTATAAAGTCTTAGGCTCAGACCGTAAAAAGAAATTCGATAAAATAGAAGTTGCTAATTGTGGCGCTTTAAATGAATTTGAAATGGGACCTCGTGGTTTCTTAGATGGAGTAACGAAAAATGAATCTGAACGTATATGTATTGAGCACCCTGAATTTTTTGGTAAGTTCTTTGATTCAGAAGGACCACGCACTCTAGGTTTTGATATAGAAACATACACCCCGGATAGTACATTTCCTTTTGGTGAAAAATATCCTATTGTGACTATTGGTGTAGCCACTAATGACGGTACAGCTAAGGCATTTACTTGGGATGGAGAGAGCGATAAAAAATGTTTACAGGACTTCTTTAATTTTGTGAAAGAGTACGACCCTGACATTATTTATGGATACAATGTTGTAGGGTATGATATACCTCAAGTAGAATTTAGAGCAAACTTACATAAATTAAATATGGCTGAATATTTTAACCGTGAAGGGCGCAAAGATAAGTTAAAACCTGAGCTAGGATTAAAGAAAAATACTGTACGCTGCTGGGGTCGTATAATAGTAGATGTATTAAATTTTACTCGACGTGATTATGCGTTATCAGGTATCCCTAAAGGTCTTAAAAATGTAGCACAATTCTATGGACAAGACCCAAAAGAATTAGATTTTCGCACAAAGAATATTCTAGATTATGATATGGAAATAGTAGAAGAATATGTAATAAGTGATTGTAAAGTCACTGAATTTTTATTTAACCATTACTTTCAACAACATTTGTTTGTAGCTGAAGTGCTTAAAGTACCTTTAGAAATGTATTTGAATGGTCCAGATTCTTTTATCACAAAGATTTTACAGGGGCGCTCTTTGTATAAACAAGAGATTCTTACACTTGATAAAAATAAAGATAGACACCCAGAAATTGAGAGTTTTCAAGCAGCTCATATCGATTTATATAAACCGGGTTTTCATAAAGAAAATTATAAGGTAGATTTTAAATCAATGTATCCGAGCATAGCGATGGCTCTTAATCTAGGTCCTGATACTACACAAATCATTGGAACTGAAGAGTACGATATATCCAAATTTGGTAGTGAAATGAAAAATAATCACGCCATCCTTACTATTCCTGATAATATTATCAATAAAAATATTATTATAAGAATAGCTCAAGACAGAAAATCTAGTCTTTATACAATGAGCAAACAGTTTAATGAGATGCGTGAACCTTTTAAAAGATTAAACACTCAAGAAGCAAAGAGTCGTTCTAATGCTTTAAAAATAATGGTTAATACATTTTATGGCTCTAATACTAATCCGTATATGACTTATGGAGATTTATCTGTGGGTATTGCTATTACTGGAGTGGCTCGTTGGTTGATTATGGGTGCTCGAAAACTTATAACTTTAAAGAATGGAGATGTAGTAGTTTATATACACACAGATGGTGTTAATACATCTGCTGATGTAGATGTAGATTGGCTTAATACAGAATTACAAAAGGCAATGCGAACTATATTTCCTTTTAGTGAAGAGCGATGGATTGAAGTAGAAAAAGATACATTTAAGGAAGGATTTTGGATTCAAATAGGTAATTATGTATTGCGCAAAGAAGATAATTCACTCGTTAAACACGGTTCTACTTTTAAATCTAAAAGTCGATGTACTTTCTATACTAAAGTTTTAGACCAACTTATAGACGCTCGTTTAGATAATGTTGTTACAGATGAATTTATAGAAAACCTATATAGTTTTGAAAATTATGAACTAGAAGATTTCGTACAAATGCGCACAATGAATAAAGAGATTGCTGATTATAAAACAGAGAATGACCTTATAGTACAACTAGCGCGTGAAGCTCAAAAGATGAATATGAAATTAGCCCCCGGCACTCAATTTAGTTTTTATAAAACTAATGAAGGATATAAACTAGTGGAGCAAGTTGAACATCTAGATGACATAGATATTAAATATCACTGGGATATGGTTAGTTCGCTCTTGCAAAAATTTGGCTTGAGTAATTATATGAAACGAAAACCACCAATTACAGTAATGGATAACAAACAAAGACAATTATTGGATTTTATTTAGGAGAAAGAATGAAAATACCACACATTAATGCATCGCCTGTATGCGAAGATTGTAAAACAGTAATGTTCCGACGAGGAATTGATATAGATTTTAGAAAAAAGATGGAAGGATGGTCGTGCCCTAAATGCCATACAACTAAATGGGATGAGATAATATGAAGAGAGTAAAAAAATTAGTTTGCGGTTATTGCAAACAAGCTAGCATTCACAGCGCAGATTTTGAGGTGTATATTTGTGATGATTGTTATGAGAAGAAAAATCATCCCGATGGGAGGAAAGAATGAAAATTAAAGCTCCTCCACATATGGAAGAAGCTTGGTGGTATATACTTATAGCATCATTTTTAATACTATGGATGTGGATGTTTTTATGGGTGGATATATGAGAGAGGATTTATGAAGAAGAAAAGAAACTTAGGAACACCAAGTAAGAAAGTAGATATTTCTACAGATTTAAAATGGGGGCTTAAAGAAGAACCTAAAGTAATGCGCGCTTTAGAATCAATCTTTCCTAATTGGCCACCCTTTAAAAAATTAGGAAAATACGACCATTTTGATTATTGTTCGTGGACTGAAAACTGTTGTTGTTTTGTGGAAATTAAATCCAGACGCAACACTCACGATGCCTATGAAGAAACAATCATTCCTTCAAAGAAAGTGCGCAAAGCTTTGAGATTAATCAATCTAGGTCATAAAGCAATTTTAGCTATTAAATTTACTGATGGTATATACTATGTCGATTTAGAAAATGCGATAATACGTTTTGGTTTTAATGCGCGCACTAATAGAGGAGCAGTAGAATTAAATCATTATGCATTTATCCCTGTTCATCAATTTGAGCGAATTACATAACCTTTATATATAAAACATCAGTTTATTATAATACACCGTGGAGGTGTTGAAATGAATAGTGAAGAAAATTTAGGTGCGGTTACTACTTATTATAAAGGAGTGGAAGTAAAAGTAGTGTGGCGTGAAGATGGAAAAACAAAACTTGGAAGAGGACATATAATGAATGACGACGAACAGTTTATATATCTCAAAGGTGAGAAGGGTTCGCTCGTAGTTAATCGAAAGGAAATCGTTGTGATTAAAGGCTCAGAAAATAAAGCCCCCACGCGCTAATGAAGAGGAAAAAAATGAGAATAATGCCAGTAAGTGATTCGCCTTGGGCCCCTACAGGATTCGGGACGAATACAAGATGTATAGCTAGTATTTTTGCAGACGAAGGACATACCGTTGGGTATGCAGGATGCCAAAATAAAGAACACCAACCAGAATGGGAAACTCCTTGGCCATTAGGTCAAGAAGATAAAAAGGTAAAGATGGAATTATTACCTTTGATGCACCCCGGCCAAGAAAAATTTGGTGAAAAATCTTTTCCGCAATGGATAGAAGGTTTTCAACCAGAATTAGTTTTTACTCATTTGGATATTCAGATGTTTTCATATATGATGGAAGCAAAAAAACCAAAAGGTATAAACTTACCATTACTTAATGATAAAGAAAAGAAGATGACTCAACGAGAGTTTCAAAGTTTAGCGAAAAAAGCTTATCGAATGGCTAATAAAGATCGATTTAAGATAGCTTCTATTATTCCTATTGATGGACAACCTTCTATTCCCGCTTGGCAAGCGACATTAGAAGGGGTAGACTATCCTATTGCGATGTCAGAATATGGAAAAACTGTAATGAGTATAGATTTTCCTAGTTGGTCAGGAAATGAACGTATGGTTACAATACCACACGGAGTTGATTGTAATTTCTTTAAACCAAAAGTAGTTACAAAACCCAACCCTGACACTTTTATTGTAGGATGTGTAGCCAGAAATCAACATCGGAAAAACATCCCTCGCTTAATGCGTGCTTTTAAGATATTTGTAGAAGATAATAATCTCGGACCTGACGATGCAAAACTATTATTACATATGGATTGGATGGACCATATGGGATGGAATATTGAATATATGACAAGTGCTCACGTTTTTGATATTGCTGAATATATGATGCCACCCACAATGGGTAATCTAGAACAAGGGCAACACCCTGATGATAATGCTATGGTAGATATCTATAATTTAATGGATGTTCACGCATTGCCTACTGGTGGTGAAGGATTTGGTATTCCAACAGCAGAAGCAATGGCTTGTGGTGTTCCAAATGTCATCAGTAATTATACTACTAGTTATGAATTAGTTGGAGCTGATAAACCAGAATGTCCCGAAGAAATGGTACTTCCTTGTGGACAAGAAGGTGGAGGCGAAATGATTATTTCAGATAGAGGAATTTTAATTCCTTATAAAGATTTAATGTGGGATACTCCTATTAGAGCAGCTCCTATGCGTGCTTTATGGGATGAACACGAAGCAGCTAAAGCTTTTAAATATTATTATGATGATAGAGAAGCACTTAAAAAAGCTTCTAAAGCAGCCCGTAAATATATGCAGAAATACTACGACTGGAGTGTTGTGGGTGAACAATGGAAACAGTGGATAAATAAGGTGAAAATATGAATTGGTTCGCTCATTTAGATGTAATGATTTTTATAGCAGTATTTTACCCTATAGCGGTTGAATACTTAGTGTGGCGTTTGGGAAATGCAGTTCTTGTAGAATTTGAGGAAGTAAAATGAGTTGGTTAGTAACTTATGAAGAATTTGCATTTGGGTATCTTCAAATATTTATTGCTTTAGCAATATGGGGGATATAATGAATTTAGTATTCGATTTAGATGGAGTTATATGTTCTCCTCCTTTAGGAGTGAGCCCACATCAATACCCTAATTATGAACACTGTTTACCACTAGCTAATGTAACCGAATTTATGCAATGGTTAAAAAATAAACACCACCATATCACAATATGGTGTGCAAGACCTAATGATTTAAATACTAAATTATCTACGGAAGAATGGCTTAAATTAAATCAAATTCCGTATGATAGATTACTTTTTGACCGCCCTAGAGAACCTATTTTTGTAACAGATACTCCCCCTAATGCTAAATATTATAAGAATATAGGGGATAATGAAGTAGTTGATATACTTTTTAATGAATGGAAAGATGAGGTAGTTAACAATGCCTAAATCATCAAATATTTCATTAGGTGATAATGGACCTTTAGTGCGTGTCAAATGGCTTGACGCCGTAAATGAACGAAGAGCTCGTAGAGTTTGCATTAAAGACCCTAGCGAACATCTTTCGTATTGTGAAACAATTGGTGAAATGACTGTTTCAGATACAACCGCGACTGTAATAACCTATCATTATACTGATTGTGATGGCACAGATTTTATATGCCTCCCTACTGCTTGGATAGTTGAAATACAGGAATTAGAATGGAAAGACAAAGAATAGTATTCCGTGAATTTGGTATACCCGCCCGTATTGCTACTTTCGACAGTAAAGAAAGTGGCGATGAACTTATAAAAAAGTGGTCTGGGCGCAAAAACTGTTATGTGAGTGTATACGCTTTTGATGAAATGAATGATAAAAGTAATATCAATTATGATAGTGCTATTATAGAAACTATTTGGTTTGATTTTGATGATGATGAAAATGTAGATAATTGTTTAAAAGATGTGCGCAAACTCTATGAAGAATTCTGTATACCCAAAAATCTTGTACCACGCATTTACTATACAGGTGGGCGCGGTTTTCAATTAAACATTGATTTCGTTTATTTACCTTTACCTACTCATATAAAACGAGATGCTATTCGCGATTTTTTAACTTTTTTAAAAACTAAGTATAAATTAAAATCACTTGATCAACATTGTATTAATAATAGTATAGTATGTTTACGCAGGATGGTTAACACCCCTTATATTAATAAACACACTAATAAAAAAAATGGGCGCTATTGCATACAGCTTGAAGTAGAAGAAATGCTAGAATATACAATGGAAGAAATAGAAGAGTTATCTAAATGGCCTCGTAATCGTTCTTTTAATATAGATAGAGAACAAAATGAAGGAGCTGCTAAAGGATTACTACAATTTGTGTGTGATGTTTTAAATGTTAAATTTACGACTACTAACAGTATGTCCTATTTATTAGATAAGATTAACGAAAATAATGAATCATATAGAAATTACCCCCAAAAATCTGTTGGATATATCTATCCAGTACGTGCTTGTATTAAGAAAGCTATTCAACGTGGGATTGAAAAAGGTAGTAATAATCATATGGCTAATACTGCTATCGCCGCAGAATTAATTAATGCAGGATGGAAAGATGAAGATATATCTTTTGTTTTTAGTTCTATTTATGATGGAGAATCCGGAAATAAATGGGGTTGGTATAAAGATAATGGTGATGTAGGATTTCAAATTAACAATCTCAGGGCGAAAGCTATAAATAGATTTAGTAAGAATAGATTAATGCAGTATAAAATTTGTAAAGATAAATTTTGTGCGTGCGGAAATTAGGTGAAACGATGGAAACGAATCAAGAAATGTCAGATAACCTTAATTGGTTAACAACGCAAAATAGGAACCTGCTTGGCAGAGTTCAACAACTAGAGGCGATTTTAAATGCCGTTCAAGAGCAAAGCCCAGAAGCGCTTTCTTTTCTCCAAGAAGCCCCAATTAGCCCGCAAATGGGCGAAGAAATACGGGACGACGAAGAATCTACCGAAACGGGTGAAGAAGAAAAAGAAGACGAGACGGAGTAAAAAGAGGTAAAGTATGTCAGAATGTTATACAAATTATATAGTAACCAGATACGAATGGTATCCAACCGATTCTCCTACTGGAGTATGTGTCGGCTTTACAGCTAAATGTTCTCCTAACGGAAGAGCAAATTATTGGGATACTATTGTAGTTAGTTCATCCGCATCAGGTAAAACAGACGAGCAAGTTGTTGCTTTAGCTTGGGATTTGTTATCAGGAAGTATGGTCCCTTGGGGTGACGCACAGATGCACGAATCCTCATTAATTGGTGAAACTTATAAAACTATATCAGGAAGTACATAAATATGGCTAAAAATAAAAAAGAAAATAATGAAAAAGAAACGGTTATTAAAGAATCTAAAGAGGAACCTAAGCCGGAACCAAAATCAGAACCAAAAGCAAAGGCACCTCCTAAATCTCAACTTCCCAAATGGGGCGTTTAATGGCGCGTGTACCTAAAGGTATAACTGGCGTAACAGAAAGCGCAGGTTTCTTAACTTCAGTATCAGTAACTAATGGAAATAGAGTTCTTATCGATTATAAATAAGCACATATGGTATTATTTGTTATTACCACTCTTAATCATAATGATTACACTGAAGCTTTATTAAAAAGTTTACACGAAACAGATATATATAAAAAGGGTGAAATTGATATTCTTATAGTTGATGATTATAGTCAACAAGATGATGTAAAATCTTTAGCTTGGAAATATAAAGCAAGATTTATGGGTAAAGATAAACCAATGGGACTAACTGATAGTTGGAACCGTGCATATAATTATTATAAAAACAATCTTTACACTAATTTATACATAGCTAACAATGATATACTTATACCTAAAGGGTGTATAGAAAATCTAGAAAAATTATTAATAAGGTTTCATTCAGTATCCCCACTTTGTAATCCTAAAGGAGTGGGCGATTGGGCTCCCATACAACAATACGATATATGTAAAAGATATCCCTCCACAGCATTATTAGCAGATAATAAAGAATATTACAATGAAGTTCAATCAATGTTAAAGGATGGCTATGAAGAAACCAATTTCTTTCACGGATTCCTAATGTGCTTTACCAGAGATATTCTTCTTAACGAATTATCAGATGGTAATTTATTTAACCCTATTCAGATTAATGTAGGAAATGAAATAGAATTGAATTTAAGATTTAAAGGCAGAAAAGGTATAGCTTTAGATGCTTTTATATATCACCATAAAGGTGTTACCCTCAATCAAAAGAATAGAAATATTCTAGAACAGTTTCACAAATAAAAATGGGATGGTAAAAATATGAATTTAGAAAATATAGTTGACAATGAAAAAACAGATAAGGGCACCGTACACTCTTATTTACCTGAATACCAAAAATTATTTGGTAAAATTAGAGAAGATGTAAGGAACGTATTGGAAATAGGGATAGGTGGAGGTGGTTCTCTTGTATTATGGAACGACTTTTTTCCCAATGCTACTATTTATGGTATTGATAATCGGGATGAATTACGACACCAGTTCTTAAAAGATGATTATAAAAGAATTAAAGTATTAACTCCTTACGATGCTTATAACTCGAAAACCTTAGATTTATTTAAAGATATTCAGTTTGATATTATAATAGATGATGGGCCTCATACATTAGAATCACAAATATATTGTGCTAAACATTACATTAAATTATTAAAGAAAGGAGGAACACTCGCCATAGAAGACATCGAAAACGGGCAAAATATACACCCTGTTGTAGATGCATTTGACGACGCAAACCGGGTAGAATGTATAGACCTAAGGGCCTATAAAGCAAGGTATGACGATATATTGATTATATATGAAAACTAAAAAAATACTAATAACTGGAATAGCAGGACTGATGGGTTCGCGATTAGCAGACTGGATTTTAGAAAATACTAAGCACGAAGTCGTTGGTATAGACGATTTATCTGGAGGTTATCGCTCTAATATCAATAAAAAAGCTAAGTTTTACCACTTTGATTTAGCTAAGGACCAAGCAGTTTCGGGTACCACATATAGTACTAAAGAAGGTCGCGTAAATTTAAAGTTAATATTTAAAAAAGAAAAACCTGACGTAGTGTTTCACTTTGCTGCTTATGCAGCAGAATGTTTAAGTCCCTTCATTAGAAGATATAATTATAGTAACAACGTAGTAGCAACTGCAAATGTTATTAACGAATGTATAAGAGCAAAAGTTGATAGATTAGTATTTACATCATCAATGGCAGTATATGGTGAAGCAGAACCACCTTTTAGTGAAGATTTAGTTCCAGCACCTAAAGACCCTTACGGGGTAGCTAAGTTAGCTTGTGAAATGGATATACAAATTGCAGGGGAACAACACGGATTAGACTGGTGTATTCTCAGGCCACATAATGTATACGGTAAAAACCAAAATATTTGGGATAGATACCGTAACGTATTAGGTATATGGATGTATCAACATATGAACGGGGAACCTTTAACTATATTCGGAGATGGTAATCAACGAAGAGCTTTTAGTTATATTGATGATAGTTTAGAACCGATGTGGAAAGCTGGTACAGATAAAAGAGCTAGCAAACAAATTATAAATTTAGGTAGTAAAATTGCTATTACTATTAAAGAAGCATCTCAAGCTTTATCAAAAATAATGGGAGGAGCAGATGTAGTCCATCTAGAACCACGCCACGAAGTTCATCAAGCATTTTCCACTCACGAAAAATCAGAATTATTACTAGATTTTAAAGATAAAACTAGTTATTGGGAAGGACTCACTAAGATGTGGGAATGGGCACAAGAGCAACCAAAAAGAAAAAGAAAGGATATGAAATATGAAATTGATAAAGAAATGTATTCTTATTGGAGGGTAAAATGAAAATAGCTCTTTTATCATTTAACAGGCCCGGATATCTTGAACAAGTTATTGCTTCTATTAAAACACAAAGTTTTGATGATTATGAAATAATCTTATTTCAAGATGGAGCAATGAACAAATATTCGTGGAGAAGAGCCGCCAATCAAGGTGATATAGATGATTGTATAAAAATGTTCAAAGATGCTTTTCCAAATAGTGATACTGTTATATCAGATTTGAATATAGGAATTGCACAAAATTGGCATTCTGCTGAACACACTTTTTTTACAGAAATGAATGCTCCAGAAGTTTTATTTTTAGAGGACGATTTAATTCTATCTAAATATTACTTTGAAACAATACACAATATGTTTAATGAATTTAGGGAAGACCCTGAAATAGGAATGTTTAATGCATATGGAGAAGTATTAGAAGAAGAGACTCCTCATAAGATGAAAGGGATGGGACATCTTTGGTCTTTCGGAACTACTAAGAAAAGTTGGGAAAAAAGACAAGAATTTTTTAATCAATATTATGATATAGTTAAAAATATCGATTATGCTTATAGGCCACTTGATCAAATTCATAACTTACACACACAAATAGGAGCACGTGATGGTATTGCTAACAGTCAAGACGGTGCTAAATCTGTCGCAGCTTTGTTGTGTAATCAAATTAAAATCAGTCCTCAAGTCAATATGGCTAAATATATTGGAGAGGTAGGTTTTCACGCAACTCCAGCTTTTTATAATCAAAGAGGGTTTGCGCGAATGCCTCTCTATGAAGAAGGAGCATTGAGTGATTTTGATATAGATAAAAAAAGTATTAGAAAAGAATTGCGCGAAAAATATATGAAGGGATAAAATGACTAATAAAAAAGAATGTTATGCTACGTTAGGTTTAGATGATAAGTTTTTAGATTATACTAAACATCTTATTAATTCTATTCGACACTTTGATAAAGACCGAGAAATATTTTTGTTGACTTGTGATGATATTGAAATCCCCACAGTTACTTCATTAAAATATGAATTTATAAAAACGCCTGCCAAGCCCCATTTATATATTAATAGAAACAAACCAATAGGGATTAATAAATTAATTAAAGAAGGGTATAAAATATGGTATTTAGACAGTGATTGTATTGTATTAGATGATATATCCTCTCATTTTAATAATAAAGAAGATATAACAGCTTGTGTTGATTGGGGTTGGAATGAAGAAAATCGTCCTTCTTTTCAAATGCGTAATTCGACAGTAGAAAAAGGAAAATATTTGAATGCAGGGGTGATGGTAATTAATGATGATAAAGCTTTTGAACTTTCTTCAAAATTATGTACACGCGATAAAGATTATATTGAGGCGTGGGACATACGAAATCCTCAACTAAGCTGGAAGAAAATAGTTAATGACCCTACCATTCGATGTCATAATTTAATGGAACAAGACCTTACCAATTGGGCTATTCACAAAACTAATAGTAAAGTAAAACATATAGATAGTAAAATATATAATTATCACGGTCATATGGGTGATTATGGAAATTTGGAACCGAATACACTAAAGATTCTTCATTGGTCTGGTGGACCAGATGCTCCTCCTATAAATAGCCGTATTGAATTTATTAAAGATTGGAATGAAGAATATTATGATTACTTAAATAGCATCGCCCAATTCGAAAAATAAATATGTTAGATAGAACTTTGTAAAAGGTTTTAAGTAGATGGGAAACTATAGTATTTTCCTATGTTTAGAAATGAAGTGTCAGAGTTCATTTACAAGCGCACCTATGCGAGGTGGCTTGAAGATGAAAAGCGTCGTGAAGAGTGGCCTGAAACAGTGGCTCGTTTTATATCTTTCTTAAAATCAGAAAGAGGAAAAAAAATCCCAGAAAAGACTTATAGGAAGATAGAAAAATATCTATTAGATTTTACTGTAATGCCTTCGATGCGGTTCTTATGGTCATCTGGTGAAGCCGCTCGTAGAGACAACACTGTAATCTATAATTGTTCCTTTGCTAAAATGAATTGTGTAGAAGCATTTGCAGAATGTCTTCACATCTTAATGTGTGGAACTGGTTTTGGATTCTCTGTTGAAAAAGAAGAGGTAGAAAAATTACCTAGTATTCCTGAAATTAAATCTGGCAGAAACCAACCTCTTCAAAGTATTTTTGATTCAAGAGAAGGATGGTCAGACTCTGTAAAAACTTTAATGAAAAGTTTATATGAGGGCCAAAATCTTTATTTTGATTATTCTAAATTAAGACTGGAAGGCGCTCGTCTTCATACAATGGGTGGTCGTTCCTCAGGTCCACAGCCCCTTATTAGGTTACACGATTTTATTCGAGAGACAATGCACAATGCTCAGGGTAGAAAATTAACTACACTAGAGGTACACGATGTCACCAACCAGATAGCAGAGATAGTAGTAGCAGGAGGCGTACGCCGTAGTAGTCAGATATCTCTATCTGATATTGACGATGAAGATATGCGACACGCAAAAGATTGGCCTTTCCCTATACGTAGAGCAATGGCTAACAACAGTGCTATCTTTAGAGATAAACCTACTGCCGCAGATTTCTTAGTAGAATGGGGTGCATTAGCTAAATCTGGAACGGGGGAGCGTGGTATATTCAATCTTTTATCAGCTCAAAACAAATCACCAAGCAGAAGATACGCCCCTCTTATTCAAGGCACCAATCCTTGTGGGGAAATAATGCTTAGAGATATGCAATTCTGTAACCTTTCAGAAGTAGTTGTTAGACAAGATGACGACCTTGATACATTGTTAGATAAAGTCGAGACTGCTACTTGGTTAGGAATGATACAAAGTACATTTACCAACTTTCCTTATCTTAGAAAAGAGTGGAAAAAGAATTGTGATGTAGAACGGCTTTTAGGCGTTAGTTTGACTGGACAGATGGATAACCCCTCTGTATTGACTTCAGATGCTTTAAAGGCCCTTAGAAGCCGCGTTTTGCGTATTTCTCGCAAAGCTTCTAGTCTATTAGGTATTAATATGCCTGCAGCAACTACTTGTGTTAAACCTTCAGGTACAGTTTCACAACTGGTAGATTCTGCTAGCGGTGTACATCCACGTTATTCAGAATATTATATCAGGCGCTATAGAATAGCTGCCAGCGACCCTCTATTTACAATGCTTAAAGAACAAGGTGTTCCTTGTCACCCTGAAAATGGGCAAACTAAAAAAGATGCTTCAACGTGGGTGTTGGAATTCCCAGTAAAATCACCAGAAGGATGTTTAACACGTAAAGATATTACTGCTATGGACCAATTGAAACATTATAAAAATTTACAATTAAATTGGTGTGAGCATAATGCTAGTATGACTGTATATGTAAGAGAAGATGAATGGTTTGAAGTAGGTAATTGGGTATATAAAAATTGGGATATTATTAATGGAGTCTCTTTTCTTCCTTTTGATGGTGGTAATTATAAAATGGCACCTTATGAAGAAATAGACCATTATACCTACGAAAGTCTTATAAAGAAATTCCCCCAAATTAACTATAGTAAACTCACTAGTTATGAACTTGAGGATAACACTCAAGGGAAAGCTGAGTATGCGTGTATAGGTGATAAGTGTGACATATGAAACAGATGTAACTGGATACGGACGTAAAATGGGCCGTAATGGGGGCGGTAATGGTTATTCTATGGAAGACCCTCATCCATACATTAATGTAGAATTTAATGAAGAAGCAGTGGCTATTGCAGGTAGAGACCATAATAATGCGATGTATAAATATGGAACATATAATATGCCTAATACTATACGTTATCGTACTTTAAACCCCGGTGGTTCTGAGACGCAAGGTGGGCAAGATAATATGCCACGCAAAACTGGTCTTGGACTTCCTTGGAATTTATAATGAAAGAATGTGAATTTTGTTCAACCAATATCTACCCTAATGGTACTATTGACGGAAAAACAGGTATAGCATATCATCATAAATGTGTGATAAAGCATTTAACAAAAAAGGAATAAATTTATTTAAGCTAAAAATTGTGATAGTATAGGTGGTCTATTATTAATAGTTAATTTTAGTTTATACCTATTAGGACCAAAATCAACACTTTTTCCTATAATTCTAAAATTCCCTTCAATACCAGTTTTATCATCTCTAATATGAATAACGTCATTTTCTTTAAGATATAACCCTTCAAAAGTTTCTAGTGTATATTCATACTTATTATTAATATTAGCTAGAAAAGCTTTTTGAGCAAAATCCATACATTCTGCACGCCCTTCTAAAATAGGATTACTAATACTCTTAGTGCTAATCCCTAAAGCAGCCTCTGCTGATGTATGTTTAAAAGTAGCAGCAACCCCCCCTTTCCCAGTAACAGTAATTTGTGTAGGTATATCACGACTTTTCACATTGAAGTTAACAATATTATCTTCATAATTATAAAATTTAATGGGAACAACATTTTCAATATCACTTTTTACTTCAATCCTCAATTGTGAATTTCTTCCGTCATCTAACACTTTTATTATATTATCGCGGGGAAGGTCAGGATTAGATACATCTATTGCCCGACTTAATAAATTTTTAATAACATTCAATATTACTACAGTTCCGCGTGGTCTGTCATTAGCACTAAGAGGAGTAGTATCACCAATAAAATCAGTTCCTATAGAATCTTTAAGGTTAGCTATTTCTATTAGCTTAACTACAGAAGCCCCTACAGTCAAACCATCGATATTTCTATCGTTATCTAACACAACTTCTGCTTTAGAATGTCCCGTTAAATACCCCAAAGCATCGAGTGCGGTGAACTTTACCGAATTATCAGCATTTGTTGTGGTGTTGATTATATGTCCACGAAATGCAGGATATGTGTCACTTGAATTAAAATAAGCTAATACTTCTTTATTCCAATATCTGCGAAAATTAGGAGAAGGAGTAGGAACTACAAAATCTAACTGAGCTGCTGTATTACCTCCTCTTTCTTTAAGACTAGCTGATGTAAAATCAGTAAGAGTTCCTCCTAAAAATATTTGACTAGAAAGTTCTGGCATCCCTTATGCCTCCTAATGGTTCAATATCAGATATTAAATTCCCTAATTCGTCTATTATACAAATTTCTTCAACAGGCATTGTAAAAGAAAATGCTTTAGATGCGCGCTTTCCAGAAACTTTGTGTGTTTCTGAAACTTCGCTAACAAAACCGAAAAATCTAACATAAGTACCATCTTTTTGTTGTTCATCCCACATCACTCTTATACCTTCAGCTTCAGCTTTTCTTAATTTATAAAGAGTATAATAACTAGTATAATCACTACTAAAAGAAAATTGAGTTTCATCTCCCATAGCATTACCTCCAAAAGAAATAGTTTGAATAGGAGTTCCAGTTCGTTGGATAAACACTTTTCCTCCTTTAGTAATAGCTTGATAGTAAGTACCAGCATATGTTATACTTACATCACTAGTGATTTCCATATAATTTAAATCATAAGCTGTATTATCTATTTCTTTAACAATTTCACAGTGGGAACTATTCGCAGGGATAATATTCCATAACTCTAATCCAGTTTTTTCTGGTAACTCTCCTTCACCCATACCACTTACTTCAAAGTGATTTCCTAGTAATCCTATTTTGAGAGGGTAAACATCTTTAAAATTAGTAGCTAAGTCAGTAGCCATTGCAGCAGTTCCAGATAAAAACATAAAAGTGCAATAATAATTAAGAGAATCCCCTGCTAAGTGACCCGGAATACCATCATTATCATCATAAGGCCACGCACCATCAAAAACTTCATATAAGTTTATTCTTCTTATATAACCCTCAGCAGTTCCAGCACTTCCTGAAGTAACAGACACGTCATTTCCGGGGCAAGTGATTTTATCACTACTATCACTACCTGATGCTATCCATAATAAGTTACCAGCCATCCCAGCAGTTCCTCCTGTAATTTGAAAAACATATTTATATTTACCTATAATATTTTCATTATACATTGTACTTCCTAAAATACCACTATTAACATCAAAAACAGTACGGGTAGGACCACCGCCGTAAAGAATTTCATCAAAATCGCAACTTATTGCAATTCCCTTCTCAGGAGTGCCTACTGGAACAGGGACACTACCACTATTAAAAAGACCCATTGCTAAATCAGATATACTTACTTTTTCCCAATCACTAGGCATATCAAATTCCACAAATCCCGGTTTTACTAAAGAACATCTCTTTTCAGTATAAGCTTGTGTTCCTTCGCCCGGATGTGCGCTTTCGTAAGATGAATCTCTATATTCTCGAGATACTGCAGTTCCATCTTTAAATTCTAGAGGAACCCATTCATAAGTTTCAGTAGTATCGACGTCCGGTATCTGCTCATATTTACGTAAATAAGAAATACTCATTTTGGTACCACTTTCAAAATTAGAAAGGTCTGTCATCATTCCAGAAGCATAAGGAGTAGCTTGAAAGAAAATTCTATTAGTCTTTTGTGTATCACCTAAAATTAGATATTCTGATTTAGTAGGAGCAGGGTCTCCTTGCCAACCCATAGTATTCCACCTATCCATCCCAATTTGATGAAGTTGTTCATCATCATCTCCAACCACATCAGCATTTTTTCTAGCTTCATCTGTATATATTGCAGTATGACCACCAACTTGTTGATCTAAATAAGAGCCACTAGTTGCACTAGTACTAATTGTAGGTGTTATACGATAAACCGCATTATAAGCATCTACAACACTAGTTTGACTTAGTGGGTCAGTAGTACAACTATCTCGAGTTAAATGATAGCGAGGGGTTAATTGATTAAAATCATTGAATAAAAATTGGTCGCGTATTATCTCTCCTTCAATTAAATCTTCAGCAGTATAAAACCAACCATTTCCTGAAGCAAACGGTTTTGTTTTTTTACCACTTATTATGTCTTCTCCTAAAATCCCATCTGGTCGTGTAGTGTAAGTATATTCAATATTTTTTACTGAGTCTACAGTATAAGTTGAATGAGTAAAGTACTGGTCAGCAACCGAACTTGTAACAGTCCATCTTTGCAAAGGCTCAAAGAAAGATTTTCCCGTATCATAATTATAACTAGCGATGTTTACGTTAGAAGCTTTACCTCGACTTTGACCAAAATCAAGTGTCACACGATTGCGATTATCATTTAATTTCTTAATTGGGTTCCCTGAAGAAACATAAGTTATTGGATACCACTCTCCCGAATCAGCCGGATATTCAGCTGTTAAGAAAAATCTCATTTTATTAAATTCATTATTAATAGGAGTTGTGAGACCAGATAATTTGGGTGTTTTTAATCTAAACGATAGTATTTTAAGAATTCTTTCTTGAGGCACATCAGCTGTAGGTATACCCTCTGTCCATAAATAACACACAGGATTAGCAACAGTCTCTTCATTTTCAGCAAATTGACCAAGATTTCCGCTTATTGTATAAGTTTTAGTTATACTTTGATAAGGCTGAGACTGGGTAAAACCATCGAATACTGCTACTTGAGCCTCTACTTCAAATGTAATATTTATAGCACCATTTAGACCATTCGCACCATCTGCTAACGCTGGAGATACTATATAAACTTGTAAAGGGCCAGCTTGAAAAACATTATTGTCAATTCCACTCAATGCTATTTTATTTTCAACTTTAAGAGTTGCAAGAGGTTTACCATCTTGGATTGTTATGGAATCTAAGCCAGTAACTTCTTCTTTCGGAGATGGAACATTAGAGTGAGCCGTTCCAGAATAAAAATACTTAGATAAATATCCTTTACTATTTATAGTTCTCACAACAGGGGTAAAAGTACCAGTTGCTGTATAGGTATGAGATAGCGTAATTGAATCAGATAAACCTTCCAATGTCTTCCATTGATATACAGCATATTCTAAACTATTATCAATACCATCATCCCAATCTACATATACTTTTGATACTGTTGGGGTATTAAAAGAAAAAGTACCTGAAACTTCAGTATATACTTCAGCACCCCCTGTATTCCACGTTACACCCATTTATATACCTCCTATATGCCAACCAGCTGTATTACTTCTACATATATCTGCTCGCCCTCTTCCTCTAATATTATGGAAATCTATACCAAACAGGCGTGCATTATAATTGGCTGTAGCAGAACCTGCAGTATCAGGAAGTACAACAGTATCAAGTGTATATTCTCCTTCATTTGCAGGAACATAAAATTCCTTGGTGTGTATTGTTATCTCTTCTAAGAAGCCATTCCAAAATCCTACACTACCACTTTGTGAACCTAAATATATTGTACTATCAGATGGTGATGCACGCACAGCTTTACCTGTAGTCCAATCATCTCCAGAAGTACCTTCTAACATCCCATTAACATATAGTTTAATATTATCAAAATCTCTATTTTTATTAAAAGTGACAACAGTAGCTAAAGGTTGAACACCATCACAATCCCAACTAGTATTACCAACTACAGTTGTAGTACTATTGTCTTCATCCAATAAGGAAACCCTCATTTTATTTGTTCCGCTAGTAGTTCTTAAAGTAAACATAGCAGCTGCACCTGATGTTTGCCACACCATAACTTGTTTTCCATCTGCGGTAGGTGTTGAAGGAACTCCGTGAGATATAACTGTAAATTCATCAAGTCCAGCAACTCCGTGTGAAGTAGCAGAAGATGAAGCAGATAAAGAACCACTTAACCCAAACTTTGCGCCATATCCCCTAAATCCTGTGATATCTGCTGTCACTGTTCCACTTATTAATTGTTCTAAAGCAGTTCCTGTTGTATCACTAGAACTATCATAATATTTATATGCAGAAGTACCTGAAGATAAAGGAAGCCTTCCAGACCCACTTGCATCAAGAGGTGCCCAGAAATTTATTTTGTGATATTTATTTTGAATTGTAGCTGTATCTACATAAAGTAATCTATACCACATATCACTAGCATCTTCTTCCCAAGTAAAGTCAATATCGGTAGCTGACCCTTTAGTAGCATTATATATATTAACATCTTCCTCAAGTAAATCAACACTTGGATGAACTCGGAAATCTGTTATCTTAGGGGGTTTATCTTTCATCCCATAGATTAATTGAGCTGGATAAGTACCTTCACCAGTATCAATATTAAGATTATAATATGAAGCTCTTGTAGTCATATAGGTAGGAACTACCATAAAATTAAAATCATCGCCAAAATTAGGTTGATTGACTCTTATATAATTAGTAAGATTAATATAATTTTGACCACTCAATAAATAATCACGTTGTATGTATCCCATACCACCACCTAGTTCTAAATTAATACCAGCTTCACCCTCTTCCGGGTTTTCCACCACTCCAAAACTATAATCAGTAGTATTATTAATTATATTACCATCAGGGTTTGTGATATTCAAACTCCATCTATTACTATACACTCCATCATTAAAAAGAGTCTCATTAAAAGTTGTCCCTAATGTTGAACCACCAGATACAGCAACCGCAGTATTATACACGCGAGGTTGCAATGGTGTTGATACACCACCACTTACATTATTATACCAAGCACCCCATCCAGCAGGGTCAAAAAGACCTAAAACTGTTGTTGTCGCAGGTGTAGTCTCCCAAGGGTCTGAACCAGTTCCTGAAAATGTAAGAGTATTTCCTACTTTATAACCAGTTCCTCCACTTACAACATAATTAATTAACGTAGGTGTAGTTCTAGCACCTCCCCAAGAAAAATTATTTACCGTAGCATTAAGAACACAACCAGTACCATCTCCCCCTAACATCTCGAAATCTTGGTCAAAAGCGAACACCAACCCACCACCATCATCATAATTATATCCTGGGCTAACATTACTGAAATATTGAGCGGCATTACTTCCACTACTACTTTCCATTACATTTACATAAGCTAAATTCATCCAATATTTTAAAGGACTAATTAATATTCTTGCATCATTGTTCATAACACTATACCCATCTAAATCATTAAAAGATGTAGTAGTTTTTCCTAATGGTTTATTTACTCCTGAAGTATCTGTAAGACCTGCATCATCATATAATATAGAGTCAGAAAGATAAATAGTATTACCTTGTCTTGGTTTAGTTTGAACTAGAGGACGAACATATCCTTTTGTGCCACTTCCAGCTTCCCAATCTGCCTGATTATATCCTGCTCCACGATACATTGGTGTACCTCCTTTTGACTCTATCACATTTGCTTGCGCCCCCCACATTTCTATTACAAACGGGTCATCTAGAGGGCAATTAAATAAAGTAGCTTTGTCAACAGTAATAGAAGTTCCATCCGAACTTACAGTTAATATTTTAGCAGCTACATAGGGATTTCCACTTCTTACCCAAGGGCCACCACTTCCCGAAAAAGTTCCGCTTATTCCTATCAATCCTTTTTGTGCAAAACCATCCACATAATTAGGTAAACCACCTATACGGACATTATCTGTTGCTTCCATACCCACTGTCATTGTATTTCCTAAATTATGGAACCAATCAGGAGGTCCGTGACTTTTTAGATAATTACCGCCGGGTGTAGTATCTCCATCCCAGCAAGTATAATTTCCTGAAGAAAAATAACCTGCTTTCCAATAAGGAATTGCTTGAGCCTCAACAGGAAGTGCTACTGAAAAGTCATTAAATAAGAATTGATTATTAGCTTGAGCTACAGCATCAGTAAAGTTATCAGCAGAAAATCCAAAAGATAAATAAGACGCAGCAGCGTGGTTAAAACCACCATAATAATTAGCACCTCCAGAAACGGGTGTAGCAATTAATGTTGATTCATCTCCCGCATATTTTTCTACATTAACAGTATTATTAGCGGCTCCACTGACAGCTGCATTCACAGGAACTAATTTAGAATTGGGCATTTTTATCAGCCCTCCCATATCGTTTTCCAAATTTACAGTACAGTTATTTGTTTTGCTTCCCCATCCGTGCCAAGAAATTCTATCTACCAAAATATCAACAATTTTGTCATCATTCGGTACATCATCTACCTTAGTATAAAGATTGTTTATATGACTAGCACTCGAAGAACCCGGTACCGCATTAATCGCACGCATATTATTAGCCCATAAAGTCATATGAGCAGGCCACATTCCGCTAGGACCAACTGGGTCTGTATTATACACTTGTATATATTTTATATTCCCATCTTCGTCGTGTAATTCGGGGAAATAAGCACATATATTAGAACCATCATAAGATTTTACACTTCCATAAGGACGTATATCTGCTCCACCGGGTCCAGCAAAACCTATATTATTTTGCGTCCAAAGTTTAACACGCATAGTCACCCATTCTCCTTCTGGAATTTTTGTGTGATATATATCAAGACCAGCAGTAGTAGCCTCATCTGAACCGGGCGGAGTATGTAACCACACTCCATTTGTGCCAATAGCGTCGCCACCTATGTTAAGCGCTGACGCATTATGGTCATCTCGCACAAAATAGCAATTTCCACTAACTACTTGTGTATCAATACTAGTATCTTGTAGTATACCTAATACATCAATATCATTTCCTTGATTCATTTTACAAAAAGTAATAGATATTGTTTTATTAAAAGAGGCTGTTGTTTGAAAGCCAGTATCTGCTAAATTCTCAGTTATATGGTCATCTCCTGCTGAAGAAGAAACTAGAGGTGCGAGGTTAAGAAGCATAGTAAAAGAGCGTGATAACTCTCGAGCTCTATCTGCCGTAAAACTGGTTCCACTATAAACATAAGGTGCCGTAGGCAATGAATTAATTTTAAAAACAACCTCAATTTCAGGGCACGCTGAACTACTCAAAGAAGGAGTAGTAATATCATACATTGAAGGCTGCGGTATATTTTTTATTTCTCCATAAATAGATTGAGTCATTGGGTGTTTTGTACCTTTATCAGCACTATAATCGCCGGTATCTGGATGAGTAGAATTCCATCCGAAATAGTTGGCACTTCTAATAGCTTCTTCACCTTCATAAGTGGTGCCGGACCAATTTTCCCAGAAAAGTTTCATATTCCAAGCATTTCCATCACTTGCTGTGTCATCTGTAACTATATGGGAATTAACATAAGCCAAAAATTTCTCATTATCTCCTTCGCCTCCTATAGTTTCTGATTTAATATCTCTAGCCATTCCTCTTCTATAAACTTGAGAGAATATAGAATTATATTGATCTAACTGAGCTACAAAAGTTTCATCAAAATTAGAGTATTGGACCTCACCTCCACCCGTACTTATTTGCTTTAGAGCCCAAGCTCCTTTATCCATCCACCACTCTCTAGTATGGCCTTCCTGCTTACTTCCTTTAAATGCATTTGCTACCCAACTTTCAAGTTTTTTAGTTTCACCTTCTGCGGGTGTAACTAAGTAATATAAACCATCTGTATGTTTTGTTAAAATTAGAACACTACTTTGTGTTTCTTGCGCGGATTGAGCCCATTTGTTTGAAGAATATGCAGCTCCAGCCCCAAGATAAGGATTCAAAGTTAATACAGTTGTTGCCGCACCAATAGCAAGAGCACCAACGGGGTGAGATGCTATTGCAACAAATCCGTTTTTCAACCATTGACTAAAACCAGCAAATTCACTACCTAGGTAATCAGCTCCTTGACCTATTTCTTCAAATAAATTATTGATTGGGTCATCCCAACCATATTCATCCTCATCATCATAAGATTCATTAGTACTAAAAACTGCATCAAAATAATCTTTATGGGTAATCTGTAGACTAAGAGATTCATATTGTGTCCAACCCGTAGCCCATCTGGTAGGACTGTCAGCAAAATATTTGTTAACGCCATCAAAATCCTCTACTATCCAAGGAGTAGCCATATCATAAGTAGAAGAATAAAGAGAAAGAGGGCCAGAAGCACCAGAAGCTAATACTAAATTTCCTTCGGTTATATCTATATTTCCTCTTAAAGAATAAGTATCAAGCCAAGGCGCAGTTTGAGTATGAAGTTGGTCTATCTTATTTACATATAAATTAAGATAACATTCTGATAAAGTTCCTGCTCCATAAGCAATCTCATTCTCAGTAATAACAGTAGATTCTCCCAAATAGTAAGTACTATCAGGACTACTTTTAATATCAAAATTAGTACTCATTCCTACATAGGCATCCCCATAAACAGGGTATATTCCAATATCATCATCTAACTCTTTAACCCGATAAAAGGTATTTGGTTTAGGATTAATTTGTGTTACCATTTTTCATTCCTCATTAAAATTCCGTTGATGGGAGCGTTGCTCCACCATCACTGCTTGTAGTATAACTTGATGAATAAGCTCTTTCAGCTAAATCATCATTAGCAGTATATAGGTTGTCTACGTATAAATCAGTTGCGCCGGTACTCTCTGCATTACTTGCATTAACTCTCTCTTCTAATTGAGACATATAAGCTTCTAATTCACCATAACCACTGTCTCCCAATAAGTCTGCAGTATCAGGCATTAAATATCCTGAAAAAGCACCAGTTGTTACACCAATGGCACCCATTACCCCAGCTCCTGCCATAATAGTACCCCATCCAGCAGCTATACCACCTGCAGTAGCTATAGCTTTAACCCCAGACATTGCAACTTTTACCAAAGCAACTGCAATTGCCAAAGTTAATAAAGCAGCAGCTATACCACCTATATTCTCTGCAATAAACTTTCCTATTTGATAAAATATCATAAATGATGCAACTGCAGCACCTATAGCGCCCGCTATTCTCCACCACGAAGCAGTTATAAGATTATTCAAATTCACCTGAGCTGCTGTGAATGCAGGGTGGTATTTTGCTATCATACCGCTCTTAAGCAACCACGTAGCTGCAGTCGCAATTATCGCTCCTCGCATCAACCACCAAGCAATCGTAGTGATACCTATTGTCTTATGAAGTACATAAAGTGTAAGTATCATCTTTCCTGCACTAGTTCCAAGTATATCTACTGCTTTGATTACCATATAAATAGGAATAAAATATAGTTTCAAAATACTTATATTCAAAAGACCCGCTTCAGACCATTCTTTAATTACTTTTACTACTGCGCTTATACTCTTTCCAAGTTCCATCACCCCTGTGATAACTACATTTTTTATCCATATTCCTAAATCTGTAAGTTGAGCCTCTGCTCCTTCACCTTCTATCATCAAATCCGATAATGTATCCATAAGATATTGTACAGATAATGTTAAAGTATTTAATTGTCCAGCAGCTTCAGTAGTTTCATCAGAAAACAAAAAGGCAGCCATAAATCGATTTTTTAATCGCTGTAAAGAAGCTTCTAGACCCATTTGTTGTACCATAGCCATTTTGTGAGCAGCTCCAGTTGCATTATTCAAATCTTGAACTGCTGCTGTATATTCCTCTGCATTTTGGGCTAAGTGAACGAAAGCAGTTGCACCACGAATGTTTAAATCTTCCATAAGGGTAATCATCAGGTCCATATCTGAGGCGTTTTCACCCATTGCATTATTAAATTGCATTGCAATATCAGTTAATTCCCTCATATTACCTTCAGCATCTAGAATTTCAACACCTAATTTCCTAAATGCAGCTTGGTCATCTTTAGCGTGTTGTGTAAATTCTGCTACAGCCTGTCGTAAACCACGACCTGCAATACCAGCTTCTAATGCACGACCGGTAAGAATTTCCAAAGAACCTAAAAGCATTTCTAAACTTTGACCAGCTGAAGCAAAGAAAGGTAAGGCGAATTTCACAGAACTAGCCAAATCTTGCCATTCAATAAGCGATTTATTAATGGAGTGAGCAAGTTTATCGGTTATCTCTCCAGCATCACTCATCTCAAGACCAAAACCGTAAATAATCTGTGTAGTTAATTTAGAAAGTGTATTATGGTCTCCTTGAACAGCCATTGATAATTTAAGTGTATGTTGTAATACTTCCATCGATTCTGCAGCGCTTAAACCAGCAGACGCAAACTGATAAAGACCTTTTGCGGCATTATCGTAAGAAATACCAAATTCAGTTCCGAATCTAACAATTTGGTCAGAAAGAGTGAAAAGAGTGTTATAGGAAGTCTGAAAAATAGATTGAGCATTTTGTAATTCTTGCTGGAAGGTCATAATACTGTCTATTATTTCATTCATTTTATAATAAAAGGCAGTTAGAGCTACAGTAGATTCCATTAAAATACCTTTAAAGTTTTCTAATCTATTATTTAGGTTTGCGATTTTTTCATCAGCCCAATCTTGTGTAGCTTGAGCCATCTTTTTTAGTGATTCTTCCCATTCCTTTAATTCAGCACTAACTGCTTGTAAAGCTTCTTTACGATTTTTAGCGCCTCGTAATGTAGCTTCATCAGCTCTTTTTTGCCAAGTTTGTAAATCTTTTACAGCTTGTGTTTCTTTTTGTAAAGTATCGAGTTCTAAATATTTAACATCTAAAAGAGCTTTTTTCCCAGCTATTTCCTCTTTTGTTTGAGCATCCATAGCCTCTAATAATTGAATATCTTCAGTTAGTTGTCTATTTAACCTTACCATCCCTTCTAGCTGATGTTGTAAATTAACTCTCATTCGAGTGCGCTGGTCATCATCCATCTTATAATAATTTTCAGCAAACTTTTTCAAGCGTTTATATTCACTTCCTAGTCCAGCTACATCTTGTTTTAAAGATTTTGAAATATCAGCATCTACTTTAAAGAGCTTTCTCATTGTAGGCCCTTTACCAGAAGTCATTGCTTGTTTAGCAATCTGTGAAGCTTTATCAGTAGAGGCTGCGAAAGCTCGTGCACTATCTTGAGCAAATCGTTTTTGTTGTGCTAATTCAAAATTATTACCTTTAATAGTTTGAGCGGCGGTAACATCATTTAGCTTTCTAATACTATCTTGAGCATTAGTTATATTATCTTGAATAGACTGTCGACTATCTCTATCCACAAGTTCTCTAAAAGCAACTAAGCTTTTATGAATTGCGTTGAGGGGCCCTTCATAATCTGCTTTTTCTGGGACACCCACACGTATAAGAATCCTGCCGACTGCTATGCCGGACAGCATTGAACCGCCTCTAGCCATTTATCTCCTTTATAAATTAGTTCACCAAACCTTTAAAAGATTTGGGTCTTTCTCTATGGCCTAAACGTGCTTGATATTTTGCTTTTGCATTCTGATATTTAGCCCATTCACTTCGAATGCGTGGTTTATCTTTAGCGATATTCTTAATATCATCAGCGTCATACCCATCTAAACTGTGTAGTTGCGTATGTTGCCCCAAAGCAATGAGCAATCCTTCTAGTTCAATGCGCGGAGTGCGTTTTATTTCTCCCCACGACATTCCTAATTCTTTCATCAATGGGATGTAAAGAAGTACCGCTTCCGGTGCTTCCCTCATCCAACTGTAAAATTTTCTTTATTGCCGCCTTCGAGATTAAGTACTTCTGCTATAATTTTATAGCGAAGGGTAGCTGGTAGTTTTTTCCACGACTCTTCATCTAAGCGCTCTCCTTTTCCTTCTGGGTTTAGCTTATGAGCTTTTGTAATCATCCCCAAAATTCTTTCAGAACCAACTTTTTGATACCAATTAGCTTGTTCTTCATCTGTTGCGCCGTCGCCTAAGGGAACCATTTTAGGTTCTTCTTCCTCTGTTAACTCTGCATATTCAAAGGAAAATATCTTTCCTCTGTAATCGACTTCTGCTTTTTGAATTTCATCAGTCAATGCTACCAAATCTTCGATAGACCATACACTATCATTTTTTGCCATTTATATACCTCCGTTTCAATTTTTCACTTTATATATCAGCCATTGTAGTAACTGCATTAACGGTATCTGTACTACCGCTTACAATTAATGGTTTGACATAAGAATAAAATTCTGCTGTCTCTTCTTGAGTTCCATCAGCATTTAAAGACACTGTGTGCCCTGTCAGACAACAATTTCTGATAACGAATACCTCTGAACCATCTTTCAAAACAAGATAAAGACGATATCCGAAATTCTGCATTCTTGAAGTAGTAAGACCATCGTGCACATAATATGAATACAGAGAGCCTGTCGCATCAGCTGTAACTACACCATCCGAAGTCAATGTAGAATATGCTCCATCACGACCACGCCCATTGAAAAGCTGGTCCCAGACCGTATCATTCTTCTTCTTTGTAAGAGTAAGAGCAAATTCATTTTTAACTTGAGCACTTAAATTAGTATTTTGGCCCATATAAGATATATCTTCATTAGTAGCACCGGGTGCAAAATCTACACCTGTAATATCAGTTAATTTGGTGTTTGCACCAATACCATCGTTACGTTCAAGAACTAAAATACCATCAGAACCTGAAGTCATCCCAATTGCTGCTGTCAAACTATCTCCGGCAGTCGCATCCATAGTTCCGCTTATTGAAAGACCTGAAGCTTCAGTTGTCCAATAAACATCTACATCTTTTCCTAGAAAATAAGTCATTTTTTTACCTCACAAATCTCCCGCATCTGTAGCTGTTGTTAATCCAGCAGCTCCAGTAGCTGCGAAAAGCTGAGGATTTACCTGAGCAGTAAATTCTACTGTTTCCTCAGTTGTTCCATCAGCATTCAAAGATACTGTATGCGCTGTCATTTGCGCATTACGAACTGTAAATATTTCTACAGCTCCCTTTAATTGTACATATAAGCGATATCCAAAATCTGTGCTAGGAATTTCTAGCCCATCATAAAAAGCACCACCTGTTTTAACGCCCCATCGAGCTATATTACCCGATGTATCTCCACTAAAAAGGACATCAAAAGTAGGGGAATCCTTTTTCTTAGTAATCGTAAGAGTTGTTTCTTTGTGAACCTCAGCCTTTAAAGGAGTGTTAGCTCCCATAAATACCACATCTTCATCAGTGCTTCCAATCCCTAAATCAACTCCTGTTAAGTTAGAAATAAGGCCAGTTCCTGCATCAAAAGTGACAGCGGTTGCTAAATCAGGAATGGCTCCTCCAACCGTTTCGGTAGTCAAAGCATTATCTGAATCGATAGTTATGCCCCTGTCTGATTCAGTGTGAATTAAAACATTCACATCCTTACCTAGATAATACGCCATACTCTTATTCTCCTGTATATTAGAACTTCATTACAAAGTTCCTATTAAAAGTATTAATCATAATTATATTTAAAGGTTGTGTTTAGTCTCTAAAATTTTACTACATTAATCGTCACGAGCTTTAGCCAATGCAGCTTGACTTGCTGCAGCCTGTCCTACCGCAGTCATCCACAAAAAGGGTCGAGGGTGAATTGGCTGCGTCCAATCGATTGCTTCTTTAGGTTTAGGAGTTTGTTTTCCTCCTGTCTTATCTAACCAATTTGCCCAACCTTTTCCCTTTCTTTGATGTATTTTCCAAGCGGTTTTTTCTCCTCGCCCGTGTTGCTTTCGTACCCATTCAGTGAATTCTGCACCTTGACTTAAAGTTAACCTATTCCCTATATTAACGGCAGCGTCAGACACTAAATCAAATAATGCAGAAGCTACTTCTTTAGGAGCTGTTGCGTCTACTTTAGTAGATATAACATCTTTACCAACTCCTACCATATTAGTCATAGTAGTGCCCAATACGTGTGTTTTTATAACAGCTCCCGTTTTTGTTTTTACTACACCATCAAATACTTGCGATGCAGCTTCTCTTATAAGAGCGTGATTATTATGAATTCCTTGTTGTCTCAAAACCCCACGCCACAGATTAGGTGTGTCATCTAAAAAATAAGATATAATACTCACATCTTCTTCACTTAATGGTCGGGTGCTCGGAATATAAATAGCAAAAAAAGCTACTCCTCCCCAAGCTGGTTCTGACCACGTTAAAACATTTGTATCTCCTACACCCACATCTCTATCATAAAACTGTTCAGCTATTGTTCTTTTTCCAGTAGGAGTAGGGCGCCTATATTGTTTTACTATATCTTCTTTAATTTTTTGGGTATAATGTCCGATAAATTCTTCTCCATCACCAACATCGCCACTTCCATACATCTTAGCTAAACGTCCGTGCTGTTCAGTGATTTCAATACCTCCTTCTTCGATACGGCTAATTAATTCATCCTGTCCTGTTAATAGTTGAGTAATACGGTCTATTTCATCAGTTAAATGAGGGGGAATATCTATTTTACTTTCTCTCATTCGAGGGCCCATCCCAGCAAGTATTTCTTCCATATCACCCACAATATCATCTAAATCAGCATCTGGGTCATTCCACGCAGATAAATCAGCACCTGCTATAGCCATCATAATTTCTTCTGGTGAATCTGCACTTAGTTGTTCACCACCACCAATTCCCACTTCTAATACATCTGGTAATTCTTTATATAAATCACGCATTGATTGTCGGGAAGCTTGATTCATAGAAATTCTATAAGAATTATCAACATCATTTTTATACATATCTCCATATATATCTTTATGCTTAGTTATTTCTTCATTATCGTGAATCAATCGAGCCCATAGAAATTTAGTTTTTTGGGTGTCTAAAGGTAAAGGTTGAGTACCACTTCGTCTCTTTGTTCTTAATGCGCCTCTTCCAGACCGAGTACTTTTAGGTTTTTCATATTGTCGTAAAGTTGTTCCAAAAAGATCAGCCATTCCTTCAGGGTCTAAATTTATAGCCCACGTAAATAACATTTTCTTTACATACTCATTTGCTTCCGTTGACCCTCTTGTACCTGCCATTCTTCCTGTAGGAACCATCCTAAAAGTATTTTCTCGTAATGGCCTTCCTACACGAACATCCTCATTTGCTACATTACTTTCACGGGGTATTGCAAATTTGTAATCTTCGGGGTGCCAACCAAAACCCCCCTCTTGATAGTTATAATGTTCTGCATCTGGTCCTCCTGTATCATCCCAATATTTAACAAAACCAGTTTGGATAGTACGTGCATCGATATCCTTTGTGGATTCAAGCTCCTTGACCATTATACTCTCCAATTCTTAAAGCTTACTGAATAAACTGCAGATGCACCCCATAATTCTAATTGTGGTATATATCCAATATCAGACCACGCTCTCATATGTCTTTCTAAAATTTCAACAGTTGAAGGGAAAGCCAAATCTGTAACGGTATTAGCTACATTTAGCATTAAATAATTTAATAAACGTCTTTGTTTATATCCTTCTGCTGGGTCTCCAACAGATATTACACTTTCTTTATCCACAATAAGATGGAGATGTAAAACCATACCGTAAATCTCACCTGTTGTTTGAGTATCACTAGCTCCAAAAGTTATTTGGCGCCCCATAAATTGTTCATCTGTGCCACTAGCTACTAACTGAACAATAATAGCTGGATATGAAACATCCACAGCTTCAGGAAATTGACCAAATACGTGCGCTGTAGGAAAGACTGAACGTAATTGTTTAATAATTTCACGTTCTATAATATTAATAAAATCATTAGGCATAAGCTCTCCTTAGACTATCACGTTTACCAACAGTCCTTACACATTCAAGGCACATATATTCATCAGTATAATCTCTTATAGAATGAACACTCCATTCAATTGCCCTATAAAAACTAAAAAGGCGTATCTTAACATCACCCGTGCCAGAAAGTGTGAATGTAAATTTACGCAAATCATAATCGTAATTATAGTTAGCACCGCTAACTACAGTTACTGGATATCGAGTTCCTTGTGTATATATACTAGTTGTATTGATATCAGGGTCCAAAGAGCCAGATGTATTTATATATCCTCCAGACGAATAGGGAACGTCAATATTGATATAATTGCCAGAAGTAAGAGGGACAGCACTACTAGGTGTATAACTTAAATTATATTCTGTACTACTAGATACAGCTATATTTTCTATTTTGCTTAAATAAACAGCATCATTACCCCCCAAAATTTGAAATTGTATTCTATCACCTTCAAGTATATTCTGACCACCAAATTGACCATTAGTAGCACTACTACTAAAAGTTAAAGTTTCACCACCTACAGCTCCTGTTAATGTATACATAACGGATTCTCCATCAGAAGACGGAACTCCCATACTACCAGACCAATTTCCAGTTCCTGATGTAGGTACATTGAAAGCATATTGGTCTATGTCATATATTTTATCCCATCCTTCTACATTATTAAAGTATATATTATTATCTTGGTCAAAATTAGGAAAATTCTTAAGTGTATTTAAACGTGGTAAATATATATCTGCAGCTCCTACAATATTACCACCACCAGCTTGAATGACGAAATCCTTTGTTGTGCGTGTTCGTATATAAGAAGAAACGCCCGGTAACAATAACTCATTTACTTTGATGGTAGTGTTTTCTACACCATAATCATCTTTCCCGTAAAGGGGTTCTCTATAATATGTCACATAACGAGACTGTCCGGTTCGATAACCAAGTTGTCTTAATATTTTTGACATATTTAATGTCGGCGCTCTTTGTCCTAATGGCATTTCCATTCACCTACTTTTGTATACCGCGTGGTACTTTGCGGATATTCTTAGTCGAATCAACTCCTGTAACATTCTTATCCCAATTAACTTCTCCAAGGAAAGGAGCAGCATTGTAAGTAGTTGTCTTAATACTAAGACCAAGTTTAAAGAGAAGCATTTCAAGAGCTAAATCTTTGAAATATTCAAATTGTGAATTATCAAAATCCACTGTTACATCTCCTAATCCAATATGTTCAACACCTACTCCGTTCTGGACTATAGAAGCCAAATAACAAGTATAATAAGTAACAGCATTATCGTAAGCAGGAACAGTACCTAATGCAAAAGTTAACCCAGTTTGTTCAGCAAACCAATCAACTGCTAGATTTAATAATATATCAATTTTAGTATTATCTAAATTTTCAGATTCAATACCTGCCAAAAGACGAACTTTATCACGTTCAGCCTTTGTCCAACTTGGATATGCCATTGTTCACACTACTCCTTGCATAGCTAAAAATAATGCTCCTATTAAAGAAGCCATAATCCCCATCCACCATCGCATTGAAGCTTTAATATCGTTTTCCCACGCTTCGTGGTGGGAAAGGTGATTTGTAAACAAAGTTTCAAAATCTTCCATTTGATTAAAAATAGTTACCACTCGTTCATCAATGCGAATAAGCAGTTCGTGGTCATCATCAGCCATATTTAAATATCCTCACTTTTTATATTAAAGGTTTTGTCTAATCGATGAGGTCCTCCGTATCAAATCCTGAATCTATATCATCCATAATATCAATTGGGTTATACTCGTGCGGTGTACTACCGTCGTCGTGTATAATACCATCATAAGTAGGATTGCGCAACCAAGTACCCTTATTGTCGAAATCCTGCGTGTAAAAATCTGCGTGCGTCACAATACGAACAGTTGAACCAGTAGAGTTAATAATTTGATCACATTGATTGTTATTAGCTAGACTATCAAAATTAAAGTAAGAATTTGCTAAGATGTGTAAATCATTAACCGTGGCAACAGGTGCTCCAGCAAGAGCAGAATAATTCATATAATCATTAGTTCCACTTGTAGCAATATAATAAAAATCGGTATCTTCGTGTGCTTTTGAAGCAAACTTGGAGCCTGAAATTAGTTTGCGATTTCCAAGAGTGAAATAAGAAGAACCAAAAATTGTAGCGTCAGTACCACGATTTCCAATATATAGATTACCTGCTATCGCTGCACCATCCGCTCCTAGTTTATTACCAGCGGTCCAAGTACCTCCGTCTGCCCAAATACCATTATTAATAATTAAAGAATGAGCTGAACCTTTATCATCTACAATAGTAGTTCCTTCTCCTTCATTGAAAGTATAAGAAATCGCTACATCGGTCTTATCACCAGCACTCAAATCAGTGTAGGGTGTAAACATATTAGTTCGAATTTCCGCACCAGTACGAGCAGTAGACCAAGCTCTTGCTAATCCTATAGCTCCATTTTGACCTTCTAATACCTCTATATTTCCTGCACCTCCAGTCAAAGTACTCGTAGAGGGACCACTTGCTACTAATTTTCCATTTAAGTAGATTTTTTGACTACTTCCTTCTTCATAAACACCCACTATATGATACCATTTACCCGTTGTAAAGTAATTTGCAGCATTTTCTAATCCTAAAGTAAGTTCTCCTGCAGCTTCTACTACAGTAAACTGTAACTCGTGAGTACCATTTGTTTTTTTAAAGCATAACCATTCTAGTGTATCGTGTTTCATAATTTCTCTCAAAGAAGAACCCAAATCTCCGTGTTTATACCATACCTCTAAAGTCAAATCATCGGTAAATAGAGTCATTGTGCCAGCAGTAGAAAAATCACCCGACCATCCATTAGAATCTACAGCAGACGAACTGGTAAACAGTCCACCACGATTACTGAAAGTAGAAGCATTAAAAGTACCAGTGGCACCTTCTATTGTACCACCATTTGCTATTGCTATACTAGGAGGGGCACCGCTAGTTCCTATGGGTCTGTTCTGAGAGTAAAAGTCACCACCTATTACAAAGTTACTACTTCTAAACATACTGTCTTGGTTAATTCTACCTACTCCTCCCCAGAAGACATTCTTATAATAAGGATTTAAATTACTACCGTTAGGGCTTACATAATGTGCATCATCAGCGAAGTCTACCCATAGAGTAGCTGAAGCTAATCCTTCTATATCTGCCGAATTATCTTCCATATAATTACCATACATTTTAACTAAAGCACCAGTCACACTGAATGTAGTAGAATCCCCTAGATTCATACCACTAGCTGCGAAGTAACCTCCGCTCGCCACTGTAATTATGCAATCACCAATACCATCATTAGTTGTGATACCTTGTTTGAAATCTACATTATCCGCATCAATTTCAGCATCGTCGTCTATCGTATTAGCCGATAAGAAATCTGCATTGAATAGAGTAGTCTTAGAAGTGTGAAAATCAAACTTGTTACTAGAAACTATTTGTATAGGATAAGCTTCCGAAGCACCAGAAATAGTAGGTGCGCTATGAGTACACTTGACTCCAGACCCAACTGAACAATCTAGTGTAGCAGAACTTGTTGCAGTTCCATAAATGAAAGGGCCAGTCGTATAATAATTAGTAGGTCCTCCCCCATCTCCGCTAGTTGTGTGGTTGTTTTCTACAGTGATTCCTCTATTTATATAAGAAAACCCTGTTATTAAATTGTAGAAAGGTGATGTAATAGTAGCACTTCCTGTAATTTTTGGGTCGGGGTAACTACCACTTACGAGGACCGGCCCTCCTAGTTTTATAGTACCATCATTATGTGTAAAGGTGCCATCTATATCTAATATATTTTGAACAGTTCCAGAACCTACATAAGTAGTTCCAGTAGTAGCATTATATGTAGCAGTAGATTTAATATCAAGTGCCCCTATAGTATGGTCTCCCGTAGGTGTATTAGTTATACCAAATGTCGAACCACCAGACACCATTAAAGTTCCTGAAACGGTCATATCATCCGCAGCTGTATCAAATTTAAAACGTCCGTCATTTATAAGAAAATCGTTATTTACTCGTAGGCCATTACCATCATCATCGCTATACCTTAGTTCATTCCAACTGCCGTGAGATAAATCTACAGTTAGATTATAAAACGTATCTTCAACAACATAAACATTATCATCAGCCATACTAAATACTACTGTACCATCATTAGGAGTAAAGGTTCCCCCATTGTTTCTCCATCCATAACCACTGACACCATCCCGGCCCGTAATGTTTGCTGTTCCTGAAGGGGAAGCTATAAATGAAGACGCACTATCTTTAATGTATAAAGAACCGAAAGTCTGAGTATTAGCAGTAGTACCAGTATTAGCATATGAACCTGAATTAGTTACAATCACATTACCACTAACTGTGTGGTTCTGTCCTCCAGCCAAATTATTATTATAAATAACATTACCTGAAATAGTCAAATCATTTTCAATAATAGGAGTATTGTATGTTCTATAAGTGTAAGTTCCTGCGCCCCTTTCAGTAACAATTACATTCCAAGGACCACCTGTACCTCCTCCACCGCCAAATACTGCATCAGTATTAGTATTTAATATTAAAGTTCCACTGTTGTGAATCATAGTGCCGTTATTACGATATATAACACTATAAAGACCTGATTTATAATTAATAAAAGTACTACCACTAGTAGCATCATAAGTTCCACCCTTTATATGAAGGGAACCAAATGTACAAGTAGCAGGGGACGCATCATCAGCTTCGTGAGCCTGAAGTGTTCCATTATTAATTAAAACATCACCCTCTACTGTAAAGTCCCTTATAACACCACCCTGTCTAGAATAGAAAGTTCCCTTATCTAGAGTAAAGTCATTTAGAATAGTCATTCCATTAGATTTTGTGGAATTAACAATACCAGCATCACTACTACTAGCAATAAAATTCCAAAAATATCTATCTGCCCCAGACTTACCTTGTCCTTCAACATAAGTGTGACCAGTAGCTGAAATATGCATCGTACCACTTTGATTATATAGTGTAGTATCGGCAGAAGATATTCTCACTGAGTGATTACCTGTTCTACCTGTTATACTCATAGTACCATCGGGAAGATAAACAGTATTAGTTACATCTTCGCAATAAAGGAAATCTGTAGTAACATCCCCGCTGCCCGAGTAAGTACCACCAGAAACTAAGATACCCGCCATTAGTCCAGCACCACCGTTCCTTTTGTTATGAGAGGATTATTAACAGTTGTTGAACCAACAGTCCCACTATAAATGAAATAATCTACTGTACCACTTGAATAGAAATTCTGTAAGGTAGCTCCTCCAGCCGGTGTTGGGGGTCGTCCATCCCCTTGATTTCCTATTGTAATACCAGAACCTGACATAGTACAGAATCCCGATTTCTTTGCCCCATCTGTCGAACCAACCCAAGTAGCCCCAGAAGTTCCATAATTAGTTAAGTCTGCTGCTCCTACTGCGTCACCGCCCAGCTTCCACCATCCAGCAGCATCTAAATCATTATCTGGGTCTGGATAATTACCACTCACATCAGTAGCAGGATTGATTGCTGCTAAAGTAGCCATATTACCTGATGTTAAAACTGAACGGAAAATACGACAGTCTGCTATACTACCATCCAAATCAGTAGTTTCTCCGTAACCTCTACCGAAATAACCAAGTGTCAATGCATTCGTTCCGCTCGCTGAAGTTGCCCAAGTACCATCATCCTTCAATACACCATCTATATATAAATCCCAAGTCCTATCAGTGTTCCATACCCACCCAACGTGAGTCCACGTTCCAGCTGTAAAGACAGTCTCACCAGCATCTAAATAAATATAATCATCTGGATTTTCAGCATTCGGTTTCGCTTCTCCAAACATTCTACTTTGTTCGGTACCACTCCTCATCTGCATAAAAGAATGATTAGACCCATACCCAAAGAATGAATATTGATTATCAAAGTTCTTAGGTTTGACCCACATAGATACTGAATTACCTGTTACAAGCACTGGTACATTGCTAGGGTCGCCACCATCAAGTAATAGACATCCACTTTCGGGTTGCTCGTCTGCGCGTATCTGTAATGCTGCCTCGCCCCGTGCATCCAACTTGAATGAATTGTTATAATTATCAGGCCACGTATAATTCCAAGAACGAGCGTTTGTAAACGTAAGGTCAGAACCGGCAGTCATTCGTAAACCAGAAACTGCACTACTATAAGGATTGAAATAAGTGGCTTTAATATTGTAACCATTGGTACGTATAGCACCGTGACCATCTGGATTAATACTACCTACTTCCAAATCACCCGCCAGTTCAACAAATCCCCCTGATGATATTGTTGCTAAAAGAGTAGCTAATTTCATCTTAGGTAAAGCTCCTGCTGTACCAGAAGCATAATAATAAGTAATAACATCACCAAAAAATTCATCATTATTTACATCGACTTCAAAGTTAGAAGTGGGTTTCATATAAGTCCAAGGACCACTACTATTACCAACGTGTTCATATCCGGGTCGGCTACCGTTAGTTCTCGTTATAGAACCAGAGCCTCCCTTGAATGTTCCATAATAAGCAATAGGTCCCTCGGATTGGAACCTACAGAAATTGAAAACTGAAGTAGCGGAAGTTCCACAAGTTAAATTGTATACATTAATATTATTACCCCAACACGAACTAGTTGCTGTACTAGGGAAGTCTAAAGTACTAGTGTCATACTGGAAATTGTCAGGATTACCAAAACCATCACCATACCAGAAATCTTTCTGGTCGGCACTACCGGAAACTGCTCCAGTACCAGAAACGTGTGCCCATCCACTATAATCATAAGCAGTTAAACCAACACCTTTATCGAACTGATACCATTGTACAGTAGGACTTGCCGCCACATTCCCACTATACTCGAAATTAGTAGTTCCGCTGAAAGTGTAATAGTCCATAAACGCCATCCGGCGCAAATCAGCTTCTGTAGGGATACGTATTTTATTATTAGCAGAAGCAGCATTCTGTTGTCCTGCGATTATACAAATCCTAGATATGTCTCCATCAAAGAATCCTCCACCGGTAGTAGGGGAATTTGAACCGTAATATATATCTTGTGTTTGAGCTATCAGCCATCCACTATAGGTAGTGTCGTGAGCCTCGAGCTTACCATCCACGTATAAAGATTGGAATCTATAACTTGTGTCACTATCTGTTCCATCTCCTCGCCAAGCTATGTGGTGCCATACCCCATCATCAACATCAGTAGTTCCTGTTAATTCAGGCATAGTACCATTTGTCTTCCATTGTGCAGCAGCTTTACCTCCTACCACGCGCATAAAAATCCCAGTACCAGTATCTAAGGCATTACGTTGATGCATAATAGTTCCATCTGAAGCAGTAGTGCGTATCCACGCATCCAGATAACCTGTGGGTATAGACGTAGCTGCTCCATTGTAACTAGTATTAAGGTCATCTACTTTCATATAATCATCAGTGCCATTGAAAGAAGCAGTGAATACACCGTGCATTCCTCCTCCATTGGTCATATTACCGTGAATACTAGTTGTCTTAGCTGCCGCAACATATTTAGAACTAACACCTAATTTGAAATTATTAAATTCGTGGTCGTGTTGATTAGTGAATTGACACGCATCTGTGCCTCCTAATAAGAAGTTAGTATGATTATTGGTATTACTACCTATTGTCATATCTGAATAAAAATTGCCTGTTTGATTAGCTAATATAGTTCCTAATGATTTGGCTGTAGGGAATCTGTGAGTATCGTTCTTGTAAATCCACCATTGAGTGTCATTATCACCTAAGTATATATCATCACCATAAGCCAGTGCAGGTTTTGATGTTGGAGTAAAGTGTAATTGAGAGCCTGAAGCAACTAAAGTACCAGAGTTAGTGAATAATCCACCAAATTCAGCCCTCTGTCCATCCAAATCTAACTTACATCCAGCTCCCACTGTTAAGGCATCAAACTCACTGTCTCCCTCTAAAGTAAAAGTAGTTGCTCTTTCGTGTCCACTAGTATTAGTTCCAGATGTTAAAGTTATATCACTCTGAATATCTAGATTTTTAAAATTGAAATTTGATATTCCAGCTGAAGAAGCGTATTTTCCTCTCCAATCTATATCTAAAGGCATTGTGCCTTTCCAAATACTAGGATACATTTGAGAAGCACCAGAAATATTAACAGTACCAGTACCAGCTCCTCCTCTAAGATAAGCATAAACAGCACTACTCGATATAGTGCCCGCTGAAGAAGTAGTGCCCATTTCTAGGGTTGAATTATTAGTCATAACTAAATATCCAGCAGTCATAAATAAATTATTCTCTACTATCATTTTAGCATTATTTCTTATATTCATAGTAGTACTTTCGTCATTAGTAATATCATAAAAGGGGCCAGCAGTTGTGCCATCATATACCCCACTATCTCCTGAAGCCCACGTAACTGTGCCACTATTATGAAGGAAAGTAGCATCAGCGTGTTGATTCCAGTCTCTTTCTGGAGCAGTACCAGCAAAATATTTTAAATAATATCTACCTCGTGGAGCTGACATTGTAGTCCCAGCTTTTAATTGAGGTCCATCTCCCGTAAAATCGGGGTTCACCCACGTTGCACTACCTTGAAGTGCGCCATTGTTAGCTTCAGTACCCGAATCCGTCATATCAGTGCCCGTTCCTTCATTCAGTTTAAACCAATTTGCAGGACTTCCAACCCATTGTCCTTTGTAAAGAAGGTCAACTTGGAAAGAGGTTAATGCTCCATCATAAATCATTACGTCTTTTAAATTTCCAGTCCATTGATTGGAAACAGTGGGGTCGGCATAATATGAACCTATTATTGCAGCTACGGAGCTGGGGTCGCTTAATGTTTGATTTATTGTGAGCGTCTGTGAAACCCCATCAATATAAATTGCAGCATTTGTTCCATCCCAAGTACCAACAAGATGAACCCATTGGTTCTTTGTAAATGTTCCTCCCGCAGTATCAGCATAGTTATTGCCATCACCTCCATCCCGACCAACGTGCAATCTTACATATGGAGTAGAAGCATCTTCCTCAACGCCAAACCATATTTCCTCGCCACTGGCAGAATAAATTGCCGAATAGTGACTACTGCCCCCGTGTGTATCATACACCCAAGCTGAAACAGTGAAACTTCCAGCAGGACAATTAGCTATAGAATTAATATAATTAGTAGAACCATCGAAAGTCAAAGAGGTCGAGTCCCGCAGGTTCCAAGTACCACCACTTATTGTGACAGAACCACTTACACTACCCGAACCGATTTGGTTGAGGTTGTATTCAGAATTGCTCCACGTACTATTAGTAACAGTGCCATCTCTATTATTAGAAGTACTATCTTGAGCAGTTGCATTATTATCATCCAGTTTCCACCACAGTTCTTGGTCAGTAGAAGGTGGATTTCCCAAGAAAACATCAGTAATTTGTGAATCGGTCAGTTTAGTAGACCATACTGAAAGGTCCCTCATTGACCCAGAATATTCATAATCGTCATTCAGAGCTCCACCTTGCACATAGCAATTCGAGGGTGCTGCAAAATCACCGAAAGTAACTCCAGTTGTACTTCCACTAGACCCACCTCCACCAGTATCACTTAATGTAGCGTGTTCTCCATCTATATATATTTGTAAACCTCCGGGACCACCTACCGACGAATCAGCTGTTGCTAGAATATGTCTCCATTCAGATTGACCTGTTGGAAATATTGATTCAAGCGTACCTGCTACTCCTTGATTGCCACTAGCAGTATATGTAAAGGTTACTTTACCATTAGCTTGAATAGCTAAAGCAGCAATACTACTAGCCCACGTTCCTAGAACACCTACAGCTCTCTGTTCATTATTTTGCCCATCAAGAGGCTTTACCCAAGCACCCACTGTAAAAGAATCCTGAAATGTACTTTCAAGGGGTTGAAAATTACCTTTAACCCAATCACCATCCCCATCAAAAGATAAATCATAAGGCATATTCTGAACCAGCGAGCCACTGCCGAGCGAGCCGACCACATTGGCACCGTGTCCTGTAAAATTGAGAACTCCCATTAGTAAATGTATCCTCCATTATTAATTAAGTTGCCACCAATTTCCCATCCGGGACCAAGACTTCCAGTAGCAGTAGTAAGTTTAGAATCGGGATGCATAATAATATTTCCCTCTGTAATCATTTTTGGAGTAGCAGTATTTTGATACCATCCTCCACCAACACCTGAACCAGATAATAAAATTAAATTACCCGATACAAAAAAGTCATATTGATTCTCATTTCGTAAACCCCATACTCCGCCATTTAAACTACACGTACCAGACATAGTAGCATCTCCTTCGATAATTATATCTGTATTAAAAGTGTGAGCTGACTCGGCCACAAAATCTTGTATATAATTATAAAAAGGTCCTACTCTACTTCCGTATTGTTGATATGCTACATATCCTTTAGCACTTTTATTATGGAAAGTTCCATTGTTATGATTAAATGTTGCACTACCACGTTGATAAAAAGGAGTCCAATCATAACCTGCTTCATTTGTAGAACCTACATTACCACTTAGCATAGTAACTCCTGTACTAGCATTAAATGTACTGTTACCACTCAATGTAAGAGCTCCGAAAGTATTAGATTCACCTCCAGCAAGATAAGTTGAGTCCTCACGTACTGTAAGTTCCCCTAAAACAGTAAAAGGTCGGTTATTTGCACCTGAAGTGTTAAATACGTGAGTATCGCCATTATCCACAAGACAATCATTACCAACATAAGTATTACCGGCTCCTCCCGTATAAAAATCACCATCGATTACAGTTAAATCATTAACTACGCTAAATATCACATCCCCTGCTAAAGCAATTCTTTGCCCCGCAGCGCCAGCGTGGTCGATAATCACATTGTAAAAGCTGTTGTCGCCACCAGCGACGGCGTTATTGTAAAGATAAGCATATGTAGGTGCTGTAAATTTGACAGTCCCGTTTCCGTGATATATATTAACATCGGCATTACTATAAGTTTGCCAAGTCATATTGCTACCCATTTCTTGATAAATAGTTGTAGTCCCAGATGTTAAGTAAATTTTACTATTATAAGTAGTTGTTTGAGCATTCACACTACCGATTGAATGGTTGGCATCGCCAACGCCATTGAATGTACCACCCGCCAACATTTCTAATCCGGGTGCAGACCCATCTGTACCTTGAAGGTCTACTGGGGTTTCTTGAGTTATAAAAGTTGCTTCATCTACTGCTGAAGCATCATCAGTTCCTATTGTTGTAGTACCAGTAACAATAAAGGTTTTAGTACCTCCTGAATC